>ODAK010007885.1_pt1 | contig 10686 bp, 10 predicted proteins | sample 1539591 | NCBI WGS metagenome assembly ODAK01 (sample SAMEA3539303, study PRJEB22396) | soil metagenome | biome: tundra; feature: field; material: soil | place: USA | collected 2010-05 | depth 0.15 m | reverse complement strand
ACCCAATTTGAGTGGAATGTGGTGAGGCATCAAGACCCCGAAAAACCGCCGAAACACGCAAGCTCCTTATTTCATGCGGGTTTGCGGGTGGCGAGTGAGCTGCCGTGAGACCCCCTGAAACCCTACATCAGCACAATGTCGTACTGCTCCGGCGAGGCGAACGGTTCGGCCTGAAGCGAGATCGGCTTGCCGATGAAGTCAGAAAGCCCCGCGAGATGCGGCCCTTCCTCGTCGAGCAGCATCTCGACGACCGAGGCCGAGGCGATGACGCGGAACTCCTTCGGGTTGAACTGACGCGCTTCGCGCAGGATCTCGCGCAGGATGTCGTGGCAGACGCTGCGTGCCGTCTTCACCTCGCCGCGGCCCTTGCACGTCGGGCACGGCTCGCAAAGCATGTGGGCGAGCGACTCGCGGGTGCGCTTCCTGGTCATCTCGACGAGGCCGAGCTGCGTGAAGCCGCTGACCGTGATCTTGGTCCGGTCGCGCGCCAGCTGCTTCTTCAGCTCGGCGAGCACGGCGGCACGGTGCTCCTCGCGAATCATGTCGATGAAGTCGATGATGATGATGCCGCCGAGGTTGCGCAGGCGCAGTTGCCGCGCGATCGCCTGGCCGGCCTCGAGGTTCGTCTTGAAGATCGTGTCGTCGAAGTTGCGCGCGCCGACGAAGCCGCCGGTGTTGACGTCGACGGTCGTCAGCGCCTCGGTCTGGTCGATGATGAGATAGCCGCCCGACTTCAGCTCGACGCGGCGCAGGAGCGCCTTGGCGATCTCCTCGTCGATCGAGAAGAGGTCGAAGATCGGCCGCTCGCCGGCATAGTGCTGCAGCTTGCCGACGGCGCCCGGCGTGTATTCGCGGCCGAACTTCGAAAGCGCCTCGAACTGCATGCGCGAGTCGATGCGTATCGTCTGGGTGCGGTCGTCGGCGAGGTCACGCAGCACGCGCTCCTCGAGACTCAGGTCCTGGTGCAGCAGCGTTCCGGGCGGCGACTTGAAGGCACGTTCGCGGACCCGCGCCCATGTCTTGCGCAGGAAGGAGACGTCGTCGGCGAGCTCGGCGTCGCTCGCTTCGGCGGCATTCGTGCGCAGGATGAAGCCGCCGCCTTTCGTCTCGCCCTCGCCGCCGCCCGCGTCGTCGCCGGCCAGCGCCAGCGCCGTCATGCGCGTGCGCAGTTGCTCGCGCAGCTCCGGCGAGCCGATCTTCTGCGAGATGCCGATGTGCGTGTCCTGCGGCAGGAAGACGAGCAGCCGCCCGGCGATCGAGATCTGCGTCGAGAGGCGCGCGCCCTTGGTGCCGATCGGATCCTTGATCACCTGCACGGTGAGCGTCTGGCCTTCGAAGACGAGCCGCTCGATCGGCGGCGGCGGCACCGCGCCGTGATCGTTGCGCGGCGTGCCGTTGCCGGTGAACACGTCGGCGATGTGCAGGAAGGCGGCGCGCTCGAGGCCGATGTCGACGAAGGCCGACTGCATGCCCGGCAACACGCGCGCGACCTTGCCGGTGTAGATGTTGCCGACGCGGCCGCGCTCGAGCTCGCGCTCGAAGTGCAGTTCCTGCACCGCGCCGTTTTCGACGATGGCGACGCGCGTCTCCTGCGGTGCCCAGTTGATGAGGATGTCTTGCATCGTGGGCGTTGGGGTGCTGCTCCGGTCTACGGCGCGACCGCCACTCCCGCCTCGCGCAGCAGCGTCGCCGTCTCGTACAGCGGCAAACCCATGATACCGGTGTAGCTGCCGTCGATCCGCTCGATCCAGCTCGCCGCGGCGCTCTGGATCGCGTACGCGCCGGCCTTGCCGAAAGGCTCGCCGCTCGCGACATAGCGCTCGATCGCGGCGGCGCCGAGCGGCGCGAAGCGAACGTGCGAGACGCTGACGACGAGCCATCGCCGCCGCGCCGAAGCGACCGCGACCGCCGTCAGGACGCGATGGGTCCGGCCCGCGAGCATGGCGAGCGTCCGTGCCGCGTCGGCGGCGTCCGCGGGCTTGCCCAGGATGCGCCGGCCGAGCGCAACGGTCGTGTCGGCGCAAAGAATCGGCGCCTCCGGCAGCGCCCGCGCCGTGCGGCGGCGCCGCGCGGCGGCGAGCTTGGCGAGCGTCACGCGCTCGACGTAGGCTGCCGGCAGCTCGCCGGGCCGCACGGCTTCGAGCGACTCGGCGTCTTCCTCGGCGCCGGCCACCAGCAACTCGTGGCGAACGCCGATCTGCGCCAGCAACTGACCGCGCCGCGGGCTCTGCGACGCAAGGTAGACGAAGGGCAAGCCGCTCGGCAGCGCCCGCCCGGCCGCCCGAAGGGCACTGAGCGCCCCCTCGGGGGGCAGCGAACGAAGAGAGCGCGGCGGCGCCATCTATTCGCGGTGATACGGATGGTTGGCCGTCACCGACCAGGCGCGGTAGAGCGCCTCGGCGACGAGGACGCGGACAAAGGCGTGCGGCAAGGTCAGGTCCGACAGGCGCAGGCTCTCGTCGCAGCTCGCCTTGAGCACGGCGTCGAGGCCATCCGGGCCGCCGGCGATGAGCGCGGTGTCGCGTCCGTCGCGCTGCCAGCCGAGGAGCCGATCGGCGAGCTGGCGCGTCGTGACGCGGCTGCCATGTTCGTCGAGGCCGACGCGGCGCGCGCCGCGCGGCAGCGCCGCCTCGATGCGCTTGGCCTCCGCGGCCATCAGCTGCACGGCCGTCCGCGAATCGCGTGGCTCGGCCTTCACCGCTTTCAGCTCGAGGCGCAGCTCGGGCGGAAATCGCTTCGCGTAGTCCGCGAACGCCGCATCGACCCACGCCGGCAGGCGCTGGCCGACGGCGACGAGAACGAGCTTCACCGAACCGGCCGGCGGCGCGCCGAGTGCTAGCGCTTGGCCGTGGCTCGCTTCGCGACCGGCCTCGCGCTCGCCCGGGTCGTTTTCTTCGCCGCGCCGCTCTTGCTGCCGACGCTGCGGATGACGCGCTTGGCCGGCGTCACCCGGCCGGTCGCCGCGCGCTTGGCCGGAGCGGCGTGCTTGGCCGGAGCGGCGTGCTTGGCCGGAGCGGCGTGCTTGGCCGGAGCGGCGCGCTTGGCCGCGACGCGAGGCGCCGCCGCCTCGCGCAAGGCAGCGGGCTCTCGCGGCACCGGCGCGGCTTTCACGAGCCGGGGCGTCGCCGAGGCGATCTTCATCTTGACGAGCTTCTCACCCCAGAGCTCTTCGAGGTGGTAGTAGTCGCGGATCGCCGGCTGCATGACGTGGACCACGGCGGCGCCGCAGTCGACGACGATCCATTCGCCGTTTTCTTCGCCTTCCGTTCGTGGCGGCGGCGCTCCCGCCGCCCGGACCGCATCGCGAACACTCGCTGCCAGCGATTTCGTCTGCCGGTTGCTCGTTCCCGAAGCGACGATGACTCGCTCGAAGAGCGGCGACAGGTGCTCGGTGTTGAAGACAACGATGTTCTGGGCCTTGACGTCCTCCAGACCATCGACGATGACGCGCTGCAGCTTGCGAATGTCCATTCAGCTCCTGGTGTTGGGGCCTGCGAGATACAGGCGGCGTTGCTCAATATAACGTGCGACCGGGTCGGGAACGAGACCGGCAATCGGCTCGCCTGCGGCGACGCGGCGGCGGACTTCGGTCGAGGAGATGTCCATCATCGGCAGCGGCACGGTCTGGTGCGCGACCTGCGCGATCTGCGGGTTGACGGTCAGCTCGGCGCCCGGGCGGTTGGCGATGGCCAGCGTCACCAGTCCGAGCAGCTCGCGCCAGTCGCGCCAGGTGTGCAGGCTGGCGTACTGGTCCTGGCCGAGGATGAGTACGCGCTCGTCGCCGGGCGCGGCGGCGGCAAGCTCGCGCACCGTGTCGAGCGTGTAGCTGATGCCACGCCGGCGCAGCTCGCTGCGATCGAGAACGAAGCGCGGCTCGCCGGCGATCGCCAGGCGCACCATCGCTTCGCGGTCGGCGGCACTCGCCAGGCGCCGCGTCTTCTGCCACGGATGGCCGACCGGGATCCAGCGCAGCTCGTCGAGGTGGAGCTGCTCGAGCGCCGTCTGCGCCAGGGCGACGTGCGCGTCGTGCACGGGATCGAAGCTGCCGCCGAAGAGGCCGACACGCATCACTCGGGCCGCCACTCGGCCCACTCGCGCGGGCGCAGGAAGTCGCTGTAGAGACGCGCCTCGGGCGTGCCCGGCTCGGGACGCCAGTCGTAGCGCCAGGTGACGAGCGGCGGCATCGACATCAGGATGCTTTCGGTGCGGCCGCCCGATTGCAGGCCGAACAACGTACCGCGATCGAAGACGAGGTTGAACTCGACGTAGCGGCCGCGCCGGTAGATCTGGAAATCGCGCTCGCGCTCGCCGTGAAGCGTGTCGCGGCGGCGGCGCAGGATCGGCAGGTAGGCGGCAAGGAAGGCGTCGCCCACGGCTCGCGTCATGGCAAAGCTCGCGTCGAAGCCGCCTTCGGAGAAATCGTCGAAGAAGATGCCGCCGACGCCGCGCGGCTCGTTGCGATGCCTGAGGAAGAAGTACTCGTCGCACCAGCGCTTGAAACGCGGGTACTTGTCAGCGCCGAAGGGCGCCAGCGCATCACGATTGGTGGCGTGGAAGTGCGCCGCATCCTCCTCGAAACCGTAGTACGGCGTCAGGTCCATGCCGCCGCCGAACCAGACCACCGGCTCGCCCGTGGCGGGTCGGGCGGCAAGCATCCGCACGTTCATGTGCACCGTCGGCACATAGGGATTTCTCGGATGGAAGACGAGCGACACACCCATCGCCTCGAACGGTGCGTGGGCAAGTTCGGTGCCGCGGTGCTGGGTCGCCGAGGCCGGCAAGGCGTGGCCCCTGACGTGCGAGAAGCTGCAGCCGGCGCGCTCGAACAGGCTTCCGCCTTCGACGAGGCGCGAGATGCCGTCGCCTTGCAGCTTGCCGCCGGGCTCGCGCTGCCAGGCGTCGCTGGCAAAGGCGTCACCGCCTTCAGCCTGCATCGCAGCGACGATGCGGCCCTGCAGGCCGAGCAGGTAGTCGCGGACGGCGGAGGCGATCATCCCGGCGCCCGCCGGGCCGCCTCAAGGGTGCCGGGCGCCCCCTCGGGAGGCAGTGAACGAAGTGAGGCGCCATCGGGTCTCATGTCTATCGCTTCAGGGCTCGCTGGCCGATGTCGTGTCGATACTGCGCGCCGGCAAAGGAGATATTGCGCACGACCTCGTAGGCACGCTGCTGCGCCAGCCGCGTCGAATCGCCGAGGGCAGTGACGCAGAGCACGCGGCCGCCGGCCGTGACGGGCTGGCCGTCGCGCAGCTCGGTCCCGGCGTGAAAGACCTTCACGTCTTCGCTCTCCGCCGGCAACCCCGTGACGATGTCGCCGCGCCGTGGCTCGGCCGGATAGCCGCTGGCCGCCATGACGACGCCGAGCGCGACACGCCGATCCCACTGCAGCTCGACGTCCTCGAGCGGCTGCGCCGGGTCGTGCGCCGTCGCGTGCATGAGCAGATCGAACAGGTCGCTTTTCAGGCGCATCAGGATGGGCTGGGTTTCCGGGTCGCCGAGGCGGCAGTTGAACTCGACCGTCTTCGGCACGCCGTGGCCGTCGATCATGAGCCCGGCGTAGAGAAAGCCGCTGAACGGAATGCCTTCGGCCGCCATGCCCTCGATCGTCGGCAGGACGATCTCGTGCATGACGCGCGCATGGACGTTGGGCGTGACGACCGGTGCCGGTGAATACGCGCCCATCCCTCCGGTATTGGGACCGGTGTCGCCGTCGCCGATGCGCTTGTGGTCCTGGCTCGTCGCCAGTGGGAGTACGCCCCGGCCATCGCTGACGACCATGAAGCTCGCTTCCTCGCCTTCGAGAAACTCCTCGATGACGACGCGCGCGCCTTTTGCCGGCCGGCCCTTGCCGAGCGTGGCGTCGATCGCGGCGTGCGCCTCCTCGCGCGACGCCGCGACGACGACGCCCTTGCCCGCGGCGAGGCCGTCGGCCTTGACGACGATCGGCACAGTGGCGGCGTCGACGTACGCACGTGCCGCCGCGGCGCTGTCGAAGACCTCGTAGCCGGCCGTCGGAATCGCATGCCGCTTCATGAACGCCTTGGCGAAGGCCTTCGAGCTCTCGAGCTGCGCCGCCTCCTTCGTCGGCCCGAAGATGCGCAGGCCCCTGGCGCGAAAGATGTCGACGACGCCCGCGGCGAGCGCCGCTTCCGGCCCGACGACGGTGAGCGCGACCTTCTCGGCGAGTGCGAAATCTGCGAGCCTATCGAGATCGGCGATGGCGACGTTCTTCAGGTGCGGCTCGGCGGCCGTGCCGGCGTTGCCCGGCGCGACAAAGACCGTCTGCACGCGCGGCGAGCGCACCAGCTTCCAGGCCAGCGCGTGCTCGCGGCCGCCGCCGCCGATGACGAGGACCTTCATGGGCAAGCGGACCGCGCAGGCATCACGCCGCCATCTCGGCGTTGTGATAGACGGCCTGCACGTCATCGAGATCCTCGATCACGTCGAGGAGCTTTTGCATGCGCTCGGCATCCGCGCCTTCGATCGACACGGTGTTCTCGGACCGCATCGTCACTTCGGCATGGTCGGGCTTGAGGCGCGCGCCTTCAAGCGCCGCCAGCACCTTTTCGAAATCGGCGGGCGGGCAGATCACCTCGAGGGCGCCGTCTGCGTCGTTGATCACGTCGTCGGCGCCGGCGTCGAGCGCCACTTCCATGACCCTGTCCTCGTCCGCGCCCGGCGCGAACACGAACTGGCCGCAGTGCTTGAACTGGAAGGCGACCGAGCCTTCGGCGCCGAGGTGGCCACCGTATTTGCTGAAGGCATGCCGCACTTCGGCGACGGTGCGCACCCGGTTGTCGGTCATGCAGTCGACGATGAGGGCGGCGCCGCCGATGCCGTAGCCCTCGTAGCGCACTTCCTCGTAGTGCATGCCTTCGAGGTTGCCGGTCGCCTTGTCGATGTTCTTCCTGATCGTGTCGGCCGGCATGTTCGCCGCCTTGGCCTTGTCGACCGCGAGACGCAGGCGCGGGTTCATGCTGAGATCGCCACCGCCGTGGCGTGCCGCGACGACGATCTCGCGGATCAGGCGCGTCCAGACCTTGCCGCGCTTGTCGTCCTGGCGGCCCTTCCTGTGCTGGATGTTCGCCCACTTCGAATGACCGGCCATGAGGCTCCTCGTCGGCGCCGCACGTCGCGGATCGCCCTTGTTGTGGACAGACCGGCGGCATTTTACCGAGGACGTCTCGGCACGACTGTGCAGGGGCCCGAGCGCGCAAAGCCGTGGGCGGATGCCCGTCGGCGCTTCGCTGCGGCAGTCGGCTCGGTGGGCCGACTGCCCTGCGGTGCTCGGTGCCCGCGGGCTCGCGCAGAACTCGGCCCTCGCATGACCGGCACGCGCTTGCAGCGCGCGCCTATGCTCGAAGCTCCGAACAGCTGCGCCCGACGCCTCGCCTTGCGGCGACGCGCAACCCGCAGACACCCGCGCTCCTCGGCGCCGCAGAGGCGCGCCGCCGGGCATCCGCCCACGGCTTTGCTCGCTCTCACCCGAAAACTTCGTTGAAGACAAGGCGCGTAGCGCCGGCGAGGCGAGCGACGTTTGCGATTCTCAAAGCGGCGGCCTCAGATGCCGCCGTACCACTCGTAACCCTCGTCTTCCCAGTAGCCGCCCTTGCCGCCGCGGATGCTCGCGAAGCTTTCGACCAGCTCGATGGCGCGCACGTACTTGGCCTGCTTGTAGCCGAGCTGGCGCTCGACCCGGCAGCGAATCGGCGCGCCGTTCGCGACGGGCAGGGGCCGGTCGTTCAGCTCGTAGGCGAGGATCGTCTGGGCGTGGTGCGCCTCGTCGAGGTCGATGCTCTCGTAGTAGCGCGAGTCGTGGCCGTCGAGCGTCGGCCCGTCCATCGAATCGAAGCAGCGCAAGACGACGTACTTCGCCTGCGGCAGGGGCTTCACCTGATCGAGTACGAGGCCGAGCGGCACACCCTTCCACTTGCCGATGCAGCTCCAGCCCTCGACGCAATCGTGGCGGGTGATCTGGGTTCGCGAGGGCATGGCGCGTAACTGCTCGAGCGTGTAGAAGGCCGACTTCTCGACGAGGCCGCCGACCATCAGCTCGTAGCTCGCGAAGCCGGCCTGGCGCAGCGCCTGGTAGTCGGCATCCATCGGGTTGAGCGTGCCGTTGCCGCGAAAAGAAGGCGCGACGTCGCTCTGGCTGAATTCCTGCGCCATTGCCGGCCGCGGCGCCACCACCTTCTGCGCGGCCTGGCTCAGGTATTGCGCACTCTTCAGCGTATCGACGAAGGTCGCGTTGTTTGAGAGCCTGTCGCAACCGGCAAGCATCGCCGAGCCCGCCGCGGCGACGGCGCCGCGCAGGACGCGCCGGCGGTCGCGCTGGCGCGCGCGCATCAGCGTGAAGGTCTTCTTCATGGCTGCACCTTTTCTTTCGCATGCCCGGCCGGCAGCACGTACCAGCCGGTGAACATCGAGCGGATCTCGTTCCAGATGCCGGCGACGATCACTTCGAAGACGTGGATCAAGACGAACAGCAGCAAGCCGAACGCAGCGAGAAAGTGCAGCGAGCGCGCCGACTGCCGGCCGCCGATCAGCGAGACCCAGCCGGTAAATACGGTGTCGATCCGCGGCGACATCGCCATGCCGGCAATGACGACGAGCGGCAAGAGGCCGAAGATAACGACGAGGTAGGCAAGGTTCTGCAGAACGTTGTAGCGCCTAGCCGCTTCGCCGGCCGGATGCTTGAACCTGAGGTGGTCGACGATCGAGCGGCCGATGTTTCGCAACTCGAGCTTCGTCGGCACCAGGTCGTGAACCAGGTGGCGGCTGAAGATCGTGTGGAGCACATAGGCGACGCCGTTGACGACGAAGAGCCAGGCGAAGAACAGGTGCCAGTGCCGCGCCATCGCCAGCCACTGCGGGCCCGGGATCGTCGCCCAGCTCGGAAAGCCGCGCGCCTCCAGCGAGCCGTCTACCGTGGACAGGCCGAGCACGCCGGTGGTCGTGAATTCGGCATTGCCGATCTGCGTCTTGCCGACCGGACCGGCCGGCGTGTTCTCGGCGCGCATCGAGATCCAGGGGCGGGCGAAGCTCGAGCCCTCGCCCCAGTAGAGCGCCGGATGGGCGTTGAAGATGTTGAGCCCGCTCATAAGCAGGATCGTCAGGCAGACGACGTTGATCCAGTGCATGAGGCGCACCGGCAGGCGATGCCGGTAGATGCGGCGTGGCGGCGCTGTCGCGGCGGCTTCCTGCGGCGCTGCGGTCGCTTCGATGTCCATGGCTGCCTTTCCGAAGATCGAGGTTCGTGGCCGTGGCGCCGAGCTGCGCCGGCGCCGAATGATGCGCTATACGCGGCCGCTCGCGTCCGGATTCGCGGCGCGTCCGGAGTTCGTCCGCAGGATGTCTCAAAACCTTACACGATGCCCGGCGGCAGCGCCGCCCGTGGGAGGCGCCTCAGGGCAAGCCCACCATTCGCATCCGCGGCCGGTCGAGAACCCTCGCTTCTGCGACGACGCCGCCGATCACCCCGTTGGCCGCGTAGCCCGCGGGCGACTCGGGCTCGAGCGCCGCGATGGCGAGATTGGCGAGCGGCTGCTCGAGCGAGACGTAGTAGCCGCCGGCGACGACGTCGAGCAGCACCGGCGCGGTCTGCACGCGCAGCCGCGGCGAATCGTCGCCAGCGGCGGCAGGGGGATCGCGGCCGATCTCGCGATAGGTTTCGCCGCGCACTTCGCCGGCTTCTTCGAGCTGCTGCACTTCGACGCCGAGGAGACGCAGCCGCCGCACGGCGTCGCTCTCGCTCGCCGCGAGCCAGTAGCCGCACGGTCGCGGCCGGCTCTTCAGCACACGCAGCTCGAGCGCCGAATCCCAGGCGACGGTAACGGGCCTGATCGCGCCGGTGTCGGGGTCGAGCATGGCGAGCGCATGCTCGCTCGGCGTCGGCGCCGCCTCGATCACCGCTTCGCCCTGGCAGGCCCCGGCGACGATGTCGCGCTCGACGAACTGGCGCAGCTTGACGAGATCGCCGGCATGCGCCGCGGCGTTGCCGAGTACGCTGCGGACGGCGACGACGTCGACATCGACGCGGCGCTTGAAATCGGTGCGGCCGATGCCGCGGCCGCGCGTCTCGACGAGCAGGCTCACCGCGTTCTTGATGCCGTCGGCGTTGCGGCCGATGCGCGGACTCACGCTGCCCATCGAGACCTTGCGGTCGGCCGGATCGGCGGCCAGCGTGTAGTACCACTCGGTGCTGAAGCCGGCCGCGCCAAGACTCGCCGCAAGCGGTGCGCGAAACCATTCCTCGGCAGCCCGGGCCACGAAGGGCCGCAGGTTGGCGACGGTCGCGGTGTCGAGCAGCGCGTCGAACCTCTGGACGCCGCCGAACTTGGCGGCGAAGCCGGCGTCGACCGCGTACTCGTGCAGGTCGAGCACGACGACCGGGGCGACATCGCGAACCAGCTGCGCCTGGGCCTGCGCCTCGGGCGTACGCAAAAGCAGATGGTCGCGATTGACGTCGCTGCCATCGGCGGCGCCGCGCTGGCCGAGCGCTGCGCCGTCCGGATTGGCGCGCGGCAGCAGGTAGACGTCGACCTGATCGAGGACGCTGTCGAGCCGCCCGGCCGCCAGCTCCTGGGCGATCACGATGAGCGCTTCGCTGCCCGCCGGCTCGTCGCCGTGCTGGCCGGCGATGAGCACGACCGCCGGGCGGCGTGCCGCCGCCGCCACGCTCGGTGCCGG
>ODAK010007883.1_pt1 | contig 10689 bp, 10 predicted proteins | sample 1539591 | NCBI WGS metagenome assembly ODAK01 (sample SAMEA3539303, study PRJEB22396) | soil metagenome | biome: tundra; feature: field; material: soil | place: USA | collected 2010-05 | depth 0.15 m | reverse complement strand
TGAAGTTGCTGATCAACGGCACGAGCATCGCGCAGGTGAAACAAAACCGCGTCACTTACTATCATGTGGAACTACCGCGACACGCGGTGATCCTGGCCGAGGGACTGACAGTGGAAAGTTACCTCGACACCGGCGACCGGACCGACTTCCACCACGATAGCGCAACGATCCGGCTGTTCCCGGACTTCACGGCGCGACTGGCGCCGGAGAGCGCGTCGCGGTGGGAGACGCGGGGAGCGGCGCCACTGGTGATGACGGGAGACAAACTAACGGCGGCGCGGCGGATGCTAATCGAAAACGCACCGCCCCGTCATTCCGGCGCCATGAACCACCAACGGCCATAACCCGCCGCGTGTGATCCGGCTGGGAATTCCGCTAAACGAATTCTCAACTCGCCGGGCAGCATACACGCAATGACTTTTTTAACGGATTTCGCGGACCAGGCCGTCGTGCTTCCGCTGGTGGCGGCCGTCGCCATCATACTGGCCGTGACGGGCTGGCGCCGAGGCGCGGTGGTCTGGCTCGGCGTCGTGGGTGGCACCTTCGGGGTGGTTCTGCTGCTGAAGCTGGGGTTCCTGGCCTGCGGGCCGGTGTTCATTCCGTGGGCGCTCCGTTCCCCCAGCGGCCACACCGCGGCGGCGTCCGTCGTCACGGGCGGCTTCGCGACGGTACTGGGCGGGCGCCGGCTGACCGCGCTGCTCGTCGCGATGCTGGCCGCCGCGCTGATTGGCTCCTCACGCGTGGAACTGGGCTTTCACTCGCTGCCCGAGGTCATGATCGGCGCCGCCGTGGGCATCGCCGGCGCGGCGGTGCTGTCGCACCTCGCCGGCCGGCCGCCGGTCGCACGGCCCGTGCCATTGCTGGCGGTCGCCGTCGTGGTGGCGGTCCTGGTGCACGGCACCCGCCTGCCCGCCGAGGCGACGATCTGGCGGTTCGCGCACGGCCTGCTGGATTTCGTGCCAGCCTGCCGCGACGCCGTGGCTTCGGGCCGTCCGTGACCAAACCGGAGGTCGTTCAACTCCGGCCGTAAGTGTCCTCAAGCCGCACGATGTCGTCCTCGCCCAGGTAGGCGCCGGACTGGACTTCGATCAGGGCCAGCGGGATCAGGCCGGGGTTCTCCAGCCGGTGCACGCAGCCCAGAGGCAGATAAACGCTCTCGTTCTCGCGCAGGATCAGGGTCTCCTGATCGCGGGTCACCCGGGCGGTGCCGTTCACCACGACCCAATGCTCGGCGCGGTGGTAGTGACTTTGCAGCGACAGCTTGCCGCCGGGCGAGACGACAATCCGTTTGACCTGGAAGCGATCGCCGGTGATCAGGCTCTCGTAGAAGCCCCAGGGGCGGTAGGTGCGGTTATGTGCCACCGCCTCATGCCGGCCGGCGGCTTTCAGGCGCTCCACCACGGTCTTGACGTCCTGCGCGTGGTCGCGGTGCATGACCAAAGCGACATCGTCGGTGACCACGACAACGGCGTCCTTCAGCCCGACCACGGCGGTCAGCATGCCGTCGCTGCGCACGTAGCAATCCCGCGATGACTCCAGCACCACGTCGCCGATCGTCACATTGCCGGCGGGGTCTTTGCGGCCGAGTTCCCAGAGCGCGCTCCAACTGCCGACGTCGGACCAGCCGATGTTGGCGGGGACGACCGCCGCCTCGTGGGTCCGCTCGGCCACCGCGTAGTCCAGGCTGATCGACGGGCAGGCGCGGAACGGCTCCACCGCGAGGCGGATGAAATCCAGATCGGTGCGCCGCCCGGAGACGGCTTCCCGGATTGGCGGCAGGACCTCCGGCGCGTGGATTTCCATCTCCCGCAGCAGGGTTCGGGCGGTGAACACGAACATGCCCGAGTTCCACAGATGCCTGCCGTCGGCGGCCAGGCGGGCGGCGGTCTCGGCGTCCGGTTTCTCAAGGAATTGCCCCACCGCGTGGACGCCGGGCGCGCCCGGCAGTTCGCCGCCGATCTCAATGTAGCCGTAACCGGTCTCCGGCGTGGTCGGCCGCATGCCGAAGGTGACGATCTTGCCGGCCCGCGCCGCGACCGTGGCGATCCGCAGCGCATCGAGCAGCGCGTCCGTGTCGGCGATGGCGTGGTCCGAGGGCATCATCCACAGCACCGCGTCCGGGTTTTCCTCCGCCACCAGCGCGGCGGCGGCGGCGATGGCGGGAGCGCTGTTGCGGCCCACCGGCTCCAGCATGATCCGGGCGTTGGTGATGCCGACCTCACGCAGTTGCTCGGCGATCAGGAACCGGTGGTCCTCATTGCAGACCACGATGGGCGCCGCGAATTCCGGGCCGCGGGCGCGCAGGACGGTGTCCTGCAGCAGGCTGCGCTCGGACATCAGGGGCCAGAGCTGTTTCGGGAAGCTCTCCCGCGAGACCGGCCACAGCCGCGTGCCGGAGCCACCGGAGAGGACGACGGGGACGATGGTTTGCTTGCTCATGGCGAAAGTGTTTGCCTCACCCGGGACGGCCTGGCCAGCGAGAATAGCGCGACCGGGTGACAATCTCGTGTCCTTGGCAGGCGGGGCCGGTCTCCTGGGCATGCCGGGTCGGTCTCCTGGGCATGCCGGGACGGCCGGCCGGCGGTCGCGCGTTCGCGGCCATGGGGGCAGCTCCCGCGCCGACTACTCGCGTGCGCCGCGTCGACCATGCCGGCGACCGGAACCGCGACGCGCCGCGCCGCGGCGATGAATACGAACGCGGATCAACTTAAATCCGCGCCGGAGTATAAAGACTCCGGCAACGAACAGCGGGACCCGCGATGCACCCGGTCAGCCGAGCGCCCCGCCCGAGCAGGGTGGGCGCGGTTCGTTCAACGAGGGGTTGGGATCACCTGCGACGGGCCGCCCGGGACCACCACCGTGCTCGTGCCGTTGCCGTTGTCGTACAGCGTTCCCGGGACCGGGGAGCCGGGGATCACGATTGTCCGCGGTGCGACTGGCAGCCCGGTCACGGGTGGCGGTCCCGGTGAGGCGGGGCCGGCTGGCGGCGCCACGACCGGCGGCGGCGTTCTGATGGTTCCGGTCAAACCCGGTCCACCCGGCAGCGGCGTTTGCGCGACCATGGTTCCCGGCGTCATCGCGAGGAGCAGTGCCGCGAGGCGGAGTTTGACCATCCCGTCGTTCTCCCGAAACCGGCCGCCGAGCCGCCCGATCCACCCATATGGCCGCCGCGGCCGGGCAGGGAAAGGGCCGGGCACAATTCGTAACTTGCGAACCGGCCGGTTCGCGAGAAAAATCCGTTCCAGTGTATTCGATCGGACAGTCGGGCCCGACCCCGGTCGTTATCATTGGTCCACCAAGAGGCCATCGGGCGGTTGGTGTTATCGCCCTGGATTCCATGTTGGAGGGGACCACATGGCCAAATCAAACGGCAAGGACGCGTTCGCGTTCCCTTGCCAGGCGACCGGAACGACATCCGGCAAGCCAAGATCCACGGAAGGGGTCGTGGTGCTTTTCCGCCCTCGCCGCGACACACATTTGGCCGCCGGGGCCATGCGTGTCAGATGGCATTCGATCGAGCCTCGCGGCCGGTTCGCGACCGTCACGGATCATCGCGGCGGCCTTCGCCTCCACCTCGTCGTCGAGCAAATGCCGAATTCAACCGGGTGGGACTGGCTCGTATGGCAAGCGGGCAACGCGCGCATCACCCCTCAGGGCGGCATCGCATCTTCCGCGCCGGCAGCCACCGCCGCCGCCGAGGCGGCCACGCACCGCTGGAGGGGGAACGGCCCGGAGCGCTTGCGGTCCACATAAATCCCCCGCGGCTCAGGATGGGCGAGCAGGGTTCATCGCACCCTTTCCCTCAACTCAAACTTCTGAATCTTCCCGGTCGAGGTTTTCGGCAGCCCCCCGAACGTCACGTGCCGCGGGCATTTGAAGTGTGCCATGCGCTGGCGGCACCACGCGATGATCGCCTCCGCCGTCACCGGTTCCGCTCCTGGCTTCAGCGTAACGAACGCATGCGGTGTCTCGCCCCATTTTTCATCCGGTTGGGCAACGACCGCGGCCTCCATCACCGCCGGGTGCTGGTACAGCACCTCCTCCACCTCCAGCGATGATATATTCTCGCCACCGGAAATGATGATGTCCTTGGCGCGATCTTTCACCTCCACATAGCCATCCGGATGCATCACCGCGAGGTCGCCGGTATGGAACCAGCCGCCCGCGAACGCCTGCTGGGTCGCCGCCGGGTTCTTCAGATACCCCATCATCACGGTATTGCCGCGCAGCATCAGTTCGCCGATCGTTGCCCCATCGGCGGGCACGGGCAGCATCGTCGCCGGGTCGAACACCGCGGCATCCTCCAGCATCGGCGTATTCACGCCCTGTCGTGCCATGAAGGCGGACTTTTCCGCCAGAGGCATCGTATCCAGTTCCGGCTGCCACATGCACACCGTTGCCGGACCGAAACTCTCGGTCAGGCCGTAGAGGTGGGTGACCGCGAACCCCATCTCCGCCATCCGCGCGATCACCGCGGATGGCGGCGCGGCCCCGCCGGTGGCGATCCGCACGGTCTGTTCGAACCGGCGCCGCACCGTCGCGGGCGCGTGGATCAGCATCGACAGCACGACCGGCGCGCCGCACATATGTGTTACGTTATGTTCAGCGATCGCCGGAAAGATTTCAACCGGATCGACACGCCGTAAACAAACGTGCGTTCCTCCCGCAAGCGTAACGGCCCAGGTGTAGGTCCAGCCGTCACAGTGGAACATGGGGAGGGTCCAGAGGTAGACTGATGTGGGTGACAACTGGAACGTGAGCGCATTGGCGGTGGCGTTCAGGTAGGCGCCGCGATGATGCAGCACGACTCCCTTTGGGTTGCCGGTGGTGCCGGATGTGTAATTAAGCGAAATGGCCTGCCACTCGTCGTCCGGGGGGCTTAGTGTGAAGTCGGGATCGCCGCCGGCGAGGAAGGCCGCGTAATCCATGGTGCCAATCCGTTCGCCTCCCGGACCGAGTGGGTCGTCGATGTCGATGACGAGGGGTGTCGTTCCGGCTTCATCCAGCGCGTGCCGCATGACCGGCGAAAGCTCGCGGTCGATCAGCACCACTTTGGTCTCCGAGTGCCGCAGAATGAAACCGACGGCGCCCGCGTCGAGCCTTGTGTTGATCGGGCACAGCACCGCGCCCACGGCGGGGATCGCGTTATGGGCTTCGAGCATTTCGGGAATATTGGGTGCCAGGATCGCCACCGTGTCGCCCTTGCCGATCCCCGCCCGCGCCAACGCCGACGCCAGCCGTCGCGTCCGCTCCAGGAATTGCGCGTAAGTGTAGCGGCGCTCGCCATGGATGATGGCGGTTCGGTTCGGGTACACGCGCGCGGCGCGCAGCAGGAAGGAAATCGGCGACAGCGGCACATGGTTGGCCGGCGTCCGGTCAAGGTTCTGTGCGTAAATCGATCGATCTGGGATTTCCACGGCCACGGTTTCCTTAATGTTTCGCTTTTGCCTCGGGAGTCGCCGACACTGGTCGCGGCCGCATCACCGAGGCGAGCGCCAGCAGATGTTTGGGCAGCATCTTGCGTACCTCCGCCGCCTCCGGCCGCCAGACGGCGTCTGGTTTGATTGCCGGCCGACCGGTCCCCGCGCGGCACATCGTGTCGTCGGTGCGGCCCTCCGCCAGCGTGGTCTCCAACCTGGCCGCGAGCTCCCGCATCGCCGCCAGCCGGTCATCCGCGATGGTGCGCACGATCTGCAGCACCGGTTCGAACTCCGGGCTGCGCAACCGGTCCAGATGCGCGTCACGGGCGGCCGCGTCGACGCATTTCTCGCCGTCGGTCATGGTCACCCCGACCGCGTAGAACCACATCATCGCCGCCGTCTCGAACAGCCCGCTCGACCCCGTCGCGGCGACGTCGCGCGCGTGCATCTCGGCCACGCCGATCGAGCCGGTGGCGACGAACCGTGTCTGTTCCCACAACAGCGCCGGCACGGGTCCGTCTTTTTCCACCAGTGCTTTTTTCACCGCCTCGGCCCGTTTCCAGTCCATGCCCACCAGCGCGGTATCGAGCTGATCGCGGAACGGCCGCGGCACCTGAGGCACGTTATCGCCCTTATACTGCGCGCGCAGCATCGCCGCCGCGCGCGGGGACAGATGGATCGGCCCGCCGTCGAACGCAGCCTGCGGTGTCCCGACCGCGAGCGGCGCCTGCGCATGGGCGGGCCCGCTCGTCACGGCGCCGAGCAGCAGCAGAACAATGCGCGTTGTCCACATCCGGCTTCCTCGCATCCTGGACCGGGCGCCCAACCTATGGCACAGCCGGCATCCAATCCAGTTGGAGGACACGCCATGGAGCCCGTCGTCAAGGTCACCGTGCGGGATTACGTCGCCACCGTCATGATGGACCGGCCGCCGGTGAACGCGCAGAGCGATCAGTTGCGTCTGGAACTGATCGCCGCGTTCGATTCGTTTACCGACCGGGACGACGTGCGCGTCGCCATCCTGACCGGGTTCGGCAAGATGTTCTCGGCCGGCGCCGACATGAAGTCCCGTCCCACCGGAGACACCGCCGGCGAGTACTGGGCTTTCAATCGCCTGGTGCGCGAAATGTTCAACTCGATCAGCGAATGTGCCAAACCGGTGATCGCCGCCGTGAATGGTCCGGCGCTTGGCGCGGGGTTCGCTCTGGCCGCCGCCTGCGACATCATTCTGGCGTCCGACAACGCGGTGTTCGGCATGCCGGAAATCGATATCGGCCTGATGGGAGGTGCCGCGATGCTGCAGACGCTGTTCGGCCGGTCGCGGGCGCGCCGCATGTTCTACACCGGGTGGCGCGTGCCGGCCGCGGAAATGTACCGCACCGGCGTCATCGAGTGCAGTGTGCCGCTGGAAGAACTGCTGCCGGAGGCGATGAAGCTCGCCATCGAGATCGCGTCGAAAAGCCCGCTGGCGATGCGTTACGCGAAACAATCGATGAACACGACGATGCATATGCCGCCGCGCGACGGCTATCGGTTCGAGCAAAACCTGACCGTGGCGCTGTCGAAATCCGAGGACGCCGCCGAGGCGCGCGCCGCGTTCTTCGAGAAGCGCAAGCCGAATTTCAAGGGACGCTAAGATGGATCTGCAACTCCGCGGCAAGACCGCGCTGGTCACCGGTGCCAGCATGGGCATCGGCCGTGCCATCGCCAAGGCGCTCGCCGCCGAAGGGGTGCGCGTCGTGGGCGCGGCGCGCCGGCTGGAGGCAATGGAACGCATGGCCGATGAGGTCGAGGCCGCGCGACATCCCAGACCCATCCTGGTGAAGCAGGACGTGATGGAGGAAGACGCGGCGCTGAAGCTGCGCGATGCCGCGTTCGCCGCCGTCGGTCACATCGATATCCTGGTGAACAACGCCGGCGGCAGCCGCCGCCTGCCGGTCGATGCGCCTGACGAACGTTGGACCGAGGCGATGACATTGAATTTCACCCGGCCTCGGCAACTGGCCCATGCGTTGTTGCCGAAGATGATCGAGAACCGCTGGGGCCGCATTATCAACATCACCGGCAAAAGCGAACCCGACCACCTCAACGCCGCATTCTCCGCCAAAGCCGGCATCCACGCCTGGGCCAAGGGCCTGTCCATCGAGGTCGGCCAATACGGGATCACGGTGAACTCCATTCCACCGGGCCGCATCATGAGCGAGCAAATCCGCCGCAATTATCCCGAAGATTTCCGTAAGACCTTCGCCGAGACGGAAATTCCGCTGAAATATTGGGGCGAACCGGAGGATCTGGCTGTCATGGCGGTGTGGCTGGCGTCGCCGCTGGCTCGCTACGTTACCGGAACGGTCATTCCCGTCGATGGCGGGCTGCGGCGCTATTCGTTCTGACGATCTCCGGGTTGACCGGGCCATGACGATGATAAGCCCGTGCGTTGCTCCGGCGTCCCCCCCGCCTTAGACTCCCTCCGGAACGACGGATGGAGCGGAACGATGCGGCAAATGGTCCTGGTCGGCTTTCTGCAGGCGCAGAACTGCACAACGCTGGCGAGCGCCTGGCGGCATCCTGACGCGCGTTCGGATTTCACCACCGCGGCCTATTACCAGAGAATTGGCCAGATTCTGGAGGAAGGCAAATTCCAGATGGGCTTCTTCGACGACCGCCTGGCGATGCCCGACATTTATGGCGGCAACCCCGCCGAGGTCGTCGCGAATGGTGTTCGTGTCGTGAAGATCGATCCCGTCGTCACGCTGATGGCGATGGCATTCGGCACCAAATATCTCGGGATTGGTTCGACCGCGTCCACCACCTATTACGAGCCATTCGATGTCGCCCGTCGCTTCCAAACCGTCGACCACATGATCGGCGGCCGCGCGGCGTGGAACGTCGTTACTTCGGTGAACGATGGCGAGGCCCATAACATGGGCCGCGACGTGCATATGGATCACGATCTGCGTTACGATCGCGCTGATGAGTTCATGGAGATCGTGCACAGCTGCTGGGACGGTTGGGAAGACGACGCGCTGGTGGTGGATAAGACAACCGGCCTGTTCGCTCATCCGGAAAAAGTGCACCGCCTGGAGTATGAGGGAAAGTTCCTGAAGTCGCATGGAACGTTCACCGTGCCGCGGTCGCCGCAAGGCCATCCCGTGGTGATCCAGGCGGGTTCCAGCGCGCGCGGGAAAGTGTTCGCCGCGCGGTGGGCCGAAACGATGTTCGTCGGCTACCCGGACTTCGCGACAGCGCGCCGCGATTACGCCGCCATGAAAGCCGCGATCGCCGCGCTCAACCGTGATCCTGATAACGTGACCATCAACACCATCGCTTATCCGGTGGTCGCCGAAACCCGTGCCGAGGCCGAGGATAAATGGGCGCTGATCGACTCGCTTTACAAGGAAGTCGATGGGCTTTCTCTGCTGTCCGAGGCATTGAATTACGACTTCAAAAAGAAGGCCATGGACGAAGCCTTCACCGATGGGGAACTGGAAGGCATGTCGGGCATGCAGGCGATGCGCGATCGGGTGATGGAACAGACCGGCCGCAATCCGACGGTGCGCGACTTCCTGGAAGTCACCCGCCGCGGCCGCCCGCGCGAGGCGATCATCGGCAGCGGCAAGGATATCGCCGACCGGCTGGAGCAATGGTTCAGCGAGGGGGCCTGCGATGGGTTCGTCATCGCCGGCACGCACACCCCTGGCACGTTCGAGGATTTCGTCCGGTTCGTCGTACCGGAACTGCAACGGCGCGGTTTGTCGCCAAAGGAATACAAGGGCGCGACGTTGCGCGAGAACCTCGGTCTCGGACGCCCGGAAATCGGTGGTTGGAAATTAAAGAGTGCATGATACGGTCTCAACATCTTGGCCAGACCGAGCCATGACCGGATGGATATCGGAATGAAAAAGACCATCCTGATCGCGGGGGCCACCGGTCTCGTCGGCTATGGCGCGCTGAAGCATTTCACTCAGCGTCCAGGCCAGGACGTGATCGCTTTGTCCCGCCGCGCGCCGCGAGAAACGTTTGGCGCCCGTTTCATTCCGCTGGACCTGACCGATACCGCGCGGTGCCGGGCGATGATCCGCGGCCTGACCGGCGTCACCCATCTCGTCTATGCCGCTCTGTTTGAACTTCCCGGTCTGGTCGAGGGCTGGCGCGACGAACGCCAGATCCGCACCAACGATCTGATGCTGCGCAATCTGCTGGAACCTTTGCTCGAAGCCAGTCCTGGCCTGCGTCATGTCACCTTGCTGCAGGGGACCAAAGCCTATGGCGTGCATGTCCGGCCGCTGACCGTTCCCGCCCGCGAAGGCCGTTCCGAACGACGCGAGCAACCCAATTTCTACTGGGCTCAGGAGGACTTCCTCAAAGCACGACAATCAGGTGCGTCCTGGCACTGGACCATTCTGCGCCCGGTGCTGATCGTCGGCGAGGCGATCGGCGGTGCCATGAACCTGATCCCCGCTCTGGGCTGTTACGCCGCGCTGATGCGGCTGCGCGGCGAGGTGCTGCCGTATCCCGGAGGCGCGCCCAGAGTAGCGCAGGCCGTGGATGCGGATTTGTTGGCACGGGCGATCGATTGGGCCGGCGAGGCGCACAAAGCGCGCAACGATACCTTCAACGTCACCAACGGCGATGTCTTCGTCTGGGAAAACGTGTGGCCCGCGATCGCCGAGGCGGTGGGCATGCACATGGGCCAGCCGTCACCATTCGCGCTGACCAGCCTGCTGGAAACCGGCGCCGCCGACTGGGATTTCATCCGGACGCGGCACAATCTGCTGGCGCCATCACTCCGCGAGTTCGTGGGACAGTCAATGGAATATGCCGATTACCAGATGCGGTATGGGCGGACCGATATTGGCCCGCCCTCGATCGTTTCGACCGTGAAGATCAATCAGGCCGGCTTCCACGACACGATGGACACCGAAACGATGTTCCGAAAATGGTTCCGCGCGTTTCAGCGGATGCGGTTACTGCCCCTCTCGGACCACGCCATTGCTTAGGGTGCCGATGCCGGAGATCTCGACCTCGATGGTGTCGCCGTGCTTCATGTTTTCGGTTTTGCCCTCGGTGCCCATCCAGACGACATCGCCGGGATACAACGTCAGGCAGGTCGTCATCGCGACGAGGTAATCGACCACGCCGAACACCATGTCGTTGGTCTTGAAGTTGATCAGCTCCTTGCCGTTCAGTCGGATCTTCGTGACCAGGTCTTCCAGTTTCACATCGGTCTCGATCCACGGCCCCATCGGCTTGAACGTATCGGTGTTCTTGG
>ODAK010007878.1_pt1 | contig 10694 bp, 10 predicted proteins | sample 1539591 | NCBI WGS metagenome assembly ODAK01 (sample SAMEA3539303, study PRJEB22396) | soil metagenome | biome: tundra; feature: field; material: soil | place: USA | collected 2010-05 | depth 0.15 m | reverse complement strand
CCCGCTGCACTGTCGGCCACCTTGAACAGCACGTTGGCCGGGGCCGTCCCGGGGAAACGCAGCCGACCGAGACCGGCCCTGGTGGTCACCGCCAGCTCGACGCGCACGGCGGGGCGGCCCACGGTGACGGCGTAGTTCCCGGGGCTCGCCACCTCAGTGGCGTGCGAGAACGGTGCCGTGGTCGTCGCCGGATCGGGACCGACCGCACCCACGGTGGGCAGGATGGGGATGTCGCCGTACACCGGACAGCCCGGACCGCTCATGTGGGTCAGGCTGAAGCCGCTGATGGCGGAGTCCTTGAAAGCGTACCCACCACCCGACGTCCGGTCCGGAGAGGTGTCGGGGCTCCATTGGAGCATCCCGAAGGGCATGTCCGCACCCGGGAAGGTGTCGATGCTGCCGACGCTGGTCCCCCCCACTCCCGTACCCACGAACGTGTCGACGAGGGCGCTCGGAGCCGGCGGATGACTCGGCGTCGCCTTCGGGTTCGATGTGGTTGACGAGGTCGTCGGGGCCGCGCTCGGTGGTGACGGGTCGCACCCGCTCAGCACCGCCATCGACAACCCCACCATCACGACCGTCGAGACCAGGCCTCGACGACCGGTCCTTCTCATCGCAGAAAGCGGTCGGCGAATTGCGCCAAGGCGTCGGGCACGTCCCGGGTGCGGGCCCACGGCGCCACGATGAGCCGGTCCACACCCGCGCTCGACAACGCCTCGACATCCGCTTCGTCTTTCACCGTGGCCCCCACGGTCACCGAGAAGGGTCCCGACGCGCCGGCCGTCGATCGCAGATCGTGGAGCGTCGTCACATGGGCGCGTGCGGTGTCCGGGCTGTGGTTCAGCCCGATCCAGCCGTCGTGACGTGCGGCGCGACGGAGCGCGGCGGGCGACTCGCCGCCGATCAACACGGGCGGATGGGGGCGCTGGACGGGTTTGGGCTCGAACATGACCGCGTCAAAGTCGAAGAATCGCCCGTGGTGGACCACCTGCTCCTCGGTCCAGAGCCGTCGACACACCTCGAGTGCTTCGTCGAGCCGAGCTCCACGGGTGTCGAAGTCGAGCCCGGCAACGTCCCACTCACCGCGCAGCCACCCCGCTCCCACCCCGAGCTCGATGCGCCCCTGCGACACGACGTCCGCGGTCTGGACGGCCCGGGCCGCCGTGAAGGGATGGCGCAGGCCCAGGTTGTAGACGTGGGTTCCCAGGCGGACGCGGCTGGTGCGCCCGGCCAGGAACGACAGGTAGGCGAAGACGTCGAACACCGGCGTCGAGGGGGGCACGGGAGGATGCTCGGCGCCGGCGAAGGGTGACCCGGCCATGTCCAGCGGCAGGACCAGGTGTTCAGGAAACCACACCGACTCGAACCCGAGCTCGTCGGCGGCGGTGACCGCGTCGAGGAACATGCTCGGGTGCATCCGCCCCAAGGCGATACCGAAGCGCATTACCCGGCGTCGCGAGAGAGCAGGAAGGTGCCCGTCGATCGGCTCACGAGGCGGCCATCCGCGTCGCGCGTGGTGGCCTCGGCGTATGCGACCTGCCGGGCCATGCGGACGACATCGCCCCGCACGGCGACGGGCTCGCCGATCTTGGCGGGCCGCATCGTCTCGGTCTTCATCTCGAGCGTGCCCCGGGTGCGGTCGCGCCCGGGCAGGGCGGCATTGATGGCGAAGTTCATCGAGGCGTCGAGGATCAGTGAGTGGATCCCGGCCTGGGCCGTGCCGTGGGGGTTGCAGGCCAGGGCAGTCGGGGTCCAGGTCCCCACGACCCAGCCCAGATCCTCCCCGTCGACGCCATAGGAGAGGAACGAGGCACCCACGAGCCCGATCACCTCCATGCCGCCGTTGCCCAGCCAGCGGTCCATGTCCTTCACTCGCCCCGTCACAACACCAACCGTAGCGGCGGACCGTCTCGCTCCCCGGGAACGAGGCGAGAACTCCCTGGTGGGAGGGGCCATGGCCGGTCGCATTGACCGCTAGGGTGACGGCGGGACAAAATCTTGACCGATCAGTCAGTTTTTTCGCCAGAGAACTTCAGTCTTCGGGAGGAGCAATCCATGACCACCGCCGTGATCGTCGATGCCGTACGGACCCCGGGCGGGCGCCGGAACGGGAAGCTGCGGGGCTGGCACGCCGTGGACCTCGCCGCCGAGCCGCTGCGGGCGCTGGTCGAGCGCAACGACCTCGACCCCGGGCTCGTCGACGACGTGATCATGGGATGCGTCATGCAGGTGGGCGAGCAGGCCCTCAACATCGGCCGCAACGCCGTGCTGGCGGCGGGGTACCCCGAGTCGGTGCCCTCCACCACCATCGACCGCCAGTGCGGGTCCTCCCAACAGGCGCTGCACTTCGCCGCCCAAGGTGTCATGGCCGGCGCCTACGACGTCGTGATCGCGGCGGGGGTCGAACATATGACTCACACCCCCATGGGCTCGTCGGTCGTGCGCGACCTCGGGTTCCCCTTCGGGCCCAAGATGATGGAGCGCTATGCCGAGCGCGGCGGCCTCGTAAGCCAGGGCATCTCGGCCGAGATGATCGCTGATCACTGGGACCTCTCGCGAGAGGACCTCGATGCCTTCGGCGCCCGGAGTCAGCAGTTCGCGGCCCGGGCCACGGCCGAGGGCCGCTTCGAACGCGAGATCCTCCCCGTCACCGTGAAGGACGACGAAGGCACTCCCACCAACGAGGTCATCGCCTCTGACGGGGGGATCCGGCCCGACACCACGGCCGAGGTCCTCGCCAACTTGAAGCCCGCCTTCAAGCCCGACGGCAAGGTGACCGCCGGCAACTCCTCGCAGATCAGTGACGGAGCTGCCGCCGTCCTCATCATGAGCGAGGAGAAGGCGAGCGCCCTGGGCCTCACCCCGAGGGCTCGGTTCCACGCTTTTTCTCTGGCCGGGGTGGACCCCGTGACGATGCTCACCGGGCCGATCCCCGCCACGCGGGCCGTGCTCGAGAAGGCCAAGATGACGATCGACGACATCGACCTGGTCGAGATCAACGAGGCATTCGCATCGGTCGTGCTGGCGTGGGAGAAGGAGCTCCACGGCAACATGGACCGCGTGAACGTCAACGGCGGTGCCATCGCCATCGGCCACCCGCTCGGATGCTCAGGAGCCAAGCTCATGTGCACCTTGCTGAACGAGCTCGAGCGCACCGGTGGACGTTGGGGCCTCGAGACGATGTGCGAGGGCGGCGGCATGGCCAACGCCACCATCATCGAACGTCTGGGATAGTTCCCCGGGCTCAGGCCCCGGTCAGTGGTACCGGGTGGCGACGACGAAGCCGCTCGCGATGAGAACGATCCCGCCCACCAGATACCAGTTGCTCGGTCCCGCCGGCATGACGTTGAAGTAGTTGAGGACGATCATGAGGGCCCCGAAGATGAGCAGGATCAGGATGAGCGGGCCCATCCATTTGGGGCTGACCTTGTTGCTGCGGGGGATGGGCGGCGTATAGCGGCCACTGGCGGTGGGGGCAGGGGCGACCGCCCTCCCCGACGCCGAACGGCCCTTGCGCGCCGCACCCCCGGGACCCTGCTTGTTCGCCATGCACCGAGGATAGCCACGACGGCGCAGCCAGCCGGGGGCGCCGAGGTGGGCTGTAGTCTGAGACCGGTGGGAGCCCGGGTTCTGCTCGTCGACAACTACGACTCCTTCACCTACAACCTGGTCCAGGAGATGGGTGCGCTCGGCGCGGATCCTGTCGTCTACCGCAACGATGCCATCGACATCGCGGGGATCAGAGAGCACGGCCCGGACGGCATCGTGATCTCACCGGGCCCGGGCCGACCCGAGGACGGCGGCGTGAGCATGGCCGTGGTCGCGGAGCTGGGCGGAGAGATGCCCATCCTCGGCGTATGCCTGGGCCATCAATGCATCGGTCAGGTCTTCGGGGCCCGGATCGTCTCTGCGCCCGAGCTCATGCACGGCAAGACCTCGGCCATCTTCCACACCGGGACGGGTGTCTTCGCGGACATGCCTAACCCGTTCGAGGCGACGCGCTACCACTCCTTGATCGTCGAGCGCGACTCCATCCCCGAGGTGCTGGAGATCACCGCCGAGACGACCGACGGGATCGTGATGGGGCTGCGACACCGGGACATGGGGATCGAAGGGGTGCAATTCCATCCCGAGTCGATCCTCACGAGCGTCGGACCGGACCTGCTCACCAACTTCCTCGACTCGCTGGGACTCCAGCGAACTTAGGGGCGGCGGTGTCCGGTGTTGCCCGACGGGGCGGTCGTCGTCGTTGACCCCGAACAGCCGTTGAGGTTCGTCACCGTGATGTTGACGGTGGTCCCCGCGTTGACCTGCACCCCACCGTTGGGATTCTGACTCTGGACGATCCCGTCCTGGGTGGGGTCCTGGGTCGACTCGCAGATCTCCACCGGTGTCAGACCCGCACCCTGCAACGTCGAGACCGCAGTGGCCTGCGTGTTGTTCACGACGTCGGGCACGAGGACCTGCGACAGCCCACTCGACACCACCAGGTTCACGTTGGCGTTGGCGGGCTCCTGGGCGCCCGCAGGTGGGTTCGTGCTGATGACGTCGTTCTTCAGAACCGTCTGTGACGACTGCATGGTGATCGTCCCGCACTGGAAGCCGGCTTGGCCGAGGCGATTGCACGCCGTGGTCTGACCGAGCCCGCTCACGTCGGGGACCGCGGTGGTCGTCGACTGCGTGAAGATGTTGACGGTGCCCCCCGGCAAGATGGTCTGGCCGGACTTGGGCTGTTGGAGACAGACGATGTTCTGTTGGGTGCAGGTACTGCTGAACTGCACGTTGGCCTGCAGGCCCATCTGCTGCAGCTGGGCCTTCGCCGCGGTGACCGACTGGGTCACGAGATCGGGCACGTGCACGGGAGGACCCTGGGCTCCGGTGATGAGGGTCACCTTGCTGCCCTTCTTCACCGTGGTCCCCTTGGCGGGATCGGTCCGCAGCACCTGGGTGTTCGGTGTCGAGGTGGCGGACTTGTCGGACACCACGGTGGTCTTGAGGCCGTCGTGCTGCAGGTTCCGCTCGGCATTGCTCACGTTCTGGCCCGCCACGTCGGGCATCACGAAGGACGTGCTCGCCCCCTCCCCGATGTGCCACCAGCCCACGGAGTTGCCGAGGAAGATGATGACCACTGCCAGCGCCACCAGGAGCAGACCCAGGATGACCGCATACAGCTTGGTGCGGTTGGGCTCCTGGGCGCCTTCGAAGTCGTCGCCCCCCACCGCCGGCAACGCCTGGGTGCCCACGGCCCTGACCGCTTGGGTGGCCCCCACCACCGGGTGCTGGCCCGTCGGAGGAGACGTCGCCCCGACGGCGCGGCCTTCGCGGAAGCGCAACAGGTCGATGCGCAGGTCGTCGCCGGTCGCGTAGCGGTGGTCGGGCGACTTGGCCAGGCACTTCAAGATGATCGCCTCGAGGTCGGGCGGGACCCCCGGGTTCACCTCGCGTGGCGCGGGCGGGTGCTCGCGCACGTGTTTGGACGCCACCGCCACCGGGGTGTCACCGAGGAACGGGGGGCGGCCCGTCACCATCTCGAAGATCACGACGCCCAGCGAGTAGATGTCGCTGCGCGAGTCGACACCCATCCCCTCGGCCTGCTCCGGGGAGAAGTACGTCGCCGTGCCCATCACCGCGCCGGTCTGGGTCAGGCTCTCCTCGGTGTTCACGGCGCGGGCGATCCCGAAGTCCGTGACCTTGATCGTGCCTTCCTCGGTGATGAGGACGTTGCCGGGCTTCACGTCGCGGTGCACGACGCCGTGGCGGTGCGCGTAGGCCAGCGCCCCGGCGACATCGGCGGCGATCTCGGCGGCCCGGTCCGGGTGCAGCGGCCCCGCCGTGCGCAAGATCGACGACAGTGCTCGGCCGTCGACGAACTCCATGACGATGAAATAGGTGCCGTTGTCCTCGCCCCAGTCGAAGACCGGGACGATGTTCGGATGCGAAAGGTTGGCGGCCGCCTGGGCCTCGCGGCGGAAGCGCTCCACGAACGAGCGGTCCACGGAGAGCTCGGGGAAGAGCACCTTGAGCGCGACGGGCCGGTCGAGCAACTGGTCGCGGGCTCGGTACACCTCGGCCATGCCGCCCCGGGCCACCAGGTGCGAAAGCTCGTATCGTCCCGAGAGCACCCGGGGGGTCTTGGTGGGCTCCATGCGGGTCAGAGCCTACGTCTCGCCGGAACGCCGCCTGGGCCAGGCACTGTCTGTCTCCTCCTCGGGTGCCACCGGTGGGACATCGCTGTCATTGTCCCGCCAGGGCCGCTTGGATCATCGTCTTCATCACAGGTCCGGCGACCTCGGCACCAGTAGCAGAAAGGGCTTGGTGCGGGATGACGACGGCGATGGCCACCTTTGGTTGGGTCGCAGGGGCGAAGGCGATCATCCAGTCAGTGGTGGCGCTGTTTCCCACCCCCACCTGGGCCGTACCGGTCTTGGCCGCCACATCCTCTGAGGCCGGGAACCCGACGCCCGACGCCGTCCCGCTGGAGACAACCTGCTGCATGAGCTTGGTCAGCGCGGTCGCCGTCGCCTGCGAGGCGGCCCGGTGCCATGCATTGGGTTGGTACAGCTTGACCAGGTTGTTCTGGCGGTCGCGGATCTGATACATCACGTGCGGGGTCATCACGACGCCGCCGTTGGCGATACCGGCTGCCACGAGCGCCATCTGCAGCGGCGAGGCGGCCGTACATTGCTGGCCGATAGAGGAGTTCGCCAGGAAGATCTGCTGGCCCCCGTAGCACGCCGGCTGAAGGAACTTCGACACCTCGTAGCGGCTCGGGGGCAAGTCGATCGGTGGCTGTGAGTTGAAGCCGAAGGCGTTGGCCTCCGCCGTCATCGAAGCCGCTCCCACCCGGGTGCCGAGGATGGCGAACCCGGTGTCACACGACGGGGGAAGCATCTGGGCGATCGTCCCGCCACACGCGGCCGCGCTCCTCCCCCCATAGTTGCAGAGCGGGCTGTTGAGGCCCTGCCCGCCCAGGGTGCCACCCGGGATGCAGCCGTAGGAGGGCATGGACGTGTTCACGAGTTTGGGCGCGTACTGATAGGCGGCCGTAGCGGTGACCACCTTGAACGTCGACCCTGGCGGGAAGATGTCTTGGTAGGCAAGAGACGCCGCGGGAGAAAACCCGGTGGCGGGGTCAACCTTGTTGTCGGCTGTGAACGCATTCGTCTCGGTCGCGATGCTGTTCGCCCCCAGCGGGTTGGGGTCGTAGCTGGGGTTCGAATACATCGAGAGGACAGCGCCCGTGCTGGGGTCGAGCACCACGATGGCCCCGTCTCGACCGTTCAGTGCTTGCCGGGAGGTCTGCTGCAACTTGGTCGACACCGTGAGCGTGACGGCGTCGGTCTCTGTAGGTGTCGTCAGCAAGTCGCCGATGGTCTTGACCGGGCGGTTGTGCTGAGCGAGATATGCGCTGTAGGTGTCCTCGATCCCGGTGGCGCCGTAGTCGAACGACAGATACCCGGTGATCTGGCCGAACAGCGACCCCAAGGGATATTGGCGGACGTACTTGTACGAACCGCTGTGGGTCTGCGCCGACTGGGCCAAGACCACACCGTCGGCGCTCTGGATGATCCCTCGAGGTTGGTCATATTTGGCTGCCACCACCGACGGGTTGGAGGGGTTGTTCGCGTATGCCTTCCCGTTCTTCACCTGCACGTTGTTGAGCTGGAGGAACAGCGCCAGGAAACAGACCACCATCCCGACCCCGAGCCAGCGGATGCGCCCCGCCATCTCAGGCCACCTCGCCAGCAGAACCGTCGCCGTCGCGCCCCGGGCGGCGCACGCCGAAGGTCGCCGGAGTGGAGGTCGGAATCGTCGTCGATGTCGTCGCCCCCGACGGCAGGCTCGAGGTCGAGCAGTAAGCGGGAGGTTGGTCCAGGGCGCACACCGACTGCTGCAGGCTCGTGACATACCCGACGGCGGCTTTGTAGGAGGGCTCCTGGACGCCGTTTCGGAGATCAGGGATCTTGTACGACGGGACTTGACCGGCGGTCACCTGAGTCCGCTTCACGATCTTGGGGTTCATCCCGACGAAGCCGCCGGGGCGGCCTTGATAGATCACGACCTGGTTGTGGCTCAGACCGATGAAGTAGGAGCTGTGCACATACCAACGGATCGACGCGTACCCCGCGTAGGCAAGTCCCCCCACCACGACGAGGAACAACAACACTCGGAACGTGATCCGACGGGGGTTGCGCGCCCCGGTGCGCGGGTCGTAGCGGGGCGATGGGGGGCGAGCCAGGTCCGTGTCGGGCGCAGAGCGACTGACGACCGCCGCACCCGCGCCATTGTTCGTGATGGTCCCAGCGGGGATCGGCTCCGAGGGCGGCGATGGCGGCGACTCGGGAGGACTCTCCACCAAGGTCGACCCCGACGGTGCCGACGCTCCTCCACTTTCGGGTCCACCCGGTACGGCTAAGGCGGCGGCTGCCGAATCTCCGGCGTGAGCCCCGGTGGGCTCGGCGGAAGACGGCTCTCCGACCAAGACGTCGACCACGACCACGGTGGCGTTGTCGTTCCCCCCCGCCTCGTTGGCCAGACGCACCAAAACCTCGGCGGCCTCGCTCGGATCGCGTGTCTGAGACAAAACGTCGGTGATCTCTTCGACGGCCACCTCGTTGGTGAGCCCGTCCGAGCAAAGCAGGAACCGGTCGCCTTCTTCGGGGACGAGCTCCCAGACGTCGACGGCCACCTCGGGCTGGACCCCGAGAGCCCGGGTGAGGATGTGGCGATGGGGGTGCACCGCCGCCTCCTCCTCGGACAGCTCCCCTCGAGCCACGAGTTCTTCGGCGACCGAATGGTCGGTGGTGAGCTGCACCAGGGCGTCGTCGTGCAGGCGGTAGGCGCGCGAGTCACCCACATTGGCGAGCACCAAGCGGTCACCCTCGTCGGTGGCGACCAGGGCCGCGGCGATCATGGTGGTACCCATGCCCCGCAGGTCCACATCCTTGTGGCCGCGCTCCCACACCGCCCGGTTGGCATCGTGGATGGCGGCGGCCAGGCCGGCGGCGGAAGGCTTGCGGGCGAACTCGGCTTCCAGGGTCTCGATGGCGGTGCGGGCCGCGATCTCCCCGCCGACGTGGCCACCCATCCCGTCCGCCACGGCGAAGAGGATGAGGCTCTCGAGCGCGAGGTCCTCGTTGACCGTGCGCACCCGACCCACATCGGAGGCCGAACCCGACCGGAGAACGGTCAACGACCCTCCCGGGAGCTCGTCTGATCCGACACCTGCGCTCCTTGCCCGAAGCGCCCCGTCACCGGGACACCTCGAAGACGGTGCCACCCACCTGCAGCAGGTCACCCTTGCCCAGTTTGGCCGTGGACCCAATGCGCTCCGCATTTACCCAGGTCCCGTTGGTCGACCCGAGGTCCTCCACCCACAACGAGCCGTTGCGCCGGAACAGGCGGGCATGGAGGCTCGAGGTGTAGGAGTCCTCGACCCGCACCCCGCACCCCGCGGCGCGCCCCAGGGTCACTTCTTCGCCCACATCGAACGTTTGTCCGTACCCCTCTTGGGGTTCGATGACCTTGAGGTGGAGCTTTCCGGCGCGTCCCCGGCGCTCTTGCGCCGGGCGCGACCCTTGGGCTCCGGCCGGGCCCTGAGCGGCGGCCCCGCGCGCCGGTGGGGGACGCACCTGGACCCAGACCGCCCTGATGACACGGAAGAAGAAGAGCCAAATCAGGGCCACGACCAGGATCTCCAGCGCTCGGAGGAGGTTCTGGTTGTCGAGCGAGGTCAAGAACACCGAGACGGCCTGCCGGTCACGAGGTCTCGAATCGGATCGAGGTCGTCCCCACGGTGATCTCGTCGCCGTCCTCGAGGACACGCTCTCGCACCGGGACGCCATTTACCCTGGTGCCGTTGGTCGACTGCAGGTCGGCCACGACGACGTCGCTTCCGTGACGGCGGATCTCCGCGTGCCGGCGGCTGACGTTGGGGTCGCTCAGGGCGATCGTGCATTCGGGGAGGCGCCCGATCTCGACCGTCTCGTTGCCGAGGACGATGCGCGAGCCATCGGACAGGATGAGCGAGGCCGCGGCGAGGCCGTCGAGACCTTCGCGGACTTCGGCGGTCACCCGGTAGCGACCCGCCCGCGTGGAGGGATCGCTGCGAATCTCGACCTCGACAGGGCCGACGAAGACGTACCCCTCGCTCCGGGCGTGCTCACGCGCCGCGTCGCCGAGCTCCCTGGCCAGGACGTCGGCGAAGCTCTGGAAACGGTCTGCGTCGGAGGGCGAAAGCGTGACCACGAACACGTTGGGCGCGATAAGGCCTCGTACCCCCACGCGGCGGAGGAGGTCCATCTCTCGAGTGAGGCGTCGGGCGATCTCCACGGGCTGGATCCCACCCCGGAGGGCTTTGGAGAACGCGCCTTCCACCATTCGCTCGAGACGCTGCTCGAACCGTTGGAGTCCCATCGTGGTGATCCAGCCTACCGGCGTCATCTGCACGGACGGGGTTGCCCGGCGGGGCACCAAGCGAGATGAAATCACATGAGATCTCTCGCGACCCGCCGTGACAATTTCAGTACGGCGCGTGAGAAAGGCCACCATTCCTGCGGAGACCGAGCCGAAGAAACGAGCGTTCAGCTTTCGTGAGTCCCGGGGGACCCATAGGAGCAGTCAGGTATCGTGACGCCGACGCTCGGGCGAGTGGCGGAATTGGCAGACGCGCAGGATTCAGGTTCCTGTGTCCG
>ODAK010007877.1_pt1 | contig 10694 bp, 7 predicted proteins | sample 1539591 | NCBI WGS metagenome assembly ODAK01 (sample SAMEA3539303, study PRJEB22396) | soil metagenome | biome: tundra; feature: field; material: soil | place: USA | collected 2010-05 | depth 0.15 m | reverse complement strand
ACCGTTATTCCAAGAGCAACCTCCACCGGCTTTGGGCCGTTGACCTCAATTGCTACATGGTCTCTCACTATCGAGCCCTGGCTTATATAGCTCAACGCCTTGGGCTCGCTCAGGATCGCGATAAGTGGAACCGTATGGCAAGTGACTTAGCCGCACGCATCAATACGAGGCTTTGGGATGACAAACTCGGCTTCTATGTTGATCGCGATCGGAAGACCGGAAAGAATGGTCCCGCTCTGTCTCCGGCCGGCTTCATGCCCTTGTTTGTCCACATCGCAAGCCCTCAACAAGCAGCCCGTGTCGCCACAATCGCATCCGACCCGGCGAAGTTCTTTCCCGGCATGCCAACTGTCGCCTATGACACTCCTGGATATGTAAGCGGCGGATACTGGCGCGGTCCGGCGTGGCTCAATACGTCTTATTTCGCCCTTCAGGGTCTTCGTGAATATGGCTACAGCGAACTGGCAGGTAAAATACGTTCCAACCTTCTCGGCTGGATATCGGCAGATCCCTCGAGCCTGCGCGAATACTATGATTCCAGGACCGGCAAAGGTGCCGGCGCAGAAGGTCTGGGATGGTCCGCAACCTTTGCCATCGCCTTTGTCCTTGATTGGGATAATGACAATCTGACTTGGCTCTTTCAGTGATGTTCACGCCGATTTGCGCCTGGGTAACCTCGCATCCCAAGCTGTTTGCGGCTGAGTTCTCCCGCAGCATTCGTAGAGGCAGGTAAGTGTTAATATCCGGTTCGAAAACCCTTCGTTGAGTTGTCCCCGGCATTGCTTAGATCGGCCTCGCAGTTTCTGCCCAAGCCGAATCTCCTCGGGCACATCGGTCCCAGTTGGAGCTTCGATCGTCCGGCACGCGATTAGTGCAGGCCCTTGACTGACATCGAAAAGAATCGTGGTGCTTGCGCCGCAGCCGAACTGCTCACTCCTGCACCAGCCCGTCCTTCAATCCCTTCACCCGCCTGCACGCCCGCGCTGTCGTGAATCTCAAGTGCCGGCGCGCCCGCGGGCGTCTTGATGTGAAATAGATCGGCGCCGCTCACGTTTTGAAGAATGAACACCGGTCGCGCATCGTTGCTCAACGCGGCAATCTCGATGTCACTGAGAGTTACGTTCTTGACGTGGCGCAGATACATTCCCTGCGCCGGCATGTCTCCGAACATATTCGGCTCCGGATATTTTTTCTCGTTCTCCGGTGGAACGATGGCGGCTTGCTCTCGAATTCCGCCGCCGCGATGCTGAATGTAGATTCCCCGCAGCGTGAGGTCCTGGATCTCGTGTCCAGGCACACCGCTGATGATGCAGCCCAAGTGCGATGCCGAATTCGAGCACACGATGTTACTCAGTGTCACGCGCTGCAGAGTCCCGGTCTTGGTTGACTCTGCTGGCCCGCGCAAACGACTGCCCAAGCGCAGGAAGATTGGTGCGGAAACAATATCACGCATGGTGATGTTCGCGATCGTCACATCCTCGAGCAACGCGCCATCGACCGTCTCCAGTGCCAACCCCTGGCAGCCATCGAACACGCAATTGCTGACGGTGATGTTCTTGAATCCGCCGTTCGATTCCCTCCCGAACTTGATCCGCCCGGTGTGCGGAACGCGCGATCCTTCCTCGAATTTCTTCCACGTGCCGTCGAGCATCGTGCCCACTTCGTAGGCCCCCGTTACATAGCAATTCCCGATCTCCAGGTTTTCCGTTGCGCGTGCCACGCCGAGTGCAAAGCTACTTTTGGGCACAATCGCGTCGTCGTCAGGCGAGTTGACCGCGCAGTTGCTCACGCGCACATTTCGACAGCAGTCGATGTCCATGCCGTCACGGTTGGTGTCGATCGTCAAACCGTCGATCACCAGGTTGTCCACTCCGGTGGCCAGAATCCCGAACCAGCCGCCGCTCAGGATCTGGAACTCCTTCAGTTGCACGTTCCGGCAGTTTTTCAGCGAGATCGTCTTGTTGCCCACGCCGTTCACTCGCCTTTGCGTGGGGTTTTGGCTTTTGGAATCGTTGCTGCGCATCAGTCCGCGCCCCCATATGCGCCCCGGACCGAGGATCGAGACATTGCTCAGCCCTTCGCCCCAGATCAGGCTGTTGTGCCAGTGGTTATGGCCAAAATCCTGGTAGGCCTCCCACGGCTGCTCCGGTTCCGGATCGTCGTATCCGCCCGCCTGGCCCTCGGGCAGTGCGTCTGCCGCAATGATCACCGCGCCCTGATCGAGATAAAGCGCCACATCGCTCTTGAGGTGAATCGAATGGCAGAGGTATTGCCCCGCCGGGAAATGAACGGTGCGCCACCGGCATTTGCAGCCGTTTCAATGGCGTGATTGATCGCTGCCGTATCCAGCGTCTTTCCATCGCCCGTGGCGCCGAATGCGCGGACGCGAAAACTCGAATGCGCCGCATCCTCCCCGTTCGCTTCAGCCGCTTGCTGGCCGCTGAACGCCGCCGAAGCGGTCAACCCCCCGGCAATCCCCGCTCCCGATATTCTGAGAAATTCTCTTCGTCCCGTCATCTCCACTCCAATGTTCAGGCGTGCCCCAATCCTGTACCTCCTGCGCTGGCCAGGGATGTGGACCAGTCTAAACGTAGTATTCCCAGGCCTTTGCTGCTGCGGGATCCAGCGCGCCGGTTGCAATCACTTGAATGTTAGTGTCTCCAGCGTGAACCCCTACTTCGTGAAGGTCGTGTAAATCCGCCCATAAGATCATTTTTCTTTCAACACGTTTTGCGAACGCGAAGGCCCGCGGGTTTTGCGCACCTTTCAGTTCTCCGACTCGCCCGGATCCTCCGGGATACCGGGATCATCGAGAATCTGTACCGCTGTTGCGGGCCCGAAGTCCGTCCAGTCCTCCAGCACCCAGACAACCTTCTTGTCGCGGGTTACTTCCACAAGTTGCGGACGCTGTGCGCTCCCGCCGCGCGAGCAGATAATGGTATTTCCGTTCACAAGCCGGGTAGCGGACTGCGAGTTTTCATACCGGTATTCAGGCGGCAGATCGGCCGGTGTGATTTCCCAAACTACTTTCTTGCCCGGCGTCACTACGAGCGACTTCACATCGTGCTCATCGGTGATCAGCGTGTTCCCATTCTTCAGCCGGACTGCCGCCCACGGACTCGGCACGTCGTAGCTCCAGATTTCATTGAAGTCCTTGTCGTACTCGGCGACCTTGTGCATCTCCAATTACGGCACCAGGTACGTTCCCTGCGCTGTATACCGGGCGCGCCGGAACTGGGCGTGCACGGTCTTGCGATCGGTGAGGCTTGGCGCAGGCAGCACGTGATCCACCTGAACTACGTTCGTCTTGATGTTGATCACCTTGAGGTGCGGGGGCAGCCCGTTCTCGATCAGCAGCACCTTTTCCATTCCGATCGGTTGGCAGGTGTGAATCTCCGTCCCCGGCGGCGCGTCGTAGCGCCACACCACCCGCTTGTCGGGTGTCGCTTCCGCCACATATTGCACGCGGCTGAAAAGAACATTCCCGTTTGAAAGCATCCATACATCATCGTATTCCCAGCCCGGACCGGTGGAATATGTCCAGATGATCTTGCCGTTGTTCACCAGCAGGATTTTGTTGTAGCCTTCTCCGACATATAGCATCGGGTGCTGCGCAATGCCTTTGCCGGGCAGTCCGGTCACTGGCGGTTTCGGATTTCCGATCGGAGGCGCCTCGGCTTCTGCGGGTCCCATCGCCGGCACATTGGGAGCCGTAAATAGCGGTAGAACCTTCATCAGCGGCTTGGCGTTATGGCCGCTTGCTGCGTTGGTTTTGTTTTCCGGCATTATCAGGAAAACAAGAATTACTGCAGGACACGCCAAAACGAAATGGATGATGGCGGAATACCACCTCTTCATCTCCACGATCCTCTTCCCCGGCCGCACGGGCGTGTCTGGGCGCGGAATCAATGCCCGATCGTTGATGTTGATTATGCTACGATTATTCGGCCATTCGATTCCAGTTACGGCGGGGTTACGGACAATTGAAACTGCCGAATAAGCTGCGGATACCCCTTGTTTTCAGTGCGAAAGCATCGCGGCGAAATTCTGAGCCGGTTGGGTGTAACGCCGATGTAACGCCGCTGAATATCCACTTGCGAGCAACGTTGTTGCCGCACACATTGGTCGGGAGACCGCGGACATAACCAGTCACGGCTGCGATGCTTTCGCATTGCCCACTTCTCGCGTTTCGGGTCGCGTCGTTGGGAGCATGTGAACTGCAACCAAAGTGACGCCGAGGACGTGGTAGCCTTTTTCGAGCCGCACCTCTAACAACGCTTGAAAAACGGGGAATGGCCGATTGTCGCCGGTATTCCCCAAGAATTGGATCGCCTTGGTCAATTCATCGACCCCGGGCCTTGAGGTGGCGTACAAGACGGCGCCTTCTGAGCCGGTCGTGTCGAGACCGCCAAAATCTGCGATGTACCGTCCGGGCACAATCCCAGGCTGAATCGTAATCAAGCTGTAATCCGCGCTCAAAACCTGCGTGTTGGGATCGCGTTCTGTATGGTAGATCGGCGCTTCGTTGGAGCGAGGATGGGCATCTGCAATCACGCCTCTCCATTGCTCCAGACGCGTGTCCTGATTCCTGAAGCTGAAGTCGCCTGGGTTGCTAAGTTGGGCGACCGCAATGTTTTGCGAGGATGAACCCAGCATAATCACGTTGTGCTGCGTCAGATCGTCGACGGTAACTTCACGGCTAGGCTTGACTATCGGCTTGTATCCCATCTGGCCAAAAAGGTTCGACAACATGCCGACTGCCTTGAGTTCGCCGAAGCCCAGGTACGAATTCTCGTAATAAAGCTGGCCAGCCCGTGCGACGAGAGCCGGATTTGATGCGAATTGCTCGGCCAGGTGTGAATCGACAGGAGCTCCGCGGTAATCGGTCGGGCCTCGCCTGAAGCGGAACAAATCGTTGTAATTGTCGAGAAGAAACACCGCATCTGGGTAAACAATGACCGGAGTTGGATCGTTGCCGATGTACTTTGCCCAAAAGGCTATTACCGGATCGGAAGATTTTGCAAAATCGGATTTCGCGCCGGTTGCGCTCATCTCAGTCACGCCGAGTGGAATCCCATTTGTCTCCGATCCATAAACCCGCTGTGAATGCGGCAATTACCACTGCCGCCGCAATCAGTACGGCTCGCGAAACAGGCTTGTTCGAGCGGCGCACTTCCGGATCGGCTGGATCCGCCGTGCTTTGAAAGACCTGATCATTCGATAAGACCTCGTCGCCCGCGGAGACGGACTTGCCGCCGGCGAGGGCTTCCATGCCGCCGATCCATTCGAAAATAGGTAGGTATTGCCCCTTCGGAATCTCAATGACGATGCGGTCGTGAAGTCCGTTTGCGTCGTAGTACTCTTTCAGCTTCTGCCGAAGGCGATGAATCTGGACGCGGACGATGGGGTCAGCCTTTGGATCGAAATCCAGGGGCCGGCTCATCGCCTCTACGCCGATGGTGTATTCCTTCAACGTTTCGGTGCTAGGATCGAATGCCTTTTGTGCGAGGTACCGCAGCAGCTGCTGCAGCATCGAGGCGTTGTGAAAACCAGCAGATTGCAGGACTCTCTGGACTTGATGCTGACATTCAACCCAAGAAGGGGCTGCCACCCTGTTGTGAGCATGCGCATTCACTTGTCAACGCCTCCCGGGGACACAATGTCTCGTACCTGATTCCGTTTGTACCAGGACTCCCGTCAGCTACCATGTCGTTCAACTGATCGCTTCTGCGACCCGGCCCGGCATATCGCAATGATTTTACGACAGATACGCGTCAATGGCGAGCGACCCTCAACCGCGTGTCAAGTGCACCCGTAGATAGCTTTCAATGCAACGCAAGCCGTTCTTCTGCCGGCGGCGGGCAGGTCATCGCTGAACTGCCCCAAGCTGTGGTTCGGTTTTCACGTGAACCTGCAAACGCACATAGCCGGCCTTGTCCAACAGGTGGCTGTCCATAGGCAAAGCCAACTCAATCGCTTTGTAGTCGCCGCGATCTTCGATTGACTTGACACCTTCCGCGCCCGCGAATCTAAGCGGAGTATACGCGCGAACTTCGTAGTGCTGCCCAGGCCGTCCTTCAACCGTCATCTCGATCTGCCGATCTTTGTAGCTCGTACGAAGAACTCTCAGATTCCGGCTGGAATCTCCCTCCAGTAACGGCAGCCTCTCTACCTCCAACGCCACTCCAGGCTGGTATTGGACCTCAAACTGCGTCGCGGCGGAAAAACTGGTGTTGACTATCACATGCACGTCACTTTCGCGATCTTCCACCTGATAGTGCACCGGCTTGCCGTCCTGACTCACAGAGAGCACCGTGGAACCCATGGGCAGCGCAGGCGAAAACTGCAGCCTGACGGCTTGCGAACTGGTGGACCGAATGCTAGCGGTCAGTAATCCGGATCCCTGTCGCAGCTCGAAATCCATCCTCTCCTGCCCGTAGGGGAACCGATGCAATGCAGCACTCGGCCAGCTTGGAGGCAGGTTTGGAATCCACTTCAGCGCATGGTTTGGCACATCGAGATCGAGGCCCAGAATGCCATCGACCAAGCCGGGAATCGTCGAAATTTCTGAAAACATCTGATGCGGAACCGCATCATCGAGCAGTCGGTAGTAATTGCCGGTCAGGACCTCTGGCATGTCTCCCGGTGCGTCGAAATCCCTTAATGCGAGCATAGCTCGCCACGTAAGAAATGACTGCACGACATTGCCATACTTGAACTGCGCCAGCATGGGGCCGGCGGTCGCAAACGGCCACGCTGAACCGATATGGTAGGAACCTTCCATGTACCGAGGGTCGGCGAGCGACATGTTCCGCTGGCCCCAGTCAGCCAGGAATACTGCGGTCGAGAGCTTCTCCAGAACCGTTTGAGCATGGTTTCGAGGCAGGCTTCCGAGCCAAGCGCTCCACCCGATCGCTGGATTCAGATAGGTAACAGATTCGCCCGACGTGAAGAGACCGTAATCGTAATACTCGAGTTGCGGGTCCCAGAATTCGCGCTCCAGGGATGCAGCGGCCTTCTCATCTCTTTGGTCGCATTCTTCGGACAGCGCCGAATCGCCAGCCATCTGGGCGAGATCGCGCATGGCGTGAAGTGCTGCGATCCATTCTCCAGCCATTGCCGCATCCTTGCTGAATCCTGTGAGTTCTATGGAACCCCAAGCGTCTTTGGGAATCACTAGCAATCCGTCGGCCGGATCCATGATGGAGAGACAATACTGATAGGCCTTGAGAATGTGAGGCCAACTCTGTCTCACGAATTCCTCATCCCCCGTGAAATGGTAAGAGTGCCCCATCGCAATCAGGTACCAGAGACTGGAATCTGGATGGATGTAAGGATATGGATACTTGTCGAACCAGTCGACGAGCGTGGCGCTTTGCGAGATCTCATGAGGCATCGCGCCGTCCTTTCTCTGGTACTTTTCAAGAAAACGAAAAGCCTCTTTCAGACTTGCTGCGCCCCCGGCATCCAGAAAGGCCCAGGATGTAACCATTGGCTCGTCAAAGTACCACGCATACATCGGGCGCGTTCCGGTTCCGGACGATCCGTAACCTGAAACAAAACTGCACCCGACGTAGGGATTGCAGATCTTCAACTGATCCAGCGCCACGCGAGACCAGCGAAGCGATTCGTCGACCTTCCGGTCCGAGGTAACAAATTGCGTTTCCTGCCGGTCAAGCTCCTCGTAATGCCGCAGGCTCTGCGCGTAGAGCAGCGGCAATTGATTCAGAAGCTCGTAATAAGTGGCGTGAGCATCATAGATTCCCTGTATTCCCGCCGCCGCAATAATCGGAATGTAGTTTTGACTTGCCTCCTCAGGCGAGACATGTAGCTCCAACTCCTCGAAAGGGTTCTCGTTGCTTAGATAGGCGTGATAGCCGACTGCGGTTGATGCTTCTGCGAATGGCGACCCAATGAGAGCTGAGAACTGACTCGTAGGCTCCGCCAACTCGACCCACCTGTTCTTCTCGTCCCAGATGTATGTCTGGCCACCTAATCCGCCGGGCCACATCAGGTTCAAGTCAGGCTTGAAGCGTACAGAAATGCGCATGGCGCGTGACGCATTCACATCCAGCAGAATGGCAAAGCCGGGCGTGCTCCGTGGTGCAAACAGAATCTCGTTCACCGTAAACATCTCGGCAGAGTATTGCAGTTGCACCATTTGCGGGAAGACCCGAACGCTGGTGAGGATTTCACGCCCGGAATAGATCCGTGGCGACCCTTCCAGCTGAAAATCCAGCTGGAAATCGTGAAAGATCTTGAGCGGATAGACCCATCCCTCCAACTGGCCGTCTTCAAACCCCCATAGCCCGCTCTTTTCTCCCACCGCGTTGATGAATCTCCGCGGGCTCGCTCTTTCGCTCATTTCCAAGGGGCCAGGAGCGAGCTCGAACTTAGGGATACCTGCCGGTGGCGTCGCGGCAACAGCCGTCTCGCATGACCCAACGAGAATCACCGCAACACTTATGACGTAGCAAAGAATCCTTCTCATCGCAGCCGCCATAGCGAGCCTCCTTTGGACCGCGGAAATCAGAGAAACCCGGGACATCTGAAGCAACCCTTAATACTATCGTTCTTTCCACCGCGGAGTTATTGGGCTCTGATGCATTTCCACGGAAAGTTCAACTCAAGTTGAGGAGTTGTTCCCGCGTGGGCTTTGTCGTGACCCATCTTGCGGCCGAAGGCATTGGATGAGTCCCCAATGCAGGAACAGGTGAGGGACAAGCGTGGCGTCTGCGAGTTCGAAAAGAAAATTCCAGGAGTCTGATGTCTAATCATTCTTCCGAAAGGAAATTGAATCAGGCTCGTATCGAAGGGCTATGGAACACCAAACGCGCAGTCTCCCCTTGGACCCTTCTCTTTCAGCCGCCGTGATGTTATGCTGGCCGATGTGAGATCATTCCGATCCAGAAAGTCAATGAAGGTTTCGAGCGCTTGCTCAACCGGGATGTGAAGTACCGCTTTGTGATCGACATGAACTCTTTGTTTTGATCGGCAGAAGTGTTTTGGTCCTTCGGGACCTGACCGCCGCAATCTGCGAAACCCTCAGATCCAGATCGCGATCCGGACGATTCGACGTTACAGGCCCTTTAACATCCAAGTAACGTTGGGTCTTGCAAATGTTAGAACTCCCTGAAAACAACAATTGCTACACCTTGAACTCCACGTTACACCTCCCCGTAACCCCACCGTTACTAGTCAATGAGCGCGTCCTGCTTCAGCATGGGCGGACGGTGTTCGGGGAGCATCCTGCCCCGTATGCAACGCGGCGGCTGTGTAGCAAGGGGGTCGAGCACAATAATCCCTTGGAAACGTTAACACTTTCGTGCGCTGAGTGCAGCGCTCGGACCACACTCGGAACGCTTTGGAGGCATTATGCAAAAGCCATCAATAGTGGGATTTGCAGTAGCTTGCTTGCTGATTCTGCTTTCGCTGGGCGCGAAGGTCGCGCAGGCGCAGGCGGTGACCGGAACCTTGCTCGGTACGGTTCAGGACTCAACGGGAGCCGTAGTTCCGGACGCGAATGTAACGCTTACCAATGAAGGCACAAACGTCACCAACAAGACGGCCTCGGGTTCGCAGGGCTTCTATACATTTCCGAACCTCAACCCAGGCCAATACAGCGTCTCCGCGGAGGCCAAGGGCTTCAAGAAGCTGCTTTCGACGCACAACACTGTCCAGGTGGAACAAACAACCCGCGTCGACATGACGATGACGCCGGGAGCGGTGACCACTGAAGTAACGGTGACTGGCTCGACGCCATTGGTTGAGACCACAACCTCCGACCTCGGCGTGACGATCGACCAGGCGCAGATCAACAACCTACCCGTCAACGGGAGACTGGCAGCGTTGGTCATGCAGCTTGCTCCCGGAACCACGCCTGCGGCATGGGGCGCCGGGAATCCCGAAGATGCGTCCGGGGCTGCGTCGACGGCGCCGGGCGGCGGCGGCGGCGGCGACTATACATCCGCAAACGGCTTTCCTTTCGAAGGAAATCTCTACCTGGTGGATGGCGTGAGCAACGTGGAATTGATGAACGCGTATATGGGCATCCAGATTCCATTCGCCATGATCTCCGAAATGAAGCTGGAAACCAGCGATCCCACCGCGGAATACGGCACCTTCGGCGGCATGGTGTCCAATATCACAACCAAGAGCGGAACCAACAAGTTTCACGGCCAAGTCTTTGAATTCAACCGCAATACCGTATTCAACTGGCCGGATTACTTCAGCAAAATCAATCCTCCCTTCCACTCCAACCAGTTTGGCGGAGAAGTCGACGGCCCGATCATCAAAAGCAAGCTGTTCTTCTCCGGGGATTTCCAGTGGCTCAAAATCGCTGAGGGATCCTCCGGCATCACGAGCGTGCCCACCGCGGCGGCCCGCGGCGGAGATCTGTCGGGATTCGTGGTGAATGGCGCAGGTCCTATTACCAACCCTATGGCGTGTTACTACAGCGCCGTGGCCAATGGCCTGGCGAATGCGGTGCCGTGCACGGCGAGTCCGGCGGTAACGGTCGCCGGAACCTACGACACTGTCCCGGCCGCGGATATCGAGGCGATCGCGGGATCGGGATCGGGCTATCTCCAGTCGACGGTGTGGCCGTTGCCCAACCTTTCCGGGGGCGTCAACAATGCCACCTTTGTGCAATTGAGCAATGCATCCTTCCCGCAAGAAGACGCCCGCGTCGATTG
>ODAK010007876.1_pt1 | contig 10694 bp, 6 predicted proteins | sample 1539591 | NCBI WGS metagenome assembly ODAK01 (sample SAMEA3539303, study PRJEB22396) | soil metagenome | biome: tundra; feature: field; material: soil | place: USA | collected 2010-05 | depth 0.15 m | reverse complement strand
AAGCGGAGTTTACACATATTAAACGAGCATTTTGAGCCGGTTTTCAACGCAGCATTATCGCCCCGCAGTAGTTTTTAACAGCCTGCTAACCGAGATGGTCTTCTTGGAATCTCTTTTGTATGGTCTCCACTTCATCACGGCAATGTATCAAAGCAGCCACGCAGTCGCTGTCAAACCTAGTGCCCGCCATAGACTGCAAAAACATAAATGCCTTGTCGTTGCTCCATGCTTTCTTGTACGGGCGAACGCTGGTCAGCGCATCGAATACATCAGCGACCGCAACGATCTTTGCCTCGATGGGGATTTCTTCGTCCATCATTCCGTTATATCCGCTACCGTTGATCGCTTCATGATGATAAAGCGCAATGTTGCGTAAAATTTCCGCATGGGGGAATTGGTTCAATCCAAGATTTTTCAGCATCATATCAACGATCTCGCCACCTTTCGTGGCGTGCGTTTTCATGATATCGAATTCCGATTCGGACAACTTGGCCGGCTTGAGCAATATGCTGTCTGATATGCCGACCTTCCCTATGTCATGCAGCGGTGAGAACAAAAAAATATGCTCCACGAGGTCATCGTTAAGCTGATATTTTTTTGCCACCTCTTTCGCAATCAAACGTGCATAGTTGGACATTCGATCAAGATGCGCCCCTGTCTCGAGGTCGCGGTGTAGCGTTATATTCGCAGCTGTTTTAACAATTGCCAACAAACTGCGCGTCGTCGACAGGTCATGAATCACCAGCAACGACACCAGATGCCCCACCATATCCAGGTAATGCAAGATTGTCTCATCGAAAACATTTTTTCGATGGGAATTGAAGAACAGAAAACCGAAAAACTCCCCATTCAGGAACATCGGCATGGTGTAGCTGGATCTGTACCGTAGAGCCGCAATGCGGCGCTCGCGTTCTACCGGAACATTACTGAATATATCGAGATCATTTACTACGCGCGGACGACCTGCTTTCAGGATTTCCTGCATTGATGCCGAATCAGCCAGCTTAGCGGAATATAAAACAAAGGGATTCTTATCATCACTGCTATGCACAAAAGTTTTCAGCAAATCAGTTTTGGGATCGTAAATCGCCACCGAAATCCGGTCGATGAAATCAAAGCGGTCTTTTAACAAACCATGGATGTACTCGATTTTTTCCGGCAAAGGCAACTTGCCGTTCAATGCGGCGAGGACATCTTGATGTTCAAACATGATGCGCTGGAAATCCCATTGATAACTATGAAGAGTAGTGTATCCGACCTGGACGGCAGGTCAAAGGTTTCATAAAGCAATATCCCAAGGTGTCCCCCGAGATTCTGTATTCAGTTTGCTTGATGAGGATGTTCTCCCTAGGCGTAATTCTTCGCCACGAAATCCCAGTTCACCAGATGATTGAGGAAGGTCTCGACAAACTTGGCACGCATGTTGCGGTAATCGATGTAGTAGGCGTGCTCCCAGACATCCACGCACAGCAAAGCTTTATCACCGGTGGTCAGCGGTGTTCCGGCCGCGCCCATGTTGACGATGTCCAGACTTCCGTCTGCCTTCTTCACCAGCCAGGTCCAGCCTGAGCCAAAGTTGCCCACAGCGGAGGTTTGAAACGCTTTTTTGAATTCGTCGAGGCCACCCCACTTCTTGTTGATGGCATCGGCCAGTGCGCCACTCGGTGCGCCGCCGCCGTTCGGCTTCATGCAATTCCAGAAAAAAGTGTGGTTCCATACTTGTGCGGAGTTGTTGTAGATACCGCCAGCAGGCGCTTTCTTGATGATGGCTTCCAGACCAAGACTCACGTACTCGGTACCCTTGATCAGGTTGTTCAGGTTGGTCACATAAGCCTGGTGGTGTTTGCCATAGTGATATTCAAAAGGTTCCTTCGACATGTGAGGTTGCAGCGCGTCCATTGCGTAGGGTAGCGGAGGCAAGGTGTGTTCCATTTTTATTCTCCTTTTTATGTGAATTGGGTGGACTGCAATTTTAGCGAATCACCGGACAACAAACAATGATTGATTGGGGTTGTCGTAACAAACTGCCACAGGCAACTAAAACAAATCCATCTGCCCATTCCGCGACGGCGGTTTGAAGAGTCCCGTATCAAGCGACCTGTCCTCAAGGTTAAAACCCATCCGCTCGCAAGCCTTGCTGAAGCGCTGCTCCAGCAGATCGGCGAACAAACCGTTGCCGCGGAAGCGGCTGCCGAATTCGGGATCGTTCTCGCGCCCGCCACGCATCTCGCGCATCCGGCTCATCACATGCTCCCCTTTCAACGGATAGTGCGTGGTGAGCCAATCCTTGAATAACTCTTTCAACTCGTAAGGCAGGCGCAGCAAGGTGTAGCCCGCGCTACGCGCGCCGTGTTCATGCGCGGCTTGCAGCACATGCTCCAGCTCCGCATCGGTCAAAAAAGGGATCACTGGCGCCACCATCACCCCGCATGGCACGCCCGCTTCGTTAAGCGTCTGTATGGCTTGCAGCCTGCGGCGCGGCGAAGACGCGCGCGGTTCCATCTTGCGCGCCAACTCCACATCCAGCGTGGTGATGGAAATAAATACTTGCACCAGATGGTCACTCGCCAACTGCGTGAGCAGATCGAGGTCGCGCTCGACCAGCGCGGACTTGGTGACGATGGAAACCGGATGCTTGTGCTCCGCCAGCACTTCGAGTATCTGCCGCGTGATTTTCCACTCGCGCTCGATGGGCTGGTAGGGATCGGTGTTTGAACCGAGCGCGATGGGCGAACACTGGTAGGAAGGCTTGGCCAGTTCCGCACGCAGCAGCTTCGCCGCATCCGCCTTGGCAAAAAGTTTCGTCTCGAAATCCAGCCCCGGCGAAAGATTCATGTACGCGTGCGAAGGCCGCGCATAGCAATAGATGCAGCCATGCTCGCAGCCACGATACGCATTCAAGGATTGCGAAAACGGCAAGTCCGGCGAGTCATTGCGCTGGATCACGCTCTTCGCCTGCTCCACCGTCACCGACGTCCTGAACGGCGGCAGCTCTTCGTCCGCCGTGCCCCAGCCATCATCGACGCGCTCGCGCGCCACACTCTCGAAGCGCCCCTCGATCTGCAGCGTTGCGCCACGGCCTTTTGCTACTTCATGTTTCACGGTTGGAATCCTGAAAGTGTTGCGTACATTGTAGGGAGTGTTTAGAGTGAATGCCATGGGTACTAGGCGTCAACACAAGCAAAGCTTTCTGAAAGAAAATCCTTTTTGCTGCTTTTGCGGAGGAACAACACCAGCCGAGGAAATTGATCATGTTCCAGGGCGTGTATTCTTCAGAGATCGGCAATGGCCAGAGGGATATGAGTTTCCAGCTTGTATTGAATGTAATCGCGCCACTCGATATGAAGAAAAGGTAGTTGCTCTATTCTCTCGTTTCAATAGTAGCGACAATACTGATGCAGATAATACTGAGTTCGAAAGAATGATTGATGAGGTGGCTAGGCACGATCCAGAGTTCATCACTGATATACGCCCACTATGCGCCAACGAGATACGTCGTTTTCTTAAAGAGCGTGGAATGGAAAGGCCTGCAGGAGTTTCCACATCAGATATACCTGTCGTCAAGTTTGGGGATATTGTGAACAAATCAGTTCGCAAATTTGGACGAAAACTATTCTTAGCATTGTGGTTCAAACATACTGGAACGAGCTTACCCAAGTCAGGCGGCATGCGCATCGTATGGATGACAAATGCTTCACCAGCAATTGATGATCCTGCCCTAATCACCATGTTTCAGACACTAAATGGGATCCCGCCGATAATTAAAAACAGCCATCACTTGCATAATCAATTCACATACAGATATGTAGCTACATCTACTGGAGATGGCGCTGGTTTTTTCGTATGGTTTCGACAATCTTTTGGGTTGTTATGCACAATAGCTATAAACAAAAGTATGATCCAACATGACCCAGAAAATATTGAGGCTCCGTTCTAAAAATATTAGTGATGCAGTCCGATTCTCCTTTTGTGATGTGCTCTTTGCGCACCTCCCATTTCCCCTGTGCGCCGCCTCGATCAGTTGTAAGCAAGCCGAGGTTTAGGCGAGCACCGTTCGAGTCCCGCAGTGGGGCGCGGGGTGTGCGCCCCGCCAGGTCGAGTTGCGCAGCCCCGCTTGCTTGCGGCTGATCGAGGGTACCCCGCAGGGGCGGCAAACCGGGGGCGATTTCTTTTGGTTACTTTTCTTGGCAAGACAAGAAAAGTGACTAGCCGCCGGGCTACCCCCGGCGAAGTTGTCTTATGCATGTAAGTCAGAATCAACCCTACACCTCGCTCAACACCCCATCTGCAAACACCAGCGCGCAACGCACCGTCTTGCCTGCATACACCGTTTGCATCGCACTGCGATATTCCAGCATCTGTGCGCGGTAACGCGCGGCATCTGCACTTTCGCCCAGCTTGTAATCCAGCACCCACACTTCGTCGTCGAATTCCACCAACCGGTCGATGCGCTTCAGTTCACCTAATGCATTGACGTAGGGCATTTCGTTACAGGCGTTGCGGTAGTGCTGCGCGCCAAAGAAGCGCGCGAGTTGTGGTGAGGTGAGCAGGTGTTGGGCTTGTTGCCAGAGGGAATCAATTTCGGCGGATGGAATGGCGAGGTGGTGCTGCAACGCGACCCTGATGGAACTACTAGCCATTCGACTAAGCCCGCTAGCGGGCAAGTCGCTGGTTATCTCCCCCAGCCTCTCTCCCGCAGGCGGGCGAGGGGAAACTGTTGGGGTGAGGTGTTGCAGCAACGCATGCAGCCAGATGCCGCGCTGCTGTTGCAGGGTGTTGCTGGTGGCGCGTGTGCCGGTGGGGAGGATAGGCGGAAGAGCAACCACACCTCTGCCGTCATTCCCGCGCAGGCGGGAATCCAGCGATTCAATATCTCCGCGTAGCGGACGACACAAGGGGTTTGTCTCGCTACGCGAGGCTTGTTCAATTACCTGGATTCCCGCCTGCGCGGGAATGACGGAAATGGCCGCCGCGATGCGGTCGTACCACGATGGCGATTTTTTCTTTTCTTCTTTGTCTTCGCCCTTGCTGTTACCGCTCACGATCAGCGCCTGTTGCGCGCGGGTCATGGCGACGTAAAGCAGGTTCATCTCTTCGCGCGCTTGTTGTGCGGCGTCTTGCTCGAACAGCGGTGCGCGCTTTTTTCCGCGCGATGCTTGATCTGCGTACAGGGAGAAGTGTGAAGGTCTCTGGTCATGCGTCGGCCAATCGAGCAGCACGTCGTTGCCCTCCTTGTTTTTCTTTTCCGCGTTCGCATCGAGCAGCCAGACGATGGGCGCTTCCAGCCCTTTGGATTCGTGCACGGTGTAGATGCGCACCGCGTCGCCCGCCACGCCAAGCTTGCCTTCGTCCGGCGCATCGTCGCGGCTGTCGCGCAATTCGCGCAGCTCTTGCAGGAAGCGCGGCAGGCTGGGGTAGCGCCCGGCATCCACGCTCAGCGCGATCTCCATGAAGGCGTGCAGGTTGGCGGTGACTTTGGCACGCATCTCGTGCGGCAGCACGGCGGTGTAGCGCGCCAGCACGTCGCCCTCGAAATAGACGCGGTCAAGCAGGTCGTGCACCGGAAGTTTGTCGGCTAATGCGAGCCAGCGTTGTAGCAGTTCGGCGGCGCGTTGCAGCGCGGACGATGGGTCGGCGAGATGTTGCAGGCGCTGCCACCATGAAGAGTGGGAACCGAGGACTGAGGACTGAGGTAAAGTCTCTGCGCTTGTTCCTTGCTCCTTGTTCCTTGATCCTGCAATTTCCATCAAGTCTTCATCGCTGCACGCGAAGATTGGCGTGCGTAGCACTTGCGCCAGCGCGAGATCGGCGAAGGGGGTGATAAGGAACATCAGCAGCGCCTGCACGTCTTCCGCTTCCAGCGTGTCGAGCAGGCCGCCGCGCCGAGAACTGATGAAGGGGATGTGGCGTGCGCGCAAGGCTTCCTCGTACACCGCGAGGTGAGTGCGGCTGCGCACCAGCACCATGATGTCGCCGTAGGTCGCGCGGCGTGCTTTGCCATCCTCGTTCACAGACCAATCGGTGGCGATGGTTTGCAGCAGGTCGGCGAACTGCGCGGCTTCTTTCTGGCGTGCGCCTTCTTCTGCTTCATCTCTCGGTGTGGTCAGCGGATCGCGCAAAACGAGCGGCGCATCCTCTGCTGTTTTTTCCTTGCTTTGCTCGGCGACCGCCAACTGTAGCACCGCCACATAACCAGGCAAGCCAGTGTGCTCGGCCGTGTGCGACTCGAAATCCACGAAGCCTTCCGGATGATCAGCGAACACGGCATTGACGGCATCCAGAACGGCAGGCGCATTACGCCATGTGTGGTTGTTGCGTTGTTCATGCGCAGCAAAATGTTCTTTCAAATACTCGCGCGCCACGCCGAACAGCCGCGCATCGGCACGGCGAAAGCGGTAGATTGATTGCTTGGGGTCTCCGACGATGAACACCGTGGGCTGCGAGTCCACCGCCACCGCCGCATCGAACCATGCGCGCATGATTTGCCACTGCAACGGGTTGGTGTCCTGGAATTCGTCCAGCAACACATGGCGGTAGCGGCTGTCGAGTTTGTATTGCATGGTCTCGGCGTGTTCGCTCTGTTGCAGCAAACGGCACAGTTGCCATTCCAGATCGGAGAAATCCATCTGCTGCTTTTGCTGCTTCAATGCCTGATACCGCTCCAGGAACGCCACGCCGCAATGCAGCACCGCTTCGTTCAGGCCATAGGCCTGCTGTTCAGCTAGCGTATCGCGCACTTCTTGCAGGCTGGCTTGCAGCAGATCACGTGTTCTCAAGAATGGCTCTGCATCGGGCTTCTGCTTGGACGATGGTGAAAACGGACTGCCTGTGCGCGGATCGTTCTTTTGGGTAAATAGCAATGGCCACAGTTTTTCAAAACGCCCTTCCGGACTCGAATCCGTCCATGCTTGCTCCAGCTCACTCGCTCTAGCTTTTTGAACGTCAGTACCGTCACTGGCAAGCTGTCTAACAAAAGCAAGCAACACCTCTTCGCTATTGCCGCACATGCCCCAATCCGCAACCGGGTCGAACGCCATATCCACCGCAAGGTCGGCGCGCAAGTTGCCCAGCGCGAATCTCAGTGCATTGGCCTGCCCTTGGGTGTATGCCCACCACTCGGCGCGCTTACCGAGGAAGTTGAACAGCAGCTTGCGCGTGTTGAACAGTCCGCACTCGCCGAACAGCCACTGCATGTGCTGCGCCTCGACGCTGTCCGGCTGCTTGCGCATCTGTTCGAGCAATTCTTCCCACGCTTCCTCCTGCGCACTGCCCGCACGCTCCAGCAAACTCATACCCTGCATCACGTCGGCATTCAGCGGCGCGCGCTGCATGACTTGCATGAACCAGCCGTGAAAAGTGCTGATGGTAAGGCCCGGCTGCGCCAGCAATACATTGCCGTATAAGTTGCGGGCGAGTTGCAGTTGCGTGTCGCTCAATGTTTCCAACCCGCGCTCGGCAAAGAATTGGTGCACAGCTGCGTCGTCGCCCATCGCCAACTCGCCCAACCAGAGCTGCAAGCGCGCCTGCATTTCCTGCGCCGCCTTGCGCGTAAAGGTGATGGCGAGGATCTGCGAAGGCTGCGCGCCATCCAGCAGCAGACGCACGATGCGCGACACCAGCAGCCAGGTCTTGCCGCTGCCCGCGCAGGCTTCGACGACGACACTGCACTTCGGGTCGAGGGCGAGGTGGTTGATCATTGCCATTCACCCTTACGACACACGCCACGCATCTCACAGTAAATACAGGCTTGATCAATGCCGTTCGCAGGCAATCCAGCACCGCCGCGTATGCTGCCCATCACTTGCACCAATCGTTCTGCATTGAGCTGTGCCAGTTGCGGGACATCGTGCTTAGGCTCCACTAATTTCACTTTTCCATTTTCGATACTGACGAATGCGGCATCCGCAGCTTCATGCGCGTAGGCGTAGCACGCCAGTTGCACATCCTCGCCAGGTTCCAGCAATTTATTGCGCAGCACTTGGTCGCTCTGTGTCTTGTAATCAAGCACGCGTTTCTCATCTTCTCTTACATCCAGTCTGTCTATGCGTCCGCGCAAGCGCACACCTTCCAACTCCCAATCGAACGCTCTCTCTGCCTCGGCATAGCGCCAGCCTTGTGCCTCATTAGCCAATTGCCAATCGAGATACGCAGGCAACGATTTGAACCAACGCGCCAACCAGGCACTCGCGGCGAAGTCCTGCTTCAGCAGATCAGCGAACACTTGCTCGCTGATCTGCCGCAAGGCAGCTTCCAACTCATCAACGGGTTGTTCGCTCACGAACGGATAGCGTTCATGGAAGCGGCGCAGGATGTCATGCACGCGCTCACCGTAATCGCGCTTTTCGATGCCTTCCTGTACTTCGTCCAACTCGTTCAGGCGCAGGATGTGCCGCGCATAGAATTGATAGGGACAGGCGACCAGACTGTTGTAGGCGCTGATGGACACACTTGCTGGCACTGCCTCCTGCGCAACACTCGGTGCTGGTTGCACGGATTGCGGCAGATCGACCGAGCGCGCTTCTTCTGCCACGAGGTAGTGATGCAACTCGCACTCGCTCAGGTCGTCGCCGTAAGCCAGATCATGCAGATCGCGCAGCATCTCCAAGTAAGAACTGAGCAACCCTTTCTCGCCGTTTCTATCCTTTTGCCAGGTAACCAGTACGCATTCGTTCAGCATCAGCAGCGCCAGCAGGTCGTCTCGCTGCCGCGCGGCGTGCGTGCTGCGCGTGGGCAGGTTAAGGCTGCTGCGCACCGCGTCGTTGAACCAGCGCCCGCCATCTGCCACGCTGGGCAAATGATCCGCATCGCAGCCCAGCAACAACACCGCATCGAAAGCACGCCAGCGCGTCGCAGCCAAATGGGTGAAGCGCACCGGGCTGTCTATGCCACTGTCGAGGTAGGTCTGCGTATCCAGTTGCTGCGCCAGCCAGCGCCGCCACTCGGCGAAACGGTAACGTCCTTCGTCGCCTGCCAATTCCTGCTGCCAAGTCTCCAGCGCTTGAAGCAACTGCGCACCCGCATCGTCCAGTTGCAAGCCGGTGTCGATGGCCAACACACGCAGGCTTTCGCGCAAAGCAGCCAACCAATCAGTCAGCGTTTTTTGTTTGTTCTGCTCCAGCAGCGCAGAGGCCTGACGCAGGCGCGCCAAGGGTTGATGCAACACCACTTCGTGTTCGGCGAGGGCGATGAATTTCTCCAGCCCGGCCACCACACCTTGTTTGCGCAGCAGTTGTTCCAACTGGTATACCGCCGCTTTATGTTCGGCAGCGGGTATATCAGCGAAGATGAATGGCGACTTGAGCAGATCGAGCAGATCGTGATGATAGAAATCGCTTTGCAATGCATCCAGCCAGCGCATCAGCACCGTGCTCACCGATAACGTGGCGAATGTCCAGCCGGTCTCATCCGCCACCAGCACTTGCGCGCGCTCCAGCAAGGCGCGCATGCGCCGTGCCACCACGCGGTCTTGGGCCACGATGGCGATGTCGCGCTTTCCAGCCGACAGCCAGCGCCGCACTTGCAGTGCGGCAGCACGGGATTCCTGTTCGAGACTGGTTGCAGCGAAAAAACGCAGTGTGTCGCCAAGTGGCGGGGTGCCATGCAACTGCGTGGCTTTGGTACGCAGATCGAGCGCGCCATCGGCAGACAACGCCGTGCGGATGAATCTCGCGCGCAACGAAATCTCTTCTTCGTCACGCAGATCGCACACCGTTACTTCTGCATGTGACGCATATTGTTCGAGGAAACGCTGTTCCAGCGCATTCCAGTCGGAAGTGCGCAACACGAACAAAGGTTGTTGGGTCTGTGCCGCCAATTTCGCCAAACGTAGCTGGTAAGCACGCGCGGCATCAAGCTCACTGCCAGCTTGCATCGCGTACCACAACTCGAACACCAGCCGCGCCTCAAGTTGCAGCGTGCTGTTCTGCCGCGCCTGATAGGCTTGCTGCACAGCAGCGGCGAACACTTCCGCGTCGTTCGGCAATGCAGTGAGCGAGTGCGTCAGCTCATCGAACAGCGTCAACAACTCCTGCGTCATGCTCCACAGGTCTGCCTGCTCGAACCACTTCTGTTTGCGCAGCTGTTGATACAGCAACGCGCTACGCTGGCTATCGGTAATGATGGGTGCGTCGAGTACGACGCCTTGCGCCCAATCGCTGAGCGTGACCATCTTCGGCAACAACAGGGTGGATTGTGATACTGCGCCCAACGCTTGCGCCAGCGGTTGGGCAATGTAGTTGTTGGGCAACAGGATCGTTACCCCGCGCAGATCGGGCAAGTCCTGCGCGTGGCGGGACAGAATATGGTTTGCTACTTTATTATAAAAAGCAGGACTCAATGAGACCTCTGCACAACGTCACGAGCGCAGCTCAGACGAGGCAAAAAATGACGAAAAGCCGCAGTTTACAAAAAGCAAATGAGGACTTTGAGTCATTTTTTAACGAAGTATCAGCAAGCGCATAACCAATGACTTAGTTGGCGTAGTTTGCCAAGTTAGACAAATGGCTAATCGTTTCATCAGTAGTTGTGAAAAGGTCTCTCAGCGTTCAAGGAGATGCAGCTTATCCTTCACATCTTTCCACTCATCGGCATCGGCGGGCGCATCCTGTTTCTCGACGAGAGGTTTCCAGATTTTAGACAACTCGGCATTCAGCGCGATGAAATGACGCTGATTCTCCGGCAAATCATCCTCGGCA
>ODAK010007875.1_pt1 | contig 10695 bp, 8 predicted proteins | sample 1539591 | NCBI WGS metagenome assembly ODAK01 (sample SAMEA3539303, study PRJEB22396) | soil metagenome | biome: tundra; feature: field; material: soil | place: USA | collected 2010-05 | depth 0.15 m | reverse complement strand
ACTCGCGCCAGGCGCTCGCCGCCCTGCTCGCAGGCCATCGCGTCCTGCTGTTTGCGTCGCGGTCCGAGGGTCTCCCCGTCACGCTGCTCGAGGCGCTGCGAGCCGGCATCGCGATCGTGGGCGCCGACGTGCCCGGCGTGCGTGACCTGCTCGGTGACGGCGCGGGCGTGCTCGTCCCGGACGGCCACACAGAGGGGATGGCGGGCGCGGTGCGCGTGCTGCTCGCCGATGAGCGCGCCCGGGCGGCGTGCGGGGCACAGGGTGCGGCGCTCGCAGCTCGCTACGAGCCCACCCACGTCGTCGACCGCCTCGTCGAGGCGTATCTGACGGTGCTCGCCGTCAAGCGGGTGGCTGGCTGAGCTCGTCGGTCCAGAGCGGCGCCGGCACGGTGAACCCGGCCGGCTCACCCCACCGATTCCGGTACGTGACCTCGTGGACGGGGCGTCGCGGGGCGACACCCCAGCGGCCGGTCGGATAGCCGAACGACACGCACGCCGAGCAGACCCATCCGGCGTCACTCGGGACGCCGAGCAGGTCGAGCACCTCGTCGAGGTGGAACTGCGACAAGACCGCTGTCAGGCACGTCCCGATGCCCTCTGCGCGTGCGGCGAGCATCGCGCTCCAGACCGCGGGATAGATCGAGCCGCCCGACGGGTCGAACGCCGAGAACGCGAAGAGCAAGAGCGGCACCTCTTCGAAGTGGTCCGCGAGCCACTGGGCGGACGTGCGCATCGTGTGGAACTGGCGGCTCTGCTCTGTCTCGGGGGCGACGGCCAGTTGGTCGATGCGCGCCTTGTACACCGTGGACCACAGCTGCGCCATCGCGTCGCGGTACAGGGGGCCGAGCTTCGCGATCGTGTCGGCGTCGTCCACCAGCACGAAACGCCAGCCCTGCACGTTGCCCCCGGACGGCGCGCGCACGGCGGCGTCGAGGATCCTCGCCTGGCTCTCGATCGGGATCGGCTCGGACGTGACGCGTCGCATCGCTCGTGTCGTGTAGAGCGCCTCGTGCAGTTCCACTCGATCTCCTCGTTGTCTCGTCGCTCGCAGCACAGTACGTCGGGGTGCCGACGTGGACCCCCGCCGAGTCACGCTCCCTACGATGGACCACCGAGGAGGGCTGATGGCGGGGATGGGGCACGGCGGGTTCAGCATGATGCGCTCGCTGCGACGCGACGAGGAGCTGGTCAACCAGCGGATCGAGCGTAAGACCCTCCGCCGGATGATCACCTTCGCGAGGCCCTATCGCGGGATGCTCGCCTTGTTCATCGGCATCGTCGTCCTCGACTCCCTTGTCGTCGTCGTCAACCCGCTCATCCTGCGCCAGATCATCAATCTCGCGAGCAGGCACCCGGGCGCGGGCCAGGTCTTCTCGCTCGCGGCGCGGCACTCGCGCGTCACCGAGATCATCGGCCTCGCCGTGCTTGTGGCCGTTCTCGCGATCGTCGACGCGGGTTTCACCCTCACGGAGCGGCGGATCTCGTCGGTCATCGGCGAGTACCTCATCTACGACATGCGGGCCAAGGTGTTCCGCCACATCCAGTCCATGCCGATCTCGTTCTTTTCGAGGACCCAGACCGGCGCGCTCATCAGCCGGCTGAACAACGACATCATCGGGGCCCAGCAGGCCTTCACCGACCTGCTCAGCAACGTGGTCGGCAACGTGATCCTCGTCGTGCTGGTCCTCGTCACCATGGCGCTCCTGTCGTGGCAGATCACGCTCGTCGCGCTCGTGCTCGTGCCGCTGTTCTTGGTGCCCGCCAAGGCCCTGAGCCCCCGGCTCGCGAGGCTCTTCCGCAGGGGCATGGGACTCAACGCCGAGATGAACACGATGATGCAGGAGCGCTTCAACGTGGCCGGCGCGATGCTCGTCAAGCTCTTCGGCCGACCCACCGAGGAGCACGCCGCGTTCGACGACCGGGCCGCGGGGGTCCGTGACATTGGGATCAAGCAGGCGACGTACCAGCGGATGTACTTCGTCGGGCTGAGCTTGACGGCTGCGCTCGCGACGGCGTTCGCCTACGGCTTTGGCGGGGCCGCCGTGGTCGACGGGACGATGCAGATCAGCACGGTGGTCGTCATGACCGTCTACCTCGCGCGGCTGTTCGCCCCGCTCACCCAGCTCTCCAACCTCCACGTCGACCTGATGAGCGCGGTCGTGAGCTTCGAGCGGCTCTTCGAGGTCCTCGACCTCGCCCCGATGCTCGCGGAGTCGCCCGACGCCGTCGACATCCCCCCAGGCCCCGCGACCGTCGAGTTCCGCGACGTGCGCTTCGCCTACCCGACGGCAGAGGAAGTCTCGATCGCCTCGCTCGAGGCCGTCTCGGTGCTCGAGCGGACAGGTCGCACCGAGGTCCTCCACGGCGTCTCGTTCAGCGCCGCGCCCGGGACGATGACCGCGCTCGTTGGCCCCTCCGGGGCAGGCAAGACGACCATGTCCGCGCTCATCCCGAGGCTCTATGACCCGACCGCGGGCCAGGTCCGCATCAACGGCGTCGAGCTTCGGCGCGCGACGACCGCGAGCATCGTCGACACCGTGGGTGTGGTCACCCAGGACGCGCACCTGTTCCACGACTCGCTGCGGGCGAACCTCCTCTACGCGAGGCCGAACGCGACCGACGCCGAGCTGGACGCCGCCCTCGAGTCAGCCCAGATCCTCGAGCTCGTCCGCTCGCTGCCGAACGGGCTCGACACGATCGTGGGTGAGCGGGGCTACCGGCTCTCGGGTGGCGAGAAGCAGCGCGTCGCGCTCGCGCGCCTGCTCTTGAAGGCGCCGCGGGTCGTGGTCCTCGACGAGGCGACGGCGCACCTCGACGCAGAGAGCGAGGTGGCCGTCCAGCGTGCGCTCGACATCACGCTCGCGGGCCGCACCTCCGTCGTCATCGCTCACCGGCTCTCGACGGTCCGGAACGCCGACGAGATCCTCGTCGTCGACCACGGCCAGATCGTGGACCGCGGCACCCACGTGAAGCTGCTCGCCCACAGCGGGCTGTACCGTGACCTGTACGAGACGCAGTTCGCGACCCAGGTCGACCGCGCCGCCGAGGCTGAAGAGGAGCTGACCGCGTGAGCTACTCCATCTTGGTCCTGTGCCGCGCGAACCTGTGCCGGTCGCCGGCGGCCGAGGTCATGCTCAACCGCGCCCTCGCTGCGGCCGACGTCGACAGCAAGGTCCTGTCGGCGGGCATGGAGGTCGAGGACAACCAGGTGGCCCCCGAGGGCTTCATCGAGCTGGCGCTGCTTCGCGGCATCGACCTGCGCGAGCACCCACAGGTCGTCTACACGCCCGACGTCGGCGAGGACTCGGACCTCGTGCTCGTCATGACGCGAGACCTCCTGCGCGCCCTCGTCGTCGAGACACCCTCGCTGTGGCCGAAGTCGTTCACGCTCCTCGAGATCGTCCGGCGCGGCGGGTCGCTCAAGCCACCTCGCCCCGACGACACCCTCGAGGGATGGCTCGCCCGCGTGCACGCCACAAGGGACCGCGCCGAGCTCTTGGGCACGGACCCGATCGACGACATCCACGACCCTCAGTCAGACACCCTCGAGGCCAACGAGGCCATGTTCGGACAGCTCGAGCGCTCGACGCGACAGGTCGCGAGGCTCCTGTCGTCGCTCAGTGGCTGAGCTGCCAGGCGTAGGTGACGGGGTCCTTCAGGAACCAAGTCTTCTGGGAGGGCCCAGCGACGGACCAGCCGGACGCGCTGAAGCTCAAGATGGTGAACTGCGGCCAGAGCCCTGACTGGGGGACGAACTCCAAGGAGTAGCCCCCGTGCTGGACGGCGTGGGGGAGGAATCCCGTGAGCAACAGCGTGTCCTTGCGGTGCGGCATGACGTTCACCTCGGCGCGCACCAAGGTGAGCCCCGACTCGGTGACCCCGCCAGGGGCGAGCGTGTGAGCCGGCAGCCACAGGTCGAGCCGCGCGACGTACTGGCCCCGGACGAATGAGTTCGTGTGGTCCGGCCCGCACACGTAGTGCGGCCGGCAGCCGACGGGCGCGGTGTTGGCGACGACGACCTTGACGGCGAACGTCGCGGCTCCGTTCGAGTCGATCGAGACCTTGTAGGACGCCGCGGTGTGGACGTACCAGTCCAGCTTGGCGGCGACCGCGGACTCGATCGCGAGATGCACGACGTTGGTCGACGACGCGACGAGCGAGCCGCTGCCCCCGAAGCGCACCACGGCGCGCTCCAGGACCGGGAAGCGGCTCCAGACGAGCAGGTGGCGACCGTGTGCGGCCTTCGCGAGCTGGTCGACCAGGTACGCGATGTCGTAGGCGTGCTTCTTCATGCGCTTGACGGCCGCGGCCGCGACCGCGGACACCTCGTCGTGGCGGGTTCCCTGCTGGTAGCCCTTCGGGTACAGCTTGTACAAGCCGTGCAGCAGGACGAAGACCACGTTGGACGGCGTCACCTTGGCGGGGATGCCCTTCACGTACACCCCGCCCGTCACGTCGAGGACGTGCTGGAGCGCGAGGGCGTCGACGGCGATGACGCCGTCGACCGAGAGGTGGGTCCGCTGGTGGTACATCGCCGCCATCACCGCCCCCGAGAGCGGAAAGTCCGCGGTCGCGTTCACGGACTGCCAGATCTGCTCGGGCTGGAGGTCGCCGAACGCCTGGGCGGTGCCGGGAGGCAGGCGAAAGGGGGCAGGATGTCGGATCGTGAGGTTCCCGACCGACGCGGCACGGCTCATGGTGAACGTGCCGTTGCTCGCGCTCAAAAGCGCCCAGGACAGCACCGCTCCCTGGTCGCGCATCTCGGCGTTGTTCTCGCCTGCGAGCAGGTACGTGCGTGGGCCATCGGCGCCGAGGAACGGACCCACGTAGTTGAGGAGGTCGCCGCCTGTCGACAGCAGCGCGGTGATCTTGGTGAGCTCGGTGTCAAAGGAGTCCCGAGCGCTCGCGAGCGGGCCGATCAGCAGTCCCGAGCCCCGGTTGAGGGGCTTGAGCGCGGTGACCGCCTGGTGCACGCGGATGTCGAGGATATTGAGCTCGGGCAGCGAGATCGACGTGCCATGGCTCGCGAGGACCAGCTCGTTGACGGCGCTCAGCAGCGTGCCCGCCTGCTGGGAGGTCGTGTCGAAGTCGTTGACGAGGCTCGTGACCCCGTCGACCTGCTGGCCGACGAAGGGGATCCACGACAGCACGTGCAGCGGGATGGAGTTGTTGACGAGGTTCGCCGCGCTGTCGGTCTTGCGCTGCATGACGTCGATCTGAAGGCTTGCATTGGCGCGGCCCGTGGACGTGAACAGCTGGGTGCGGTCGACAGCGAGCGAGGTCGCCTCGGACTGCGCACCTCGCAGGTCGTTTCTCGCCTGGAGGATCGTGAGCACGCCCCAGACCGCGCACACGACGAAGATGACGGCCACCGCCAGCAGGGTCCCGAGGGCGATCTGCCGTGCGATCTCGAGGGGCCAGCGCCCGCGCAGGTAGCGAGCGGAACGCCGCAGCGACTCGCGGGGCGAGCGCTGCGGCTTCACCCCCTGACGGTGCGAACGACGGCGGTGGCCGTGGTGGTGCCCGTCGCGATGCTGGGCGTAGTGCGACCAGCCGTGCCGGAACTGGTGGAGGGGCCGCTGGCGGCGGTGGGCGTAGGGTTCCATCGACTCGTCGACGCTCGGGCCGCGCGGCCCGGCTCAGTCCGTCAGTGTCTCAGGTGACGGGGGGTCAGCCCGTGATTCGTCCCTCCCGACGCTCGTCGTGACGCCGGCTGGCGTTGCCGCCTCGCCCTCGCCGTCGATCGGTGTCGCGATGGAGGTGCCGACGGCCTGGCGCTGGGCGCCGCCTGACCCGTAGCCGTACCCGTAGCCATACCCATACCCGTAGCCATAGCCGTACCCGTAGCGGTAGTACGCGTAGGAGTCCGCCGCGGGCGCTCGGTTGAGGACGACGCCCACGAGCGCGGCGTCCACCTGCCGGAGGATCTCGATCGCTCTCGCGGTGTCGCGCTTGGTCGAGATGCCCGCTGCGGCGACCAGGAGGACGCCGTCCGCCTTGGCGGCCAGGACCGCGGCGTCCGAGACCGGTAGCAGCGGCGTGCTGTCGAGGACCACCAGGTCGCAGCGCCGCTTGAGCGCGTCGAGGATCTGCTCGGTGCGCCGTCCCGACAGCAGCTCGGACGGGTTCGGAGGGATCGGGCCTGCGGCGAGGATCTTCAGGTACGGGCTGCCCGGCACGTCTTGGATCGCGTCGTCGAGCTCGACTTCGCCCAGGAGCACCGACGTGAAGCCGACGTCGTTGCTCACACCGAAGAACTCGTGGATCCGGGGCTTGCGAAGGTCGCAGCCGACCAGGATCACCTCTTGGCCCGCGGCCGCGATCGTGTAGGAGAGGTCGGCCGAGACCGTGGTCTTGCCGTCGGCGGCCGCGGGAGACGTAATGAGCAAGGTTTTGAGGGGCGTCTCGAGCGCCATGAACTGCAACGAGGTGCGTAGCGCTCGGAATGCCTCGGCAGGCGGTGACTTCGGCTGCTCGGCAGCGATCAGCAGCGGTGTCTTGCGGTCCTCCCATTCCGAGATGAGGGGGATCAGGCCGATCGCCGGCTTGCCTGCGGCTATGTCCTCGAGCTCGGCGCGCGTGCGAATCTTGTCGTCGAGGGACTCGCGTAGCAACGCAATCGCAATGCCGATCGCGAGCCCAGCAAGGCCAGCGAGGAGCCCGTCGGTCGTCGGCTTGGGCGAGATCGGAGAGGAGCTCGGCGATGCGCCCACGAGCGTCTCAACACCCTGGCTCTTCGTGGTCAGAAGGTTGAGGATACCCACCTCGAGCAGGCTGAGCGTGTTCTGCTTGTGAACCGCGCTGATCAGGCGAGCCGCGAGAATCGGGTACTGGACGTTGCGGTGCGACATGCCTGCGAGCTGGTGGGACGTGATGTAGATGAGCGCGTTGTTCTGGACAGCCTCTTGGGAGATGATGGCCGCATCGGCATAGGCCTTGGCGATCGCGTTCGCCGTCGTGACGTTGTTGAAGGCCTCGATCACGTCGTGCACGCACTGAGCGGCGAACTTCGGATTCGATGACCTCCCACTGAGAACGATGATCTGCGTGCCGGGGTACTGGGCGGCGGAGAGGTTGCAGAGCGGTTGGCCGAGGATCTTTTCGGCCGCCGCGCGGACCCGCGGGGTCAGTAACTTGATTTCCTCGGTCAGGATCAGGCTCGGCGTGGGTGCGGCGGACGCTTTCTGCCCGAGAAAGAGGACCTTTGCGCTCGACAGGTACACGGGTGACCGGAGGGTATCGAGGACGAGCATCCCGCCAAGTGCGACGAGGAGGCACATGAGCACCGTGACCTTGCGGCGCCAGAGCACATTGACGTACTGGCCAATGTTCTGTTTCGCGCGCGCGTTGGTGCTCGTTTCCACGGGCCGTGATGCTAGCCGCCAAGCCAGCTTTTGCCCTTAAGAATTTGGTTTGCCGAGTCTCTGTGCGAGAATCGCTGGAATGTCTTTGCGCCCGAGCATTGACGTAAGTCTCGCCGTAGGGGAGCCGCCCGCGCCCCAGGGTCGGTCCGCGTGGGTCATTGTCGCAACTGCTTCGGCCGCGTGCATCGGGATCGCCATCGCCTCGGGAACCCACCTCGGACTCGTCCTGATCGTGCTGCCCGTCTTTATTGCGATCGTGTGGCAGTCGCCGAAGACGATGATCGCGATCCTTCCTGTCTGGATGGTGCTGCTGGGGCTCCTCCGCCGCCTCACACCGGGCGGCCAGAACGTCACCTTCTCGGGCGATCCGGTCCTCATAATCGGACCTATCGTGATCCTCCTCCTCTTTTTTGTCGCCGCGAGCCGAGGGGCATTCCAGAACCGTTCGAGGTTCGCCACCGCAGTCGGCGCGCTCAGCGTCATCGCGTTGCTCGAGGCGTTCAACCCGAAGCAGGGCAGCCTGCTCACTGGTCTCGGCGGCCTGCTGTTCATCCTGGTCCCGATGCTCGCCTTTTGGATCGGGCGCACGCTTCTCGACGACAGCCTCGCGCTGCAACTCGTGCGCACCATCGCCGTGCTCGGGCTGTGCTCGGCTATCTATGGCCTGTTCCAGGAGTTCCGTGGCCTGCCGCCCTGGGACGCAAACTGGATCCAGTCCAACGGCTACGCGGCGCTGCAGGTCGGCTCAGCGGTGCGGGCATTTGGTTCGTTCTCCTCTGCTGAGGAGTACGCAGCCTTCCTGTCGATCAGCCTCGTCGCGTGGCTCGCGCTCACCCGCAAGCAGACACGCCTCTTCCCGCCCGCGCACGTCGCGGGCATCGCGATCGTGGCGGTTGCGCTGTGGTTCGAGTCCGAGCGCACCGCAATCTTCCTCGTGGTGCTCGCCATCGGCGTCATGACGGCGTCGCGGCTCCGGCTCCGGGCGGTAGGGGTGCTCGCAGGAGGCGTCGGGGCAGTCGTCCTCCTCGTGGTCCTCGGCGGACACTTCGGGGGCGGCGGGGGCAGCGCCGGTGGAAGCACCGCGAGCCAGCTGACCAGCCACGTAGCGACGGGCATCGCCGGTCCGTTCAGCTCGGGGTCGTCGGCACCAGGGCACATCCGCCAGACCGAGAAGGGGATGCTCCAGGGCATCAAGAACCCCTTCGGCCACGGCACCGGCGCAGTCACCCTGGCCGCGAGCCGCTTCGCGCACTCGCGGACCGGCGGCACCGAGTTTGATCCTGGCAACATGGGCATCGCATTCGGAATCTTCGGGCTGTTGGCGTACTTCTTCCTTCTCTGGCAGGCGATCAAGACCGCGTACCTCGGTGCGGTCCTTCGACGAGACGTCGTCTCGCTCTTCGCCCTCGGGATGCTCATGGCGGTGCTGTTCCAGTGGACGAACGGCGACCTGTACTCGGTGTGCTGGCTGATCTGGCTCTTCCTCGGGTACCTCGATATGTCGCTCATGCGGATGCGAGCAGAGATCGCCGCGATGCCAGCGCCGCCGCCGAGGATCCAGTGGCGCCGACCCGGAGAGCTCCTGCGGCCCATCGCGGAGCGGTGAGGCGCATCCGCGTTGCGTACGTCGCACACTCTGTTGACCCAAGGCGCGGCGGCATGGAGCTCGTCAGCGCGCGCCTGCTCGAGCGGCTAGCCCTGCACGTCGACCTCGAGGTCGTCGCCGGCGACGGCCTCGAGACGCTGCCACCGGGCGTGCGGCGCACGCACGTGCCGATCCCGAATGGGCCCAGCGCCGCGAGGCTTGTGCTCTTCGACCTCTTCGGCACGCTGCGCCTGCTTGCAGTGCGCCGCAGGTGCGACGTCGTGCACACCTGCGGCGCCGTGGTGCACGCCAACGCGGACGTCGTGACCATGCACCTGAGCCACGCCGCGGTGATCGAGGCCCAGGGCGGCTCGCGCCCGCCGGGTCGCTCCGGCCTGCGGGGCACCGTCGGCTCGTGGCGGCGACGACTCGCGGCGAGCCTCGAGCGCTGGGTGCTCCGTCCCGGGCGGACGAGGCGGCTAGTTGCGATCTCGAGATCCGACGCCCTGGACCTCGCTGCGCGTTACCCGGCAGTCGAGCTCACGCTCATCGAGAACGGCATCGACGTCGATGCCGCACGGACCGGTGAGCGCCCCAGTGCCGATCCTGGGGCCCCGCTGGGAGTGGTGGTCGTCGCGGGCGACTTCGAGCGCAAGGGCGTCGCGCTCGCGATTCGAGCGGTCGCTGGGACCCGGCGCTGCCGGCTGCGTGTCGTGGGCGCTGGCGACCTGAGGGCGATGCAGGGGCTCGCAGCGTCCTGCGGGGCGGCGGACCGCATCGAGCTCGTCGGTCATCGCGCCGATGTATGGCCCGAGTACGCGGACGCCGACGTCGTACTCTCGTGCTCGGCGCACGAGTCCTTCGGGCTGGCCGTCGCCGAGGGCGCGGCCGCGGGCTGCGCCGTCGTCTGCACCGACACGGGCGTGGGCCCGGCGCTCTGCGAAGACGACGGCAGCGGGCCAGGCGGCATCGTGGTCGAAGCAGACGAGGGAGCCATCACCCAGGCGCTCGACCGCCTCGATACCGACCGAGACTCGTGCCGCGCGATGGGTGCGGTCGCCGCCTCGCACGCGGCGCGCTACTCCTGGGACGCGATGGCCACGAGCACCCTTGCGCTCTACGACGAGCTCATCAGGACGGGCTCGTGAGGGTCACCCACGTGGGGCTCGAGACCACCTCGACGCGGCCGGGCGGGCTCAACCGGTACCTCGAGAGCCTCCTTCAAGCCCAGCGCGCCGCTGGCCTTGACGCCGTCGCCGTCGTGCTGGGCGACGGCGAGGGCGATGCCGATCGCGACGGCGTCACGATCGCAGGAGACGCGCACGGCTCGATCGTGCGCGCCGCGCTCCGGATCGACCGAGCCGTGCGCGCGACGAGGCACGCGGACCTTGCCGACGCGCACTTCGCGGGGACCTCGGTGTACACCACGACCATCGGCGCGCTGCGCTCGACGCCCCTCGTCGTGCACTTCCAGGGACCGTGGGCCGACGAGAGCGCGCACGCCGGCTCGACCGCGTGGAACGTCGCGGCGAAGCGCGTCATCGAGCGCATCGCCTATCGGCGAGCCGACCGCTTCGTCGTCCTCTCGGGCGCCTTCGCCGAGATCCTGTCGTCGAGCTACGGAATCGCGCCGTGGTCCATCGAGGTCATCGCGCCCGGCGTCGACCTCGAGTGATTCACCCCGGGGGACCGAGCGACGGCTCGGGCCGGGCTCGGTGTCACTGCCGCGAGAGTCGTGCTTGCCGTC
>ODAK010007874.1_pt1 | contig 10695 bp, 8 predicted proteins | sample 1539591 | NCBI WGS metagenome assembly ODAK01 (sample SAMEA3539303, study PRJEB22396) | soil metagenome | biome: tundra; feature: field; material: soil | place: USA | collected 2010-05 | depth 0.15 m | reverse complement strand
CATCGGTTAGGATCCGCTCGTGTTCCGTAAGCACCGGGCCAGCTTTCGCAGCAGCGCCTAAAGTATCGTCAAGTGAGAGTGCCGTTATTAGGATGTTCCTGAATTTGTTCCAGCGCGATTCCGTCTCTTCTTTTACCCAACGGGCGGTTTTCTCGTCTTTTTTTTCGGGAGGAGGAACCAGCATCTGTTCCACTGCTTGCCGAACTTCACCATCTACAAATTCCTCGACGGGTATCCCCTTCTCTTCCCTGATGGTGTAGAGCTTGCCGAGGACCTGCATTACATTATCTGTTATCGGTATTGGGATTTTAGTTTTCGAGGACACATCCTGCGCCAGATCGTTCACGTTAAAGAATGATCCTGCATCAGCGAGAGCCTTCAAAAATTCCTGCCTGCGTTCATCCGGGAATTCAAGGAGACTCCGAATACGCGGTGCATACTGTTCTGGAATATGGAGCGGCATCGATTTCAGTGTACGGCAACCATACTACTCGACTGGATTCATTTATCCATTCCGGCACTCTATCGCAACTAGGCGACGACTGCCTGATCCACGCTTCCCGCTTGCGCCTCCGCTGGCGTTTTGCTGATCTGTTGCAGGAACGAGATGAACATCGGCTGGTGCGTGTCGCGCCGTCGATTGTAACGGAAGCAAATTTCGTCAAGGTACATCTGGAGATACTTCGCGCTGACTGCGTGGTGTGCGCCGCGAATGTTGTTTTTGACGAGACTCCAGAGCCCTTCAACGCTGTTCGTGTGAACGTCGCCCATCACATACACCGCTTCGCTGTGATTGATCCGCTTGTGTGTATGGCAGGTGTCGTGCATGTGGCCGACGCCGTCGTAGATTCTCGATTCATCAGCGAATACCGTGCTGATGGGCATTACGTATTTCTTGATGAGCGGAAGCACTTCGCGGCTCCGCGCGGCTTCGATTGTGCGGGCAACGGCGCGGCCCTTGCGCTCCACGATACCGAGTACCGGCGTCTTCCATTTGTCGCCATTCAGTTTCCGGCCTGCGCCGTTCTTTGCACGACCGCCGTGAAACATCTCGTCGATCTCGACTGGTTTGTCACCGTCGAACGGAGTCTCGTCGTTCAGCATTGAGCGAATTTCTTTGAACATCCGCCATGCCGTCTTGTAGGTAACTCCCAGTTCGCGCTCCAAGTGCTTTGCTGAAATTCCGCAACGGGTGGACGCCATCAGGTAGATAGCGCGGAACCAGAGGCGTAGCGGCGTTGTGGACTTGTGGAATATCGTTCCAGCAGTTGGGTGAACATGGTGCCCGCACTGATCGCAGGAGTATGACGGACGGCTGGCTACCCGGTGATGCTTCGTTACGCGATTACATTTGTCGCAGTGTACGCCATCGGGGTACAAAAACTGACGTAACCACTCCAGACAGGTGGCATCGTCAGGAAATTGAGCTTCAAAATCTCGGACGGTATACTTAACCGCCTTTCCCTCTACATGGTTCCAAAGCTGTCTGTCTGCCATGAATTTATATTATCAAGGCAAGTACCTACTGTCAAGGGATAATTACCGTTCAGCGCATCCGCCATAGACCTTGAAAAAAACTGTTAAGACCTAGCTGCGGTTCTTCTTGCGTGCTACAGCGGCGAAAGCCATCAGACCGAAACCGATCAGGCCCAAAGTTGCCGGCTCCGGGACTGGAGTCGCATCGAACGCAATCAAACCGGCACCGTAACCGCAAACCGTAACCGCCAGTGATCCAACCTGTATCCCGCGAGAATACACCCGCAGTTCCGTGGGGTTGGCCTGAACTGAAGTATTCCAATATGCAGTGTCGCAGAACTCTGTGATCGGGGCTGTAAGCGAATTGCAGGCATAGGCCAGCGTCACCCCGGGGTTGGTATTGTCGGCGATTCCATTCTGAGCATAATTTCCGGTGGAGTCGTATTCTCCGCTCAGCGCGAAGTTCAGGCTGTTCGACGGCCCGCTGGGCGTAAATGACAGATCATAAACAAACGTACCTGGCGCGCTGGGCGCGCTGATCGGAATGTTCGTCAAGGCCTGCATGTCTCCTGCGGCAGTAGGAGCGTAGTTGATCACTGCACTTAATGATGAGGTAGCGAATTCAGAACCTAACGCCCCAGTAGTCACATTGACGTTGTAAAGCGTCAGGGACATTGGAACGGTATACGTCGATCCACAGCCAGACCCGCATGAAACCGCAAAGTTAGCGGTGTCAGGACAAGTGACAAACCCAGCGCCACCAGGCAGAGCCAAATCAAAGCGTGCATTGGGAGTCACCAGATTCGTGCGGTACGACACTCTGCGCCTCTGGCCACATCCGGCATGTTTAGTCGAAGATAGCACGATTATTGGTTCGGTTAATCACATAACGACGCTATTGGTAATAGGACTCTGCTTTCCCCTAAAACTACCGACGTAGTGGTCCCATGGCTAATGGCCAGCTGCGGCTGTACTGGTGGAAGGTCGCCTGATTACCAAGGCAGTCATGTCGTCGGCCTGAGCGCATTCCCCTGAAAAAGCCCGCACGCGCGCAAGTAAGGACTCAAGCAGGTCATCAGGGCCGAGATGAGACTCCGCCGCGACTGCTGCCATGAGCCGATCTTCGCCAAATTCCTCATCGGCGGAATTTGCCGCTTCTGACAGGCCATCGCTGAACAACAGCAGTGTATCCCCTGGTGCGAGCTGAACCTCCTCTTCTTCGTACCTTGAGCTTTCAAACATGCCTAACGGTAGACCGCCCGTTTCCAGTCGCCGGATCGTTCCGTTTCCGCTCACGAGGAGCGGCGGGTTGTGTCCTGCGTTCGACGATACGAATCTGCCATCCGGCCATAGTATTCCGTAAAAGCCGGTAGCGAAATGTGAACGTACCGTCCGGCGGGCCAGGACCTGATTGACCCGGCTCATGGTAGCGGCCGGGCCCGTCGAATCCTGTGCGTGGCCGCGAAAGACGCCTTGAATCATAGCGGTCATCAGGGCTGCTGGCGCTCCCTTACCGGATACGTCACAGAGCACGAAACCCGTACAACCGCCTGGCAGGTCCAGGTAATCAAAGAAGTCTCCCCCGATCGCGCGGCACGGAGACATGGCCCCTACGGCTTCGAATCCAACCCCTATGCGTTGGCGTGCGGGAAGGAGCGATTGCTGCATCTCGGCGGCAATATTCATCTCCTGCTCCATCCGAGCCTTCTCCAGCGCCTCGCGGTAAAGGTTCGTGTTCTCGATTGCGACTGCGGCTTCAGTGGCCAGCGTTTCCAGCGCGGTACGAGTCACAGGAGAAGCAAGTACGCCTTTATCCGTGCTGTCCAGATAAAGTACACCGATGCGCCGTTCTTCCTGGGGCGACGAGTCGCGTCGCTCTGCAAATCGCACAAGCCGCAAGGGCACGCAAAGGACGTTCCGAATACCCATCGCGATCGTCTCGCCATGCTGGCCGGCCCAATCGCCTTCAAGCATGTCCATTACGATCTGCGGATGACCGCTGAAAAACACCTGTTCGGGAATCCGGCGGCTAATTTTGAAAACTGTGCCGGAAAGTGTCCGGCGTCCCCGAGCCCGGCCGAGTTTGAATTCCAGGTCGCCTTCCGCATCCGCAAGCATGATGAAGCCGCGTTCGGCGCCGCTCACATCCAGTGCGGAATCCAGTACTACGGCCAGCACCTCTTCGAGAATGCGGCTGGAACCCATGGCCCGGAGGCCTTCGAGAAGGGACGATAGTTGTCGTAAATCGCCGACTGCGAGATCGGTCACGCGCTCGACCGAACCGGTCGCCTGACTGATAAACAATAATTCGGGATCCGTGCCTCCAAAGCGGAGCCGGTCCAGATTATTGAGTTTGCGCTCACCGTTTACGCGTTCGCCGTTGACGAACGTGCCATAGCGCGAACCTTTATCCCGAAGCACGAACGCGTCTTTTCGGGCAAAGATCTCGGCATGCTCGCGCGATACTTCTTTACCGGATAACTGCAGGTCGTTCTCAGCCCGACGACCAATCGTAAATAGGTCTTTATCGACGCGGATTACACGGCGACCCTGCTCATCATTGAACTCAAGGCGAGTTTCAGACATATATAGTCGGCTGCGCCTTTCGATTGTAAACCGTGAACGCCACATCATCGCGCAGATCTTCAGGCAGTATCCTAACGAGCGCAAGTAGTTTAGACTAAGAAACCAGCGAAAGTCGGGGCGTAGCGCAGCCTGGTAGCTCACCTGCGTTTCTATCAAATCTTCAAATTTCTAATCATTTCAATAGTTTGGGGAATCTGCTTTTCGCTCGAAAACTAACCCGAATGCCTCCAACGTGAGGAGTTTGACCACGGTTTTGACACGGTTAGATGGCGTGAACCGATGAGGAGCAAGGCTGAGAAGCATGTCCTGAAGGCCCTGTGTCTTACTCTATCGATCGGCGTTTACGACCTCAGTTTTGTAGCCCGCGGTTCTCTGGAGGAGGACGACGATAACGGATTTTCGCTTAGCAAAAATCGAGCGAATGAAAGTGGACTCGTTCTCAGATTTCCCTTTGGCTCTTAAGAGCGATACCCTGCAGCATGCCGCCGAACATGAAGTGGTGCAGGGGCAGGACGGAATACCCGTACGCGCGGCCGAGCAGGCCTTTCGCATCGAAGTGGCCGTCTGGCGTATGGGGGAACCCGTCGCGTTCCCTGTCACTTCGAACTTGCGCCACGCCCGGTCACGTTTTGACACGGTCTATTGATAACGGGCCTGGAATGACTCCGGACGTCATCAACCCGAATCCGAACCGCTCAAACGATTCGCCTGGGACAAATATTGCTGGTACCGGCCCCGGCCTCACGGCTTGTGAGAAGTGACGGAGTTTGGCAATAGTTGATTGAAACACCAGGGTGAAAAGGCGCAGGCGGGAACAGCCAATGGGGGATCGCGCGCAGACTGAATTGCCGCTTCATTTCAATGATCGGAGCATTCCGCCCGGGCTTAACCTCAATGTATGCAACAGGAGCTGGGTGGCCTCATCAGGCCCGCGAGTTTGGATCCGGCTGAATTCCGGGTACCCCGCTGTTGGAATGGCTCGTGCCCTCTATCGTAATCATTCGGCTGGATCTTCCGGAGAATCGGGCGGCTAAAGAAGTTTCTCGGCGGCATTGAGTCCGGCAGACGCGGGCGACGTGTGCAGGCTACACGGGTCGGCTGCAGCATGGGGGGTAAGAATGTCACGGACGAGCATGATCGACACAAAGTTCGCGCGCTGGGTACTGCTCGTCTGTGGAATGTGCCTACCCATGATCTCGGCTGCGGCGTCGCTGACAATCTCCACGCAGCCAATCCTCCCGGAAGGTTATGTCGGCAGCGGGTATTCCCTGACACTGAGCGTCGCGGGCGGCGTTCCTCCGTATCGCTGGAGTCTGCAATCAGGACCGATGCCAGATTACGTGAAACTGTCCGAGACTGGACTTGTCGCTGGCACCCCCACCAAACCCGGAGTCTTCAGATTCGTGGTATCGGTCACCGACAGTTCATCGTCTTCAGTTGCCGTCTTATTCACTCTGGGAATCGCTACCGCGCCGCTGCAGAACAACACGTCACGGCTCCCCGCCGGGACCGTCGGAATCAGTTACGGCGAAGTGATCAATGTCATGGGCGGAACGGGGGGGTACTCGTGGGCGGTGGTCCAGGGAACTCTGCCGACAGGTCTTTTGCTGGACCCGCGCAACGGCTATCTGAACGGAACACCTCAGTCCGGCGGGACTTTTAACTTTACCGTCCAGATCTCCGATTCCGCCGGAACGACGATGAGCGTCCCGTACACGCTGGTGATCCGAGCGACGTTTACGCCCACTCCTGAGGTGTATTCGGTGAGGAACTCGGCGAGCTATACAAATGCCATCGCTCCGGGTTCCCTGTTCGTAGTGTTTGGCTCGTCTTTAGGCCCTGACCAACTGGTGCAGGCATCGTCCTTTCCACTTCCGACAACGCTGGCCGGTACGTCGGTGACTGTGGTCTCAGTTGGAGGTCTCGCCCTCTTCTGCCCTGTTGTCTACACGTCTTCATCGCAGGTGGCTGCGATACTTCCGTCGAACACTCCCCTCACCTCGGACGTCTTCATCGTGACCGAGATCATCGTGACCTTTAACGGAGCGGACTCGATCGGATATCCGTATTACTATGCCAATACGAAAATAGCGGCAACTTCCGTAGGACTCTATACGCTCGACAGTTCAGGCGCCGGGCCAGGCATCTTCACCAGGCTGGATGGCTCAACTACAAGCTTCGCCGCTTCCGCCAGGCCCGGCGAAATCCTAACTACCTGGGCCACTGGCCTGGGTGCAATCGAGGGAGACGATGCCCAGCCCCCTGCGGCACACAACGTTCCGGGTGTCGGGGTTTATGTCGGCAACCAGGCCGCCAGAGTGTTGTACGCAGGGCGCTCCCCCTGCTGCGCCGGACTCGATCAGATTTCCTTCGAAGCTCCGCAGATCGGCGACAGTTGCTTCATGTCGTTCGGGGTTCGGGCAAACGGGATGGTCAGCAACTTTGTGACCTTGCCGATCGACGGCGAAGGGGGTCCTTGCGTCGACTCGGGCCCGGGGATCCCGGTGAGTGTTTATGACCGCGCTGCGAGGGGTGAGCAGATAAAGGTTGGCGCGCTCGCGGTGGGACCACAGGGAATCCTGGAGCGAGGCGGATTCCCGCAGGCAGCGTTACTGGCATCCCGTTTGTCGGCCGCACTGCACACCAACGTCTCCGAGCACGATGTTGATCTGTTGCTTCGCGCCCTGGAGAAGAAGAGCACCAGAGGAGTGCGGCACGCGATGTGGAAATACCGCGCCCGCTGGAACGCACTGAGCCCGGCTGTGAAGAAGGCGCTGCTGGCGGATGCCAGCCAGACACAGGACGCGGCCAGCGCCTCCTTCTTCACCGTGCGCAGCGAGGCCACGCTCCTGTCGGTGTTGACGTCGGCGATTCCCCATTCGGGCTCCTGCGTGATAATAGGATCCGTACCTGGTTATCTCAGTATCTCGAGCAAAGCACTCGATGCGGGCGCTTCTCTTACAGTCGCTGGACCCATCGGCCAAAAGACTATGGGACAAATCAGAAAGGGAGGGTACTCAGCCCTTTTGGGCGGGGCGTATCAGGGCCCCGGGGTGCCAGCTGGAACATACACAATCACGGGCAGTGGTGGCCCGGATGTTGGCCGGTTCACAGCCACACTGGATGCCAGAAGCGCTGTTACGTGGACGAATCCTCCCGCCGCCGGAGCCACTATAGACAGGTCTCAGCCTCTGCTCTTCATGTGGAGTGGAGGGACTCTCCCCGGGCATGTTCTGATGGGGGGATCGCAGGGTGGAAAGGAGACATTCCTTTGCAGCGCGGATACCGCCAGCACCAGGTTTACTATCCCCCCGGTGTTTCTTGAAGCTCTGGATCCGTCCCGCCCAATCACACTCTTTATCGGCCAGCATCCGCTGGAACGGCAGGTTGCGATCGCAGGGCTTGATGTGGCGTGGTTCGCGAATGCCAGCAGCACCTCGGTCACTGTCGCGGTGAAGTAGCCGGTCCCGTCACGCCGCTGGAACGGCGATCCAGACCGCCTCGCCGATCACCGAGACGTAGCTAACCGCGGCGCAGACCGGAATATGGCCGCCGATACAACCCGGTCCAGAGAACTGCTCAGAGGTCGGCGCAAAGAAGCTGCAGAACTCCGATTCGGTCCCGCTCAATGAAGAGAACAACACTACCAGGCTCACCGATCCGAGCGCAGTCAAGTCCACGGCGGCAAGTGTGAGCCATGGACTGCGGATCTTAACGACAAACAGCAGAATCATCCGATCGACCAGATCAAAATCGCCCTCAAGAAGTTTCCTGGTGATATGGACGAACAGGCCGAACGCCAACGATGCAATTCCCATCCAAAGAAACAGGCATCCTGCCTGCCGGGGTAAGTGGTTCATCAGACGCGCTCAGGGTTTCCGGCCGTCGTCTTTGTCTGCATCAGCAGCCCCGCAGAGCCCATAACTGCAAATGTCGCGCCCGCAACGAAGGTGGCGGGTGGCCCGAAGTGATCCCATAACTCGCCCGCCAGAAAACTCGCTGCCAGCAGTGCGACGCCACTGATCAGACTGAAGAGGCCGAACGCAATTCCGCGTCGGTCCACTGGAGCGGCGTCTGCAATCAGGGCCGCGAGGATTCCCTGACTGAATCCCATGTGCAATCCCCACAGTGTCACACCCGCCATCAATCCGGGGATGCCTCCCGCCGTCGCGAGAACGAGATCGGACGCAACAAGGGCAAGGCCGCTCACCGCCAAAACCACACGGCGGTCGACGCGATCAGAAAAATGACCAGCGGGCCAGGAAGTAGCGGCATAAACAGCATTCATCACAACAAGCACAAGTGGCACATAATTGCTTCCAAGGCCAAGGCCCGTTGCTCGCAGTAAGAGGAAAGCTTCACTGAAGCGGGCAAGGGTGAATACAGCGCCGGTGCCGACGATAAACCAGAAGGCACGTGGAAAATGACGCAACACACTCCAATCGAAATCTGGTCGCTGTTTGGTTCCTGTCTGTGGGGCCGGCGGCTCATGAACGAAGGAGGCAAGCAGGCCGACGGAAACAAACGCCGGCAGAACCGCAATCCAAAAGACCCTCCTGAAGTCTCCGCGAAATGACAGCATCAGCCATATTGCAATGAGCGGGCCCGCGACGGCCCCGATCGTGTCGAGGCTCTGGCGGAGGCCGTAGCTGGCTCCCCTGACTTCTTGCGGCGTCAGATCGGCAATCAGCGCATCGCGAGGCGCACCTCGGATTCCCTTTCCGATCCGATCGATCAGCCGCGCCGCAACGACGATGCCGAAGGAGCCGGCCAGCGGAAAGAGCGGCTTCGTGAGCGCGGCCAAACCGTATCCGACAAGGGCCAGCAGCTTACGCTTGCCGAGCCAATCACTGATCGCGCCTGAGAAAACCCTGACCAGGCTTACGGTTCCCTCCGCAACGCCTTCGAGCAGGCCGAGTGCTGTAGCGCTCACACCCAGAACCGAGACCACGAAAACGGGAAGGAGACTGTGAATCATCTCCGAGGAGATGTCCATGAACAGGCTCACGAAACCGAGCAACCAGACTCCTCGTGGGATGCGGTGGACGGGGAGGGCTGGCTGCTGCATCACGGCATGGTCATTCGGCGAGTCCATTCATTTCCCGAGGCGGAAGTTTCGCCTGCGCACTGGATTGAATTTGTGAGCAGATTCGGTGCCGCGCGCATGATCTCGCCTCCCGCGGCGGTATCCGGTTGGGAGCCGCGCCGAATGACGGCGGCCGCAGGAATCCTTGCCGCCTGTTGGCGCAGAGCGTTGCGTCAATTTGCTCAATAGCTTCAGAACATCATCATCCCGGAAGCACGAGTACGGGGCAGGGTGACGAACTGGAGGGCGGCCACGCAGGTGGAATGGAATTCGTTGGAAGGTCATTTCGCTTCCCGGAGTACTTAGCCACGTTTGAAACCAGTTACGACAAATCATTTGGTCTTCCTGACTACGAAATCAGTGAGGTGCCGGTACGGCGGTGACCCGCCGGCCGCGACTCGCAACACGCAGGAGACCGCGAGGTGGCCGCGGCTGGAAAGGCCCATGTACATGCGACAACGCTGGAGCAACCTATACCTTTGGCGATACACGTGCGTTATTTCGGATTTTAGTAGGGGATGAGTCCGGGAGACTCTCCGTGAAGAAGCCTGACTTGAACCTGCTGGCACGGTTCGGCGCTCTCGCCAAACCCTATTGGTATTCGGAAGAGAAGCGAAGAGCGTGGGGTTTATTGTTGCTGCTGATCCTGCTTCTCGTGGGCGAAACAGCGGCGAACGTTTTCTTTAACAGACAATCGGGCGAATTTACATCGGCGCTGGCAGCAGGAGACAGTGCTCGCTTCTGGCGTTCGGTCCGGGTGTTCTGCGGTCTGCTCCTGGTGGCCGTTCCGATTTATTCCTACTACTACTACGTCAGGGACAAACTCGCGATCAGCTGGCGCCGGTGGCTGACCCACCAGGTGCTGATTTGCTATTTTACGGATCACGCGTTCTACAGACTCTTGAAAACGCCGGAGATCGATAACCCCGACCAGCGTATCGCCGAGGACATTTCGACTTTCACATTGCAGACGCTGAACATTATGGTCCTGCTCGCCGGCGCGGCCTTTCAGTTGCTCGCGTTCAGCAGAGTTCTTTGGTTGATCTCACGTTCCCTGGTCCTGTTTCTGGCGCTCTACGCCGCAGCCGGCACACTGGTGACGGTCGGCGTCTTCGGACGAAAGATGGTTGCCCTTTATTTCGAAAGGCTTAAGCGGGAAGCCAACTTCCGCTTCGGCCTGATACGCATCCGCGAGAACGCTGAGCCGATCGCGCTTTACCGTGGTGAGGAGAGGGAACAGGCACACGTAGAGCGGCGTTTCGCCGACGTATTCACAAACTTCAATGACCTGATTCGCTGGGGTCTGCGCCTGAACTTGTTTTCGTATACGTACAGCCTGATGACCCTGGCTTTGCCGAGCATCCTTATTGCGCCGCGCGTCCTTTCCGGTGAACTTGAGGTGGGGCGGGTAGTCGAGGCGGCGGGTGCGTTCACCGCAATTTTGAGCGCACTGACCCTGTTCGTGGACAATCTGGAGTATTTGAGCCGCTTCGCCGCAGGGGTGGGCCGGCTGGACGTCTTCCTGCGGCGAAGCGGCTCAAATACTC
>ODAK010007872.1_pt1 | contig 10695 bp, 9 predicted proteins | sample 1539591 | NCBI WGS metagenome assembly ODAK01 (sample SAMEA3539303, study PRJEB22396) | soil metagenome | biome: tundra; feature: field; material: soil | place: USA | collected 2010-05 | depth 0.15 m | reverse complement strand
TGGCGCGCCAGGAAGTGGAACAGTCCCGCGACCGCTTTCAGGCGGGCGTGACCAACAACGTGGAAGTGATTCAGGCGCAGGACGGATTGGCGCGCGCCGGCGACAACCAGATCGCGGCTTTGTACCGCTATAACCAGGCGCGGGCCGACCTGGCGCGCAGCGTGGGCCAGATGGAGGCGCTCTACGCCAAATAGTCCCGCGGTCCCGTTCCGGCCGCTCATCAATCCGTGGATCATCGCCATGACGGTGATGCTGGCCACCTTCATGGAAGTGCTGGATACCAGCGTGGCCAACGTGGCGCTGCCGCACATCGCCGGCAGCCTGTCGGCCACCCCGGAAGAGGCCACCTGGGTGCTGACCTCATACCTGGTCGCCAACGCCATCATTCTCCCCATGGGCGCATGGTTTTCCATGATGTTCGGGCGCAAGCGCTTCTACATGATCTGCGTCGGGGTATTCACGGTCAGCAGCGTTCTCTGCGGCATGGCGCCCACACTGGGACTGTTGATCGTGTTCCGCGTGCTCCAGGGTCTCGGCGGCGGCGCGCTGCAACCCGTCTCGCAGGCTATCCTGGTGGAAAGTTTTCCGCGCGAGAAGCAGGGCATGGCGATGGCGGTGTACGGCATGGGCGTGGTGGTGGCGCCGGTCATCGGTCCCACCCTGGGCGGTTGGATCACCGACAATTTCAGCTGGGGCTGGATCTTCTTCATCAATCTTCCAATCGGCATCCTCTCTCTGTTGCTGACCTCTTCGCTGGTTCACGATCCGCCCTACCTGGTGCGCAAGAGTCTGGGCAAAGGCTTTCAGGTGGACTACATGGGCTTCGGCCTGCTCGCGCTGGGCCTGGGCTCGCTCGAAATCGTGCTCGACCAGGGGCAGCGGGAGGACTGGTTGTCCTCGAACTTCATCGTGACGTTCGCCATCCTGACAGCGGTGTGTCTCATCGGCGTGGTGGTCTGGGAGTTGCGCCAGAAACAGCCGGTGATCGATTTCCACGTGCTCAAGGAGCGCAATTTCGCGCTGGCCACGCTCTGCATGCTGGTGCTTGGTTTTGTGCTTTATGGCAGCACCGCGCTGTTGCCGCTTTTCCTGCAGACCCTGCTCGGATATACGGCGATGCTTAGCGGGATGGTGCTGTCGCCCGGGGGAATTGTCATCTGCATCGCCATGCCAGCGGTGGGAATGCTGTTGCGCAGATACCAGGCGCGCTGGCTGGTCATCTTCGGCGTGGCGGTATCCGCGGCGGGGTTGATGGCCATGTCCCGCTTCACCCTGCAGTTGGACTACGCCACAGCAGTGCGGAGCCGCATCGTGCAGAGCTTCGGTTTGGCCTTTCTGTTCGTGCCCATCAGCACAGTGGCGTTCATGAGAATTCCGCGCGAGCGCATGAACTACGCCACCGGCCTCTACAATCTGGCGCGGAATATCGGCGGCAGTTCGGGAATCGCCGCCACCACCACCATGCTGGCGCGCCGCGCCCAGTATCACCAGTCGGTGCTGGTTTCGCACCTGACACCCTACGATCCGGCGTATCGCGACGCGCTGGGGAAGGCGACGATGGCGCTGCAGGCCGGCGGTGCGTCGGGCGCCGACGCGGCGGGGCGAGCCCAAGGGCTGATTTACGGCATCCTGTTGAAGCAATCCGGCATGATGGCCTTTGCCGACGCATTCTGGGTGATGGGCTGTTTGTTTCTGGTGATCATCCCGCTGATGTTTCTGATCCGCAAAACGCCGCCGGTGCGCGGACCGATGATGGTTGAATAAGTGCCGAAATAAGGGCACAACCGGCGGCGCCGGGCCGCCAAGAGTGTAGAAAAATCCAGCCTGAAGAGCAGGTTGGAGAAGAGGATGGATCTGGCCCCCGGCTTGCCACATCCAACGGAGAGAAGGTAATAATTAAGATGCCTGACGTGATGGACGAATTGTCAAAATCGCAGGACGCGCTCCCGGCCGAGACCCCGGCGGAGGCGCCCGGGCGCTCGCCGGTCAAATACATCGCGCTGGGTATGCTGCTGGCTGTGCTGGCGGCCGGCGCCTGGGCCTACTTCCATTTCCTCGACCGGGTGTCGAGCGACGACGCCCAGGTGGACGCACACATCACGGCGATCGCTCCAAAGATTCCCGGGAACGTGCTGGCAGTTCTGGTGCTGGACAACCAGCCGGTGAAGGCCGGCGACGTGCTGGTGCGCATCGACCCGCGGGACTACCAGGCCCGGGTGGATATCGCCCGCGCGGCCCTGTTGCAGGCCGAAAGCCAGCTGCACACCGCGCAGACGGTAGTGCCGCTGACCAACGACACCACCCAATCCGGCGCTTCGGGCGCTGCCGCGCAGCTCGCCGATGCCATGGCGGAACTGGATCGCGCCCGCCTCGGGTACGAGCAGGCCGCCGGCTCGGATATCGCCGTTGCCGAGGCCAACGTACGGACCAAGCAGGCCAGCAACGAGCGCGCCCAGGCCGACCTCGCCCGCATGAAGCCGTTGCTCGACAAGGCCGAGATCTCACGCCTGCAATACGACGCTTACCAGGCCACCGCCCGTGTCGCTGAGAGCGAAGTGCACGCTGCCGAGCAACAGATGGCTTCGGTGCAACAGAACGCGGGCATTCGCAAGGCTGCCGTGGCCGCCGCGCAATCGCGCGTCAGCCTGGCCCAAGCCCAGGTGGAGGCGTCGCTGGCCAATCGCAAGCAGGTGGACGTGCGCCGCGCCGAGAGCGGCACTGCCGCGGCAGGGGTCGAGGCCGCGCGCGCCAACCTCGCGGCGGCCGAACTGCAACTCAGCTACACCACCCTGGCGGCCCCGGTGGATGGCGTGGTCACCCGCAAATCGGTGGAGCCCGGGCAGATCGTCCAACCCGGCCAAGGCCTGATGGCCATCATTCCATTACAGGACGTGTGGGTCACGGCCAACTTCAAGGAGACGCAGTTGGCCTCGGTTCACGCCGGGCAGCGCGCCGAAATCAAGGTGGACATGTACGGACGCAGCGTCTCCGGTCACGTGGATTCCATCTCCGGCGCCACTGGCAGCCGCTTGAGTCTGCTCCCCCCGGAGAACGCCACCGGTAACTTCGTCAAGGTGGTGCAGCGCATTCCGGTGAAGATCCTGATCGACCAGACCAACGGCCTGGTGTTGCGCCCCGGCATGAACGTGGACGCGACCATCTTTACCAAGTAGGGCGGCGGGTACCTTTTCGTACAACGGAACACCGGGTGCGCGTTGAGTCTCATGAAGGTCAGCGTGCTGGCACTGATGGCGATGCCTCTCCTGTTCGCCGCCGACCAACGCCAACTGGCCCTCGCCCTGAAGGCGCAGTCGGATTTCGGGCGCGTGGAGATGACGGCCCGGCCGCGCATCCCGGAGTCGCAAACATGCGTGCAGTCGCAGGCGGCTGCCCTGGCGGTGAGCCTGCCGGAAGACCGGTCGCTGCTGTATTACCGGAAAGGCTACTGCGCCATCGCGGGCGCCGCGGCCTCGCAGGACCCTCTCCAGTTTCAGGCGGCAGGGGAGGATTTCGACAAGGCTGTCGAGGCCTGGCCTGAGCGCGCGCGCAAGAGCCCTAAGCGCGCGCCACCCGAGCCCGTCCCGGCGGCCCTGCGCGTTTTCGGCGGCATAGCCCGGCTACAGGCCATTGCCGGAGTGGCTGTACCCGCCGGTGCGCGCCAGGAAATCGCCGGTGCATTGGAAGCGCCGTCCTGCAATTCCGCCCTGATTCCCGCCGGGTTCTGCTCCGATTTGCTGACGGCGGGAGCCCAATGGCTGGGTTGGATGGCCCTGCGCGGCAACCAGTTGGACGAAGCCGCGCGCAGTTTCTCCGGGGCGCCCGGCACGGGCTGGAGCGCGTGGGTGCAGGGCAGGCGCGAGTTCGACGCAGCCAGGTTTCGCGAGGCGGCCGCGCATTACGCCACAGCCATCGACGTGTGGAAGCGCATCTGGCAGGGCGAGGGGCCTACCTTCCTGCAAGCGCTCGGGCCTCGGCCCCAGGATGCGGCCGCGCTGGCCGATTGGGGGGGTGCGCGCATGCTGGCCGGCGATCTGGCGGGCGCCATTCTTACACTGGATGCGTCCATCCAGGCCGATTCCGCCAGTCCGCATGCGCTGTACCTGCGGGCGCGCGCCAAGGAACTCGACGGCCGCCTGGACGCGGCGCTGACGGACTACAACCTGGCCAGCCGCACGGCATTCGCCGCGGCGGTGGATCTGGCCAGCGGCGAGGCCCACCTTTATCACGGCATCGTCCTCTATCGCCGCCAGGATTATGCGCGTGCGGAGGAGGAATTCTCCAGCGCGCTGAATTTCGAGATGACCGGCGCGTTGCGCCCCGACGCCCGCGCCTGGCGTCAACTGGCGGCGGTAGCGGGCGGCGCGTGCGGCACGGCCCGCCAGTCGCTGAATCTCGCGCTGGCCGCTGTTTCGCCGTTTTTCCCGCGGGACGAGGCCCGGTCCCTGGCCTCCGCGTGCGGCGCTGAACAAATGCAGTAACGGCCTCGAAACGGCGGTGGAAAAGCGCCTGCCGCCGCACCCGGTATGTGTTACAGTTCAGGATAAGATGGCATCTAAAAGCGTCAATAAAGTCATTTTGATCGGGCGTCTCGGCAAAGATGCCGAGACCAAGTTCACCCCCAGCGGAATTTCGATATCCAAGTTTACCCTGGCGACCAATCGAAACACCAAAGACCCGCAGTCCGGCGAGTGGAAAGAGCTCACAGACTGGCACAATATCGTCGTGTGGAAAACGGATCACGTCGCCAATTTCCTGCTCAAAGGTAAGCAAATCTATCTGGAAGGGCGCCTCGAAACTCGCAGTTATGAGGATAAGGAAGGGCAGAAAAAGTACTTCACCGAAGTGATTTGCGACGCCCAGAATCTGGTGTTGCTGGGTGGCGGCGCTGGTCGGGGCGAGGGTCCTTCGGAGGGCTCCGGCGATTACGAGCGTCCGGTATCGATGCCCCGGTCCGCGCAACGTCCGCAGGGGGCGCCCTCCGCGCAGCCGGCAGAGGATTTCAACCAGGGTATTACCGACGACGACGTGCCGTTTTAGCGTACGGCCTTCCACCGGCCGGTCAAACCGCCGCCGGAGCTGAGGTGTCTGCTTACTCGATGGTGGGGCCGCGGAACGCCCGCCGTGGCCCACTGACCTTGGTCGCGGGGTGGGCTTTGCGGATGTCCGCAAGCGCCCTGGGCGGGCGCCCGCGCCGCGCTACTTTTGCCTGCAACCGTTCCAGGCCGAGGATGGCTGCGTTCAGGTGGCCCAATTCGCAGCGGAGTTGATCTAGTACTTTGGAGAGGTCCATACCTTACGCTCCTGAGAATAGTACCTTTCGCGACCGAAGCAAATCAGGGAAACCTTGATTCTGATAGGATAAGCCCCTCTCGGGTGCTTCCAAACAGCCTACATCCTCGGTTGGCTGAGCAACGGATCCGCGGCCAAATCCACAGGGTCGGTGAACGTCTGGAGCGAATCGAGGGACTCCAGGACTCTCTCGAGAAGGCTGTCGGTCTGTGCCACGGTGGTCTTGAGAACGTCGATGGAGTGAGCCTGGGTGGTCAGGCGGTCATCCAGCGATGCCATGGTCTTGGACAGTAATTGCTCCATGGCAGCAACAATTTGGCTGGTAGACGGGACATCCGCCAGTCTGGCGGCGTGCTCCTCCAGGCGGACCTCAACCCGGGCGAAACGTGCCTCATCGGCAGCCTCGCGGGTTTGCAGGCGGGCTTCCAGACCGGCCAGTGAGCGCTTCAGATCATCGGTGGTAGCCGAGTCCATGCCGGCGCGTTCGCGCCTGGGCAGGGTAATGGCGGCCGCCGCGACCCCAGCCAGAAAGAACGCTACCCGCGGTACATAATTGAGAACTCGTGACATCGTTGATCCGTTTATAATACGGCCGTCAAGTCAATTGCAAGCTCTACGGTAGATAGGGGAAGTACTAGGTACGTACGGTGATTGCGACTATCTTTAGAATACTGACATGCTGGCTAGGAAAGATCCTCATAGATAGGAGACCTCCGGTTGAACGTAAGCGTGGAATCCGAATCCACGCGCCAGCGCAGGGCGGCATGTCCGATGTTGATGGAATGCGACCTCCTCGGGCGCGTGCTCTGGATGAACAGTCCGGCCCGCTTGGAGCTGCGCAATCCGGAGCGTTTGTCCGATGCGATCATTCGCCGGAATCCCGATCCCCACGCCGTCCATAAGATCGAGGTTGCTGCCCTCCAGTTCTGGTGGGTCTGGGAGTCGCCAACCAGCGTGTTGATCGGAGCCCAGGCAGTGGAAGGGGAACTTGAGGAAACCAAGGACCTGTTGGTGCTGCAGAACCGGGTCACCGGCCATTTTCTCCAACTGCTGGGGCTGGAGCGGCGCCTGTTTGTCACCGCGCAGCAGCGGCGCGGGCGCGGCGGGCGCAAAGCCGTACGCCAGATTGAGATGGAACGCCAGCGGTTGGGCCGTGAATTGCACACGGGAGTCGGACAGATGCTGTCCGCCATCCGCCTGCAACTGGAAGTGATCTCCGCCGAGCTGCCGTCGCCCCCGAACACCGTCGGTCAGGCGCTGAACCGGATCTCTATCCTGGCGGCGGACACGCTGGAACAGGTTCGCGACATCTCCAGGAGACTGCATCCACCAGAATGGAAAAGGCTTACACTGGAGTCCGCGATCCGCCAATTGTGGGAAATCAGCGGTGTTCCGGAGCGTTTCGAGGCATCCCTCCAGATCGATCCGTTACCCTGGGAACCCGATCTGGAAGTGAAGATCCTGATCTACCGTGGATTGCAGGAAGCGCTCTCCAACCTGGTGCGGCACTCGCGGGCCACCCGGGTTGCGGTAGCTCTACAGGTTTCTGGCGGCCAACTCGTTCTCAGCATTCACGATAACGGCGTGGGATTCGATGCGCAGCGGGTGTTTTCCGCGCCGGCCAACGTGGCATCCGGCATCGGTTTGCGCTCGATGCGCGAGGCCGCGCACGAACTGGGTGGGAAATTGGAGGTGGAAACTGGTCCGGATGGCACTAAACTAGTAGTTTCGGTGGCCCCGTTCCCGGTGGAATCGTAGACATACTTCCGGCAAGCCGCGGAATCGCCCCCGCCCGACCGGCCGGAAGGCGCGGAACTGAAGGAGAAGCATGCAGGAACCGGCAGCAACGACGGTGGTACTGGCGGACGATCATGCCATTGTCAGGGAAGGTATCGCGGCGCTGTGCACCTCTCAGGGTATGCGTGTCCTGGGCCAGGTGGCCGATGGTGGCGCGGCGGTCGAGATGATTACGGCACTGAAACCCGATTTCGCCATTCTCGACCTGCACATGCCGGGGGTGACCGGTATTGAGGCGATCCGCAGACTACGCGCGGCGGGTTGCACCGTCAGGCTGATGATCCTCTCCATCAGCCGCGAGGAGGGCACGGTAATGGAAGCCTTGCGCGCCGGCGCCGACGCCTACCTCCTCAAAGACGGTCCCGGGCGTCATCTGCTGGACGCCATCAACTTTGTGCGCGACGGGGGCGTGTACGTGTCGCCCATGTTGCGCGGCGCCGGACTCTTCGCCAAGGCCGACAAGAGCCGTCCCGAGGACCCGCTGGCGGCGCTCAGTCCCCGGGAACTGGAGGTCTTCTCTCACCTGGTAAACGGGCTCCGGGCCAAGGATATCGCCGAACTGCTGGAAATCAGCCCTAAGACGGTGGACACCTACCGGGCCAGCCTGATGCGTAAACTCAACGTTCACGATCTGGTGGGTCTGGTCAAGTTCGCCATCGAGCGGAACCTTACGACGACATCTCCCCAGCGGTAGAAGGGGGGCACTTCGTGCTGAGTCCACTCTGCCCTTGCTGGTAGCGCTCCAAAGCACCAATCAGATTCTCAACGGCGGATCTTCTCTCGTACAACCGTGCGAGAGCGCGATGGCGGATTTCGTCCGGCCGTCGCACGATGCGCCCGGGGGGTTTGTGGTTTTGAAGGTCAGTCGCGATTGATAATGTCATTAAGCTTATCCCTAGGACTACAGAATTATCTTAACAGATTTGTTAGGATACATGCGAAAGCGTACAAAATCAAGTCCGAAACACAGTGTTTCGGAGAAAATTATCTAAAAATCTTTGCGCAGCCGACTTGGGGCCGTTCGCCGTGGGTTACTCCTCGGCGGGAGATTGCCGGGGCGAGGCATGTCAATTCAGGGGTATTCCCGATCCCAAACTCGCAAATCATCTGTGAGTGTGAAGTCGTACAAGCGGAATTTCACCCAGCGACCTCGGTGCTTTTCGCCCATTTCCAGCATTAGGGAAAACCCCACTGTTGTGCTGGATTTTCCATCACGAACATAACAAAAGGCTTCCTTGTCCGATTTCGGGGGCGGTGGTTTGGCGTGGCGAGTGCTGTGACAGTTGCGCCCGGTGAATTCAGCCCTGGTTGCCGTACGGGCAGGATAGTACTCCCGGCCAGATCGGTGGGCAGGAGACAACGTTTTTTGATTGGAGATTAAGTATGCGGATTCCTTATTCTTTGTTCGCGGTTGGTCGATACGCATTGGCGCTAGTAGCGATCGCGGGTTCCGTGGTCTTGATGAGCGCGCCCAAAAAGACCTTATTCACGCCTCACGACAAGGCCTACTACGCCTCGGACGCGACCGTGGATTTCGTGCGCCCAGGCCTGACGCTGACCATCGTCTCGGCGAGTATCGCCCAAGACGGCACGATCAGTGTGGATTACAAGATTACGGATCCCAAAGGACTGCCTCTCGATCCGGCAGGCATCACCACACCGGGCGCTGTCTCGGTGAGCTTCCTCTGCGCGTACATCCCGAAGGGGCAGACGCAGTTTTACGACTACAACACGCGCGTCCAGACCAGTCCCATCACGAACGTATCAGCGGCTCAGGCGAGCACGGATTCGGGCGGAACCACCAAACAGGTGGCTGACGGCGAATTTGTCTACACCTTTAAGACCAAAGCTGTCGGGCAGAACGGTACGGCTTGGGATCCGACGGCAACCCATCGAGTCGGCATCTACGGTTCGCGCAACCTGACCGAGTTCGACCTGGGCACGAATTACGCCTCTAACGTGCTGACCTGGATTCCGGCGGGCGGAACGCCCACCAACACCCGCGACGTGATCCGCACGGCCAGCTGCAACAAGTGCCACGATGCGCTGTCGTTCCATGGCGGCTCGCGCATCGGCTTGGACCTCTGCATCATGTGCCATCAGCCGCAGACCATCGATCCCGACACCGGCAATACCGTGGACATGAAAGTGATGGCCCACAAGATTCACATGGGCAGCCAACTGCCCAGCGTGATTGCCGGGACCCCTTACCAGATTATCGGCTTCAATCAGGCGGTCTCCGACTGGTCGACGGTGGTTCTGCCGTCCGACCCGCGGCGCTGCGCGTTCTGCCACGAAGATCAGAAGGTAACCGGCGCCACGCAGTCCAACAACTGGCTGACGAACCCGAGCCGCGCGGCTTGCGGCGCCTGTCACGACGATGTGAACTTCGCCACGGGCAAGAACCATGTCAACCTGCCGCAGGTGGACGACAGCCAGTGCACGCAGTGCCACATTCCGCAGGGCGAGCTGGAGTTCGACGCCTCCATCAAAGGCGCACACACAGTGCCCACTCAATCCGCCACCAACCCCGGCATCGTGGTCAACATTCTTAAGGTCGATAACGGCGTTGCCGGCAAGACGCCCACCGTTACATTCACCTCGAGAGACTACTCCGGCGCTCCGGTGACGATGGCTCAGTTGACCGGCGGGAGCAACCGCATGGCTTTCGTGATGGCCGGTCCCACCACGGACTATGGCTACACCAGCTTCGGTTCCGACGTAACCACACCCGGCTACGTATCGGAGAACCCGGTTCCGACCGCCGCGTGCGATGCCGGCGGGACCTGCACCTACACGTTTACGCACGCGGTTCCGGCGAAGGCCACGGGCTCATATGCCATCGGCGTGGAAGCGCGCCGCGGGAGCACGCTGCTGGCCGGCACGACGCAGCAAATGACCAGCGAATACGGCGCGATCAATAAGGTCGTCTACTTCGCGGTGGATGGCTCGACAGTGGCCCCGCGCCGCACGGTAGTGGATATCAACAAGTGCAACGGCTGCCACAGCTATCTCTCCCTGCACGGCGAAAACCGCAACCAGATCGAAATGTGCGTGCTCTGCCACAACCCGAGCGAAACCGACAGCTCGACGCGTTCGGCTGCCACCAACCCAGCCGACAAAGCCCTACCGCCGCAGTCCGTCAACTTCGCCCTGATGGTACACAAGATCCACACCGGCGAAACCATGAAGTCGTTCAACACGACCTACATCATTGTGGGATTCGGCGGCAGCCACAACGATTTCACCGACGTGCGTTATCCCGCGATGACGCCGACCGGCGGAGTCCCCGATACGGCCAAGTGCTACATGTGCCACGTCAACAGCTCCGAAGCTACGTTCCCCATCGGTAAGAACAACGTGCTGGATCCGCAGGGCAGGATCAGCCCCGTGGCGGCCACCACTTCGGCCTGCACGGCGTGCCACCAAAACCTCTCGGCGCTGGCTCACGCGGTAGCGCAGACCGATCCGAAGTTCGGCGAAAGCTGCGATGTCTGCCACGCGACAGGCGCCGCTTTCGACGTAGACCAAGTACACGCCGGCAAGTAATCGACAAAAGGACAGAACGCCATGTTCGGGCTGCCCGTACACTCAACCCGCCACCAGTCT
>ODAK010007869.1_pt1 | contig 10697 bp, 7 predicted proteins | sample 1539591 | NCBI WGS metagenome assembly ODAK01 (sample SAMEA3539303, study PRJEB22396) | soil metagenome | biome: tundra; feature: field; material: soil | place: USA | collected 2010-05 | depth 0.15 m | reverse complement strand
CAAAGCGATGTCTAAATCAGGGAGTCAGGCCGCTCCCGGCAAATAGAGCCACCGCCGACCGGCGACGTGAACCGTCCCGCAATGCGGGACGGAACTGAAACGGCCAACGGCGGTTATGTTCGCGGGCTGGCGCACACACAATCAGTTGATGGATTTTTCTCGCTGCTAAAGCGCGGAGTGGTTGGCACGTTCCATCATATCAGTTGCGAATTGTTAGCGTGTGGCGCGGAGTGTACTTAGGGGCGCGAGCCGGACTTGGCGGGATTTTCGATAGACGAATAGCTGTTTTATTGCGTAGGCAATAAGAGATGAGGAGGCTGCACGAAGATGGCGAATCCACCCTTACAGCCCTGATCACCAGATGGCAAAAGGGCGCAGAAAGGACCCCTTCCGACAATATAATGATGTGAATTAGATTGCTTTTAAATGGTTGTCCGGCATCACGGCTATCAGCGGGAGCGACCAATGATATTGGAGTGATGCAACGATCGCCGTTGGACCACGACCTGGAATCAACAAACATCGCTCTTGGATTCAGACCGCCGGTTCTGCATAATCGGCGGCCACAGTAAGAATGCGAACTCTCAAGCAATTAGGGAAACCGTCGCTCCTGACATCCGGGCTGTCTTTTCCCCCGGCGCCAGCGAATGTCATCAACCACCGGAAAAGGCCGCTCGGCGCGAGCAGCGAACTCCTGCCGCTGACGTTGTTTAACAAAGTCAGAAACTACCGAGCCGCAGCCGAAGTCCGCGCCCTCGGCCTGTATCCATATTTTCGCACCATTTCCTCCGCCCAGGACAGCGAAGTCACCATCAAGGGCAAGAAGGTGCTGATGCTCGGCTCGAACAGCTACCTCGGACTGACGAATCATCCGAAGATCAAGGAGGCGGCCAAAGCCGCGGTCGAGAAATACGGCACGGGCTGCGCCGGTTCGCGGTTCCTGAACGGGACGCTGGACATTCACCTCGAACTGGAACAGGCGCTTGCCCGGCTCGTCAAAAAGGAAGCGGTACTCCTCTACAGCACGGGTTTCCAGGTCAACCTCGGCGTCATCAGCGCGCTGGTAGGCAAAGGGGAATACGTTCTGGCCGACAAATGCGATCACGCCAGCATTGTGGAAGGCTGCCAACTCTCCCAAGGCGAGTTCGTGCGGTTCGGGCACAACGACATGGCCGCGCTGGAAAATCGTCTCCGGAACATCGATCCACAGGCCGGCAAACTCATCGTGGTGGACGGCGTGTTCAGCATGGAAGGCGACATTATTCAACTGCCGGAAGTCTGCCGCCTCGCCGGGCAATACGGCGCCGCCGTGATGGTGGACGACGCGCACGCGATCGGCGTGCTCGGTGAAAGCGGCGCCGGCACCTCCAGCCATTTCGGCCTGACCGATCAAGTGCAGCTCAACATGGGCACGTTCAGCAAATCACTGGCGAGCCTGGGCGGTTTCATCGCGTCGGACGCCGCGACGATTGATTATTTGAAACATCATTCGCGGCCGCTGATTTTCAGCGCCAGCATGAGTCCGGCCAACACGGCAGCCGTATTGGCGGCGCTGAAAATCATGCTTTCCGAGCCGGAACGCATCGCTCAACTCTGGCGCAACACCGAGCGCATGCATCAAGGGCTGATCTCGCTCGGGTTTGACCTGGGCAATTCCGAGACGCCGATTCTGCCGGTGTATTGCCGCGATTCGATGGTGACGTTCAAATTCTGCAAGCGGCTGGAGGAAGCAGGCGTCTTCGTCAACCCGGTGGTATCACCAGGGGTGACGCCCGGTCAGGAACTGATCCGCATCAGCCTCATGGCCACGCACACTGACCGCCAGATCGATTTTGCGCTCGACAAGCTCGGCAAGATAGGCAAGAAACTTGGCCTGCTGTGAATTCGGTTAAACACTCTCACAGAGTCCCTTGCCCGGACGGCGCGGCGCTTTCCCTCCAGGCGAACCAATGAAGGTCCTGCTCACAGGAGCGAACGGGTTTGTCGGCAGTCATATTCTGGACAATCTTTGCGCTCGCGGCTTCGCGACCGCGGCGCTGCTCCGCCCGGCCAGCAACAAGCGATTCATCCAGGCGCATCTGCCGCGCCTGGAGGTGCGCGTCGGCTCCCTCAGCGACCCGCAAAGTCTCGACGCCGCTCTGCAGGATGTCACCCACGTCATCCATTGCGCCGGCTGCACCAAGGCGCTGCGCAAATCCGAATTCTACGAAGTGAATCAAGCCGGTACGCGAAATGTCGTCGAAGCGGTCAACCGCCAGCAAGGGCGGATTCAGCGGCTCGTCCACCTTTCCAGTCTGGCCGCGGGCGGACCGGCATCGCCAGGCAAACCCGCGCGTGAAGACGACCTCCCCCGTCCGGTTTCCGAATACGGCAGGAGCAAGCTCGCCAGCGAACGGGAATTACATGGCGCGTGCAAAACGGAATACGTGATCCTGCGGCCGCCGGCCGTGTATGGCCCGCGCGACGAGGCGTTCCTGCCGCTGTTCAAAGCCGTCAAAGCGCACGTTCTGCCGCGCTTCGGCGGCGGCAGGCAGACACTGAGTCTGGTTTTCGCCGCAGACCTGGCGGAGGCGGTCGCGACGTGCCTGACGCACCCGGCGGCCGGCGGGAAGACCTTTTACGTCGCTTCGGGCGAAGTCACGACCGCACGCGCGGTGGCTGGCGAAATCGCCGGACAAATGAAGACCTGGACGCTGCCGTTGTCGCTGCCGACGGTGGCGTTATGGCCGCTGTGCTGTTTGCAGGAAACCATTTCCTGGCTGACCCGCAGGCCGAGCGTGTTGAGCCGGCAGAAATACGCCGAGTTGCGTGCGCCGGGCTGGGTGTGCGACCCGACCCGGCTGCGGCAGGAAGTCGGTTTCGTGGGTGGCACCACGCTCAAGAACGGGATTGCCAAAACGCTGGCCTGGTATCGGCAAGAAGGGTGGCTATGAAACGACTGACGCATTTCCGAGCGACCAATGGCGATTAAAGATCACAGTCTGAAATCTGAATCCTCGCAACCGCATGCACAGACTCCGCATTCGCGGTCGAGAATTTCCCCGCTGGTCGAGCACTACACGTTCGTTGACTACGCGACCCAAGGCTACCTGGCACTGGTGGGTTTGATCATCCTCTGCTTGCATGGCCACACCGTTCCGTATTGGCCGCTGTTGCTGGCGGCCCATGCGGTTGGCATCGGGCTGGTGCATGCGCTGATACAATCTCACGCCACTTACCCGCGAAACCGGGCACTGGATTTCCTTCGCCACTTCTACCCGATTCTGTTTTACGCCGGCCTTTACCGCGAGACCGCCGAGTTGAGCCATGGGATTGTCTCCGGGTTCCTTGATCCATTTTTCATCCGGCTGGAAGGGCGCGTTTTCGGTCTGCAACCGAGTCTGGCGTTTATGGATCGGCTGCCCTACGTGGGTGTGAGCGAAATCTTCTACGCTGCCTACTTTTCCTATTACTTGATGATTGCGGGTGTCGGCGTGGCCCTGTTTGTTCGGAATCGCCGGCACTTTTTTCACTATGTCTCGGTGATTTCGTTTGCGTTCTACGTTTGTTACCTCGTCTTCATTTTCATGCCGGTGGTGGGGCCGCCCATTTTCTTCGAGAAAATCACAGACTATCGCCTGCCGGCAGATGTTCAGCCGGCGGTGCCGCCGACCTTTCCGGAGGCAATCACTGCCGGGCCGTTTTACCGGATCATGGCGCTGATCTATCGCACATTCGAAGCGCCGGGGGCCGGGTTTCCCAGCAGCCACGTCGTGATTGCCATCGCCACCGTGTTTTTCTCCTTCCGGTATCTTCGCCCGATTCGCTGGCCGCACCTCGCCGTGGTAATCCTTCTCTGCCTGGCGACGGTTTATTGCCGCTATCACTACGTCGTGGATGTCGTGGCGGGAATTCTGACCGCGGCGGCGCTCATTCCTCTGGGCAACTGGCTCTATTTCAAATTCAGCACAGATGCTCAAAGCTCCCGCTCATAGACGCGGTATGTTTTATAGGGCCTTCCACCGAAGGCTTCGAGCAGCCGGCACATCATCAGGTTGTCTTCGAGTATCCACGAAGCTTCCGCGTCCTTGAAACCGATCCTGAAACCCGTTTTGAAACCCTCGGTGAGCATCAGGGCTTCGAGACCGCGGTTACGGTATTTTTCCTTCACGCCCAGGGTAAAGACCCGGCAACGCGGCGGGCATTTCCACCCGAGCAGGTAGGGCAGAAATCCGAGCAGCTTGGGCGTCAGCAGCCGCCCCCGCAGCGGCTTGAGCGCGGTATTGTAATCCGGCAACGCCAGCATGAACCCGACGGGTTCCCCGGCCGCCTCGGCGACCCAGATCAGTCCGTCCACCAGCAGCGGCTTCAACCGCTTCGCCATGAAATCAATTTCCGCGTCCGTCATCGGAATGAATCCCCAGTTGTCCTGCCAGGCGGCGTTATAGACTTCCTTGGCTTTGGCCATGTCGCTTGACAACGTCGCCCGGAGAACCGGCACCAGGGTGATTTCCGGGTGTCGCTGCCGGGTCTTTTCGGCAATGCGCGCGAGGCGGTCGAGCGGGCACTTTTGGAAGTCAATATGGAACGCCAGCAAATCCTTCGCCTTTCGAAATCCTTCCGCGGCGACGAGGTCCAGGTAGTATCGCGGGTTGTAGGTCATCATGAAGGTCGGCGGCGAATCGAAACCATCCGCCAGCAGGCCGCACTCGTCGTTCATCGTCGGATTCATCGGCCCCAGCACACGCCGCGCGCCGCCCTGCCGCGCCCAAGCAAACACCGCCTCGAACAATTGGCGGCTGACCGCCGCTTCATCGAGGCACTCGAAAAAACCGAAGAACGCCGCGTTATCTTTCTGCGCTTGATTGTGGTGGTGGTCGATAATGCCCGCGATGCGTCCCACGTCCTGTCCGTTGCGCGCCGCCACCCACAGCGCCATTTCCGCGTGTTCGAAGAGCGGATTGCTGTTGGTGAAAACCTTCTTCAAATCCATCAACAGAGGCGCCACCCAATGCGGGTCGTTGCGGTAAATGGCGTAGCTGACGTTTAAGAAGCGGCGCACGTCCCGCGCGGTGCGCGACAGGGGAATGATTTTAGTGTTGCTGTTCACGCTGGACGCCGGAATTCACCGGCTTGCAGGAGACAAACAGTGAACAGGAGACGTGTGAACGTCAAGCACCTTGAAATGCTTCATCGCTTGAGCAAGGAACCCTACGCAACCGAACTGCGCCACCGCCGCACTCCGCCCAGGTTGCCGCTCCATTCTGGCAACCAAGTTTCGTCACTCCGCAGAATTGATTGGTCCGACCAAAGTGCCGTTGCCATTCTCCTTTGCTCTCCGAACCGCAACACCGCTTTCGTTGCGCGCGGGCTGGCGCAAAAACGCTTGCCACCCGCCAATGGAGGCATAACATCACCGGAACACATGAAAACCAAGACTCCAAGGATTTTTGCCACCGCGACTGTTCTAGTATGGACTGTTTTGCTCTGGGGCTGCGCGAGCAGCCACGTTGACCAGGCTCCGCAGAACGAGTCTCACGAGAACATCAGTCCTGAACAGAAGGAGGCGGTTCTCAAAGCCCTAAGGCTGCATGCAAGCCGAGATCTTTATATCATCCCGAATATCCCTCCAAACAAGTTAGCCAATGCGAGGCAATCCTGTGCTGTCGCGGCAGATGATGAGGTGCTGGCGTTGGTGGATACGAGCGCCATGAGGAGCGCCAAGAGCTGCCTCGTTGTCGCAACCAGCGGAATCTATGTAAAAAACGACTTGATCGCGGATTCTCCAGGACGAAGTTTTCTACCGTATTCAGGGTTTGTGGATGGCGGGATCAAGAGAAGTCAAAGGAACGAGGTTTCAATCGGAGGGGTGATCTTTAACATGGCCTGGTGCAGTATTTCGAAGGACGAGATGATCCAGATGCTTTCGGATGTTCAGGTCCGCCTTCGCAGATGAGCGTAATGACATGAAGGGGTTGTCGTAGCCAATAGCCAATAAGGAGGGCGGCTTGTGCCGGAGTCTTCGCCCGCCGCTACTTCACTCCGAGCCGATAAAAGCATGGTCCCGAACCCGTCGGGACGGGGTCCAGCAAACAGAACATGTCGGTCTGCGCTTGAATGTTGTCAGCAATTACGACAAACGCCGGCGGCAACAGTCCAAGGCTGCTCTCGCTCAAGACCATTGACATCGCTTGCGGCTCGGATCATAGACGAGCGCTTCGGGGTTTGTGTCTGATTTGCTGGCCCCGGCGTGAATCAAGACGCGCCCGCGCACGTTGGCGGCCCAAATCCGGTTTTCAACATCCTTGTAGCCGTTGACGATGAGCCAAGCCCACGGCTGCCGGATGGAAATGGCCTTCAACTTTTTGAGTCCCAGCGTCCAGCGGGCGGCACGTTTTCTGGATTTGCGTTTCATGCAGGGAGGTGCATGACGCAAGGATGCAGGCAAGCGCATCTGGCGGCAAGCGAACACATCAAACAACGTCTTTTCGGCCTTCAATCGGGCTCCGGTTCGTGCCATCCTGCCCGCATGGCAAGTGAGCGAAATCCAAAAAGAATCCGGCGGCGGTGGCGCTGGGGCGGCTGGGCGGACTGCGGGGCGGTCCCGCCCGGGCGAAGATGCTGACGCCAGCGGAGTGGAATCTGCAAAGGCGATGGCGGGATTGCGCCGGGGCACGCTGGTGAAAACGGTGGCCGCAAAACTCATTCATTTCGCGGGGACCAGCTAAAGGATTGACAACGTGGCGTGTATGTGCGGAACTCCATTATCATTATTATGTAATGGTTCGGTAATAATCTGTCGAATGGAACAATCATGCCGTGCACGGAGATTTTGACTGTGGAAGGAGGATCGGAACTAAGGGACTTCATCGACCTCCCATGGAGAATCTATGCTGGCTATCCCAAATGGGTTCCCCCTCTTAAGCAGGAGGTTCGCCGGACGCTGGACCCCCGCAAGCACCCGTTCTGGGAGTTTTCCGAGCGCATCCTTTTTCTTGCCCGACGCGGTTCGGAGACGGTGGGAAGGATCGCGGGCATCATTGACAGCCGTCACAACCAAGTCCACAGCGAAAAGATGGGCAGTTGGGGATTTTTTGAATGCGCTGACGATCCCGAGGTCGCGGCAGCCCTCTTCTCTTCTGTGGAGACGTGGGTTCGTCAGAAGGGGATGAACTTCATGAGAGGCCCGCTCAGCCCGTCGATGAACAACGAGACGGGATTGCTCATTGAGGGATTCGATTATCCGCCCGGTTTGATGATGCCGTACACCCCGCCGTACTACCCGGGGCTGGTCGAATCGTGCGGTTTCACGAAAGAGAAAGACTTGCTGGCCTTCCTGATCGATGGCGATTACCGGCTTCCCGAGTGGATGGATCGTCTTGCCGAGCGGATCGCGAAAAAAAGCGGCATCCACATCAGGCGCTTTCGTCCAAAGGAGGAGGACGCTGAGTTTATTCTGATCAAGGAGATATTCAATGATTCCTGGTCTGGCAACTGGGGTTTTGTCCCCCTGACCGACAATGAGATGCGTGACATTCAGAAGAGCGTGAAGCCATTCGCGGATCCGGACCTGGTTTTCTTCATCTACCATGACAGTGAACCCGCAGCGGCCTGCGTGATCCTTCCTGACATTAACCCCATGCTCAAGCGTCTCAACGGGCGGATCGGTTTGATGGGTTTGCTGAAGTTCCTCCTGTATCGGCGGGAGATCAAGGGATTAAGGCTTGTGCTCTTCGGGATCAAGGAGAAGTACCGGCAACTGGGACTTCCCATGCTGGCCTTCCACCACATCTATGAGATCGCGAGGGAAAAAAAGAAATTTCAGTATCTGGAAATGGGCTGGACCTTGGAGGACAACGAGTCGATCAACTCACTGGCCGAGGAAGCGGGCGCAAAACCATACAAGAAATATCGCATATTCGGAAAGGCTTTATGATTTACAGGGTTGAACGTATAATGTTGAACTGGAGGTCTGGACATTATGGCTGAGGCTCGAGTTCCCATCATCGCTTTTGTCTGGCGTCCCGAGGAGACAGGCCCGCCTGTGACCCAAATGGCTCATCGAACGGGGAGCCGGGCCATCTTCGATTTCTCCGTGATGGAGGCGGAAGCACTGCGTTCTTTCTTACAGAGGAATTCTGCCAGCCACATTAGCGACATCAAGATTTCCGCCCGGACCTTGATGGATCCCTCCCTGGGAAGGTCCCTGAAGGATGTCGGGGTTCAGGACATCTGGGTGGAATGCCAACCCCCGTTTTCTCAGGGGGATCTTTCCGCTTTCCTGCAGCGACTGAGGGACTTGTCGGAAAATCACCGTTGCTTTCCGATCATCGGGGACCTGGATCTCCTGGCCGCGATCTTGAAGGATGGCTCGGGAATCGGGCGTATCGTCCTGAAAGGCTGCGAGGCTTCTGGATTCGTGAGCAGCGAGACGGCCTTGGTTCTCTATTCGGCCGCCAAGGAAATGCTGCGCGCCGGCTCAAAGTCCATGGACATCCACATTTGGGGAGGCGTCTGGACTCCTGAGGCGGCAGCGGCATTCCTGTCCACAGGAGCCACCGGCATCGTCTTCGAGAGTGTCCACTGGCTGACGGACCTGGTGGCCATTGATGATCTCCAACGCCAGCAGCTTGCCAAACTCCGCATGGATTCCACCTCCTTGGCGGGCTTGGACCTGCAAGTTCCTTGTCGCCTTTTCAACAAGGGAAACTCGCTGGCGTTCAAGGAGATCAAGACGTTCGAGGACTCGCTGTGCGCAGCAGAGATCACGGACGAAAGCCGTCGTTCCTTCGTAAGCCAAGTGCAGGCCAGGGCTCTCCATCCATTGAAAAGCCATTACTCCCAGGATGAGGTCATCCCTCTGGGTGTGGAGGCGGCTTTTGCGTCGTCGTTTGCTGAGCGTTTTGGGACCGGAACCGAGAAGGCCGTGAAAGCCTTCATGGAGGAGATTCGAAACTTATGCCGCTCGGCTGAGGCGAAAAAGGATTGCTTCCTGGACAGCCCTGTCGCCAGGGAGATGGGAATAAAGTACCCCTTCATTCAGGGCGCCATGTCCTCTATCACAGATGTTCCGGAGTTTGCCTTAAGAGTTGCCGAGGCCGGCGGATTGCCCACCATCGCCCTCGGCCTGATGGACGCGGGAGCCTGTGACCACAAGCTGGGACGCTTGCTGGAGATCATGGGTGGGCGCCCGTATGCGGTGAATGTTGTGTCATTGGCAGAGAACCCGTTTCGGGAGACGCATCTGGCCTGGATAAAACAACACCGGCCCCGTTTTGTCTGGATCGCCGGAGGAGACCTCTCCTCCATAAGAGAATTGCTGGAATGTCGCATAGAGGTCGCGTACATCGCCCCTGATGGAGACCTGCTCAGGCTCGCCTTGGAAGCGGGCGTGCGGTACGTGGTCTGTGAGGGGTACGAGGCCGGCGGCCACGTGGGGCAACATAGCACACTCACCTTGGCGCAAATGGTGTTGGACCTCAAACGGCGCAAGCCCTCCTTGTTTCAGGACTGTCGCGTGATCCTTGCCGGGGGGATCTTCAATCGGGAAACCGCATTCATGGCCGCCCTGCTCGGCGCGGACGCCATCCAGATGGGCACGGCCTATCTGGCCACCCGGGAGATCGTTGAAACGGGCGCCCTAACAGCGCTCTATCGGCGGATGATCGTGGAATCGCCGCCGGGGGGAACCGTCATTTCGGGCCAAGCCACTGGTCTTCGGGTGCGGTCCTTGAGGACCCCGAGAGTGGCCGCTGCTTTATCTCTGGAGAGGGAGTTTGCCGCGGGCCACCAGGACGAGCGCTCCTTCCGGACGAGAATGGAGGAGATGACCGCGGGGAGCCTCTTCGCCGCGGCCCGAGGCGTGGACAGGCCAAGCGGGATGCTTCTGGATGAGCAGGCCTGTCTGGAACGCGGGCAGTTCATGAGCGGGGCCTGTGGCGGCCTTATCAGCAAGGTCCAAAAGCTGCAGGCATTTCACCGCGAGGTGGCCGAAGGCCCTCTCTTGTTGCATCAGCCCTTCGAGGGAGAGATCGGGAATATCCCCGAACCTTCACCTGTTGCGCCGCTGCACATGGAAACCCCAACCCCCGGAGTTGGCCATGGACGCAGGAGAGTCGCTCCCCACAAGGACGGTTACGAAAGGATTGCCATCACCGGGATGAGCATCCTCAATGCCTTGGGGAAGAGTCCGGAAGAGATCTGGGCCGCAAGCCTGGCCATGAAGAGCGGGATTACATTGGTTCCGCCTTCCCGGTGGGATCACGAGTGCTTTTATGATCCTCGGCCGCGCGTTTCGGACAAGACCTACTGCAAGGTGGGCGCCTTCCTGGACTTTCAGATCTCCCGCAACGAACTCGGGATTCCTCCCCAGGATTTCCGGACCATGACCGACGCCACAAAGAACACCCTGTGGCTGGCGGACAGGGCCATCCGGGCTTCCGGCATCCTGGAGTCAGACATCCCACGCGAGCGAATCGGTGTCCTCATCTCCCAGAACTCGGGAGAGGCAGCGGGAACCCTCACCAATATCATCATCCGGGCATACGTTCACGACGTCCTCGCCGCCGTCAAAAGGGCCGTTCACCTCACGCCGGATCAGGTGAGCGCAATCGAACAGGAGGTGAAGGCCGGGCGCATGGCCCCCGACGACACCACACTTTTGGGCAGACTCAACTGTGCAGCGGCCGGCTTCATCTGCAACCGGTATGGGTTCATGG
>ODAK010007868.1_pt1 | contig 10697 bp, 5 predicted proteins | sample 1539591 | NCBI WGS metagenome assembly ODAK01 (sample SAMEA3539303, study PRJEB22396) | soil metagenome | biome: tundra; feature: field; material: soil | place: USA | collected 2010-05 | depth 0.15 m | reverse complement strand
AAAGAGCGTGTGCTGTCAGTGAGAATCGTCACATCTTGATGTGCGGTGATGGCCAAAAAGCCGCAGCATAAGGCAAAACTGTCAATGGGTTCTATAAATCGGCAAATCCATTCTGTCCGCCAATGAAGACAGAAAATGGAACGCTAACAGTCCCCACCGGAACTCGCAGCCTATTGTGTCCATGGATCATGGTGTTTTGACACAAAAGATGTGACGTCTTCTGTTGGACTCGTCAAGTTGCTGGGCAATGGCACAGGCCCAGCATCGGTAGGGTCTGCAAGAGAGCAAGGTTCCGTTTTTTCGGAATGAAGGTCTAGTTGGTCTAGTCGTGCAGAACGACATTGAGAAGTGAACTATGAACTTGCAGGCCGCTCTCGCCATAGTTTACGAAGCCTATCAGTCTATGTGTGAGTGCATGATCAGGTAGTTGCGTGCGTTCAGCCGGAGAGGCCATTGCGGGCTACGGGCGGCAGTGTCTCAACGCCCGCAAGTGCAAGCTCGAAACAACAGCGTGCAAATAGCGTGAAAGAAACAGGCTCATTTAGTTTGGAAAGTTACAGGGGTCACTACATAAAAGTGAGATTTTTGTACGCTAGAAAGAACGGACCCGGAACGGGGACATTGCTTGCCCTCCGTGCCACTTCTTTTCTCTTCCTCGCCCTGCTCATTAATTAAGACTACTGGAGGTGTCTCAGAGATGTTGGCACGGAGGGATGCGCGCAGAGGAAGGGGAAGAGAAAGACTCTTTTGGGAAGGTATCGGGAAAATCTGCACTACCAAATCTGACATCCGTATTTCTCACCTGGATTCTGAGGGGTTCCACCCCACAACCGAGGGCTCCAATTGGGACTCCAATTCCACCAGGAATGGGATAAACTGACAAACCCGAGGACCGCTTCCACCGCATCCAATAAACCCGAAAGCCTGGACTCAATTCAAGGGATGACGATCTAAACATGCCGGGGAGCGCCCTAAAACGAGACAAGCAAATGAGATACGCGAGCGTAAGGGATGCACTGTTGCGCACCTGCGATGATGTGGACCGAAACCATACCCTGCAAATGGCGGCCGCGCTCTCCTACTATTTTGTTTTGTCTCTTTTCCCAGCGTTGGTTTTTCTATCCGCGGCGATTGCATATTTACCCATCCATGATTTATCCCACCAGACGTTGATCCTTCTAGCGCCTTTTCTGCCAGCCGAGGGGATAGACCTGATTCGCAAAGTGCTGGGCGACGTTATCCGATCGGACAAGGGAACGTTCCTTTCATTTGGCCTGTTAGGGACGCTTTGGACCGTTTCCGGAGGGTTTGCGGCAATCATCGAAGCGCTGAATATCGCCTACGATGTTCAGGACAATCGTCCGTTTTGGAAAACCCGGCCTTTGGCCATTGGTTTGGCCGCTATAGTCGGCACGCTGGTGCTGATTTCTTTGTGCGTGATGGTGCTGGGACCTCGATTCGGAGAATGGCTCGCGGGAGAAGTTCACCTTTCCCAAGGGTTCGTATGGTTCTGGCCCTACCTGCGGTGGAGCGTGGTAGTGGCGTTTACCGTTCTCGCGGTTGAAGCTCTCTATTTCCTTGCGCCCAACGTGAAAATGCGCCTGCGTGCCAGCCTGCCCGGAGCGATTCTAGCGGTGGGCTGCTGGATTGGCCTGTCACATTTGCTGGGCGTTTATTTTCGTCATTTTGCCACCTTCAACAAAACGTATGGAACGCTCGGCGCCGCCATTGCACTAATGATCTGGTTGTACTGGACAGGCTTCGCCATCTTGGTGGGAGCGGAACTCAACGCCGAACTGGCGAAGATAAGCCGCCAAGGAAAGCTGCAGGAGAAGCAGGCCCCCCCGGCAATTACGACGATCGATCTTGCAGCTTGAATCGCTGGTGGTCGCTGCCCGGCAGGAGCACTGGAAGAGGCCACGCACTCCATATTCCTCTGCGGTCTCGACAACTACGGTAGATTCAGGAGCATCCAACCTTCAGTGTCCATCACCGGTGCAAAAGTGCGTCACCGCTTCGCCGATATCAGGGCGGCATTTTTTTCGCTTGTCGAGAAACGAGCAACGTATGCGTTCATCGGCTCCATCCTTTCTACTTTGTTTCCTGTTATTCAGCGCGGCCCTTCTAGCGCAACAGTCGGCACGAAGCACCCGAGAAGTTTACGAGGGCCAGACCGTTACTGCCGTCGACCTGATTGCAAATCCGCATCGTGACGTCGAACCTCTGCGCGCTTCTGTCGCTCAACAACCCGGAGAACCGTATTCCCAGGAGATGGTTCAAGCCAGCATTTCCGCGCTTCAGGAAAAAGGTGGCTTCGAAAAGGTCACCGTGAATGTCATTCCAGACGTTTCCGGATTGCGCCTCAATTTCATTCTCGAGCCCGCCTATTACCTCGGCCTGATCGATTTTCAGGGCGTTACGAAATCCTTTTCTTACACTCGCCTGCTGCAAACCGTCGATCTCCAGGATGAAGATCCTTTCGACCCAGCGCGTCTTCCACCAGCCAGAGCGGCGTTATTGCACTTCCTTCAACACAACGGATACTTCCAGGCCAAGGTGGATGTAGCATCGCAGATCGACGATACCCACCAGTTGGTGAATATGACCTTTTCCGTGGCGCTGGGAAAGCAGGCCCGCATCGGAACCGTTACCCTGCAAGGTCCTGCCAACACCGACCTATCCTCGCTACTCCAAGCAACGTTAATCCACTCCACCCGTTCGCTCCGCGCCAGATTCACCGGCGGGTTGCTTAAGCCAGGAAAACCCTACAGTCCTGGGCGGGTCGAAGCCGCGACCAAACTGATCAAGCGATCTCTAGCCGAACAACACCGGCTCGCCAGTAAAGTCCACGAAATCCCTCCGCAATACCATGCGGAAACGAACCGGGTGGATGTGTCTTTCAACGTTGAAGTCGGTCCTGTGGTGATGATTCGCACCACCGGCGCGCGATTTTCCTCCATCCCGTTCATGTCGGGCCGGGAAATGAAGAAACTCATTCCCATTTTCTCCGAGGGCACAATCGATGCCGACTTGGTGCAGGAAGGACAGAACAATCTCGTGGACTACTTTCAGAAGAAAGGTTTCTACGACGTCAAGGTAACCACAGATTTTCAGCCGCAACCAGATCAAGTTTCGCTGGTATACAGAATCGATCGCGGAAAAAAGCACAAGGTAGGCCGCATAGCGTTCCGTGGCAATGACAACGATCGGATGCCTGCAAAAACCTTGTTGACCCAGCTCGCCATACAACCATCTCACATCTGGACGCACGGCAGCATCAGCCAGAAGCTGCTGCGGCAGAGTGTGGATAATCTGCATGCTTTCTATCGCGACAAAGGTTATGAAGACGTCAAAATCACTCCCCTGGTCGCCGAGCATGACCCCAAAAGCGACGTTACTTTTGAAATCAACGAAGGCCAGCAGACGCTGGTAGATAGCATTCAAATAACCGGGAACCACAACGTGCCCCAAAATCAACTGGCCGCTCCGAAAGGTTTCGAACTAAAAGCAGGTGCACCCTTCTCGGCGCGCCAACTCGCCGATGACCGCAACCGCATTTCAGCCACTTATTTCGAGCGCGGATATCTCAATGCCGAGGTAAAGGCAACCGTGACTCGCCATTCCGGCGACCCCCACCGCGTAGACGCTGCCTATGTCATAAGCGAGCACCAGATGGTGCGCGTAAGCAACGTCGTCTACCTGGGACAAGAACACACCCAGCTGTCGCTCATCAAGAAAACGGCGAACCTCCATCCCGAATCTCCCCTGCAAAGAGGTCAATTGCTCGCGGCCGAAAGCCGCCTTTATGACTTGAACGTCTTCGATTGGTCCAGCGTGGGCCCCAAAAAGCCCATCACCGATCAGCCCGACGAAGACGCGCTAGTCAAAGTGCATGAAGCGAAGCGCAACGAGATCACTTACGGATTCGGATTCGAGGTCTCTCATCGCGGCGGCAACATCCCCGCCGGAACCGTCGCTGTTCCCGGACTTCCATCCGTTGGTCTGGGCAGCAACCAGATCGCACCCAGCCAAGCCCTTTACGCCAGCCCGCTCGGCTCGATCGAATTCACCCGCCGAAATATGCGCGGCATGGCGGAGACCGCAAGCGCCTCCATTCTGTTCTCCCGTCTTGACCAGCGAGTGCTCACCACTTACCTCCAGCCGCACTTCCTCGGTTCCGGATGGAGTTCCCTAAGCAGTTTTTCCGTCGAGCGCACTACCGAGAATCCACTCTTCGCGGCCAACCTCGGAGATCTGTCGTTCCAGGTAGAAAAGCTTCTCAGTCGCAAGACCCACACACGCCTCCAGCTGCGCTACGATTTCAACAAGACCGTGCTGTCGCACTTGCTGGTTCCCGAACTGGTACTGCCCCAGGATCGTGATATCTACCTCTCCACTTTCTCGGGCACCCTGATTCGCGACCTTAGAGATAAGCCCCTGGACGCGCATCGCGGTATTCTCGCAACCCTCGACCTGAGGATCTCGCCTGCCGCTCTTGGCTCCAGCGCCACTTTTGCCAAGCTCTTCGGCCAATATGCCTTCTACAAACCGGTCCATTCCTGGGTGTTTGCCAACAGCGTTCGGTTGGGCTTGGCAAAAGCGTTCGACGGAAGCTTCGTTCCCACCAGCCAACTTTATTTCTCTGGAGGCGGTACCTCTCTGCGCGGCTTTCCCATCGATCAAGCTGGACCGCAACGCCTCGTCCCGTTCTGCAACGTCCTGCAGAATCAGACTGGATGCGTCAACGTGACCCTGCCCGTGGGCGGAAGGCAGTTATTCATCCTCAATTCCGAAATGCGTTTTCCGCTTCGGACCATGAAGAACCTGGGGGGAGTCGTTTTTTACGACGGTGGTAACATTTATAGCGCCATTAACTTCAACAATTTTGTAAACAACTACACCAACACAGTCGGAGTCGGCCTGCGCTATGCCACGCCGATCGGCCCCATTCGCCTCGATGTGGGGCGCAATTTGAATCCTGTGCCCGGGATTAATCCGACACAGTACTTCATCACTTTAGGTCAGGCGTTTTAATATGCGATGGCGGCGAATCGTTGGCTGGACGTTAGCGGTTCTCGGCGCATTACTCCTCGCCGCGGCCGTGGGCGGATATTTGTTCCTCAAGAGCGCAAGCTTTCAGAGACTCGCCATCCGCACCATCATGAAGGACGCCAATCAGGCAACTGGCGGACGAGCGGAGATTGGCAATCTCGATTTCCAGGCGTCCACGCTAACTGCACATCTTTACAAAATCACGATCCATGGCAATGAACCGCCCGCTCAGCCCCCGTTGCTGCAGATCGACAAACTGACGGTTGGAATACAAATTGAATCGCTCCTTCGCCGCCAGATTACTTTGAGCGAACTAGACATTGAACACCCGGTCGCCCACGTTCGAATCGACCGCGACGGCAAGAGCAACATTCCGCAAACACCAAACAATGCCAGCGGCAGCCACACCAATGTTTTCGATCTAGCCGCCAGACATGTGCTTTTGACCAACGGCGAAATCAGCTACAACAACCAAACCCAACCCCTCGAAGCCGAGTTGTACGGACTGCGGACAGAAATAAACTTCGAAGCGCTGGCGGCCCGCTACCGCGGATCGATTTCATACCCCGACGGCCGCCTTCGCTACGCCGATCGCCGTCCCTTCCAACACGGTTTGGATGCTAAGTTCACCGCAACTCCCTCTCAGTTTTCGCTGCAGTCAGCGGTCCTGAAGGTAGGTTCCTCCGCAATCTCGCTGCACGCGGAGCTGACGAATTACAGCAACCCCACCGTAAAAGGCTCCTACGATCTGCGCATTCACACTCAGGATTTAGCTGAGCTGTCACAGCCCATCGCGTCACAAGGTATGGCGTCACAACGTACGACCTCAAAACGTATGGCGCCAGCCGGGGATGTGTCCCTGTCCGGCACCATCCAATATCACAGCTCGAACCACGACCCGCTCCTGCGCTGCATTTCGATTGATGGCCAACTGGCCAGCGACCAGCTCGCGATATTGTCGTCCGAAGGCCGCCTCGATCTTCGTAAACTTCACGGACGATATCAACTGGCGGATGGCACGCTCCAGGCACATGATGTCGCCTTCGAAGTGCTCGGTGGAAACGTGACCACAGATATCCACGTTCAGCATCTCGATACCAACGTTGTGGCTCGAGTTCGAACCGCTGTGAAGGGAATTTCGTTGCAGACCGCACAACAGGCTATGCGCGGCCTCGAGCTGCAACATGTAAATCTAGTGGGCAGAATCGACGGCACCGTCGATGCTTCGTGGACCGGCAGCGTCCGCAACCTCCGGGCTCGCACCGATTTGAGTTTCAGCGCACCTCGAACCAGCGGCGCTCAGCAACCCTCAAGTGCTATTCCAGTTGAGGGAGCCATTCACGCGTCCTACGACGGTCCGCAAAATAGCATTAGTTTCCGCCAAACTACCCTGCGCATCCCGTCGGCCACACTGGCGGTGCAAGGAGCGGTCAGCAATCACTCGAGCTTGCAGATTCAAGGCACTGCCAACGATTTGCATCAGCTCGCAACTTTGGTATCAGCGCTGCGCGGCGCTCAGTCTCCACCCGAGATCGCTGGTTCGGCCTCCGTAACCGCCGTCGTGCAGGGCTCTACGCAACGGCCTCTGTTGACAGGCCAGTTCAAGGCAGAGAATCTGCGGGTCGAAGGCAGTCAGTGGAACAGCGCGACCTTCAACTTCCGCGCCAGTCCCTCCGAGATCGCGCTGCAGAATGCGATCCTCGTAAATGCCCATCAGGGTAAAGCGTCGTTCACCGCCAGCGTAGGATTGCACAACTGGTCCTATCTTCCGTCCAGTCCGGTCGCCGCCACCTTGTCGGTCCAACGCTTGGCTGTCGCCGATGTGCAGCGTCTGGCGAACGTGCATTATCCGGTTTCCGGCGACCTCTCCGCTGACATCTCCTTTCGCGGTTCCGAAATCAGACCGGCCGGAAACGGCACCGCCAGAATCGACAACGCGCGCGCTTATGGCGAGTCGGTCCAGCATCTCGTGGCGAAATTTCAAGCCGATAAAAACTCGCTAAGCTCGACGCTCGACGTCAAAGTGCCCGCAGGTTCGGCCAACGCCACCGTCTCTTATGCGCCGAAAACCAAGGCCTACACCGTACACCTGAATGCTCCATCCGTCGTCTTGCAGAAACTGCAGATCGTGCAGGCGAAAAATCTTGGCTTAGCGGGGACGCTGACCCTATCCGCAAACGGAGAAGGAACCATAGACAACCCGCAACTCACCGCATCGATTGCCGTGCCTCAGTTGCAGCTGCGGGATAAATCTGTTTCGCAAATAAAAGGAGACCTTCGCGTAGCCAACCAGCGAGCCGAATTGGCCTTCGATTCCCAGATCGCGCAGGCTTCAGTCCATTCCCGCGGCGTAGTGAATCTTAACGGCGATTACTACACAGAGGCTTCAATCGACACCACCAGCGTGCCACTCAATCCGCTGCTGGCAATGTATCTGTCCAACTTACCTCAAGGCTTTAAGGGTGAAACGGAATTGCACGCTACATTGAAGGGTCCGCTGAGGGATAGATCTAAAATCGAGGCGCACCTGACAATTCCCACCCTGAAAGCCAGTTATCAAATGCCGGAGAATCAATCGCCGGAGAATCAAACGCTGGAGATCGCTGCTGCGAGCCCGATTCGAGCCGACTATTCTCATGCCGTGATAACTCTGCAGCCCGCCGAAATTCGCGGCACTGGCACAGCGCTGCGCCTGCAGGGCAGCCTTCCGCTCGATGGAAACTCAACCCCCAACCTCACCGCCAAAGGCTCCGTGGATTTTCGGATCGTTCGCATCTTCGAACCCGATGTGCAGAGCTCCGGAATTCTCGCGCTCGATATTCATGCTTCCGGAACCGCAAAGAACCCGGCAGTCCAGGGGCAGGTTCGCCTTCAAGACGTTGCCTTATCCACGCCCACAGCCCCGCTCGGCGTCCAGAAACTGAACGGTACCCTCGACATCGGCAATGGCGCTGTGCGACTCTCGAGCCTCGCCGGCGAGGTCGGCGGCGGCCAAATCTCTTTAGGAGGTTCCATTTCTTACCAGCCTAGCCTCCAGTTCAACCTCACCATGCAAAGCAAATCGGTCCGCTTGCTTTATCCCGACGGTCTGCGGACCGTCCTCGATGGCAACCTGGTTTTGAGCGGGACGAAAGATGCATCGACCCTCAACGGTCGCGTGCTCATCCAAAGTCTCTCGTTTACCCCTGATTTTGACCTGGTTAAATTCAGCAATCAGTTCAGCGGCACCACCGTGCCTGCCGAACCCGGCTTAGCCGATAACATCAAGCTGGCAGTCGTCGTGCAGTCCAAGGGCAACCTCAACGCCAATAGCTCTAAGGTTAGCTTAGAAGGGCAAATGAACCTGCAGGTGATTGGCACAGCCGCAAACCCTGTAATCATCGGTCGCACCGATCTCACCTCCGGAGAGCTTTTCTACCGCAATGTCCGCTATCAGCTCCAGCGCGGCATCGTCACTTTCGACAACCCCAACGAAACCGAGCCCGTGATGAATGTCTCCGCCACCACCACCATCCAACAGTACAACCTGACGCTCTCGGTGCGGGGAACGTTCGACAAGTTAACGACCTCTTACACGTCCGATCCGCCCCTGGCCACGGCCGACATTATTAATCTGATTGCCCAGGGCCATACTACGCAAGAACAACTTGCCGGCAGCCAGAGCACCGATTCGATCATCGCCTCCCAGGTGACGAGTCAGGTTTCCAGCAGCATTCAGCAGCTAGCAGGCATTTCCAGCCTCCAAATTGACCCCCTGCTCGGCGGAAATAATCAGAATCCCTCCGCCCGCGTAGCCATTCAGCAGCGCGTAACCAAGAATTTTTTGTTCACTTTTTCCACCGACCTCTCTCAGCCCGGGACAGAAGTCGTCCAAGGCGACTACCAACTCAATAAGCGCTGGTCGGTCAGCCTCACCCGCAACGAAGTCGGAGGAATTTCAGTGGGTGGCAAGTATCACACCAAATTCTGAAATCAGGTTTTGAAATCAATTCTGAAATCAGCTTTTGCTAACCGCGTTATTCCTATGCGGCACGGTCATCGCTCCGCGCAGGCCCGTAGCTGGCTTGCAATTCGGCGTGCCTCGCCTTGGCCAACTCGGCATTGAGTTCCCCTCCGGCCAGAAAAATAGGAGGTGGTACTACGGGCTCTGCTGGCGGAAGGGCATCTGAACCGGCGGCGGTTCGGAGCCATGCTGGGCCGGATCGCGCTGCTACCGATACCGACGGGATAGGTTGATAGTGGTCCAGTATGCAAAAGTAGTCCACAAATGGGGCAATTTGGGCTGTGCTGGTGTGGACGGCAGACCGTCGGGAGTGCTCCCGATGACAAGTCGTTTCACGATGTCGCGAACGGGCGAGACGGGTGTAATATGGTGCCGTTTTCGAGATCAAAAAGGAAATCTCGGATAAACTCCAGTGGGAGCACGCCGCTAGTGCGGACAGAGGAGTGCAAATTATGAAGCGACATCTCTGCAGAGTATTGGTGATTGGGACGTTCTCGATATTTTTACTTGGATCCTTGCTGGCGCAGAGCAATCAGGTATTGGGCGAGATTGAACTTGTCGGCGCGAGCAAAGTCGAGAAGACATCGGGCGTCTGGGTTGATGGCCAATACCTTGGCTACCTAAAGGAGCTGAAAGGAACGAAAAAGATCCTGTTGCTTCCGGGCGAACACGAAATTGAAGTGCGGCAGGATGGCTATCAGGACTTTACGGATAAAATCACGGTACGGCCAGGAGAAAAGCAGACGATCTCTGTGAAGATGACAAAAGACCCACGATTCAAGATGCCATCCGTTTTTTCCGAGATCAAAATGTCGGTCACTCCGGATCGAGCGGCAGTGTTCGTGGACGGACAGTTAGTCGGGCATGTGGGAGAGTTCGGAGGCGTCGCAAAGAGCTTGTTGGTAGCTCCGGGGCACCGAAAAATCACAATCAGCTTACCCGGCTATCAGAGCTTTAATACCGAGGTCGATCTCGCACCACATCAAAAGTTCCAGATCAAAACAGATTTGATTAAGGAAGGAACTACGCAGCCCGCGCCGCAGTAATTTGCTTTTACTGTGAGCACGGCGACAGCCCGTCGAATTTACCCCGCCCGGTGGCGGTGTGAGGCGGCCTATATCTCAGATCGTAGCTGCCGAATTTGTCCTGAATAGAAGATCGCCGTGAGAAGGGCACCAACCGCTGCGTCCAGCAGAAATGTCCCGATGGCAAGCCGCGCATCCACATGCTGGAGACACGGGCAGTTGGAACTTTACGGAAGTTTCCAGTAGCAGGGAGGCCCCGCAAAACCGTCAGCCAGGCCCCTTGGCAAGTGAATCGACGTACGTTGGAGTGCAGGATACCATAAGAGGCATAGGTTTTTGGTTTACGCCATCCTCCCCGGTATTATTCGTTTGTGCAGCCCGAGCATGACGAAGGTGAATTCGTCGCGGTCGTGATGAACTGGCGGATTCTAAGCCGGAATTTCCCTTTTTACTTACAAGATAACCAGCTAGCCGGACGCCTTCACTGCTTCAGCGCGATCCCGGTGATGACAGAATTGCCGCCTTCGTCCGAATTTGAAATAAACTGCACCCCTTTGGCTTGCCTTTGGGAGTGGCCCAGATGGAACTTGGTTCAAGCAGCGCACAGGAGGAAAAAC
>ODAK010007864.1_pt1 | contig 10704 bp, 14 predicted proteins | sample 1539591 | NCBI WGS metagenome assembly ODAK01 (sample SAMEA3539303, study PRJEB22396) | soil metagenome | biome: tundra; feature: field; material: soil | place: USA | collected 2010-05 | depth 0.15 m | reverse complement strand
CCGCCGGCACGGCCTTCGTGATGTGGCTCGCCGAGCTCATCACCCAGCGCGGCATTGGCCAGGGCATGAGTCTGTTGATCTTCGCCAACGTCGTGGCGGGCATCCCGTCGGGCGGACACGCGGTCCTCGACGAGGGCGGCCCGGTCAAGTTCGTCGTGCTCCTCCTGGTCTCGATCGCACTGTTGGTCCTCATCGTCTTCATGGACAACGGACAGCGCAGAATCCCGGTCACCTTCGCGCGACGGGTCGTCGGGCGAAAAGAGATGGGTGGCAACTCGACGTACATCCCGTTGAAGGTCAACCAGTCCGGGGTTATCCCGATCATCTTCGCGTCCTCGGTGCTCTACATCCCGATCCTGTTGAGCAACATCGTGCCGTGGGCGAGCTTCACGAACTTCGTGAACTCCTCACTGCACCCGACGAGCTTCTTCTACATCTTCTCGGACTTCGTCTTGATCGTGGCCTTCACGTTCTTCTACGTCTACATCGCCTTCGAGCCCCACCAACAGGCCGAGATGCTGCGCCAGCAGGGCGGCTTCGTGCCGGGCATCCGACCGGGCATGCCGACCGAGAAGTACTTCGCCAAGATGCTCTCGCGCATCACCGTCGTCGGGGCGTTCTTCCTCGCCTCGGTCGCCGTCGTGCCGAGCATCCTCATGGCGCTCTGGAACATCAACAAATTCCCGTACTACGGCACGACGTTGCTGATCGCGGTGGGTGTGGCCTTGGAGACGATGCGCCAGATCGACAGCCAGCTCATGATGCGTAACTACGAGGGATTCCTGAAGCGGTAGTCATGTCGTCACGTCTGAATCTGATCGTCTTGGGAAAACAGGGCGCGGGCAAGGGGACCCAGTCCACGGTGCTCTCCGAGAAGTACGCCATCCCGCACGTGTCGACCGGCGACATCTTGCGCAACGCCGTCAAGGCCGGCAGCGAACTCGGTAAGCACGTCGCCTCGATCCTCGAAGCCGGTGACCTGGTGTCCGATGACATCGTGAACCAGCTCGTGGAAAAGCGCTTCCAAGAGGCCGACGCCCAACGCGGCGTCCTGCTCGACGGCTTTCCGCGCACCATCGGCCAGGCCGACGCGCTCGAGGCGATGCTCGGGGACGACGGCATCAAGCTCTGCATCAATATCGACGTGCCGAACGAACTGGTGACCCAGCGGCTCTCGTCGCGCCGGGTCTGCCAGGAGTGCGGCACGACGTACAAGGACACCGACGTCGAAGCGATCTCGGAAACCTGTTCGAACTGCGGCGGTGACGTCATCTTGCGAACGGACGACTACCCGGAGGCGATCCGCACTCGGTTGATGAACTACGAACGAGATACCGAGCCCCTCTTGTCGTTCTACGGTTCTCGGGGACTCCTCGTCACCGTTAACGGAGATCAGAAGCCCGAAGTCGTGACCGACGAGATCACGAAGGCGGTCGAGGAACGGGGCCTCGCGTGAGGCGTTCGGCCGACGAACTCAACAAGATGCGCAAGGCCGGCAAGGTCGTGGCCGAGATGCACGAAGCGACGCGCGCGGCCATCCGACCCGGCGTCACGACGCGCCAACTGAACGAAATCGCCGCCGAGGTCCTCACCAAGCGCGGCGCGAGGTCGAACTTCCTCAACTATCACGGTTTTCCGGCCGTGATCTGCACGAGCCCCAACGACATGATCGTGCACGGCATCCCCGGTGACTACACGCTTCGCGAGGGCGACATCATCTCGGTCGACTGCGGAGCGATCATCGAGGGATACCACGGCGACGCCGCCTACACCGCGGGCGTCGGCGTCATCAGTGACGAAGCGACGCGACTCATCGAAGTCACCGAGCGTTCGCTGTGGGCCGGCATCGACCAGTTGAAGAAGGGCAACCGACTCAACGAGGTCGGACGCGCGGTGCAGAACGTCGCCGAGGCCGCCGGATATTCCGTCGTTCGCGAGTACGTCGGCCACGCCATCGGCACCGCCATGCACGAGAGTCCGCAGGTGCCCAACTACTGGCCGGGCACACCCGGGCCGACCCTCAAAGAGGGCATGGTCTTCGCCATCGAGCCGATGGTCAACGTCGGGAGCTACGAGACGTACGTGCTGGACGACGGTTGGGGAGTGATGACCCAAGACGGTTCGCTCTCGGCCCACTTCGAACACACGATCGCGATCACCGACAACGGACCGGAAGTCTTCACCGCGTCCTAGTCCTTCGGGTGCGCTCGGTCCTGTTGGCGCTGCGCGAAGAGCGCGGCCTCGGTGCGACGCTGGAATCCCAGTTTGGCGAGCAGGTTCGACACGTAGTTCTTGACGGTCTTCTCGGCGAGGAACATGACGTCGGCGATCTCGCGGTTGCTGAGACCCTCGCTCAACAGGTCCAGTATCCGGTGCTCTTGCGGGCTGAGGCTCTGCAAGCGGATGTCCTCGGTGATCTGACGCATGAGACGTTCCTTCGCGCGCGACACCTGTTCGGGCGTGAGCAGCATCTCGCCGTTGGCGACGCGTCGTATCGAGGTGATCAGTTCGTCGCCGCGAACGTTCTTCAGGACGTAGCCTCGCGCGCCGGCGAGGTACGACGCGTTGAGGGCCTCGTTGTCCGCGAAGGACGTGAGCATCAGACACGCGAGTTCGGGGCGGACCGCGCGCAACTGGCGACAGAGGTCCACGCCGCTGCCGTCGGGCAGGCGCACGTCCAGTACCGCGACGTCGACGTCGGTGATGTCGAGGCCGAGCGCTTCGTCCAGCGAGCCGGCCTCGGCGATCACGTGTAGATCCTCCTGGACTTCGAAGAGTTCGCGAAGTCCGCGACGCACGATCTCGTGGTCGTCAACGAGCAAAAGTCCGATCATCTCAAATCCTTCGGTTAGCCGTCCATCGTACCGTGGTACCGCCGCCGATCTTGGAGTCGAAGGTGCAGTCGCCCCCGAGCTCTCGGGCGCGCGAGACCAGGTTGCGGGTACCGCGTCCCGTACCGATGTTGGGCACGAAGCCGACACCATTGTCGCGCACGATCACTTCGATCAGTTCGCCATCGGTGTCGACCTTGACCTCCACGGCGGTCGCCTGGGAGTGGCGGACCACGTTGGAGAGCATCTCGCGCAGCGCCTGCACGCTGTGGTGCGCGCACTGCGTTTCCAGGTCGTCGTCGATGCCGGGGGCGACCTTCACGACCGCGAGCACGCCCAGGCGGGACTCGACCTCACTCGTCAAGGCGTGCACCCGCTCTTCGAGTGACTCGTCAACCGGGTGGTCTTGGTCGATCTCGAAGATCGTCGTCCGGATCTCGTGGATCGTGGTGTCCAGTTCGTCCAGCACCTTGTTGATGCGGGCGCGCACCTCGTCGTTGACAATGGCGGGCAGTGAGACCTGCAGCGCCAATCCGACGGCGAAGAGACGCTGGATGACCGTGTCGTGGAGGTCGCGCGCCAGCCGTTCGCGCTCTTCGGAGAGCGTCAACTCGCGCGTGTTCGATCGCAACCGCTCTTGATCGATGACGAGTCCGGCGGCGCGGCCGAAGGCCTCGATGAGTTGCTCGTCCTCTTCGTTGAACGAAAGACCGTCGACGCGATCGCAGAGGTACAGATTGCCGAAGACGTGGCCGTCGCCGGTGGTGACCGGCACGCCGAGGAATCGCGTCATCTCGGGATGGTTCGGGGGGAATCCCGCGGAACCTTCGTGTTGGGTCAGGTCATCCAAGCGCATCGTCGAACGACGGCGGATGATCTCGCCCAGCAGACCCCTACCGTGGGGTTCGGGCCCGATCGCCGCCCGTTCCTTGTGGTTGAGTCCGTAGGTGATGAAGCGCGACAGGGTGGCGCCGTCTCGCGAGATGACACCGAGCGCGCCGTAGCGCGCACCGACCAGCTGACTCGCCGCCTCGATGATTCGAGAGAGCAGACCGTCGAGATCAGCGTCGGTTTCGATGAGGAGAATGGCGTCGATCAGGGCGTGGAGTCGCTGGGGGTCGTTTATTTTATGGAACGCCACTTGTCGAATCTTTCCATAGTTCGACTGTGACGTTAGGGGATTCAATGTCCCCTTTGACCGGTCACGACGGAGAGGGGGAGGGTGACCAGGGTGGCGCCGCGGTCCGCGATCCGCTTGAATCGCTCGGTTTCAACCTCGTCGAGGTGGTCCGATCCGGCGATTCCCGTGACCATGACCGACCACGTGTTGTCGTCGCTATCGAGGCCGTCGATCTGCACCGAGATGACGTCACCGCGCCGCGCGGCCAGCTGAACCGCGTTTTCCCGGCTCGAAATGACCAAATGGTCGCGTTGTGACAGGGCGATTCGGGCCGGCAACGCGACGGGGAGGGCGCCGAGGGAGAGCAACACGCGTGCGACGTCGGCCTCGTCGAGTAAACGCAGACATTCGTCGCGAGTGAGGGGGGCACTTGAGAGTGACGGGTTGGGTGACGCCATGAGTCCATCTTGGAACCATTTTCCATATGGGTACTAGGGTCTGGAGTCACATTCGCGGCAACTATGATGGCTAGACCAGATCGTCTCGACGGGACGAAGTTGGGCTGGCTTTTGCGTTTTGCAGAAATTTTGGTAGAATTGTCAGCCGACCTCTTGGCTTGCCTCGAGGTCCATCCGTGAAGGAGTTTTGTTCCTTCACGTCCCGCCGTGCCGTCACAAGGAGAAAGAACCTGAGCAAGCCAAAGGAAGACGCGTTTACCGTTGAGGGGACCGTCGTCGAGCCTCTACCAAACGCCATGTTTCGCGTCGAATTAGAGAACGGGTACACCGTCCTCGCGCACAGCTCAGGAAAGATGCGCATGCACCGCATTCGCATCCTTCCCGGGGACAAGGTCCAGGTGGAGATCACTCCCTACGACATGACCCGCGGGCGCATCACCTACCGCTACAAATAGCTCCAGTTCTAGAAGATCGAGAAAGAGAAACATGAAGGTTCGCGCAAGCGTCAAGCCCATGTGTGAGAAGTGCAAGGTCATCCGCAGGGCCGGCGTCGTCCGTGTCATCTGCGAGCAGCCCCGCCACAAGCAGCGTCAGGGCTAGGAGCAGAACATGGCCCGTATTGCTGGAGTGGACATCCCGCGCGAGAAGCGCACCGTGATCTCCCTCACCTACATCTTTGGCGTTGGTCCGACCATCGCCCAACAGGTCTGCGCCGCGACCGGCGTGGACGAATCGACACGCGTGAAGGACCTCACCGAAGCCGACGTCAACAAACTTCGCGCCTACATCGACCAGAACGTCACCGTCGAGGGTGACCTTCGTCGTGACGTCGCCCAAGACATCAAGCGCAAGATGGAGATCAACTGCCTGCAGGGGATCCGTCACCGCAAGGGCCTACCCGTGCGCGGTCAGCGCACCCGTACCAACGCTCGTACCCGTAAAGGTCCGAAGCGCACCGTCGCCGGCAAGAAGAAGGTAACGAAGTAATGGCTAAGCCGAATACGGTTCGCAAGGGTCGCAAGAAGGAACGCAAGAACGTCGCCTTCGGCGTCGCGCACATCAAGAGTTCGTTCAACAACACGATCGTGTCCATCTCGGACCCCGAGGGCAACGTGCTCTCCTGGGCGAGTTCCGGGCAGGTCGGTTTCAAGGGTTCACGCAAGTCCACGCCGTACGCCGCGCAGCTCGCTGCTGAGAAGTGCGCGCGCGCCGCGATGGAGCACGGCGTGAAGAAGGTCGACGTGCTCGTGCGCGGACCGGGCTCGGGTCGCGAGACCGCGATCCGCTCGATCGCCGCGGCCGGCATCGAAGTCGTCGCCATCAAGGACGTCACGCCACTGCCGCACAACGGGTGTCGCCCCAAGAAGCGTCGTAGGGGTTAGTCATGGCTCGTTACACCGGACCCGTCTGTCGACTCTGTCGACGTGAGCGCACCAAGTTGTACCTGAAGGGCGAGCGCTGCTTCACCATGAAGTGCCCCGTCGCCGAGAACTCGGATCGTCAGATGCGCGCGTTCCCTCCGGGCATGCACGGTCGTGACCGTCAGCGCCAGGGTTCGGAGTACCTGACCCAGCTGCGCGAGAAGCAGAAGGCCCGCCGCATCTACGGTCTCCTCGAAAAGCAGTTCCGCAACCTCTACGAAGAGGCCAGTCGTCGCCCCGGCATGACCGGTACGAACCTCTTGCAGTTCCTCGAGCTTCGTCTCGACAACATCGCCTACCGCGCCGGTTGGGGAGCGTCACGCGCCCAGGCCCGCCAGTTCGTCCGTCACGGTCACGTGACCATCGACGGCAAGCGCGTGAACATCCCGTCGTACCGCGTGCGTCCCGGCGAAGTGATCGCTCTCAAGAACGTCACGCGCGAGAACTTCAACGTCAAGCGCAATCTTGACGTGCTCGATCGAAGTGTCCCGGGTTGGCTCGAGACTGGCGACGGTGGCTTCAGCGTCACCGTGCGCATCGTCCCGCAACGCGAACAGATCGACGAGTCGATCAAGGAGCAGCTCATCGTCGAGCTGTATTCCAAGTAACCGAACCTTTCACAGACTTAGAGGAGTCCCCATGTTGATCATCCAGCGCCCCACCATCGAAGCCCTCGGCGACGAAATTAACAACCGTCAGTCCTTCGGCATCGGCCCGCTCGACCCCGGCTTCGGCCACACGCTCGGCAACTCGCTTCGCCGCACGCTGCTCTCGTCGATCCCGGGCGCCGCGGCGACGCGCGTCAAGTTCGACGCGGTGCTGCACGAGTTCGGTGTCATCGAAGGCGTCAAGGAAGACGTCCAGGACATCTGCCTGAACCTGAAGGACCTGCTGCTGCAGGTCCACAGCGACGAGCCCGTCATGTTGCGCCTCGACAAGCGCGGCGAGGGCCCCGTCACCGCCTCGGACCTTTCGACGACGGCCGACGTGGAGATCTTGAACGGCGATCTGCACCTCGCGTACCTCACCAACGCCAAGAGCGCGCTCACCTTCGAGCTCACGGTCGAGCGCGGCAAGGGCTACGTCGGTGCCGAGGGCAACAAGGGCTCCTCCACCATCGGCGTCATCCCGCTCGACGCCATCTTCACCCCGGTGCGACGCGTCAGCTTCGAGATCGAGCCCGTGCGCGTCGAGCAGTCCAAGGACTTCGACCGCCTGGTGATCGAGATCGAGACCGACGGATCGATCAGTCCCCGCGAGGCCCTCGCCTCAGCTGGCAAGACGCTGGGTTCGCTCGTCGAACTCATCGGCAACTTCGACGAAGAGGCGCCGGCCCTGGAGCTCGGCGACGTCGGCACGGCCCAGGCCGCCGCCAGCGAACTCGACATCCGCATCGAAGAGCTCGGTCTCACCGAGCGCTCGCGCAACTGTCTGAAGCGCGCCGGCATCAACACGATCGCGCAGTTGGTGAACGCCACCGAGCGCGACCTGACGTCGATCACCAACTTCGGTGCCACGTCGCTCAAGGACGTCAACGACCGTCTCGAAGAGCGCGGTCTGTCGCTGCGAGTCGAGGACTAATCATGCGCGGTACTCCTACGAAGGGCAAGCGATTCGGTGGCGACTCCGCGCACCAGAAGGCGATGATGGGCAACCTCGTCGCTTCGATGATCGCGGCCGAGTCGATCGTGACGACCGAGGCCAAGGCCAAGGCGCTGCGTCCCATCGTCGAGAAGGTCGTGACCGCCGCGAAGAATTCACCCGAGGGATCGGTCCACGCGCAGCGACGCGTCGTCGCGTTCATCCGCGACAAGGACATGACCCACAAGCTCTTCACCGAGATCGCTCCGCGCTACAGCGATCGCCCCGGTGGGTACACCCGGATCTTGAAGCTCGGGCCGCGCCAAGGTGACAACGCCCCGATGGCGCGCATTGAGTTCGTCTGATTCACCGCTAGACGTCCAGCGTTGGCGTCTGGATATTGCCTACGACGGCAACGCGTTCTCCGGCTTCGCCTACCAACCTGAGTTCACGACGGTCGTGGGCGTACTGCGCGAGACCCTGGCGAGCACCTTGGGCATGGAAGAGCCGATGATCATCGGCGCCGGTCGCACCGACGCCGGTGTGCACGCCTTCGCCCAAGTCATTCACGTCGATCTTCCTTTGACGCTGTTCACAGCGGACCGTGGTCCTGATCCGCAGCGACTGATGCGTTCACTGAATCAGCAGTTACGAGGCCGGATCAAGGTGCTCGACGCCACGCCGGTCGACCAGAGCTTTCACGCGCGCTATTCAGCGTCGTGGCGTGAATACCGTTACTTGGTCCTCGAGACATCGCCGCCGGCACTACACCTCACGGACGCGTGGTCGTGGTCGGTGCAAGGTCCACTGGACATCGACGCGATGAACCGGGCCAACACCGAGATACTCGGCCTGCACGACTTTCGCGCCTTCTGTCGTCGCCCGACGAACTCTGACGCGAATGAACCGATACTGCGCCGCGTCATCGACGCACGATGGGAGCGACTGACCGACGACTGGGCTCTCACTCCGGACCATTCGCCAACTCTGAAGTTCACCATTCGAGCGGCGTCGTTCTGTCACAACATGGTGCGCTGCCTGACGTCCGTGCTCGTCGCGATTGGTCAAGGGAAGCTGCCCGAAACGACCATTGCGGAACGCTTCGAGAGTCTCAGCCGCGACCACCTGCCATCACCGGCTCCGGCCAGTGGACTCGCATTGGTCGGCGTGGGCTACGACGAGACGAGTGAATCGGCTCGTTAGGCTTTTGCGGATGACATCGCAACCACTGACTTCCGGATTCGACCCCACTGGCTTTTCGCAGAGCACCCGGCCCCAGGACGACCTCTACCAGTACGTGAATGGCGGTTGGATCGAACGGACGCAAATGCCCGAGGACAAGGCGCGCTACGGAACATTCGACATCCTCGCTGACGGTGCCGAGTTGGCGATACGCGAGATTCTCGAGGAGTCACGTACGGCGCCCGAAGGCAGTGAAGCCCGCAAGGTCGGTGACCTCTTCTCGAGCTTCCTCGATGAGGAACGAATCAACACGCTCGGCGTGGGACCCCTGATCGAGCGACTCTCCCAAGTTCGCACGATCAGCTCGATCAACGAACTGCTGGCCCTCATCGGCCGACTCCAGCGGCGGGGAGTCTGTGGGGTTTACTTCGTCTTCGTCAACAATGACCCCGGCGACCCCGAACGCTACGTCACGATGTTGGAACAGGGCGGACTTTCACTCCCCGACGAGAGCTACTACCGCGAAGAGCATTTCGCCTTGATTCGTGACGCCTTCGTTGTGCACGTGCAACGGATGCTCGAATTGGCCGGCGTGAGTGACGCCGCAACGAGGGCGCAACGTATCTTTGAGCTGGAGACGAAGATTGCCGGCGGCCACTGGAACAACGTCGACTCGCGCGACAGTGAGAAGACGTACAACCTGAAACCGTGGCCCGAAGCCTCCGAACTCTTTGGTGACGTGGCACTCGAGGTGTGGCACAACGCACTCGAGTCGCCCGTGGGTTCCTTCGACGAAGTCGTGCTTCGTCAGCCGAGCTTCGCGAGTGCCCTCGGCGCGCTCTTCACGGAGTCCAACCTCGACGCCTGGAAGGACTGGTTGACCTGGCAGATCGTGGCCGGCGACGCACCGTTCCTCTCCCAGGAGTTCGTCGACGAACACTTCGATTTTTATGGACGCACGCTCACCGGGGCCGAATCGATCCGTCCGAGGTGGAAGCGCGCGGTCGCCCTCGTCGAAGACGCCATGGGCGAAGCGATTGGCAAGATCTACGTCGAACGCCATTACCCACCTGACGTCAAGGCCCGCATGGACGTCCTCGTCGCCAACCTCATCGAGGCCTATCGACAAAGCATCGCCGATCTGGAATGGATGGGGGAGGCGACACGGAGTCGCGCCCTCGAGAAGTTGGACGCCTTCACGCCGAAGATCGGCTATCCGGTGCGGTGGCGCGACTACTCGACGATGCGCGTCGACGCGAACGATCTGCTCGCGAACGTGCGTGCGGCCAGTGAGTTCGAGTTCCAGCGCAACCTTACAAAGATCGGTCAGCCGGTCGACCGTGATGAGTGGTTCATGACGCCCCAGATGGTCAACGCCTATTACAACCCTGGCTTCAACGAGGTGGTCTTTCCGGCGTCGATCCTGCAGCCGCCCTTCTTCGACGCCCGGCGCGACGAAGCCGCCAACTACGGCGCCATCGGCGCGGTGATCGGCCATGAGATCGGACACGGTTTCGATGACCAGGGATCGAAGTTCGACGGCACCGGGCGACTCGCCGACTGGTGGGAGCCGTCCGATCGCGAAGCCTTCGAAGTACGCACAAAGGCGCTCATCGAACAGTTCGACGCGCTCTCGCCGAAGTTGACGCCCGACCTTCACGTGAACGGGGCACTCACAGTTGGCGAGAACATCGGGGACTTGGGTGGCCTCGCAATTGCTTGGAGGGCCTATCTCATCTCACTCGACGGCGAGGAGTCACCAGTCATCGATGGACTCACGGGCGCCGAACGCTTTTTCTTCGCGTGGGTTCAGACCTGGCGACAGAAAGCGCGAAAAGAAGAGGTGGAACGGCTCTTGGCGTTGGATCCTCATTCGCCGGAGGAGTTCCGGGGCAATCAGATCGTTCGCAACATCGACGAGTTCTACGACACCTTTGGCGTCGGCGAAAGCGACGCGATGTGGTTGGCGCCGGCGGCACGAGTCACCATTTGGTGACCAACGATTATTGATTTACTTATGCTGACCAAATCGCTTTCGACCGTTCGGAGGTCGTCAGGAAGGCTGATTGTGCCCCACGATTCAAAGTACTCATCAAGCTCGCCTCGGGCCC
>ODAK010007863.1_pt1 | contig 10706 bp, 9 predicted proteins | sample 1539591 | NCBI WGS metagenome assembly ODAK01 (sample SAMEA3539303, study PRJEB22396) | soil metagenome | biome: tundra; feature: field; material: soil | place: USA | collected 2010-05 | depth 0.15 m | reverse complement strand
TTCTTCTTCAGCATCCAGTGCAGCGTGTCGAGATTGGGGCCGGGGTGGTAGCAGAAATATTTCACCAGATCCTGCTGCGGCTGGCCTTCATAATGCCGGTGCCAGCCGGTATGCAGGATGAGGATGTCGCCCTCGCGGATGTCGGCACCCGCTGACTCGATGATTTCCGGCGTGATCACCGCCCAATCGTGCATATTTTTTGAAATGTCGACGACCACTCCGCGGTTAACTAAATAATCGAGTGGCAGGTGCGCCATGTCCCCGTTGCGATTGTCGGTTGCGTGCATGGCGCCGTCGAAATGCGTGCCGACATGCAGCGCCGTATCGATGCGCTGCGCCACGATCATCTGGGTCTGCAGATTCTGCGCGTAATACATCTTGTTGCCGGCATAGCCGACCCAGCCGGGGGTGTGGACGTTCATGACGTGGGAGAGGTCGACCAGTTTCATAGACGTTGCTCCTCAAGCTTGCCTTGGTTGCGGAAATTACTCGCCAAGTTTGCTCTCGACGATCGCCTGCACCTCGACGGCCAAGAAGCTGGCTTGGCACACCGTGCCAGCAGAATCAAAATTCGCCCGCGGAAATGAGATGGATGGGCGTCGAACCTGAGCGTGGACGTCGATAATCATGACCGTTCCGCTGGAGATAACAAAGCCGAGACAGTTCTGTCGAAGCAGCGACTTCATCGGTTCTTGTCGCGGAACTTGTCCATCAGCGCCTTGTCCTGGCCGCCGTCGATTTCGATCATGGTGCCGTTGACCATTGTCATCAATGGCGACGCCAGCATGACGACGAGATTGGCCACTTCCTCAACCTCCGCGATGCGGCCCATCGGGATCGAGGCGGGCGCCAACTTGTCGGCCTCGGCACGCGGGATTTTCATGTCGCGCGCCATGGCGTCGACCAGGCCCGCCCAGCGTTCGGTGCGCACCGGGCCCGGATTGACGGCGACGAACGAGATGCCGTCCTTGCCGTATTGCCCGGCGAGCGACAATGTCAGGTTCTGCCCCGCCGCGTTGGCGGCGCCCGGGCAGATTTCCCAATAAGACGGCTTCACGCCGTCATTACCGATCAGGTTCACCACGCGGCCGCCGCCCTGTTTGACCATGATGGGGAGCACGTAGCGAAGGCAGCGCACGTAGCCCATGAATTTGAGCTGCAGGCCCTTCTCCCAATCGTCTTCGGTCAGATGCTCGATCACGCCGCCGGCCGCCGAACCGGCATTGTTGACCATGATGTCGACGCGGCCGAGCGCCTTGAGGCCCTGCTCGATGAAATTCTTGGCGTCGGCGTCTTTGCGCAGATCGGCGGGGATGGCGACGATCTTGCGCCCGGTCGCCTTGGCGATCTCGGCCGCGGCGGCTTCCAGCGGTGCCATGCGCCGGGCGCAGATGGCGACATCGACGCCTTCCTTGGCGAGCGCCAGCGCGATGCCCTTGCCGATGCCTTCCGAGCCACCGCTCACCAGCGCGGTCTTGCCTTGAAGCTTGAGGTCCATCTATAAATCCTTCAAGTCAGTCCAAAATTGCAGTCTGTTTTCGTTACAATTTCTCAGAAGCGGCCCGCATCTTTGCGTTCTCGATGAGACGCCAAATGCGTGGCGGCGTGAGCGGCATCTCATTAGGCTCAACGCCGAAATCAGCGAGCGCCGCGGCCACTGCATTGGCGACGGTCGCCGCAACAGCAACGATACCGCCTTCCCCCGCCCCCTTGGCACCCAGGGGATTCGACGGTGAGGGACGAAGCTCAAGCGTCAGCCCGCGCACATTGGGGAAGTCCGTCGCCAACGGCACAAGGTAATCGGCAAAGGATGCATTCAGAAGCTGTGCATCCGCATCGTAGATCAGGTGGTCGAGGAACACTCCGCCGAGCCCCTGCACGGCGGCGCCGATCGCCTGGCCATGCACGATGCCTGGATTGACGGCGCGGCCGACGTCCTCAATTGCGAGATAATCGACAACTTCGACGTGCCCAGTCCCCGGATCGACGGCGACATGCGCCGCGTGCGCTCCGTAACTGTAGGTGCGCTTCGTATTTGCGAATGTCCCCTGCACTGTGATTGGTGCTCCCGCGGCAAACCTCAGCTCGGCAAGCTCCGCGAGGCTGAGCGACTGGCCAGATTGGCCATGGACCTGGCCGTCGGCGAGTTGCACCTGCTCTGCTCCGCAGTCGAATTGCGCGGCTGCCGCTGTACGGATCGCGGCCAGGAGGTTGTTCGCACCGTCGAGCACCGCCGAGCCGCCCATAACCAAAGCCCGGGAGTGATATGTGCCAAAGCCTTCGTGGACGAGCGTGGTCGAGCCATGTCGGACCCGGAAGCTGTCTAAGGGAAGTCCGAGAGCATCTCCAGCAATCTGCGCGAACACAGTTTCGATGCCTTGGCCTAACGCCGACGAGCCAACATCGATAGTGATTGTGCCGTCGCCATTCAGCGAAAGCTTGGCATTCTCGCGCGGACCAGCCCCGCCACTTTCGACAAAGCAGGTAAGCGCGAGACCTTGATAGCGGCCACCCACCAGATGGCCCTGAAGCGGCAGCTTGGAGGCCCAGCCGAAAGTTTCGAGACACTGATCCAAGGCCGCATGGTAATCGCCGCTGTCGTATTCGGTCGGGGTTTCGTAAGGCACGAGTTTTCCGATCGAATAGGGCAGCTCCGATTCTTTGATCAGATTCTTGCGACGAAACGCCACCGGATCGGCACCCAGATCGCGGGCCGCCATGTCGAACATGCGCTCGCGGAAATAATTGGCCTCGAAACGGCCTGGCGCGCGATAGGTCCCCACTGGAGTCTTGCTGGTCATGAAGGCGGCAACATCGACCTTCAGGTTCGGGATACGATATGGCCCGTGCAGGAATTGCGCCGCCTTCGCCGGAACGACGCCGCCGTTGGTGCGAATATAGGCACCCATGTCGCCATAGATCCGGCCACGCAAAGCAAGGATCGTTCCGTCACGTTGACAGGCGATCTCAAGCTCGCAATCGATCTCGCGCGAGTGATTGGCGGCGAGAAGATGCTCGCGGCGATCCTCGATCCATTTGACCGGCCGCCCGAACTTACGCGCGGCGAATGGGATGAGGAAATCCTCTGGATAGAATTCACCGCGGACACCGAACCCGCCGCCGACGTCAATTTCGATCATGTCGATGGCGCTTTCCGCTAATCCCATCATGCGGGCCAGCGTGCGGCGGTTGAAGAACGTCACCTTGGTCGCTGCCGTGACGGTCAGACGCCCGCTGGCACTATCCCATTCGGCGATCAGGCCGCGCGTCTCCATAGGCGAAGCGGTGTGCCGATGCGCGCGGAACGTCTCGCGACGAACATAATCGGCAGTCTCGAAGGCGCTATCCGCATCACCTATTTGGGCCGTATAGCGGGTTGCAACATTAGTCATATTCTCTTCGAAGAGAAGACAATGATCCGCCTCGGCCGCCCGCCAGTCCGCCACCGGATCGAGCGGCTCGATGTTAAGTTCGATGGTTTCGAGTGCGTCCTCTGCGATTGCGCGGCTGTCCGCGACGACCAGAGCGATCGGCTCTCCAGCGTAGCGCACCTTGCGATGAGCGATCACGGGCTGCAAATACTTCTCCAGTCCCGCGATAGGCGCCAGTCGCAACGGAATGGTCGGGATCGTTTCGCCAACATCATTAGCGGTGATGATTCCGTGCACACCGGGCATGCGAAGCGCATCGGCAAAATCAAGTCCAATGATCCGGCCATGCGCGACGGAGCTCCGCAGGATCGCCGCATGCAGCGCACCAGCGGGCTCGTAATCGTCGGCAAAGGTGCCCTTGCCTATCAAAAAGCGGTAATCCTCGGTACGCACGACCGCCTGTCCGACGAGAGTATTGGGACCGGTTCCGTTGCGCGGCTGCACGCTCATTTTTCGCCACCTCGGAGGCCATATGCGGCGCGAGCATCCAGGATCGCTTCGATGATCGACACGTACCCGGTGCAGCGGCAGATGTTACCAGACAGAACATCGCGGATGCGTTCCGCGCTTGCGCCTGGTTCTTCGGTTAGAAGCGCGTGCGCCGTGGTCAAGATTCCTGGCGTACAAAATCCGCATTGCAAGGCATGATGCTTGCGGAACGCGGCCTGGAGCGGGCTAAGTTCGCCGCCCTCGGAAAGCCCTTCGACCGTGCGGATGTCGCAACCTTGCGCTTGCGCCGCGAGCATGAGGCAGGATCGCACCGCCACGCCATCGACAATTACCGTGCAGGCGCCGCAGACGCCGTGCTCGCACCCGAGATGCGTGCCGGTGAGTTTGAGCTTTTGGCGCAAACAGTCCGCAAGGCTTGTACGAGCCTCGACTGCGATCTTGACTGTGGCACCGTTCACCGTGAATGCGGTCTCAATCGTTTTCATGACGCTGCTCACAACTGGGCAAACTAGCCGAGCGGCTCAAAGCACGTTCTAGAAGCACGATCAGCAGCGCCCGGCGATAGTCGGCCGGGGCATGAATGTCGTCGTTCATGACAATCCCGTTCGTCGCAACACGTGCGACCTGGCGAACGACGCGGGAATCCAACACGTGGCCGGCAAGATCGCGCTCGGCCTCCTTCAGGCGAATAGGACAACTGCTGACGCCGATGGCCGCAATGTGAGGATCGACAGCCCGTCCATCCGCGTCGCAATCATAGAACAGAGCGATACCGGCCATGGCGAAATCGCCTTTGCGCCGCGAGAACTCCTCGAAAGCCCAGCGCCGCTGCCCTGGCCAGGCCGGCAGCCGAAGCCCCACAATCACGTCGTCTGCCTGCAACGCAGTGGTTAAGGGGCCGGTGAAAAAGTCCCTGGCTGCGATCGTGCGTTGCCCTGCCCTGCCGACCACGGTAATCTCGGCATCACAGGCCACCGCAATGCCCGGCAATTCCGCAGCCGGATCCGCATGGGCGAGGCTGCCGCCGACCGTTCCGCGGTTTCGAATTTGATAGTGAGCGACGTGACGAACCGCTTCAACCAGCAGCGGATGAGCGCTCGCAAGCCTCGCATCATTCTCGATATCGCGCCAGCGGACCAACGCCCCCAACTGTACGCCAGCACTCGAGACCTTGATCTCTTTTAAGTTCGGGATGCCTCCAATGTCGACCAGCAGCCGCGGCGCTGCGAGACGAAAGGCCAACATCGGCATCAGACTTTGGCCGCCGGCAATAACTTTGGCGTCGCCCTGATGAGCCCCGAGTAGCGCAACCGCGTCTTCCAGACTCTGGGGACGGGCGTAATCGAATTTCGCTGGCTTCATGGGCACACGCGCTGAATGGAGGCGACTTCGGAAGGCTTATTAGTATCCATAATAAACTGCCGCCCGGCAAATGCCGGACCGAAGCGCGTGTGAGGCCTTGATGATCACATACACCAAAAGAGATTACTCCAGAAGAAGCTGGTCGTCAGCGAGTTCTTTTCCTTCCTTGCGGCGAAAAAGGCGCAACAGATCTTCGACCGTCATCGAAGACCGATCGGAGCCACTGATGTCCAGTATGATACGGCCCTGATGCAGCATGACGATCCGGCTGCCAAATTCGAGCGCCTGGCGCATGCTATGCGTCACCATGACCGTGGTGATCTCAAATCGCCGCACGACCTCATTCGTGAGTACCATCACTTGCTCGGCGGCGCCAGGATCGAGGGCTGCCGTATGCTCGTCGAGCAAAAGGATTTTCGCTGGGCCAAATGTCGCCATGATCAAAGAGAGCGCTTGACGCTGCCCACCAGAGAGCAAGGAGACACGATCGTCCAGACGTTTTTCAAGACCGAGTCCCAGCATCGCGAGCCGTTCGACCGCCCGATTTTTGATCAGATCCGTGATGGCGAACCGAAATCCACGCGGCGACGTCCGTCCTGAGGCGATTGCAATATTCTCGAGGATCGACATTTGTTCGCAGATGCCCGTCCGCGGGTCCTGGAACAGCCGGGCGATCATGGCAGAGCGGGCAAAGATCGGCCATTTCGTAACGTCCACATCTTCGACCAGCACCCGACCGGTGTCAGGCACCAGTTCGCCAGCAAGAATGTTGAGCAGTGTCGACTTGCCGGCTCCGTTGGAGCCAATCATGGTCACAAATTGCCCTTTTGAAATCGACAGATCGATGCCACGCAGGGCTGGCATCTCGAGAGGTGTATCCTTGTTGAAAGTGATCGCGATGTCGCGCAGCACGATCATTTTGCAGCCCCACTTTGCCGCTTCAGAAATGAGAACTTCCGCCCGGGCGCGAACAAGGCGATCGCTACCAAAATCGCCGTCACTAGATTCACGTCTGAAGCGCCAAGGCCGACAAAATCTGTGTTCAGGGCGAACGCGATCACAATGCGATAAGCGATCGAACCTAGCACGCAGGCGAGTGTCAGCATGGGGACTAGTCGCGAGGGCATCAGGGCGGTGCCGCCGATCACGGCAGCGAGCGCTATGACGATGACGCCAATGCCCATAGAGACGTCGGCGGCGCCGAGCATCTGAGCAAAAAGCGCACCGCTCAGCGCGGTCAAGCCATTTGCAATGGCAAGACCCACCGCAATAGTCAGCTCGACATTTATCCCGTTCGCTTTCGCCATGCGGGGGTTCGCACCCGTCGCCCGCATCGCAAGTCCAAAACCGGTAGCCAAGAACAGGTCGAGCAGGATTTTAACAACGATCACCACAAATGCCAGCAGCCCCAATGGGACATAAAGCGACTGCAAGCTCAATTTCTCCCAAAAACTGTACACAGTCTGGACGTTGAGTAGACCTACATTCGGCCCCGCCATGATCCGCAAGTTCACAGAGTACAGGGCGATCGCGGTCAGAATCCCGGCGAGGATATGCAAGATCCGGAGCTTGAGATTGAGAAACGCGGTTGCAAGACCAGCAACGCAACCAGCGCCAGCGCCGAGCAACGTTGCGGACCACGGATCTATCCCGGATATCATTAATTTGGCTGTCACCGCCGCGCCCAAGGGGAAGGAGCCTTCGACGGTCAGATCGGGAAAATCAAGCACACGAAAGGTCAAATACGACCCAAGCGCGACGAGGGCGAATACGAGCCCAGTCTCAAGGGCCCCAATGAAGGCATACAGACTCAAGGCACCACCGGCTCATTGGAGAATCGTGTGGCCGACGGCCACAACCGTCTATTGGCCGACTTTATCGGGCAAGCGCCGTCAGAATACTTTCGCGGCCTTCTTCAACAACTCAGGGGCAATCGAGATACCCATCTTTTCCGCCGATTCCTTGTTGATATAGAGCCCAAGGGCGTTCGGCTCGTCTTCCATCATAACCACGTCCATGTCGCCCGGTTTGGTACCTTTCAGCACCTTGTCCACCATATCGGCGGTGCGCACGCCCATCTGCTTGAAGTCGAAGCCAACGGTGGCTATGGCTCCGCGCTGAACGCTACGCCGTTCAGCCGTAAAGAGGGGTACCTTGGCATCCTGACAGACCTTCACCAGCGACTCGAAAGCCGCGTAGACCGTCGTATCATTCGGGACAAAAATTGCGTCTACCTTGCCAACCAACGCCTGCCCCGCTGCCGGAACATTGTTCAGTCCCATCGCCGGCGATTCTACGGTGGTAAATCCCATCTTCGGCGCAATCGCCTTAATGCTCTCGACTGTCGAGACGGCGTTTGGGAGGCCCGGGTCATAGACCAAGCCTAATCTTTTCATTTTTGGGACAATTTCCTTCACGATGTCGATCTGCCGCTCGGTTGGGACGAGATCGCTGATGCCGGAGACGTTTCCACCCGGATGTTTCAGCGTTGGGACAATCTTTGCCTTGAGCGGGTCGGTGACCGTTGTGAAAATAATTGGAACATCCTTGCTAGCGGCGACGGCGGCCTGACTGGTTGGGGTTGTAATCGTCACTAAAACGTCGGGCGCATCGCCGATGAACTGCCGAACGATTTGCTGCGCGGTGCCGAAGTTCCCCTGCGCGCTCTTGAAATCGACCTTCATGTTCTTGCCATCGACATACCCGTGGTCTTTCAGTTCTTGCAGAAGACCGTCCTTAACCTCGATCAGCTGCGGCGTGTCGACCATGGTGATAATATCGACTTTCTTCACCGTGTCGGCGCCAGCGGATGTCGCGAGCGCCCCAGCGAAGACGACGGCTAGCAAACCACTAGAATAACTTTTCATTGCGTTGTCCCCTTCGCTGCCGGTAGCTTGGTCATACATACGAATTTTAGCATATTGGGATCGAACTAAAAGGCAACGCCGAACCTGCGGGCGCATCGGCCCGTTTTCACAGCCAGAGGGGGATCTAGCGGCGTACGATGCGGCCGATCGGCGCTTACGTTGGGCCAGCGCAGGAACGACGTTGCCGGGTCTCGCAACGAACCAATTTGGACTACCTGGCCGAATGTATTTCGTGTCGTACTTGTTTTACTGCGGCTCGTGCAAGTCGCGCCTCCACGCGAGTTTCGCGTTGCATGCCGCGTGATTAGTCGCGTTACCGGACTCGCCGTCCAATATAGGGACAATGCGATGTTGTATTAGACCTTCACTGACCGGGAGATTCCGACAATGGGCCTTGTGATTCGAAACGCACGTCTTCGCGGCGAGCATGAATTGCTCGATATCTTCATCGACGGTGAGCGCATTGCCGAGGTTGGACGAAACCTCGCTGTTGGCAGCGCCACCACGCTCGACGCCGCGGGAAACTTGGTCGTGCCAGGACTTTTCAATCTGCATTTTCACGCCGACAAATGTCTCCTCGGCGAAATCATGCGGCCGAATCTCTCCGGCACGCTTCCCGAGGCCATTGAAATCACGAATGACTTTAAACGGAATTACATTCCCGAGGAAGTCGCCCGCCGCGCAGTGCGCGCGATCGAAACCGGCGTCATCAACGGGACTACCTTCTTCCGGCTTTTTGCCGATGTCGGAACAATCGGGAGACTTCGCGGGGCGCGCGGACTGCTGCTCGCGCGGGAAAAGATGAGGGACTTCTGCACCATCCAGGTTGTCGCATTTCCGCAGGAAGGCATCGTCCGTGATCCCGGCGCGGCGGAACTCATGGAGGAGGCCATCCGCGAGGGCTGCAATATCGTCGGCGGCCTACCCTGGTACGAATACACGGATGAGGAGGCGCGGCAACACATCGATATCTGCTTTCGGATCGCGAAAAAGCACGATCTCGATCTTCACATGCTGGTCGACGATACTGATGATGCTAACTCGCGCAGCCTTGAATATCTAGCTCTCAAGACAATGCGCGAGGATTTCCACGGCCGCGTGACAGCGAGTCACTGCGGCGCCATGGCTCGCTATAACGATGTCTACGCCGCAAAGGTCATCGACATGGTAGCGACTGCCGGCATCACAATTGCGACCAATGCGCACATCAACCTTGTGTGCTCCGCGCGGCTCGACCGCGAACCAAAGCGGCGCGGGATTGCACGCGTCAAGGAGCTGCTCGCGCGCGGCGTCAACATCATCACGGCTCAGGACGACGTTAACGATCCCTACTATCCATTTGGCAAGCCAGATCCGCTCGAATGTGCGTCGATGATCGCGCATGTGGCGCAGTTAACGCTGCCCCACGAACTCGAGCTGGCCATGGATATGATCACCTCGAATAGCGCGAAGGCCGCCCGTTTTGACTCATATGGCATCGGTCCCGGCACAGTCGCCGACATTGTCGTCCTCGGAGCGGATTCCGTGCATGAAGCGCTGCGCACACAATCCCCACGGCGTCATGTTTTTAAAAATGGCCGCGAAGTCGCTCGTTCGAGTTTGAAGCAGGAGCTACTCACATAGCGGCAGAGAGAGCAGCCTTGACTATCAGGCGTTTCAAATCATCGTGCTTGACGGCAGATCACGGAAATTGAACATTAATGAAGTTAGGGGCACAGTACGATGAGTGGAGAAACGCTCTCCTATTTGTGGCAAAACGTCATGGACCGCTTCCTCGCTGAGGGAGCGGTTTACCGCGAATTACGGGATATTCAGCAACGGATTGCGCGCTACGAGGACTGGCGCAGCGCCTGGGCTGAGGTCGGCCGCGCGACCGAAGAACGCGCCCAACGGTGCCTAGAATCCGATTGTACGCAAACCGCGGCCACCGATCTCTGGCGCTCTTCGATCTACTACTTCTTCGGTCAGTTCCTGCTATGGGACGATGCCGCGGCGAAACGGGAAACCTATGCGGACTGCGCCCGCGTATTCCGGAAGGCATCGAATTATCTCGATGTCCCACAACAGCCGATCGAAATTCCGTTCCGCGACATTGCGATGCCAGGCTATCTGCGGCTGCCGGCCGGGATCAAAAGACCGCCTTGCGTGCTGCTTCTCAATGGGCTCGACACGACCAAGGAAGAGCAGCTTGTCATCAGCAATCTGTGCATCCAGCGCGGGCTGGCGACGATTAGCTTCGATGGGCCCGGCCAAGGTGAGACCTTCTACAAGATGAAGATGACGACTGACTATGTTCAGGCCGTCCAAGCAGCACTCGACTTTGCGGAGTCACGGGAAGAAATCGATACCGATCGGCTCGGTATCATCGGTCGGAGCTTAGGCAGTCATTATGCAGCGCATGCCGCCATGCTCGATCGGCGGATCAAAGCAGTGGTCGCCTGGGGATCGATGTTCAACCTGCGCAATTACCGTTCGATCCCTCCGCTGACATTGGCCGGCTTTGTCTACGTCACCGGCTCGAAGACGCTAGATGAGGCCCGCCCCTATCTCGAGAGCATCGATCTCACGCGCGTCGGGGGTCGCATTGAATGCCCAC
>ODAK010007861.1_pt1 | contig 10706 bp, 12 predicted proteins | sample 1539591 | NCBI WGS metagenome assembly ODAK01 (sample SAMEA3539303, study PRJEB22396) | soil metagenome | biome: tundra; feature: field; material: soil | place: USA | collected 2010-05 | depth 0.15 m | reverse complement strand
ATTTCGCGATAAACTCTTGCATGGCGTTCTCCTGTTGTGGTCTTGTTTGTGAAATAGGAATCTCACTGACAACGTACTACAGGAGGAGAACGCTCGACTGTGGATCACAGACGTTGCAGCGGAGCCGCACTGGGCTCCACTTGTGGAAATCTGCGGAACTGAAAAAAGCGCCTGACCTTCGCCGCTGTTCCCAATAATCCCGTTCCCAGCGCGGGTCACGCCTCTAAGCGATTGTTAGCGATTGTGAGGGCCTCGGCGAGCAGGGCGGGAACCCGATTCCTCCTGGCACGCAACCGCGCGATCATCTCCGGCACCTTCCGCTCTTCGCCGCGAATCCACTCCGCCGGCACGTATTGCAAAATTCCATCGAACACCTGGTCCGGCAGAGCCATCAGGCGTGCAATCCATGGGGCGAATTCCCGGATCGACGGCCTACGGACGTGCAGAATCCGCTGCCCGCACAGAGCTCGAGGTGGTGTCTGCGTGAATCGCCAGCGGGCACCCGCGAACGCCCTGTCATGGTCGATCATCTGGGCAATCCAGCGGACCGCCGGTTTACCTGTTGCGCCACCATCTACAACCTTTTCCCGAAAGAAGATCGCTTGCCGTGGCCCGGCGTTGCAGGTCCACAGATCGAACAGCAGCGCGCCCAGAAAATCATCGTGGTTCACCACGCGCGACAGCCACGCATCCGGCACAAAATCAAATATCGCCGTGGTGTCCGGATCGCCCGGAAACCGCGAACCAAAGTGCCAGCCCGGCGTCGCTCGACACGGTACGCCCCCACGGGTCAGCAATACCTTCGGATTACTTCGAAGGAAGTCCTCATCGACTCGGATGACCGCCGGTTCCGGTGTCGCGATGCCCAGTTCGCCAAGGAGCAACGAAGAAACCAGCTCGTTGACAAGCACGCGCGCTCCGACCGGGTTATTGGCGAATTTCACCACATAGTACGAGCCATCCCGCAGCCTGACCAGATGCGCCTGGGTGGCACCACGCATCCTGCGAATTCCTTGCACTGCCGCTCCGAACGACGGAATGAACCTTGCCAGGAAACGCCTCCTTTATTTGTTCTGAGCATGAATTCTTAATAAGAAAGTGTTGCATATTCTTGGTTAGAGTTCAGCGCTATTTATCTCACGAAAATTGATGACGGCGGTGCCGACCGAACACATTCGGCCCTGGCTGTGGATGAGGCTGCGGCTTTTCCACCGCATGGTATCCCCAGCCGCGTTGTTTTGCATTATACTTGTTAAAGGTCTACCACCCTTCCGGAAGGAGGTGTTGTCAGTGGAGCACCCAGCCGAGTTCGTTGTGATGCAGTTTGCACGGCCGGGCGGCAACCTGCTACCCATCGCGATGCTGCTGTTTGATCGGTCTGCGGACAGGTTGCTCGTTCAAGGCCGTGACGACTTCGAGGGAATCGCGGACCGCGATGATGTAGAAGTGCTGCGGTCGTTCATCGCGCAACTCGCAGATGAGTCAGAGCAGATGAGCGGCGCCGCCATGCTGCAGGAGCTTGAGGACAAGCTCTCCAACAACGTGCGCATCACGGAGCGCCAGCCCGTGAGTGTCGATGATGTTCAGTGGGCGCTTGCCGACCTCTATCGTCAGCATGTGGATCCTGGGCGCGCCGGGTTGAGTAAGGCGCAGACAGCGGGATGAGAATACTTCCAACGTCGGGAATGGGCGGTCATAGACGATGAGTACGTCGAATTCGGCGTTCAACTACGCGGTCAGGCGCCTGACGTTACCCGAGAGGATCTCGTGCCCCGATCCAGTTCGATTTGACAATAGAGAGCATCGCCCCCGCTGGCCCGCGAAGCCGGCGCTAACACTGACGCACTCGGGGCGGGCGTCCCACTCGCCATTCCCCGCCGCGCCGAGAGCCCGCAGGGCGCGCGAAGAAGCGCGGTCGGAGACCGCGGACGCTATACGTCTCGTCACAATCCGACAACTCCGGCGCATTCGCGTGCCGTGCGGCGACCGTCGCCTCCGGCGTGAATCCGCCCGAACAGCGCCCATCGCTGAGCGCCGCCACCTCGCACGGGCGACCGAAGGCTCATCTCCCAGAACCGGACTTGTGGCTCGCGTGACTCAAGCGTTACGGGTAGCGCGTGTCAGGGGCAGGTGGATTGCTCAGTGCACATCTCTGAGTTCCACGAGCGCCTTGGTCGGGCTGTCAGCCTCTCAGCACGCGGCGCAATAGCATTGAAGAGTTGTTGATGGTCTCTTTATGGTGGTAGAGTTGCTCTCAACGTGCTGCCTGCAGATGTCAAGGTCGCCTGCGCGGCTCCGGATCGGTTCCCGGAGATCATTCGTCTGTTGATGAGCGCTCGTATTGGGGCCGAAGAAGAGTGGTCGGCGGACATGGTCATCGAGGCAACTGTCGAGAAAGAGCTCGTAGGCTGCTGTGCGCTCGACTTCGTGGAAAATGTGGCGATCCTTCACAGTCTGGCGGTTGAAAAGCCAATGCGCCGCAAAGGAATCGGTAACACACTGGTGGAAAACTCTGTTGAGATCGCGAGGCGCCGCCATGCGGGGTGCATCGTCGCCCTCACGATGTTTTGGAACGTCAAGTTTTTCCGCAAATGCGGCTTTGTCACCATCTCCCGCAGACTACTTCCCGAGCGCTTGGCCGGCCATCCATCGATATTCGGTCCGATGTTCAGGCATGCGACGCCGATGATCCGTCAAATCGATTGTGCGGGCCAGGTCTAGTATGTTCTTGTTCATTCGGGACGCTTCGCTTCTTGCCGCGCAATACGCCCGCTCGGCTGGCATCCAGCAACTCCCTGGTGGGTTACGCGAGGTCCGGGCAAATGGCGCGGCGCTCCTGTGGACAGCCGACGCTTTCACTGTCGTCGACCGCGACAACGCCGGGATTGCGATCCGGATGCAGCGGCCTCATGTCGATCGAGAGCCGATCTGTGAAGTACGTTGGCGTCCCGGTGAGGAGGTTATCGTGTGCCGCCGGAGGTGGTCGGGGGAGTTCAGCGCTTACGTGAACGAGCCGGCCGCGATGATCACATCCCACCTGAAACTCGGGGCTCTCCTTAGGAGTCAGCCGTACCGAGGCTGGAAGCGCATCGAACCCGGGCACGAGGCTCGCGTTGGGGCCTGGGGGATCCGGATCACGCGTCAGCACTCATGGTCGGCTGCCTTCCAAATGGACTATGCGGCAACGGTTCGCGAGGTGCGCCGCCTGATTCTCGAGTCGGTGGCCTCGGTACCCGGCCATGCCGCTCTTCTGCTCAGTGGAGGCATCGATAGCTCGGTCGTTGCGGCCGCTATGCGGCTTGCGGGCAAAGAGGTGCACGCGTTTACATTTGGCCTTGACCGGCTGGTGCATCCGCAAGCGGATTTGGAAAGCGACCTGATTTGTGCGCGAAAGGTGGCCGCGCATCTTGGGATTCGGCTACATGAAATCTACCTCGGCTCGCGTCTGCTGATTGGCAACGTACCACTGAGCATATACCTGGCGGAAACGGCGCGCGGCACCATTGTGGATGACTGCGCAGCTTTGGTGGAGGTTGCCCGAAGGATGGCGGCGGCTGGTTTTTCACAGGTTTGGATGGGGGAGGCCGCCGACGATCTTTTCGGGGGCTTCAAGTTTGCTCTGCGATACTATCGTGGCGCCCAACTGCGGGCATACTACCGAGCGCAACTCACGCGCGACTTGCCGAACGAACTGGCTATCATCCAGAATGTATTCGGGTGGTTCGGCATCGCGGTCGTCCAGCCGATGTGGACCGAGGCGCTTCTGCGGATCGGCTATAACCTGCCGTTGGCATTCCGTCTGGACCGCAAGCGACTGATGAAACGAGTACTGCGCGATGCTTTTGCCGCGGAACTGCCGGCGGAGATCGCCAGCCGGCCCAAGTGCGTGACGCGGGACAGCACGCAGATTCGCTACGTGTTGGAGAAGGAATTCGGTGAGGGCCGCGACCGCTATCGCGCCCTGTTTCGCAGGATAATGGGAGAGAGGGCGCGATGGCCAAGAAAGTTCAGCCAACTGCTGAAGACCTGCAGAAGCTAAAAAGCGTCATGGACGCAGCGGAACTGGATTTCGCCAACGCGAAACTAGCGTACTACAATCGGGCTCAATACAAGGATCAGCCAATTGCTTACGAGGACCTAGAAAAATATGCGGAAATCGCGATTGCGGCGAACCATGCGTATCAGAAGGCCCTCTATGGAAAGATTCGAATTACACTTTCGGTGGCGCGCTTGATGCGGGAGTAGGCGTTGGGAAACTCAACCGGAGCTGAGCTGCGAGCGCGTCCTTGTCGCCAGGGTGTTTGGCCAGGATATTCGACCAGATAACGGTAGCCTCGTCGCGGCGGCCGAGTTTTTCATAGATCTCCGCCAGTTTCTTGCCGGCCTCGGGAATATGGGGAGCCTGCTTGTAGTGGGAAATAGCCGAGGCCTCGTCGCCTCTCTTTTCGAATAAGCGGCCAAGCATGTACTCTGCGTAGTTATCGCCCGGCCGGGTCTGCTGAACCTCCCGCCAGCACTTGATGGCGAAATCGAAATCGCCCAACAAGTCCTCGTAAACCCGGGCCATATTGCTCTTGGGCGGAATCCAGTTCACTTTCAATTCGAGCGATCTCTCGTAAGATCGGACGGAAGTCTGCGCCAGTTCCTTTTCCGTTTTGTCGTCAGAAGCGGTCCACGCCTGAAACTCCTCTAAGAGGCCCCGATCGTTCCAGTAATCGGCCATGATCACCTCGCGGGCCGTAGCAGGAATTTTGGTGGCCGCGTTCAGCTTTTTCAGGAATTCATTCAGTTTCCGATCCAGATCGGGAGCAACATGATCGATCTCCGCCTTAAGAGCGTCCCGCGGGTCCTTGCGTTTCACCCAGAGCTGTTGGCGGATCTCGTAGAACAATAAAACCACCTCAGCCTGAAACCGCAGGGTCAGCCGCTCGGGAGATGCGGCCTTGCCCAATTCTGCGATGCACTTGTTGAGCCAGTAGCGCGCCCGATCCAGCGACTCCGGAGTGTAATTCTCAATGTACGCCGAGGCCAGGTTATACATCGCCGGCGCACGAAGCTCCGGAACATTTCCACTAGCAAAGCTCTCGAATACACGGACCGCGTCTCCGACCCCATCGTAGCCGCGGAACACCTTGACGACACCGAGATAAAACTGCGGCAGAACGTCGCGGGGGTATTGCGCCACGCACTTGGCAAGCTTGGTCTCCGCGGTCCGCAGGCCTTCCGGCTCCGCGGACTGCTCATAGGTCAGCAACCCCTTCATCCCTTCCACGAAGAGACGAAAGCTCTCCCTGTCGGTAAACTTGAAGTTCCCCTTCACCCCCGGGGATTCCCAAATTTGTGCAAGGTCCGAAGTCAACGGATGTACTCCTGTCCCATAATACAATAGGCGAGTTGTTGGGCGGCTTCCACGACATCTGCGGAGGAGCCCGGCGGAGGCGAGGCCCAATGGGCCTCCTCAATCCACCCAAGACGTTGAACTGCGTATGCCTGGGCGCGTGCGGACCCGCCCCAAACCCGGATCTCGATTCGCCTGCTGAGCAGGTTACGGATTGCGGCCAGCCAGGCCAGAATTGCTTTGACGTCGACGCCGCCGATACTCAGTTCGGGTAGGACATCTCCGGCTCCGGGAGCGCTCATCTCGTAATCTCCCACCGACAACTGCCAACCTCGGATGGCCCCGAGTGTGGTTTGGATATCCTCCAACGCCAAAGTCAATTGCACCGCGAACTCGTCCACGGGCGCGCCCTCGTTGCCTTTTTGGGGCGGAGCGATGGTGATTGTGGGCTTGCCAACCAGGGTCCCGACGACCTTGAGCAGACGCGGCAACAAATCCACACGCGCCGCCACCAGGAAGAGCACGACAAGCCCGAGCCCGATCGCGAGATCCCGCCACCACCGCACCCAGAACTGCGCGAGTATCGTCCCTCCCCAAGTCCGCTCCTTCGACAGTTTGACCATCCGTCCGAAGCGGGACTCCGCCTGCCCGCGGACCCAATCGTCTTTGGAGGAAAGGGCCTGTTGGTAGGCTGCGGCCGCCTTGTCGTAGTCCTCGCCCTTCTCGTACGCATTACCTTCGGCGAGCTTATCGCTCTTATCGGGCGGTTCTCTCCCCGTGGCCCCGGGTGGGAACCAATTCGTGGCGACTGAAACCTTGCCATCGCGTGTCACCGTGGCGATCCAAAAACCACGGAGTAATGGCTCGGTGCCGTGGAAGGGTACCGCCAATGGAGGGCACACCCACGTCTTGAGTGCGGCTATAGGCCCAGGCCTAATTAAAGGCCAGGAGTAGTCCCGGGAGTATACGGCGCGTGTGGAAGAATGCAAATGACCCGAGAATACCGCCAAGATATTCGATTGTCCCAGCAAACTGTTCCACGCAAGCCTCACCATGCCGTCAAGGTGCCAACTCGACGCTGCCGGCTCCCCCTGCTTGAGCAAAGTTGGGTCGTCCAGGTCGGGAATTGCCGCAAAGACGATGCTCGGGTGGTCCGACGCTGCCTGGCGCGAGCGTTCAATTTCCCGCCGCTGGGCCAGCCGGTTGCTCTCTGCCAGCCTGCCCGCGTCGTTACCAAACGACGCGTTATTCAGGCCCAAAATCTTAATTCCCGAAACCGTAGGCGATTCGGTCGCGAGATCCAGTACCTGCCTATCCGGAATCGCCTGCGTGAGGCGGGCAACGAAATCCTCGTAGGACTTCTTGCCAATTCCGCCCGCTGCGTCGCCGTCATCCTCGCCAGGCAGCACATACACCGCCGGAACCAGCGCCGCGTCGAGAGCTCGCGCTAGCTCGGGTACTAACTGGGTTACGGAAGCGGGATCGCCTTGCCTAAGGCCAAACCCACCGGTGATTACGATGAAATCAACTTTCTTTCCGTTCCTCACGGAGCGATTAATCCCATCCACCGCCCAAACGAGGGCATACTGGGCTTCCAGCCACTCCGACGGTGTCTGCTTGCGCAGCGATTTCATCAGCGCCAGATCGTTTAGCTGAGCGAAGGTTACCGACTGCGCCGCCAACTGGACCCCAGCCAGCAAGCCTAAAAGCGGCAGAATTGCCGTTTTTGATGCGGAATTCATCTTCCGGCTATATTATTGCATATGGAACCCAATGTCTAGCCGTGTTACATTTCACTACCTCCCGGTCGCGCAGAAAGCCTTTTTGTACTTTGCGTCAAATCAGGAGAGTCACGGGGATCAGGAGGCCACTGCCCCTCAGACACGTTTAGTGGACGCCTGCCTCCGTATTTGCACGGCGGAGATGAGTCATGGGTTCGAACCCGAGCAACCCGCCGATGCCGAGATATGCAGAGTTCTACGTAAAGCAGCGGATGCGAGGGCAGAGGGAAAACCGCTCTGGGCTGGGTACGCGGAGGCCGTGCTCCATTTTGCGGAGAGGACGCTCGGCATGTGTTCCTCGCGCCTGAATGGCAGAGAATCCACCTTAACCAAACCAGAGCGTACGCGCGGACGGAACTGCGGAACGTATTCAACTCCTGAATTTATCGCCGACACAATGGCGAAAGAGCTGCTCACCTATCTAGGGCGCTCCTCCTTCTCTAGCCCCGACATCGTGGACCTGTCAGTGGAAGCCGGGCAATTTCCCCTTAGCCTGCTCATCCGGGGATCTACCCGGCACATCCGCTTTTATGGGATGGACCGGGATCCGGTTCCCCTTGCGATGGCTGAGCGGCTCTGCCGATTCGGAGCGGAGTTTTCCAGTTCAGGAAAGCTTCGGTTGAGCGTCACCAACCAGGACAGCCTTTTGGAGGACCCGCCCGGAGGCTGGCCACGCCGGTATTCAGCAGTGATCGGAAACCCGCCCTGGAAGGGCGGTCACACAAAATACAACGAGCTGGTCCGCGGCCTGTTTCAGCCAGAACTGAGGGGTAACTTCGACCTGTACTTGGCGTTCATACTCCGCGCTCATGAGTTGGTGCGTCCGGGTGGATTTCTGAGCTTTGTTATCCCGAGCACGTTTCTCTTTAACCAGAACGCGGGCGACGTGAGAAGGCTCTTGCTGAAAGATTACGATATTCTGTCCCTTCACGTCTATCCACAAGGTAGCTTTATTGAAGTCCCCTGTTTGATTCCAATTTCCTTTCTGGCGCGGAAGCGCGCCTCGGTGAAATCCCGGTCCACTACACTGATCTCATACCACCCAACCGAATTGGGGGGTGCGCAACGTCCTCGCTATTCCGAGCGCGTTGCGGTAGCTGCCGTCTGGCGCCAACTCCCAGGGCACGTATTTCACCCCCTCATCCGCAAGAACTGCGTCTTCCTGCTAGGCATCAGGGGCCAGCGTACGCTCAAAGAATTTGGGGAGGTCGGTTGCGGCGCGCGCCTAAGCAGCCTGGAAGCCATCAACCCCGGCCTGCCCTTTTTGGGGATCCACGCTCGCCATATACGCGCCTTCCACGCCTGCGCCCGCGCTGCTCTCAAATATGGACGAGGGGACGCCGTCTTTTCGCGGCCGCCGTCCGCTGAGGTAATCGCCGCGCCAAAAGTCGTGTTTCAGGATCTTCGATACATGACCCACGGAACACGTCTTGTGGCCGCGACCGCTGGAGCCGGAATGGCCCCCGTAAGCACAGCGTCCATGTTTCGCCCCAAGGACGCCCAATTTCTGCACTTCTACGCTGCCCTGCTAAATTCAGCTTTGGTGAATGCCTGGTACAAGGTGAGAGACGTCAATCGGAGCATCAAATTGTTCCACATTCGCGAGTTGCCAATCGTGTATGAGAAGCGTGCTTGGGACCGCATCGGCGCCATGGCCCTGGACTGCTCGACTATTTGGGAGAGATCTCATGAACACCCTCACGATGGCCTGGCCGCTGAGGAAAGGTTCGTTCACGGCAGTCCGGGGGGTTGCTCCGAATGGAGCCACCTGCGATCCCAGATTGACAGTGAGATCTTCGACCTGTACGATGTATCCGCTAGCCAACGTAACATCGTTTTTCGCCTCGTTAATGCTCGAGCGTTTTGAGTTCCTATTTCCAAATCCCGCAATTCCGATGCTCTACTAGTATGCTCTAGCAGGTTGCGGAAAAACTCCTTTGGAGTACCCAATTGACACTTACTAACGCTCGTAAGCTATTGATTCTACGTTCGAGCATCCACCGTTTTGGGCCGGTTTTGGCCCCCGAATACCCTTTTTCCGCAACCTGCTAGGTTAAATCGATGCTCTGAGCCGCGACGGCGTAGCCGGCCAGACTGATCCCCAGCCACCAGTGTGGCTTTTGCGGTGTTCGCGCTGCTATCTGTCGCATTCCTGGACAATGGAGCCGGTCACATCTAGAATCTTGCCGATGGTCGCCATTCCTGATAGAGACTCGCCGGATCAGGCAAATACCCGGTATGGTCAGTTTTTTGCCGATCTGCACATTCCTTGCGCGCGCTCTCTCCACAACACTCGGATCAAAGAAGGCACTCCCGGTACGAGGCGGACCGGCATTAACCTGGGGTTTCGAGAGCATCATTTACGGGTTGAGGTTAGAAGTACTCACGCGGCCCCGCCAGACGGAGCGATGCTCTTGGTGGAACAAGTCCTCCCCGGTGATGTGTCGCTTGACGGGGAAGTCGTTGGCGGCGCAGACTATGTCTTGGTGGCGCCCGGAACGCAGACGCATTCCCCGCTGACCAGTGTGGTGGCGACATGTGAGGTTAAGGGACCAACTCGGGCGGCCTTCTTAGACCCCGCCCACTTTAAGCATAATTGGGGGCGCGTTGCTTTGATCGATTTTAAGAAACAGGTGCTCAGGGCACGCGCGGCGCCTGCCGCCGAACACCATATGGCGTTTCTGATCCCATTCAATGAAACCCACGTCCTTGAGCGCATCGATCTGGCATTTCGTCCGGCCAGCGCTGCGGGAGCTACCGAGCGGAACGATGAAGCGTAGTGGCATCACTTCGGTAAAGCTGGTGGACGGGCACGACTTGACCGTGATTGTCTTTATTGCGTCACCTGCGAACCAGTTGACCTCACCTTGACGAACGCCGACACTCGTTGTCAACCGTAACGGCCCCGTGACGCCCCCCAGAATTTGGATTAACGTGCCGGGCGCTCCAGGAGTTCCCCGATATTTCGCTAATCAGGCGTGGTGTCGCCACACGATGGAGACAAGGATGTTCATCGCCGTATGGCGTTCCCGGTGGACGCAGGGTCGGCGATCCGGGAGAATGGCCGAGCCTCCCAAAGTCTCCCGAAACGGCGTTCTAGGAGATCACTCCCTGAAGTCCCCGTCACGGGCGATTTCCGACTGCTCCTCTTGGCGCGCTTTGAGGGTTCTCGGCGCGGCCGGGCGTGTTGGGTGGTACGGCCCACCCGAGTGCGGAAGGCTGGGACGAACCGTTTGACCCGGACGGCCATCGACTGGAGTGTCATGCGAACTTTTGTCCGAGTACCCGGCGAACCAGCCGGAACATGGTTGTGGGCGGCACTTGCCGATGGACTTCGCGCTCTTCACGCGCGCGATGCCGGCGGCCAGTTCCGAAAGCGATGGCCGTGTACCACCCGGCACGCTCCACCGCGCCGAGAGCCCAAGGCACGCGAAGCGCGGTGGGAAAATCGCAGGCAAGCTCCGGCGTATTCACGCGCGTTGCGGCGACCGTCGCCTCCAGCGCGAATCCGCCCGATGAGCGCCCATCTCTGAGCGCCGCCACCGCGGACCGGCGCACCGAACCAGCCGATGAAGCCGCACGGCGAG
>ODAK010007856.1_pt1 | contig 10714 bp, 7 predicted proteins | sample 1539591 | NCBI WGS metagenome assembly ODAK01 (sample SAMEA3539303, study PRJEB22396) | soil metagenome | biome: tundra; feature: field; material: soil | place: USA | collected 2010-05 | depth 0.15 m | reverse complement strand
GATGAACGCCGCGGGCCGCGAATCTCACGCCTCTCTCGTTACTGCGCCATGTTGAAGATGGCGTACTGGAAGCAGCGGTTCGGACTGCCAGTGGTCCGGAAGGATCCCTCACCCTGGGAAACGATCGCCAGAGCGTTTCCGTTGGAGCCGGCGTCGGTGTAATTGAGAATCACAACGCTGCTCATGTGCACGGAACCGTCATACACCATGAGCTCATTGTTGGCGTTGTTTCCCGGCGGATAGCAGGCGTTTCCTTTGACAACCGTGAGGCCGGCGCCTGGATCGCCCTTGTCGCCCTTGTCTCCCTTGGGGCCGGGAAGTCCTGCTGGACCTCCAGGACCGATCGGCCCCTGCAGTCCGCTATCGCCCCTGTCGCCCTTCGGACCGGTTGCGCCGGTGTCGCCCTTTGCGCCGTTGGCACCGATGGCGCCGGTGTCACCCTTGTCGCCCTTTGCGCCGTTGGCGCCGATTGCGCCGGTGTCGCCCTTTGCGCCGATTGCGCCGGTGTCGCCCTTTACGCCGTTGGCTCCGATGTCACCTTTGTCACCCTTTGCGCCATTTGCACCAGTGTCGCCCTTTGCCCCGGTCGCCCCGGTCGCCCCGGTCGCCCCGGTCGCCCCGGTCGCCCCGGTCGCTCCGGTCGCGCCAGTCGTGCCAGTCGTGCCCTTCGCACCGGTCGCGCCGGTTACGCCTTGATAGCCTTGATCGCCTTTGTCGCCTTTGTCGCCTTTTTCACCGGCGGCGTTCGGGTCGGGCAGCAGGTATCCCAGGACGTCGATCATCACGTCCGCGCCGGCATTCCACGTCTGCACACCGAAGGTGCCGTCAGGACCGAACATGACGCCGGCTTCGAACATCAGAATCTCGCCCTTCTTGAACTTGAGAACGGTCGCGGCATTCGGGCTGCCTGGATCTGTCGGATCGACGTGAACCTCGCCGTCGCCGTCGCCGGGCGTTACGGTGAAACGTCCGACGATGCCGATCGCGTCGATCGGAACGGCTTCCGAGCAGGGATCGACGAACATCGGGGTCTGGAGCACACCGCGGCTCCGATAGAGACGCGCTTCGTTGGGGAGATACGCGGTCCCGCCCCAGGGAGTGTCATAACGGTCGAGGGTCAGCGTCGACGACAGCCGGCACGGCGCCATTTCCTGGAACACCGTCGGCTGGATGCGGGTCTGCCACGGATTGTTGATGGGATTGACGATTGACATCCGTACCTGCATGCCGGGCGCCGTGAACGGCTCGTGCGGCCTTGTGTACTTGTCCGGCTGTTCGGCGCGGACAGACATGGTGGACAGGAGTACGGCGGTGATTGCGATTGTGGATACGAAAAGCTTCCGAGTGGTGGTCATGGTGTCCTCTCCTTCTCTGCTGATCTCTCTTTCGCGTGCTGCCGGCTTTGCGATTCGAAGAGGGAGTGCGACGGCCCAAAGTGTTTTTCCACGCTTCCCGAAAGTTTCCGGTATTCTGATTCCATCCAAAATGCTGCTGAGGAGCTGTTTCGCGCGAATCTCGCGCTTGTGGAGCGCGTCATTGCCGGTGTGTGCCGCCGGGCAGGACTGCGCGGTCCGGACGCCGAGGACTTCGGCTCGATCGTGATGGTCGCTCTGATCGAGAACGATTACGCAATCTTGCGCGGCTACGAAGGACGGGCTCCGCTCGGCGCGTTTCTCTCGGTGGTCGTGCAGCGGCTGCTGTCGCGCGAGTGGATGCGTGTCCGCGGGCGCTGGCATCCGTCGGCCGAAGCGGAGAGGAGCGGCGACGCGGCGGTGCTGCTCGAAAAATTGACCGTGCGCGACGGGCGCTCTCTCGACGAAGCGGTCGCCATCGTTCGCAATGTCGATCCGTCTTTGGATGCGAGAAGCGTGCGGGAGCTGGCCGAGCGCCTCCCCCCGCGCCCCGCGCGCCTGCGGCTCGTCCCGCTGTCGGACGACGAGCATGGATACGTTGCGCCGGACGCCGCCGACTCACGGGCCAATGCAGCCGACGCGCGGCGCGTCTCCGCGCACGCGGCGCGCGTCGTGCGGGAGATGATTGCCTCGCTTCCGCTCCAGGATCGGATGCTGATCCGTTTCCATTTTGGCGCCGGCCTCAGCATCGCCGACGCCTCACGCCTCCTCGGCGTACCGCAGCGCCCGCTGTATCGCCGGATCGAAGCGCTGCTGGGCCAGCTCCGCGAGGCCCTGATGCGGGAAGGCGTCGGGCCGGCTGCCGTCGAGGAGCTGATCAGCGCCGGAGAATCAGAATCTTTCGATTTTGGCCTGCAAAACGGGAAAGACGACCCAGACCGTCACACTGAGGATGTGGAGGCGCCCAATTGATCAGTGCAACGAACACCCCGTGCCCAACTGACGAGACCCTGGCGCTGTTTGCCAGCGGCGACATCGACGCTCCAACGCGAAACAACGTGCTCCCTCATCTTGAAACCTGCCGCGACTGCATGGCCGCGGTACTTTCCGCGACCGCGTATCTCGAGGAAGAGCGCAGCGCCCGGCACGGCTGGGCCGAATCGCGCTGGTGGATGGGCGCCGTCGCGGCGGCCATCGTCATCGCGGTCATCTCCTTCCCTCTGCTTCGCAGCCACAATGATCCAATGTCCAAACTGGTCGCTCTCGCGCCCGTGTCGGGGCGTCAGGTTGAGCCGCGCCTTTCCGGCGGGTTCGCCTGGGCTCCGTTTCACGGACCGATGCGCGCGACGGACTCCGCCCCCGATACCGAGCGGCTCAAACTCGGCGGCGCCGCGGGTGACGCGATCGAGCGCGCCCAGCGCGACCACTCGCAGGAAGCGCAGCGCGCTGCCGCAGTGGCGCTGCTGCTGATCGACCGCCCCACCGATGCCATCGGTCGTCTGCAGGCGATTGCCGGGCAGTCGCCGGGTGACGCACGCGCATGGAACGACCTCGCCGCCGCACGATACGCCGCGGCCGTGCAGCTCCGGCGTCCGCCGCTTCTCCCCGAGGCGCTCGCCGCCGCCGATCGCGCCCTGACCGCTGACCCGCAATCCGCCGAGGCGCTCTTCAATCGGGCGCTGATTCTGGAGCGGATGAGCCGCACCGCCGACGCGCGGATAGCCTGGCTCCGCTACCTCGAAGCCGACTCCACCTCCCCCTGGGCCTCGGAAGCACGGGCACACCTTCGCGAGCTGCCTCCGGGTTAGCTGCGTCCCTCCCACCCATCACTTACGGCTGTGGATCTCCGGAAGGCGAGGAACCCTCCTCCTCAGGGTCTGCAGTTGGCGCCGGAGAGGGCGGCAAGGCTGGAGCCTGCGCCGCTTTCCTGCGGCGTCTGAAGCTCTTTAGCCGCTTCACCTCCTCCACATGCGGCAGGAGGATGGCGTTGGCCGGATCAAGCGCCAACCTTGTCCCGATGATGTACGCCTGTCCGGCGATGAACGCCAGGCGATGGCGGCGCATGAGGTTCGCGCCGGAGACGCCGTTCAGCATCGCCCGGAGCTCATCCTCGACCGCAATCCAGCGGTTGGACTCGTCGGCCAACTGACGTACCTCCTCGGCGGGCTGGCCGACGGCCTGCGAGACAGCGTCCAGCGCGCCGATTACGCTGATCGAGGCCTGCAAGACAGGATTGGACGTGCGTATGCGGTTGCGCAACGCTGTGCGCTGCGCCGCCGTCAGCGGCGTCATTTCGCTGATCCGCGCGCGTATGGCCCGCAAGCCATCAACCACCTCGTCGGGCGTCATTGGCGGCGCCGCATCGGGAAGGTCCGCGGCGGCAGATCGATGTGTGCTTGTCTCCTGGTCGGTTCTCATACAGCTTTAGACGGGCGAGAAGGCGGAAGGTTACGGCGAGCACCTGTGGACACGAGCTGTGTCGCCGCGTACGCGAGCTATGTCGCCAGGCCCCCGAGCCATGTCGCTGCGGACACGAGCCGTGTCGCCATGCACACGAGCCGTGTTGACATGTACGCGAATCGTGTTGACATGTACACGAATCGTGTTGACATGTACACGAATCGTGTTGACATGTACACGAGCTGTGTTGATGCGTACACGTACCGTGTTGCCACGTACACGAGCCATGTTGGCGTGTACACGAGCTGTGCTGACATGCACACGAGCCGTGTTGATGTGCACACGAGCCGTGTTGGCGTGCACACGAGCCGTGTTGGCGTGTACACGAGCAGTGTTGACGTGCACACGAGCTGTGTTGACATGCACACGAGCCGTGTCGCCATCTACACGATCTGTGTCACTGCATACACGAGCCATGTCACCGGTTGTGCTGGCCGTTTAGCGAAGCAGCGGGGTCAGACCTTCACTCGTTCGGCGCTCGTAACGTATTGAACAACCGTAACTTGCGCTCTCCGCAACTGGCGATTGCGTCGGAGGGTAGTTATTCGTAGATCGAAACCCTTCGAACGCCGCCCCCTTCCGCCCGGACGGCCAACGCAACCGCTTCCGCGACGAGACCGGGAGCAGCGGGGTCAGACCTTCGTTCGTTCGGCGCTCGTAACGTATTGAACAACCGTAACTTGCGCTCTCCGCAACTGGCGATTGCATCGGAGTGGTAGTTATTCGTAGATCGAACCCCTTGAAACGCCGCCCTCCGAGGCGCGACGTTTCCGTCAGCGATGAACGGATGTCCCGGCCAGCCGGCCGGCGGTGTGCGCCGTCTGTCGGACGAAGCGAACCGCTGGTTGGTGGCAGAGGGTTGAGCTGCGGGCGATGCTGAATGGCGTCGCCGGAGCGAACCTCGTCCGCCGCCAGCGCATCGCGCTGATCGCCGGGCAGGCGTTCAACATCGGTACCCAGTTGGCGCGCGATCCGGCGAACGCCGTCCTCGTCCTCACCTGGAGGAGGTCAAGCGTCTGAAGAGCATCAAGCGCCGCAAGCATACGGCGCCCGCTCCCGGGACGCCGGCCTCGGTTCCAGTAACGCCGAAGACCCCACAAACGTAAATGTGATGGGAGGGAGACCGGGCGCGTGCAAGCGCGCCCGGTCATTTCTCCCCTCCGTCGAGGAGGTAACTATGAGAACGAAAGACCGCGAGCCTCTCAGGGACGAAACCGGACGGCACCTCGAGACCATGCTCCGTCGCATCGGGCAGGTGAAACAGGTCTTCCCCTGGCTGCGCCCCCATCTCAGCCACGCCGAGCTTCGTCGCGCAGTGGCGCGCCTCCGCTCCGGCGCAATACCCAGCATCCATTCCCGGATCCCCGCCAGTGTCCTCGCCGACCTCCTCGAAGGATCGATCGAGCAGGACCAACTCGTCCGCGAGATCGTCGCGGACATGGACGACCTTAGGGAACTGGAGGAAAGGTTGAGAAGGAGGTAGGGCGCATCGTTCTCCGCTTCGAAGGCTTGCCTCACCTGGAAGAGGTCAAGCGTCTGAAGAGCTTCAAGCGCCGCAAGCATGCGGCGCCGGCTCCCGGGACGCCGGCCTCTGTTCCCGTGACTTCGAAGATTCGATGGCGATGAGAACGAAGACCGCGAACTTCTTTCGTGATGAGCGCTGAGCTCGGCGGCGCGCCGAGCGTCCTAGGGTGTCATTGATTCGATCGCGCCTTACCGGCGGGCAGGGCAACGATCGCGAGGTACGCCCTCGCTACATCGGCCTCGGATCGAGTTCTTGCGATCAGCACTCCGTAATGATCATCGCGTCGGAGCCAGATCAAATCGAAACCAGCGCGATCGATCTGTTGTCGGAGCGCATTAGTGATTTGTCCTTGCTGCAACTCATCCAACGTCTGCGGCACGTGACCAGATTCGTCGGCGAACTGCTGTACGCGCGGCCGGAGAACCCTGAGAGCTTTCTCGGCTTGCATGTCACTCGTGACACGATCGCCCATCAGGTTGATCATCAAGTACCCGACGACAGCCAGAGCGACCAGCGCGAATATAACGATGAGTGTTCGACGAGAACTCATAGCCGTCAGTTCTACGGTGCTTGGTCGTACATCGAGTGCACCCAGTTAATGCAGTTGTAGAAGCCGCAGGTGTACGTGTCCTCCGTGCCGAGCATGCCGAACAACTTCTCCACGAAGTTCATGTCCTGCTTGCAGTCAGTCGACTTGTGAGCAACGACGGTAGGCGGCAGGTCGGTCATGTACACCTGACCAACCATGCCAGTACCCGGATTGATCCATGGCGTGAATTGACCGAGCCAACTGGACGACGGTGCTCCCACCTTCCACTTGTGGATCCATCCAAACGTGAAGCAGAGTTTGCCCATCGATTTGCCCGGACAGCCGTCCTTGCATCCCCTCCACGTATCAACGCAGATCGCTTCGTGAAACGCCATCCAAGCCGGGTCGTTCGGATCTTGCGTCCCCTTTCGGATTTCGATGTCCTCACCGAGCGGGTCCCCGTAACGCACAGGATTGCCGCCGACGTACGCGAAGAGGTTCGTCCCGCCCCTCAGACCGATCGGATCTCCCTGCGTATACCGCCCCCACCCTTGCCGATACCACCTGAAGATGTTGTAGGCCACGCCGTCGGCTGGTGAGTCGCCGACCTCCTGGCCCGGGAGGCGAAGCACCTGCGAATCACCGGCGTCGCTGGTTCGGTAGGTGTAGATGCTGCCGTAGGGCTCGTATTCGGCTCGCCACACGACTGTGGCTGCGGCGTCGGTCTGCAAGATTGGCGTGCCGAGGTGGTCGGTGAAGGTGTAGCGGGTTGGGAATGACGAGTCGGTGAAGAATTGTGCTGCTGGCTGACCCGCAAACCAGAGGTACTCGGTGCCGCTGAAACTTCCCTCCGCGATCGAGGCAGGCCGCGGCCTCCTCGTCGCCGTCAGCTTGTGTGCGGAAGATCCCCTTCTCGCCGCCATTAGCCCGACGGTGACCGTTGCATCTTCGAGATTTCCGCCGGAAGTCCAGTCAGATTGCGCGAGGAGGTGCAATTCAGGGGAGTAGACCGACCTTCTTGTCGTCGTTCCGCCCCAAGGTGGTATGCCGGACGTCCTCCATGAGGAGAGGACACGAACTCCTCGGCCGTCGTAGACGTAATCCAGGGACGGGCTCTGTTGCCCGGGATCGGGCATCTCGTCATTGCCGCCACCGATGTGCTGAAGGAGGTTCCGGGCGCTGTATGTGAAGTTCGAGCTAAACCAGAATTCGTTGCCGGCATTGTCGTATGTGACCGACTCGGGGCTCGTTCCGCTTACAGCCTGGATCTTCGGCGTGGCTCCCATGTACGCGAACGAAAGCGAACGGCTGCCAACGTGGAGCGAGGTCATGTTGCCCATGGCGTCGTACTGATAGCTGCCATTGCCCCAGAGAGAGGAGCCGGTGTTAGCGGTGGTGAGGCGGTTCAGATCGTCGTAGCCGAAGTCGCGGTTGTAGGCCGCGTTAGTTACATCGTGAATCTGCGTGATGTTACCCACGGCATCTTTCTGATAGACGTAGTCGGCGATGACTGATGTGCTCGTGGAGAGCTTGTTCTCCTGCGGGCGGTAGCGGTTATCGTACAGCATCGTCTTGGTCGTGCCGTTGCTGTAGGCCATGGAGGTCATCGGACCGAACGGAAGATAGGACGCCGAGTTGACGATGGAGGTCCCATCGGAGGATGCAGCGACCGGCCTGTCCGCGAAGTCGAAAGTAGTCTGAACAATCCGTCCGGAGGGATAGCCCACGTTGGTACGATTGCCATCCGCATCGTAAGCAAACGTGATGGTGGTGAGGTCGTCGTCGGCTACCGTGGTTAGGAGACCTCGCCGCTCGTAGCGGTAGCTCGTTCCGTCCATGCTGCTCAGACGTCCGAGGCTGTAGCGTCCCGAGTCCGTCGCGTCGTAAGTGTAGGTCACGGTCTCGGTATTTCGGCCCGTTCGACTTGATGTGGCGGAGGTGACGCGGTTGAGCACGTCGTAGGCCCGCGCGGTCGTCGCGCTGTTTGCGTCGGTCGTCGTGATCAGGTTCCCGGACGGATCGTATGTATAGGTCGTGGTCCCGGTAACCGGGCTCGTTTGCGAGAGCATCCGTCCGAAGTCGTCGTAGAGATACGTCGTGACGTTGCCATTTGGATCGGTGACCGAGGTGAGGTTGCCGTGGATGTCGTAGGCGTAGGCGGTAACGATCTGGCCCGCGGGCGCAGTCGAGAGTGTTTGTGTCACCGACGCGAGGCGGTTCGCCGGGTCGTATCCATAGCTCGTGTTGGCGCTCGTGTGACGCTCATCCTGGACGGATGCGAGGTTGTTCGCCCCGTCGTAGTGATAGACGATCTTCGTGCCGTCGGGGTGGTCGATCTCGCTCAATCGCGCGAAGGAGTCGTACTGGAATGCGTCCGAGCGGGTGACCGTCCACGAGCCTGGATGACCGGCGAGATACCGTTCCGCGGACTTATGGCCGGTGGCCGGATCGAAGTCGTATTCGATGCGCTCGTAGGCGGACGCCGTGACCTGCCTCGTGGTCGCCGTTGTTCGGCCAAGACTGTCGTATTCGTAGCTCGTCGTGCCGCCGCCGGACATGGTCGTCGTCGCTAATGGACCCAAAGCCGGCTGGTATGTGCGCGAGCTGACCAGATCGGTGGCGCAGAGAGGATCGGCGACCGTATCGCAGCCTGCCACGGATTTGAGCGTTGACGTCAGCACCCGTCCCATCGCGTCAAAGGTGTACTCGGTAGCGACACCATTGGCATCGACGACGCGCGCGGCATTGCCGAAGACGTCGTAGTTCTCGAAGCGCGTTATGTGTCCGGCGGCGTCGCGAATCGCTGCCAGGCGGCCGTGCCATGAAGCCGGCACCGCGGTGTCGATCGGGTAGTAGACCCACGTCGTCGTGTCGGTGACGTCCGTTCGAGGGCCATCGCTGTTCTTGCGAAGGCCGGCGGGTTGTGGAAGCGACATCCAGGCCGTATCAAATGCTCCGCCTGGATTGAAGTCAGCGCCCTCGATCCCGTCGTAGAGAGTGGTGACTGTGGTGTGGTCCTCCGATTGCGCCGGGCTACCGGTCATACCGCTGATGACTTGACGCGTGACCGTTCCCGACGCCGGGTCGAGATCGACCGCTGTTGTTCGGACCTGATTCGGCGATAGCGTACTGGTCGTCGAAGTAAGCGTGGCAATATCCGGCCAGTTGGCGTCGCCATAGGCGTAGCCAGTCGTGACAGTCGTGTTTGTCGGGAGCAGATCAACCGACAGAAGGGAAGTAGGGGTTTGGCGGCAATGACCGGCGTCGGTCTCGGGATCGCAGCCGGACGGATGATAGGGGCCGCTGACCAGGATCACGCGGTCGTCTTGATCGAAGTTGCGCACCGTGATGTATCCGCGGGCATCCTGCTCGCGGAGGAGCTGCCCGGTCGCGGCGTCGTAAGCATAAACGGCATCGTCCGTCCCGCAGGTCGCGCAGTGACCGACCACCTGCACGGTGCGCGGGCGGCCGGCGATGGAGCGGATGTAGTAGTCCGTGGTAGCGCCGGTTCCTGAGGTCGTCCGCGTGACGGTCTCGTACTGATCTCGCCCGGGGAGGTTATAAGAGATCGACGTTATGTCGTCCTGATCTGAAGTTGACGACAGCGCATTGAATGTACCGGCTTCGTACGAGTGAGACTCGATCAGGTTGCCGAGGGCATCATGCGCCTCTTTCAGCTCCCAGCCGTTAAACGACGGACCACCGGCATAGGTGTAACTTCTCCACGCGGCACCGGAAGGTCCAAGCACGCTGGTGACGGTGCCGTTGGTTGCATAGTTGTAGGTCCAGACGAGTGACGTGCCGTCGACAGCGATCGTGGTGATGCGATCACCCTCATCCGCGGTGAGCGTCCAGCCCCAGGTGCCCCATGAGTCGGAGGCGTGGGCGGGAACGCCGTTTAGATAGGAGAGGATGACATCGCGGCCGCCAGCGCGCGAATGAACCCTCATGGGACGGCCGCTGGCCGATTCGAAGACGGTTTCGATGACACTGCGCGGCTCGCGCAATGTGTAGGTGTTACTACCGGCGATCAGGGTGGACGGCGTGGTCCCTTTGGGCCACATCTGAATCCAATTGCCTTCGACGTTCTGAAACACATACTCGGAATTTGAGGCGGTTCGAATGTCCAGGAAGGCTCTTCCGAGCGACTGGAAAGACGTTAACTTCGCATCAAAGGCCGTTGTCCAACCGTAACCAAAGAAACCCGGCGCGGCACCGCGAAGGTCGTACGTCCTGCGCATAGGAAACTGGTCGCTCCCGGGAAGTGGGTCCAGATCGGTCATGCGCATGTTGCCGCTGGAGAGACGGATCGGCTTTCCTGCGCATGCGGCCGGACACGACGTTCCGCCGCTAGTCTGACATTCGTTGTCATCGTAGCTAAGCACTCTGGAATCCGTCTGATTGCCGCAGGCTGTGACGCTCATCAGAAAGAGCCTTGCACCGGTTGGCGGGGGCAATCGGATGGTAAAGCGAGTTGCATAGTTTCCGTCAGAACCGTCGAGCGCCTTTACACGCAGGGACTGGCTATGAGTCGTCGAAATTGAATCGGCCTGTTCCTGCGCAAGGGGAGCCACAGCCGAGGAACCGGACGCTGCGCCGCCAATCCATTCCGTCTGGACGACGCCGGGGCTGGTCCCCGCCGCAAGAACGTGGAATTGGACTGCGCCGGAGATACCGACGGCCGTTCTCCGATCAAACGGATCCTGATCGACACCGGTTATGGTGACCGTGTGATCGAAGTCCGAAGCATCAAATGACTTGGTGTCAAAGCCGGGGTCGTCCTGTATGGCACAGGCTCCATTGGTGTTTGGCCCCGCCTTCCCGCAAGTCACCATGATCGCGATTGTG
>ODAK010007855.1_pt1 | contig 10715 bp, 10 predicted proteins | sample 1539591 | NCBI WGS metagenome assembly ODAK01 (sample SAMEA3539303, study PRJEB22396) | soil metagenome | biome: tundra; feature: field; material: soil | place: USA | collected 2010-05 | depth 0.15 m | reverse complement strand
AAGTTGGTCGGAGTGGCAGGATTTGAACCTGCGACCCCCTCGTCCCGAACGAGGTTGTAGGTACCAAAAAGCCGAAACCCGGATGTGGGTACGCGGGCAGGTGCGTCATCCCTGAATTGACCGTCCACGCCACCTCGTCATGTCCTTGGCAACGCTTGATTAAGCGACGGGAAGCCGGAGCTTGAACGGTTCGCGGTGGATGCGGGGCGCCCCCCACTGCCGCCACTCCGCCCCAACCGGCGAGGCACCATTCAGTTCATTGGGGGTTGACGGCGGATTCTAATAATCCCGTCGATCCGGATGAAATGAATCGGAAAAACAATTCCGCGCGCATCGGCACATGTTTGCCGACAACCAATGGGACCAGGTCGCCTTCTGGCGGAATATGTTATTCACGAAAACCATTCGGTACGGAGAAAATTATGCTGATCGCTGTCATTGGCGCGGGTGCCGTCGGGAAGGCCCTCGGGCTGACTTGGCTCAAGTGCGGGCACGATGTCCGATTCGGGGTGCGAAATCCCGACGATGCAAAATACATCGCGCTGGGTCGCAACCGGCTATTCGAATCGACATCTGGTATGCCGGCGGCCGATGTGATCGTCATCGCAACGCCGTGGAAAGCCACCGAGAAAGCCATTCTCGCGTTGGGAGACCTCTCGGGGAAGGTCATCATCGATGTGACGACTCCGCTCGCGATGGGGCCCAACGGATTAGGCTTGGCGATCGGTCATAGCACGTCAGCCGGCGAACAGGTCGCGACCTGGGCCAAAGGCGCCTCTGTCTACAAGACGCTCAACCAGACGGGTGCCGAGAATATGGCCAACGCTGCCGGTTATCCCCGCAAACCGGTGATGTTCTTCGCCGGTGACGATTTGCAGCATAAGCCGCTTATCGTCGGCCTGGTCGCGGAGCTGGGTTTCGAAGCCATCGACGCAGGCCCGCTGGTCAATGCGCGGCTGTTGGAGCCGCTGGCGATGCTGTGGGTCGAACTCGCGATCAAGCAGGGCCAAACCCGTGATTTCGCGTTCGCGATCGAAAGGCGATGACACGCGTGTATTTCTATCGACCGCAAACACGCCGTTGATCGCGCGCTGCTGGTTGGTGCTTACTATTGCAGCGTTGAAAAAATACACCAACGTGTTTTCAACCGAAGTGGAGGTGCGTATGACCGAATATTCCGACATCCTTTATGAAGCGGGGCGCGGCATTGCTCGAATAACCATCAATCGTCCGGAGAAATACAACGCCTTTCGTGCTCAAACCTGTAATGAATTGATTTCCGCCATCGGCGAAGCCGGTTGGGATCGCTCAATCGGGGTCATCGTCTTGACCGGCGCCGGCGACAAGGCGTTCTGCACGGGCGGGGATCAATCGACGCACGAGGGAGGATATGGCGGACGCGGCATCATCGGCCTTCCGGTCGAGGAATTGCACGGGATAATCCGCGATGTGCCTAAACCGGTGATCGCGCGCGTGAACGGCTTTGCGATCGGTGGGGGCAACGTGCTTGTGACGTGCTGCGACCTCGCGATCGCCTCGCAAACGGCGGTGTTCGGCCAGGTCGGACCGAAAGTCGGTTCCGTCGATCCCGGTTTCGGCACCGCCTATCTCGCGCGCGTGGTGGGGGAAAAGAAAGCTCGCGAAATTTGGTTCCTCTGCCGTCGCTATACGGCCCAGCAGGCGCTGGAAATGGGGATGGTCAACTGCGTGGTGCCGCACGCCGAGCTCGATGCCGAAGTGGAACGCTGGTCGCAAGAAATCCTCGCGCTGAGCCCAACCGCGCTCAGCATCGCCAAGCGCTCATTCAACGCCGATTCCGATTCGATCCGCGGCATCGGCGGCCTCGGCATGCAGGCACTCAGCCTATTTTACGATTCGCCCGAATCGCGCGAAGGCGTCGCGGCGTTCCGCGAGAAACGGCCGCCGCGGTTCCGCTAGCGGCACCCGCATGGTCGAAACGGAAAAGCCCGCTAATCCTCTACATGAATGCCGATTCTTGTCACGACGTCCGCCCATTTCTTGACTTCCGAAGCAACGCGGTCGCGCAATTTTTCCGGAGGCCCGCCCACCGTGACGGCCCCGAGATCCGCGTAACGCTGCTGGAGCTCGGGTAATGCCAGCACCTCATTGATGCTCCGGTTGAGTTGCGACACGATCGCTTCCGGGATCCCTGCCGGCGCATACACGGCGAACCAGCCGTCCGCTTCGAAGCCGGGTATCGTCTCAGCGACCGTGGGAATGTCGGGCGCGGTTGAAAGCCGTTGCAGACTCGTAAGCGCGAGCGCGCGCAGCTTTCCGGCTTTAACCAACGGCAGGGACGAAGGCACCCCATCAAACATGATCGGCACATGACCGCCGACAACGTCACTCAGCGCCGGTCCGCTTCCCCGATAGGAAACGTGAACAATGTTGATGCCGGCAGCCAGCTTGAATAGCTCGCCAGCCATGTGGGGAGTCGAGCCGTATCCCGGCGCGGCAGAGTTGTACTTGCCGGGATTGGCTTTGGCGATGTCGATCAACTCGCGCAGCGTTTTTGCCGGAAACTCCGGATTGACCTCGATGATGTTCGGAGATGTCGTCACCCAGGCAACGGGCGCAAAGCTGCGGATCGGATCGTAGCCGGGAGTCTTGAAAAGAGCGGGGTTGGCGCCGTGGGTTCCGCCAGTGCCGAAAAAGAGCGTATATCCATCCGGGGCCGCGCGTGCCGCGGTCTGCGCGCCGACATTGCCGCTCGCGCCTCCGATATTGTCGACTATCACCGCCTGGTTGAGCGCCTTCGACAGTTTTTCCGCCAGAATGCGCGCGGTCACGTCGGTCGGTCCCCCGGGCGGAAACGGTACGATCAGAGTGACCCGCCGCGAGGGAAAAGTGTCCTGAGCCCTTAGCAATCCCGGGATCGACATCCCAATGGCTGCCCCGCTAGCTATCTTGATGGCGCGACGGCGTGAAATCTTGGTACGCATTTTCTCCTCCATATTGAACCCGTGCCGCGATCAGCCATCCGCTGACGGCCCGGTCTTCAGTTTATATTTTCCGGTCTTTTCCTCGCGCGCGAGGCGATCGGATTGCCGCAATAGACTCCAGGCCTGCATGACGGTGCGCTGAGGCACCTGCGCAAAATGATGCAGGACGTCGTAGAAGTGCATCGGCGCGCGCAGCAGCATCGCGATTTCCTCGGCGAGCTGCGCCGGAGCAATCTGCTCGTCCAACCGCGCCGAATCGGCACCGCCCTCGGGGAACGGGTATTTGATCTCCTCGTATTCCGAAATATCCGAACCTTCAGGGATGGTCGCATCGACGCCCCATTTGGCGGTCAATGCGGTGAGCGACCCTTTGGTCACGTTCAACTGGATGCTGGGGTCCAGGTGCGAGGCGCGGGCGCCCTCCGCAATGATGATGTCTCGCGCAGGTTGAACGCGATAGGCGAGCGCACGTTCGAGAGCCGAGGGATCGAAGATGTCGACATCGTGGTCGGTCACCACGACGTGTTTCACGCGCTTGAGCGACATCAGCGCAAGGAGCGCATTCTTTCCTTCGCCCGGCCGCTTCTTGATCGAAGCGTAGAGATGAAAATTGCACCCGGAAGGCTGCGGTGCGTATACCGCGGTGCCTGTGATGCCCGCCGTCGCCAGCGCCTGCCAGGCGCTGCCCTCGAGTGGCGGCGCGACGAGATAGTCAACCTCGTCCGGCATATGCAATGCGTAGAATAGCGCGTCGCGGCGGTGGGTGACTGCATTGACGCGGAAGATCGGGTTCCACTTCATCGGCCCTACAAATCCAGTGAAGTCACCGAAGCGGCCCTCGTCCTCGGTCCAGCCGATTGGCAACAGTTCGCCTTCAAGCACGATTTCCGCGTCCGCCGGCACTTCGAGATCAACGGTCTCGCATTTGACGAGCTCGATCGGTGCGCCGGCTATTCCGCCGGCGAGTTCGAATTCATCCACTCCGGGTGGCGCCATGTGCGCCGCCGCCATCATCACCGCGGGATGAGTGCCGAGCGCGACGGCAAAGGGCAAGCCCCGCCCCTGCTTAAATGCGCGCTCATAAAACAGTTTGAGGTCGCTCGCCGACACCATGTCGATGCTGGTCTCGCGCTCCGTTCGCATCATCAGCCGGTACATGCCGACATTACGACCGAACTCCGGGTCCTTGCAGATGCCAATGCCGCCGGTGATGTAAGGGCCGCCGTCGAGTTGACTGATCAGAGGGACGGGCAGCGCGGTGAGATCGATGTCGTCGCCCATCCGGACGACATCCTTGACGGGGCCGCTGTCTTTCATGAGCGTCGGGCGACGCAATCCGATGCGCTCGACGAACCTCTTGCCGATATCGCGATGATCGCAGTCGAGGCAGACACCCATGCGCTGGCGCGAGCCGAGAATCCCACTCACGATGCCAAAATCATAGCCGCGCACACGCTCGAACCACAGCGCCTTTTCGGATGCAGCCACACGCCCAGAAACATGACGCAGATCGACTTCCTCGCTAACTCGCGCAAGCTCGCCTATGTCGATGAGACGCTGCAGATATTCGCGAAACTGGGTTGGCATTTTACTGGAACTCCATCAGCGGTGTGATGCTCTGCTGTAGTGGTGTTACTCCGCAACTAGCCCGGCGCGCTTTATGACGGCTCCCCACTTCTCCGCTTCCTCCGCCATGCGCTTGTACAGTTGCTCCGACGTGCCGCCATCCGGCTGAGCGCCGATCGCGTCCAGCCTGCTGTGGAATTCTGGCTTCTGAAGCAGTTTGTTTACCGCGGCGTTGAGCTTATCGATCACGTCTCTCGGCGTTCCCTTCGGCGCAAGGAGGGCATGCCAGCCGCTGAAATCGATTCCCTTGTAGCCAAGCTCCTCAAAGGTCGGGACGTCCGGCAATTGGCTCGATCGCTTTGGCGCCATCACGGCGAGGGCACGCATCTTGTCGCCCTTTACGAACGGCGCGGCCGAAGGAACGACATCCACCATGACGTCTACGCGCTCAGCGATCAGTTCATTAAGCGCAGGAGCGCTGCCGCGGAACGGCACATGCGTCCATTTGATGTCTTCGTTTAGCTGTAGATACTCGCCCATGAGCTGTTGGAGACTGCCGTTCCCCGCCGAAGCCATATTCAGCTTCCCCAGTGACTGCTTCGATAGCTTGATCAGGTCGTCGACGGTCTTGACGGGTAATCCGTTGCGCACGAGCAGAATGCCGGGCGAACTGGCAATCTGGATGACCGGATCGAGCTTCACCAACGGATCGTAATTGAGTTTGGAATAAAGAAGCGGAGAGATGGTAGCCGGCCCGGTGCTTGCGACGAGCAGCGTATACCCATCAGCTGGCGCACTCGCAGCCGCCACCATACCGATCATGCCGCCGCCACCGCCCCTATTCTCCACCGTGAAGGATTGGCCGAACTCATCCCACAGCCCTTTTGCGACCAGTCGCGCGACGATGTCAGTCGCACCACCCGCAGCGTAAGGCACTATGACTATCACCGGCCGCGACGGATATTGATCCGCCGCCGCCGGCCCCATCAGGCCGCCAAGGATCATCGACGCCAGGAGAATGTGCGAAACTTTCATTGCTGGTACTCCTATTTCACGTCGGCACACAAAGCCGACATTCACCTGCTCGCAGCATTAGCTTGCTGGCGGCGCTTCCAATTTGAGCTGGATTGACTTGTATTCGAGGTACTCTTCCAGACCGGGACGGCCGAACTCGCGGCCCCTGCCTGATTGTTTGAAGCCACCGAATGGTGCTTGAAAATTGAACGGCGCGCCGTTGATGTCGACCTGGCCGGTGCGCAAGCGACGCGCGACGCGCATGGCATGCTCGACGCTTCCCGACCACACACCGCCGCCGAGCCCATAGCGGCTATCATTGGCAATACGAATTGCGTCGTCCTCGGTCTTGTACGTGATGATCGAAAGCACCGGACCGAAGATTTCTTCCTGGGCGATGGTGCCCTTCGGATCGACGCGGCCGAACACCGTCGGCTTGACGTAGTAACCTTTAGCCATTCCCTCAGGCTGATCAGCACCGCCGCAGAGCAGCTCAGCGCCTTCCTGAATGCCGGTTTGGATATAGCTGCGCACACGGTCGCGTTGCGCCGCGGATGTCAACGGCCCCAGCTTGGCCTCACTATTGAACGGATCTCCGATTGTGAAAGTTTTCGCGACCTCGACCGCGAGCTTGGCCGCTTCCGCATATTTCCCTTCGGATACCAGTAACCGGGTATGCGCATTACAGGTCTGGCCGGAATTGAGATAGCAGGCGTTGATCGTACCTTTTACGGCGGCCGCAAGATCGGCGTCGTCCAGGACAATCGAGGCGGACTTGCCGCCAAGTTCGAGCGCAACGCGCTTCACGCTTTGCGACGCGAGCTCCGTCACTCGTTTGCCGGCGCGCGTAGAGCCGGTAAACGAGATCATATCGACGTCCGAATGCGTCGCCATGGCTTCGCCCACGACCGGCCCGTATCCAGTCACGAGATTAAATACGCCGCGCGGAAAGCCGACTTTGTCGATGATTTCGGCGAGCAGAAAGGCGTTGAGGGGCGCCACTTCCGAAGGCTTGAGCACCACGGTGCAGCCCGCGGCGAGCGCAGCCGCCACCTTGGCGGAGATCTGGTGCAGTGGATAGTTCCACGGCGTGATCGCGGCCACGACCCCGACCGGGTCGCGCAGGATCACGGAGTTCCCGACCTTGGTCTCAAACGGAAACTCGGCCGCCAATTTGGCGTACATGGCAAAAATGGCGATGGGAGAGCCGACCTGGATCCGATTGGAAAGCTTAAGCGGCATGCCGACTTCGCCGGCAATGGTCTTGGCGATCTCATCAATGCGTGCCTTTAGCTCCGCGGACACTTTCTGCAACAGCCCGCCACGTTCGGCGGCAGGGACAAGCATCCAATCGCTGAAAGCATTGCGCGCCGCCTCGACGGCATCATTCACGTCAAGGGCGGTGCCTTCCGGCACGCGGCCGATCACTTCTTCTGTCGAGGGCGAGCGCACATCGATCATGCCCTTGCCATGGGGCTTGACCCATCCGCCGCCAATGTAAAATTCATTTCGTTCGAGCACGATGTCTACTCCTCAATGATCATTCTGCCGCGCGCCGTTATCCACAAACTCCTGCCGGAGCACGCGCTTGAGCACTTTGCCGTTGGCGTTGCGCGGCAAGACACTGCGGACCTCGAAAGATTTTGGAACCTTGTAACCGGCCAGCTTGCCGCGGCAGGCCGCCTTCAGCGCGTCTTCCTGAATTGGCGCGCCGTTCGTCAAAACAATGACCGCGTGCACCGATTCGCCCCAGACGTCATCCGGCACGCCGATAACCGCTACGTCCTCGACAGAGGGCTCGACACGCAGCACCTCTTCGATTTCAAGTGGAAAGATATTGACGCCGCCGCTTTTGATGACGTCCTTGCGGCGATCCAGGATGTAGACGTAGCCGTCCTCATCCACCCGGCCGACGTCACCGATGGTGCACCAATCCCCGCTGAACACTTCCGTGTTCTTATCCGGCGCCTGGTAATAGCCAGAGAATACGGTCGGACCACGCATCCAAATATTGCCGACTTCGCCTGGCGCAATCCGGTCACCATTGTCGTCGCGAATTTCAATTTCGGTGTCGAAAACCGGTCGCCCAACGCAACGTATCTTCCGGGACTGGTCCTCGGGCCGCAGATTGGTGATTACGCCGGCCTCGGTGGCGCCGTAGAACTCGTGCAAGCCGACGGCGGGAAGCAATTTGAGCAAATCGTCCTTGGTGCGGGTTGGGAGTGCAGAAGCGCCTGAAATGATGAACCGCAAGGACGAGAGATTGTGGCGACTGATTTCGTCGGCGCTTGCGATCAATCGGTCCAACATATAGGGGACGAGAAACCCCCAAGCGACTTGATGGTGCTCGATTGCCTCCGCAACCAGGCGAGGATCAAAATGATCGAGGATCACCACCTGACCGCCCATGAAGAGCTGCGTCAGCACGAATGTGAATGGCGCCGTGTGATGGAAAGGGCCCGTGTGCAGCATCGTGTCGCTGCCGCGAATCCCGAATTCCAACGCCCAATAATGATAGGCCAGCGCCCGATTGCGGTGCGTAACCATGGCGCCCTTGGGCCGCCCGGTCGTTCCCGATGTATAACCTAGGTAGAAGATGTCGTGTTCCGACACCGAAACTTCCGGAGCGTGTGGCGAAGCTTGGGCTATCAATGCGTGAAACGCGCCCAAATCGTCGTCGCTGCTCTGGCCGAGGCAAATGCGCCGCAAGCCAGGCAGATGCTGCCCAGCATCGCGCACAACGTCACGAAAGCGATCCGAATAGATCAGCAGCTTGGCGCCGCAATTCTCCAGCTGTTCGACATATTCGTTGGCCGTAAAGCGGTAGTTCAGCGTTACCATGGTGAGCGCCGATTTCGCACAGGCTACGGCAATCGCCACATATTCGGGAACATTCGGCAACACGACGCCAACGCGATCACCTTTTTCGAGGCCGAGCGACAACAGAGTGTTGGCCACCCGGTTGGCCAGCTCGTCGAGCGCAGCATAGGTAATCGTTGCACCATTAAAATGAATCGCCGGGCAATGGCCGCCGCGCTGGAGGGCAAGCGATAGCGTTCGTGCGACGGTCAGCTCGATCATGGTCGCTATCCAATGACTCGATGCTGGACGAGATATGGAAGTTTCAATTCATCCCGGATGCGAACCGGGCGATGCGGGAGTAGCGCGATCACCTTACCCGAATGGGTCAATTCGCCCTTTTGGTTCCTCGCGCCAACCTCAAGCTCGATAAGGTTGTCTTCGTCTTCGACCCATTTACGCGTTACTTTGCCGAAGCAGGTGATCGCATCGTCGGGCCGCACGATCAGCAAGGCGCGGGTGGAGAACATCCGTAACGGCCGATCCCACAGCCAGTCGGTCAGCATCTGGCCTATGAAGCCCATGCCGATCATTCCATGCGCGAACACGCCGCCCATTTTTCCCACGTCGCGCGCAATGTCCTCGTCGACATGGCTTGGGTTGAAATCGCCGGAGGCGCCCGCGAATTTCGCGATCTGCAGCCGCGTGATTGGCGGCTTTTTGAGCGTCAGCTCGAAGCCGACCTGCACATCCTCGAAATAGGGTCCTTCCAGCTTGGGAGGGGTGATTTGATCCTTCGGCGCCGCCAGCCGGTCGGTGTAATCATTCATCGGTCGCTTCCCTTATTTGTCACGCACGAAGAAGAGCTGAGTTGCCTCGACTAATCTTTCGTCGTTGCTATTCTTGAGTTTGATGAGCACGGTGAAAAAACTGAGTTCACCGTAGGTCTTGCTGGCCTTGCGACCGACGTCGACGATCTTGATCTTGTGCCAAATTGTATCGCCTGGCTTGATCGGCTTGTAATAGTGAATGACCTGCTCACCGTGTAGCAGCAGCGGCAACTCGACTTCCGCTTCCGAAAGCACCAATGCAGTCTTGTAGTCGCGGAAACAGTTTATGAATGTCGGTGGCGCGGTCACGCCGCCGCTTGCGCTTTTGCCAGCGGTCTCTTCATCCAAGAACAATGGATTGTAGTCTTCGAGGCAGCTACATAGCGCATCGATTTGCCGCTGTGTAACGGTGACCTCCGACCAGGGTGTTTCGGCCCCTAACGCGTTGAAGTTTATCGGCATAGATACTCCTCATTGCCTCATAGCGAATAACCAAGCTCTCGTGAGATCGAGCGAGCGGTAGCGGCTGTCGCGCGACCGATTTTCTGACGGGCAGATTCATCGGCAACGTTCAGTGGATATACAGTCGATAGGGCGGCGATAATTTGCCCCGCACTGTCGAGGATCGGTGCTGCAACCGCACCCGCCCCTACGCTGCTTTCGCCCAAATTCCACGCCAACCGGTCGCGCCGGACGCGGTCGACAGCTTTGCGTAGTCCGGTCGGCAACGTAATTGTTCCCGATGTATAGGCTTCGAGGCGCTTGGCCAGCACCGCATCGAGCAGATCTTTCGTCATGGCCAGAAACAACTTTCCCGCCGCCGTCGAATGCAATGATCTATGCTCCCCGAGGCGCATAATCACGCGCAATGCCTTAGGGCTATCGACTGTCGCCACCACGAGAATCTGCTGCCGGTCGAGCACGGAGACATGGCTCGACTGCTCAGTTTTAGCGACGAGCTCTTCCATGTGGGGCTGCGATATTCGCGATAGGTTGTCGTGCAATGCATAAAGGCTGCCGATGCGAAACGCATTTTCGCCGATACGAATTTTTTGCGTATGCGGATCTTTTTCCAGCATCCGCCAATCCCGCAGGGAGGAAACAACCCGCGATACCACGCTCTTGTGCAGATGAAGACGCTCGGCAAGTTCGCCGATCGTCAACTCCGGTTCCGCCGAGGAAAAGGCCGTGAGCACACGAAGCGCCTTGTCGATTGTCTTGCGTGACGAGTTTTCGGTTTCGCGCATTGGTCAGTTGCTTTATTAGCAACGATGAAGCGGATATAGCAACACTCCTTTGACTCTAATCGAATACCGAGTCAAGTGTGCTGGCGGCGTGCGGATAGGCGCCGGCTCATTGCGGATATTGCGGGACGCGGATCGGCGCCGCATGGCAGCGGCTCCGGCATGAGCATCCAGCCCGACGCCCTGCCGATCAGCAGCCACATCGTTCTCACCGAGCCGAAGGCTGAGGACAGGGCGCTCAATGTGCACCCTTCCCCCTAACGCTATTGCGTCACCACGATGATCGGGGACGCCCGTAT
>ODAK010007854.1_pt1 | contig 10716 bp, 12 predicted proteins | sample 1539591 | NCBI WGS metagenome assembly ODAK01 (sample SAMEA3539303, study PRJEB22396) | soil metagenome | biome: tundra; feature: field; material: soil | place: USA | collected 2010-05 | depth 0.15 m | reverse complement strand
AATACTCGCATCAAACGGCGGACGGCCTTCCGGTGCGCAGCTTCCGCACCCTGCTGGCCGAGTTGGCCAGCCGGGCGAGAGTGACCTACGAGATCAAATCGGGAGACGTGACGCTGATCTGCCAACAGGTGCCAACACCCTCGCCTCTACAAGCACGGGCGTACGAACTGATCGGCGCGCTCCCAGTAACCGGAAATTGAATTGGCTCCCATCCCTCAGCAAATCAGTGAAATACTCTCCGAAACCGCATGGAACTTCGGACTAAGCAGTCATCTGGCAACCGATGCGGAGGAAAATGCACAAGCTAGTGAGATAATCTCCGAGTAGCCGACCATCCGTCCGGAATTTGGAACACCGCGCCTCGATGAGTGAATCAGCCTGTTAGCAACCATCGAAGCTCAAATTCCAGAGCGCCATGAAGATTACTGCTACTGGCTCCCCTTCACAAAAGTAAGGGGCTTTACCGACGGTTCGAGTGGCAGCAGAAGCGCCGACACTTTGCCCGATTCCCCAATCTGAAATTGAGCGAGGTTGGGGCGCCCCGGAGGAGCGTCATACGAGAACGTGTCGTGGTGGTAGTGCTTCAGGTCCAGTTGGTAGGCATCAAACTGAACCTTGAGCCCATCGCCATCGACTGTAACGTGAATCTTCCCGTAGGCGGGATGAAAATAGATCCCTGCGTACTCCGCAAGCGGCAATGTGGTTTTGGTGTTGGGAATACGGGCTTCTTCCAGCTTGGCTCTTGCTTGCTTCTCGCGCCTGTCTTCATCCGTTTCGTTGGCCAGAACCTTCTCCAGGTAATCTCCGGGGGGAATTCCCATTAAGCGATCCCGCAGATCGCTCGTAATTGTCCGTGGAAGTGGACTCGCCAGGTTGTTCAGGACGACGATCCCGATCTTGTCCTCTGGAAGAAGAATCACGTACGACGTAAAGCCGTTCACGGCCCCTGAATGTTCAAGGACACGATGGCCGTGATAGCTGGAGACAATCCAGCCCAACGCATAATCCGTGGAGTCTCCTATGATGACAGTTTCCTTATGCATCTCGCGCATCTGCGCGGTGGATATCACCTGGTGCCCCTCCACCTTTCCATCGGAGAGGTGAAAGGCGAGATATTTGAGCATGTCGTTGATGCTTGAGTTGACGCTTCCGCTGGGCCCCATGCCAAACCGCTGCTGGTCGTAAAAGTAGGTTGTGACGACCCTGCCATCCACCAAAGTATGGGGATGGGCAAAGTTCTTCGATCTCTGCATCTCTGCTATTGAAGTGGAAGACGAGTTCATTCCCAATGGCAGGAAGATGCGCTGCCTGACGAGGGCCTCCCATGAACTCTCGTTGACATATCCGGCGAGATAACCTGCGACAGTGTACATCAGACTATTGTATTCATAGGCCTGCCGAAAGGTCAGGTTCGGTTCCAGGAATCGAATGCGGTGCAGAAGGTCTTCCCGCGTCATATACGTGCTGATGCGAATAAAGTCGTGAGACGGCAGTCCAGAGCGATGACTGAGGAGATCTCGTGGGGTAATGAGTTGTGTTGCCACAGGATCGTACAGGCGAAACCATGGAAGGTAGTTGACGACCGGCTTGTCCCAATCGAGCTTGCCATCATCCATCATGGCCGCAGCAGCCGTGGCGGTGAATGATTTTGTCATGGAACCGATCGTGAATACTGTGTCCGCGTCGACCGGGTCGTTGGACGCAATATCCCGGATTCCGTATCCCTTCGCCAGGATGACCTTCCCATTCTGGATGACGCCTACGCTTGCGCCGGGCACATGAAGCCCAGTCATCGCTCTCTCTATGTCCGCGTCGACGCCCACCAGAGCGCTTTCGGGCGTGGTGCCCGTCTGAGCACTCGCGGCGCGGCAAAGAGTCGGCGCCGCCAGGGACGCGAGAATCAACACTGCCAAAGTAGACGCCCGAAGTTTCCCTGGTGTTGAGCCCATGATTTTCCGTCCTATTTGAATGCGGCCGTGAGGATCTCGGTAAACGCGGCGGGCGCGTTGAGATCGCGAAGAATTGTGGAGACAATTTTTCTGCCATTTTCTCCGTTAGTGAGGATGACAGCACCATCGCGCGCGGTAGGCGAGACGTAGGCGAAGGTGAATAGGCCCGGGTCGTGACCGGTGTGCATGAGCACGATGGTGTCCTTCAAGCGAAAGATCTGCCAGCTCAGTCCGACGCCAAGCGCATCAGGACAAAGGTTTGCAGGGAGCTTGGGACACATCTGCTCTTTCAGGCTTACCTGCACGGTGTCGCGTTCGTGCGCGATCTGAGAACTGATCCCGCGATTTTCCATGACGGCTTGCAACAGGAGGGCATAGTCCTGTGCCGTGGTGTAAACCATATCTGCGGAGATGGGATGGTCGGCAAAGCGGGGCGCGAGCCAGGCGCCTTTGTCGTCTGCAGGGGCTGCGACACGGCCTTGGAACCAGGGTTGATATGTGAATGCAGTGTCGTGCATGCCGAGCGGGTCGAAGACGAGCTTCTTCGCATTGGCATCGAGCGCGAGGCCTGTCTTCTTTTCCATGAAGCGCGCAAGATACTCAAAGCCTTCGCCCGAGTAGCTGTAGCGCGTCCCCGGCGTGAACTGGAAGGTAAGTTTGTTGTTCGTCATCGAGCGCCAGTTGGCAAATCCGGTCTGATGCGTCAGCGCCATGCGCGGTGTGAGCAGCTTGCGGCGCTCGTCTGTGGCGATATCGGGGTCTGTCCAGACCGGGGCCATCGGTTCGTCCGGAGTAAAGACTCCTTGAGAGAGAAGACGCATCGCAACCTGAGCGGTAATGGGCTTGGTAAGCGACGCGATGTTGTAGAGGGTCCGAGGAGTTGCAGCGCTGGTGGCGTCCTGCTGGCCATAGGCGCGAACAAGGGTGATCTTGCCATCGGTAATCTGTGCGATAGAGACGCTCGGAACGTGGTTCTGCTGCAGGAGCTGCACGATATCGCTGTCCAGGTTCGGAGTCTGCGCGGAAAGGATGCCAGGAAAGAAGGCCAAAACGGCGGCATACGCGATGAATGGGACAGCTCTAGCTCTCATGACAGTGTAATACGGCACAGATACGGGAAAAGTTCCACCCAAAGCTATCGATGGAGAAATACTTCATCGGAGCAGAGGAGCCAAAACTCTAACCCCGGTTCGTTGCTATCAGGGTGGTAGTTCAAGGCATCTGGCCTTCAGGTGGTGCAAAATTGTCGAGTTACTCGCGGATCGTATATGCGGAACTCCCCCTTCGGGACTGCGGATGAGTGACGGGGCACTCGGAAGTTGTGGGGTCGGGCGTCGACTTGACGAGAAACGGCCGACCTGTACAAGTGCAAAGTGCTGCGACGGGCTGGAAGAGGGGATCTTGGGAAAGTTGATGCGAGGCCCCGTGCAAGCTTCAGACGACCCAGTCGCGGGCTTCCGCCCGAACCGGTTGGGCGTTCTTGGGCACCGTTTGTTGCGATAGTCCTGACGGAAGGAGTCGAACCTTCCAACCTGCTGGCGCGGAGGCCGGCGCATTTTGCCTTCCTGGGCGGCTCTTAAAACGATAACGTCCACATCTGTATTAATACGCGATGAGGTAAAGCCGCAGACGAAGGCAAACTACGCCTACGTCTGCGCTACCAGCTTGTGTCTTGAATTATTGTCGGTCTTACTTTAAAGTAAGACTGGAGGTGATGTCATGCTCAAAGCCCACGTATCTTCGCGAGGACAACTTGCCCTTCCCAAACAAGTCCGCGACCAATTAGGTTTGGGTGAGGGGGACTGCTTATCGGTTAGGGTTGAGGGCGACGAGGTAATCCTAAGGAAAGCGGTGACGGGGAATTGGCGGGAATGGGAAGGACGATTCAAAGGCTCCGACCTCCTGGATGATCTGGCGCGCAATCGGCGAAAGGAGTTGACCCGTGACCGCAAGCGTTCTTGACTCCTGGGCGATTATCGGCTGGCTTCAGGGTGAAGAGCCGGCCCGCACTAAAGTGCGCGAACTTCTGGAGCAAGCTTCGCGTGGCGCTGCCAAAGTGAGTATTTCGTTGATCAACGTCGGCGAAGTCTTCTACCTCATTGCCAAGCGCCACGGCGCCGCCCCCGCTGAGCGGTTCCTCGCCGACCTTGCCATGATGCCGATTCAGTCGCTCCTGCCCGATCGAAAGTTGATCCTCGGTGCCGCCCGCTTGAAAAGCCGCTACCCTATCTCTTATGCAGATGCCTTTGCCGCGGAAACCGCGAGAGACCAGAATGCCAATCTGGTAACCGGGGATCCGGAATTGTGGCAACTCTGCCAGCACGAGCCCATCGATCTCATTTGGTTGGGCAAGAGGCAAGCCCCCTGACGCCTGCGCTCCCAGCTCTTTCGTCAATGATCAATCGAAAATCGTCAATCGAAAATGAGCTGTCATTGGAACAGCCGGGGGGCGAACTGGTGCAGGTAGTCTCTCCAGTTGATCCAGGTATGCATGCCGGGCGACTCTTGCAATTCGACATTGAAGCCGTGCTTCTTCAGGAGTTCGACGGTTGACCGGGTAATGGGAATCAGGGAATCGTCTTTGCCGGTGGCGAACCAGAACACTCGCAGCCCTTTTTTGGCGTTAGCATCATCCAGCCCCGCGCCGAACTTGGACTCAATCGATTCCGGGGTCTCGCGAAACCAGCCGGAGCTGAATACGCCGATGTAAGCGAATTTATCGAGGTGGGCCATGCTGATGTTCAAAGTCTGAAATCCGCCCATGGACAGCCCGGCAATGGCAGTATTGTTTCGGCCGGAGCGCACCCGATAGTGGCTCTCCACGTACGGCACGATGTCCTGCACAAAATCCTTCTCAAATTCCCCGTTTTTCAAGGCGGCCATAAAATCGTCATGGCTTTTCGCCGGGGTATGTCCCGCGGGCATCACCACAATCATCGGCTTGGCCTGACCCGCGGCGATGAGGTTGTCCTGGATGAAGTTGGCGCGCCCCTCCGAGGTCCAATCGTCGTCGGAACCGCCCGCCCCGTGGAGCAGATAGAACACCGGATACTTTCCCTTGCCCGTCTCATAGCCGGGAGGGGTGTAGATGTGCATGCGTCGCACGATGCCGAGAGATTTGGATGGATACCAGACCGAAGCCACCGCGCCGTGCGGCACGTCCTGAACATCCTGGTAATTGAGGCCGGGAATGGAAACCACGGTTTCAACATAATTCAATTCCTGGCTGGCGAGCGGGTTGCGCGGATCGGCCACTTGCACGCCGTCCACGACGAAGTGGTAGCGGAACGTGCCGGGCATCAAGGGCCCAAAGGTCACGGACCAGACGCCATCCGGTCCGGCTTGAAGATCGTGCTCAATCTTTTTCTCTTCTTCCGGGCTATTGAACCACTCACCCTTCACCGTCACCGTCTTCGCATCGGAAGCGTACAGGCGAAAAGTTACTTGCTTGTCCGACAGCACCTCGGGCGAGACCAGCGTATCGTTCGGCGTTTGTGGACGTGATGGCGGTGGCGGTGTTGGCGCCGCCTGCTTGGGCGGTTGCTGCGCGAGACTGAAACTGCCCACCAGAATTGCAAATGATAGCGCAAGAATTGGGACGATACGCTTCGAGCTAGGCATGGATGTGCTCCCACTCAAAATTCCGGTTTGGTCTCTCCTGCTTCAGGCGCTGCTGGCGCCTATCTGCCGAGGCGGTCATTCTATGCCTGCGGCATTTAAGAAGCCAGTTAAGACTGCGGATAGGACGCGATGACAGTAATATTGCCTCCCGCTCCCAGTGGGCGGACCAGACGGAAGCGGCGCGAAAGACTTGCAGCAAGGTGGGGGGCGATCTCCTTCACAGTGGCAAGGCCTCACGCACAGCATTTAAAGCGAAGTTGCGTAAAGTATGCTAGGCAGGAAACAAACTTTCCAGGTCACGCCCACCATGCACGATGCGTAAAACGACGATCTCATCCCGGTACGGCTGATAAAAGACTAGATGCCTGGGAAAGCCTGCCCCCGATACGCGACGAGCCCCACGCAGTTCGGCGGCACTAAAATTACACGGCGTTCCCGCGCGTGGTCCGCGGGATATCCGCAAGAGCGTGGACGTGACGGCCTTTTCCCATCGTTTCGCTAGTTTCCGGTCCGCTTGGGCTTCGTACCAGTCGGACTGCTCCAGGATATCCGCAATGGCCGCCTCACTGAGGCTGATCCGAAGGGTCTTCACCGGGTCCGGACCCGCTCCCGCAGTGCAGCGATCAACCCTTTCTTGCGAATCTCGGCGATCGACACCTCAAGCTTGGGACCACGGGCGGCGGCCAGCAGTTCCTGTTCCAGGTTCGCCATGCGGCGTTCTTTGTCCTGGCGAATTAACTCTCGCACGTACTCGCTGGGCGTGCCCCAGTCTCCGGATGCAACCTGGCCTTCAATATAGGCCTTGAGGACTTCGGATAAAGAGATATTTAAAGAGGTCATCGGCATGTCCTCAGATTATGTCATTTTATGAAGGCGTTCAACGGCATTGTCCACCAAGGCCCCTTAACGGGGACGTATGGCGCTGGGCCGGGAAGTTCAGAACCAGCGAACGCAATCTCGGAATTGCGCACTTTGAAATTCGTGCCGCGTTGCGCCAATTGCTCGACGACACCCGGACCTGGATCGAACACAAGTCCTATCCGCCTGATGAAATTGCGGTGCGCTTCCATCACCGGCTTGTGCGGATTCACGCTTTTCCAAACGGCAACCGACGCCATTCGCGCCTTATGGCCGATCTTCTCGCGATGAGCCTCGGGAGAGAGAGGTTTTCATGGGGAAGCGCCAATCTGCAGGATGCCGGCGCCGTACGTCAGAGCTACATCGCAGCCCTGAGGGCCGCCGATAATTACGACATCGGTCCGCTGCTGGCGTTCTCGCGCTCCTAGATTCCTTTGCGGTGCGCTCCGTCATTATTACCACCAAGGACGGTAGTATTATTTTTCACTTTTGCCTTTTGCCCTTTGCCTTTTGACTTGCCTTTCCCCTCTTCCCGTACCCCCAATCGGGAATTCCGAATTCCGAACCCGTGTCCCTTGTCCCGTAACCCGTGTCCCGAATTCTGAACCCGTGTCTCTTGTCCCGAATCCCGAGTCCCGAATCCTAACCACGAATCCTGAGTCCCGGATGCCGTCTACCGTCTACCTTCTCCCGTATGATAGACTTCCTCCCGACAAACCCATGCTTCGCGAAATTCACATTCAAAACTACGCTGTCATTGATAACCTCACTGTGGAGTTTGGGCCGGGCCTGAACCTGCTCTCCGGGGAAACCGGCTCTGGCAAATCCATCCTGGTGGATGCCCTGGGACTGGCGCTGGGCGGACGCACTTCCGCCGAGGTCATTCGCACGGGCGAGGATCGCGCTCTCGTGACCGCCGTATTTTCCGCGGAAGGGAAGGCTCCGTGGGCCGATTGGCTGGAGGAGTACGGCGTGGCGGCAGGCGACGATGGCGAGCTGATCTTGCGCCGCGAACTGCAAGCCGGGGGCAGAAGCCGCATGCTGGTGAATGACCAGCCGGTCACGCTGGCGGCCGTCCGCACCCTTGCTCGCCGCGTGGTGGAGATGCACGGTCAGAACGAGCACGTCTCCCTTTTTGCCCGCGACGCGCAGCTTGGCTTGCTCGATCAGTTTGCCGGCGTCGGTGCGGAACTGGAAACCGTTCGCACCCTGCACGCGCGGCGCCGCGAGCTGGAGCAGGAGTTGGAGAGCCTCAGCCACAACGAACAGGAGCGCCTGCGAACGCTTGACCTGCTGGGCTTTCAGATGCGCGAGCTGGAAAAGGCGGAACTGCAGCCGGGAGAAGACACGCAGCTTGAGGAAGAGCGCCGGATTCTTTCCAACCTGGAGAAGATTCGCACCGCTGCGTCCAACGCCTTCGCGGAACTGTATGAGGATGAGGGCGCGGCCATCGCTCGCGTTGCCGCCGCCGCTCGCCAACTTGATGAGTTGCGCCGCTACGACGCTTCCGTTGCGCCGGAAGTCGAACCGCTGGCAGCAGCGCGCGCGGCTCTGGAAGACGTGGCCGCCTTCCTGCGCAATTACGTGGGAAAGCTGGAAGCGAACCCGTTGCGCTTGGAAGAGATTGAGGACCGCCTGGCGCTGATCGATCGGCTGAAGCGCAAGTACGGCGCGAGCGTGGAAGATATTCTGGCCTATGCTGCCGAAGTTCGACAGAACCTCGCCAGCCTGGAACATGCCGATGAGCGTCGGGAAGCCGTGCGGAAAGATTTGGCCAAAGCGGCGGCTGAGTATCGCAAGGCGGCGGAAGCGCTCTCAGAAAAGCGGCGCGAGGCGGCTCGGCGGATGGTGAAGCTGGTGCGCGAGGAACTGGCACAGCTCGGCATGGAAAAAACGCGCATCGAGATTCAATTTGGACGCGCGCCGGAAGGCCAGGGCGGGGCAGTCGGGATCGACGAAATTGAATTCCGCATTTCACCCAACGTCGGTGAGGATTTGCGGCCCATGGAGAAGATCGCTTCGGGCGGGGAAATTTCGCGCCTGATGCTGGCTTTGAAAACCGTGGTGGGTCAGGCACGCGTGGGCCGCGGCGCGCGCGGGGCTCGCCACAGCAACGATGTGACCTTTATTTTCGATGAAATCGACGCCGGGGTCGGCGGACGCGTGGCGGAGTCGGTGGGGCAACGCCTGAAGCGCCTGGCTCGCGGCGCGCAGGTGCTGTGCGTTACCCATCTGGCGCAGATTGCTTGCTTTGCCGATCGCCATTTCTACGTGGAAAAATCCGCTCGCGCCAATCGCACCGTGACCACCATTAAGCCTCTTGCCGGGGAAAAAGAACGCGCGGAAGAGCTGGCGCGAATGCTCTCCGGCAGCCAGATTACCGACTCCGTCCTGAAACACGCTGCGAGTATGCTGCGGCAAGCGGCGGGGTAGGTCGGGTGTGCGGGCGAGATTCAAGATTCAAAATTCAAGAGCGTGTACCAGCCGGTTCGGTGGGAAACGACGGTGCGATTCATATGGCCCGCGAGTGCAAGTGCCTTGTGGCTTTTGAAAATGTCTGGAAGAATAATCAAGCTCTTTTCAAGGCGATCGGCATTTACCTGGGAGCTTTGGGGATATTCGGGCTATCCACAATCAAAAAGCCCACGGCGGGATGATTTCCACCGTGGGCTTTGAAAATGTCAAACAATTCAACGCACTCGATCCAACTTACCGTCTGAAACCGCGCCATCCGCCGATAAATCCGCGGCCGTAGCCAAAACCTCTTCCAATGATGCCCAGCGCTACTCCCGGTCCCGGATAGGACGGGGCGTAGTCATCCGGCGCATAAGAGTTGTAGTAGTAAGGATCGTAGGGATAGGAGGGGTACGCGGAGTACCCGCCCCAATAGGGAGCGTAACCGTAGCCATAACTGAAGCCCCCCCATCCGCGGCCGTATCCGTAACCATAGCCACCACGGTAACCGTAGCCGCGGTATCCGCCAAATCCGCGTCCCCAGCCATAACCCCGGCCGCCGTAACCGTACCCTCTTCCCCCGTAGCCGTAACCTCGATATCCCCCTCCGCCATAGCTGCGTCCACCATAACTGCGCCCGCCACTGTAACCGTGCCCGCCGCCGTAGCGATGTCCCCCACTATAGCCATGTCCACCGCTGAAGCTATGTCCACCGGAAAACCCGTGTCCCCCACCGCCACCGTGACCGCCACCGCGTCCCTGGGCAAAGCCGGTGGTGGCAAGCGCCAACCCGATCACCAACACCATCATGAGCCTTTTCATTTCAGCCTCCAGCCCCCTTCGTCTCATGCCGATCTCGCCTGTGGGGGAGCAACCAATTACATGCGCAATTAATGTGCCATTTCTAATTCGAGGTAAACCCATGAAAAATAATGACAATGCCAGACAAGGAGGTGAACAAAATCAACCAGCCGGTGGTGGATTTGGGCCGGTGCACGATTTCGGGCGGCCGAAATCCGAATCGAAAGCCGCGCGACAGGCCTCCTGTCATCTTCATTATCACCTCCGCCTCGAAAGAAAAAAACGCCCACGACGAGTTGTCTCTCGCCGTGGGCAGAGGGTTCAAAAGACAACTATGGACATCTCAGAAGAGGGCGCCAGCTTACCGTCTAAATCTGCGCCAATCGTCCCGATCGCGGTCCCGGTGGAACCGACGATCTTGATCGAAATCCCGACGTGCCACACCACCACCTACGACCGGTGGGCAGTACGCTGAATCGGGCACGTAATACTCAGGCGCTGGAGCATAGGAGAAGCCCAGTGCAAAGCCAGATCTGTCGCGGTCATGGCGGACGACTCTGACATCCCGATCCGCGTGCCCGGAGAAATGCCTCGCAATGACTCTACCGGAGTGTCTGTTGAAGTCATCCCGATCGCGGGCAAAGCCGACGGATGACAACGCTAGCCCAATCGCTAGAACCATCATTAGCTTTTTCATAGTAGCCTCCTGCCCCCATCATCTCGTGTTGCCCTTTTCCTGGGGAGCAACCGATTCTGGTAGGGGCAATCGATTGGCCAATTCAATCTAGCTGTAAGTAGCTGAAATATTAGGACGACACAGGAGACGCATGACGTCAGCATCCACATGACCCGCGGCGGCGCTTGGGCCGGTGCACCACTTGGGGTACTCGCATCCCACCTCATGCGCAGATTTTGTTCTGCGCCTGTTGAGCAAAACTCCGGAAGCCGGCCCTTTCAGGAAATGGAAAATACGTGGGGAATCGACACAGGTAGGCGGTCGCCCGCTTTCCCTGTCACACCACCGTACATGCGG
>ODAK010007852.1_pt1 | contig 10718 bp, 9 predicted proteins | sample 1539591 | NCBI WGS metagenome assembly ODAK01 (sample SAMEA3539303, study PRJEB22396) | soil metagenome | biome: tundra; feature: field; material: soil | place: USA | collected 2010-05 | depth 0.15 m | reverse complement strand
ACGACTCCCTTTCACAGTCCGACACGGCTTCCTGGTCAGCGTGACCAAATTGACCTCGCACAACGGACAGCGGCGCTGACTCACTTGACGAAGTCAATAGATGCAGTCTCCCAAAAGGGCGGGCGCTTTATGACTCTTTCGCCCCAACGATGACACAACTATCAGAACGCGTTGGCAACCGGCGCCCCGGCGTTCGCCGATAAAGCCTGCTTCCCATATTTCATGTTTAACAAAAGAGGTATCGACGCGTTTGGGAACTATTTTTTTGCTGCTTCGTAGTAGGGATTCGCGCCGGAGGCGTGGTCGGTGACGTCGACGATCCGATGAATCTCCGACACCGAATCGCGAAGGGCCACTTTAATACCTTGGCTCAAGGTCACCGCGGCCATGCCGCATCCCGCACAACCTCCGCTAAGGCGTAGGTACGCCACGTCATCTTCGACCGCGACCAGATCGGCGCGGCCGCCGTGGGCCGCGATGCTCGGATTGATCTGTTGCTCGAGGACCTGCAGTACCCGCTGGGCCACGTCGCCACTGAGGTCGATCGGCGGTCCATTGATGACCGGGCTCGGTCCGCTGGGACGCGGGGGCCGGTTGGGATTTTCGATGAACATACCGCCCTGGTCGCCATCGGGGTTGAGATCGAGCACCGAACCGCGAATCTTGGCCACGCTATCGAAGGGCACCACCAAGGAGAGTCCGCCGCGTTCGTCGGACCAGTCTTGGGGACCAGCGTCCTCGATCGCCTGGAAGTAAATGTCGTAGGTGTAGGCGTTGCTGGCCGCACCGGTGACCTCGATCCACAGCGCCAGGGAGGACGCGTTTTCCTCGTTGGCTCGCAGCGCCAGCACCATCTCCAGCGCCGCGTCTGATGCGCGCAGAACCTTCTCGCTGTCGGAATCGATGTGGGTCATGGGGCCTCTAACGAACTTCTTGAGTTGCGGCCATCATAGGGGGGTGCCCCGGATTCTCTTGCTACTGCCCACCGCCACCTACCGGGCCGCGGATTTCATAGCGGCCGCCGACCGTTTGGGGGTTGACGTGGTGGTGGGCTCCGAACATCGCCAAGCCCTGGCCCGTTCCATGGGGGACCGGGCCCTCGTGGTGCCACTGCACGACGGCGACGCCGCAGTCAGGGCCATCGTGGAACTGCATGCTCGCAGCCCGCTCGACGCCGTCATCGCCGTCGACGACCAAGGACTCATAATCGCGTCAATGGCGGCTATGACGTTAGGTCTTCGTCACAATCGGCCCGACGCCGTTCGCGCCGCCCGCGACAAGACCATCATGCGTGAACGCTTGGCCAGGGCGTCGCTTCGCCAACCCGACTACCGTGTGGTTCCCCTCGACGGTGACGTGGTCGCGGCCGCGCGCCAGATCGGTTATCCCTGCGTGGTCAAGCCGGTGTCGCTCTCGGCCAGTCAAGGCGTCATCCGCGTGAATGACGATGGCGAGGCCGCCGTGGCCGTTGCCCGAATCCAGGCCATTCTCGAGAACCGTCGCGAGAACGTACTGGTCGAACGTTTTGTGCCCGGCGCCGAGGCCGCCGTCGAGGGCCTACTTTCGCAAGGACGCCTAGAGGTGCTGGCCGTTTTCGACAAGCCCGATCCGCTAGACGGACCCTTCTTCGAAGAGACGATCTACGTGACGCCGTCGCGACAGAGTCCGGCGCTGCTCGTCGAACTGGGCGAAACGGCCGCTCGAGCGGCCGAAGCATTGGGACTGAGAGAAGGGCCGGTGCACGTCGAGTTACGAATTGGTTCCGACGGCGCCGTGACGATACTGGAACTGGCGGCCCGTTCCATTGGGGGACTCTGCGCCCGGGCGCTGCAGTTTGGCGCGGGCGTCAGCCTCGAAGAGTTGATCATCCGCCACGCGCTCGGGCTAGGTCTGGAGGGACTCCATCGCGAGTCCCGGGCGTCGGGAGTCATGATGCTACCCATCCGAATGGCTGGACTTCTAGATCATGTCTCGGGTCAAGAGCAAGCGCTCTCTATCGAAGGGGTAGTCGGTCTGGAGATAACGATCGCCAAGGGCCGGGCGGTGGTCCCGCTTCCCGAAGGCGGCCGCTATTTGGGGTTCGTCTTCGCCCGCGGAGCAACGCCGCGAGGTGTTGAAGCGACGCTTCGCCGGGCCGAGGCCTGCCTCGAAGTGCATTTGCAGTGAGGGTCATGTTGGCTTCACTAATGAACGCGTCGAGGGGTTGGTGAGAGCGGCGCAATTGTCGCCGACGACCGGGGAAGACGGGTCAGCGCGCGTGGGTATCCTCGACCGTCGACGGTTTCGTCGCGACGAGAGGGTTTGGACGGCCTAGGAAACCTTGGCGAACCGTAAGGTCCACGCGAGTTCATCTTTGGCCGTGGCCGATGCAATAGTATCGGACAAGTTCTGTACCAGGTGTTAACAGCGAAGTGGGCGCCCGCTTTCTTCGTGAGGGGGAGGCAAAGTGACTGTAACCGTAGAACCGGCCGGCCGAGCGCCGGAGAAGGGGCTCAAGACCGGCGCCCTCGGTTTGATTTCCAGCGTCGTCATTGGTATTGCCTCGACCGCTCCCGCGTACAGTTTGGCGGCGACGCTCGGTTTCGTGGTGGTCGCCATTGGAGTGCAAGCCCCGATCGTGGCCATCCTTGCCTTCGTGCCGATGTTCTTCATCTCCATTGCCTTCCAACAGATGAACAAGGTCGATCCCGACTGCGGGGCGACGTTTACCTGGGCCACGCGCGCGTTCACGCCGCGAGTCGGATGGATGGGCGGGTGGGGGGTCATAGCGGCCGACGTCATCGTGATGGCCAGCCTCGCCCAGGTGGCCGGTCAGTACGTCTTTGACCTCTTTAATTCCTCCAGTATTGGTAACGACGCGTCGAGTCCCTGGGTCCTGCTGATCGGCATCTTGTGGATCGTGTTCATGACGTGGATTTGTTACGTCGGCATCGAAGTCTCGGCCAATTTCCAGAAGGCGCTGCTGGGCATCGAACTGACGATGCTCACCGTATTGTCCGTCTGGGCCCTCGTACGGGTGGGCAACGGCAGCGCGCCGGTGGGACACCTCACCCCGTCCTTGTCGTGGTTCAACCCCTTCAAGGTGAAGCACTTTAATGACTTCGTCATTGGTCTAGCGGACATGCTCTTCATCTACTGGGGATGGGACACGGCGCTTAACCTCAACGAAGAGACCGATAACGCCGAGGTAACGCCGGGCAAGGCAGGCGTCATCTCCACCTTCTTCCTGCTGGGTATTTACGCCCTGGTCATTTTCTCGGTGCAGTCGTTCGCCGGCATTGGCACTCACGGCATCGGACTGGGTAACCAATCCCACACCAATGACGTGCTTTCGATCCTGGGTCCGGCCATCTTCGGCAAGTCGACGCTGGCGTCGGTCCTTGACCACCTGCTGTTGTTGATGGTGTTGTCGTCGGCCGCGGCATCCACCCAGACCACCATTTTGCCGACGGCCCGTACCGTGCTGTCCATGGCCGTGCACAAGGCCCTGCCGCGATCTTTCGCCAAGATGCACAAGCGCTTTCTCACGCCGACGGTCGCCACCGTCAGCTTCGGACTGGTATCGATCGTCCTTTACGTGATCATGAACTTCCTGTCGGCCGGCCACGTGATCGCCGACTCGGTGGACGCCCTGGGCGTGGTGATCGCGTTCTACTACGGCCTCACCGGGTGGGCCTGCGTGTGGTACTACCGCAAGAGCATCACAAAGAGCGTGCATAACTTCTTCGTGCTAGGTGTGATGCCCCTCGTGGGAGCCATCATCCTGTACTTCCTTCTCGGCTGGTCCTTCTGGTACTACTGGACCGCGTCCAATAGCTATACCTACCTAAAGATATTCGGCCACACCTTCGGAGGAACCTTCATCCTGGACGTGGGAGCGCTTTTGCTGGGGGTCATCTTGATGTTCACCATGCAGGCCTTTCGCCCGGCGTTCTTCCGGGGCGAGACCCTGACCCGGGACTCGCCGACGCTGGTCACCGAAGAGTACGGGACCACCCATGAAACGACGCACTGACGTGGCCCCGCGGCGCGTACTACCAACCGATCCAGAGGAGAAACAAAATGGCTGACGCCAACAACTCGCCACGCATCGTCGTCGGCGTCGACGGTTCGCCGCTGGCGCGTTCGGCTCTCGAGTTCGCGATTGAAGAGGCCCGCCTACGCGGCGCGCAGCTGCACGTCATCTACGCCTACCCGGCGATGGCATCGGCGCTCACCGGTTCGACCGGCAAGGACTACTACGAGCAGGTCGAAAGCGACGCTCGGGAACTGTTACAGGGCCTGGTGGGCGATGCTCCTTCCACCGAGGGCGTAGACGTCGAGTGGATTGCCGTACCGGGTAATCCCTCCGAAGTGCTCATTGAAGCGAGCAAAGACTCGGTGTTGCTGGTGGTCGGCTCTCGGGGAGTGGGGGGATTCATGGGCCTGGTGATGGGTTCGGTTTCAACCCAGTGCGTGCACTATTCGCACTGTCCCGTGTTGGTGGTTCGCGAAGAGCACTGATCGGGACGGTACCAAGCGCCTCCAGCAAAGTCTGACCGCGGAAGAAAACCTCTCCGACGAGCGACCGGGATCTTGTCGCGCTTTCGTTTACGACGGACCGCGTGACGTGCCGGTGCTGATCGCGGCGATGTGGTTGGATTACTAGGGGTCCGAAGCACGCTTCGTAGGGGGACCCGCAATTCGTGACGAAGCAAGGGGGCGAGGTAGGAATGCGAGTACTAATTATCGGGGCCGGAGGCGTGGGATCGGCCATGGCCCGCACGACGATGAAGTGGAACCTCTTTGAGCGCGTCATCGTGGCCGATTACGACGAACAACGGGCCCACAGGGCCGTCGCCAATGGCGGCGATCGTTTCGCCGCTTTTCAGCTGGACGGCAGCGATGAACGGGCCATCGTGGGCCTGATTCAAAGTGAGCGGGTGGACGCCGTGGTAAACGCGCTCGACCCGCGTTTCGTCATGCCGCTCTTTCGGGCCTGCTTCGCGGCGGGGGTCACCTACCTCGACATGGCGATGTCGCTGTCGCACCCCCATCCCACCGACCCGCACTCCTTGACCGGCATCAAGTTAGGTGACGAACAGTTTGCCATGGACGATCAATGGAAGGAGAGGGGCCTGCTGGCGTTGTGCGGCATCGGCGTCGAACCGGGGCTGTCGGACGTATTTGCCCGACACGCGGTCGACAAGCTTTTCTCCTCCGTCGACGAGTTGGGCGTCCGGGACGGAGCCAATCTGGTGGTGGCCGGCTACGAATTTGCCCCTTCTTTCTCCATCTGGACGACCATCGAGGAGTGCCTCAACCCACCGGTCATCTGGGAGCGCGGCAAGGAATGGTTCACCACGGCGCCCTTCAGTGAGCCCGAAACGTTCAACTTCCCTGAGGGAATCGGGCCGGTGGAGTGCGTCAACGTTGAGCACGAAGAGGTCCTGCTGATGCCGCGCTGGCTGGACGCCAACCGGGTCACCTTCAAGTACGGTCTGGGCGACGAATTCATCCAGGTGCTTTCGACGCTGCACAAACTGGGTCTTGATTCGACCACCCCGATTCGCGTGGGCAACGTCGAGGTCTCGCCCCGCGACGTGGTGGCCGGCTGTTTGCCGAATCCGGCCGAGCTGGGCGATCGGATGTCGGGCCTGACCTGTGCGGGAACCTGGGTTACGGGCAAGGGCGCTGACGGCTCGCCTCGCGAGGTGTATCTGTATCACGTAGTCGACAACGCCTGGTCGATGTCGGAGTTCGGCTCGCAAGCGGTGGTGTGGCAGACCGCGATGAATCCCATCATTGCCTTGGAACTCTTGGACTCGGGAGCTTGGAGCGGCGAAGGGGTACTCGGACCCGAGGCCTTGTCGGCCGAACCATTTCTCGATCTGGTGAACAGCCACGGCGCGCCCTGGGGCTTGGAGGAGCGCACTCCTTCGAAGAAGTAAGTCGTTTCGTTTACTGACACCAAGGTCGACCGCCGTCGAACTGTACGTTCTACTGAACGGTGACCAGTGTGCCAATCGGGGTGTGGGGAAAAAGAATGGCCGCGTGGGCGAACGTCATTTCTACGCACCCCAAACTCTGGGGGTACCCGTATTGAGACCGCAGGAAACCGTGCAATGCGTCGCCGCCGTGGAAGTAGGAGACCCACGGGATGCCCGGGTCACTGTAGGCCTGGCCGTTGGGATTGACGCCGGACATGGTCGTGACGAGGTATCGCACGTAGACCGGATAGGTGCCCGCCTGCGTCGGCGCGGCGCTGATGCCCGTATTCACGTACGTCTCGTAGGTGATCTTTCCATTGGTGTAGAGCCTGAGCAGTTGGGGAAGGGTCTGGCGCACGTAGACGTAGTTGTAACTCCGGGGATCAACTTGGTGCTTGATCGCGGCGCTGACCAATTCGTGCCAGGTGGTGGGATTCATCGAACCGGTGGTAGCAAGATTATGAACTAACTGAAAGTTCATCAGCGCGCCCTGAAGGACTACGTTGTTCGTCCCCACGCGCCACAGTTGTCTGAGGGTGGATTCCAGTAATCGAAATCGCCACACGTAGTTGCCACGTTGGAGTTTGGTGGGTTTGCTTACCGCGGTAGTGGCGGCGGGCGTCGTGGTCAACGTGGTCGAAGTCGTCGACGTCGTGGAAGTTGTCGACGTCGACGGAACCGTCGTGGTGGTGGTCGACGTCGTGGTGGTGGTCGAGGTGGTGGGGCTTTGACGAGTTTCAAAGGACACGGGTAAGTACTTAAGCATCGCGAGTAACTGATCTTCGAGTCTGATCGTGTAGTTCACGTTCAGCGGTCGCTCCGAGAGTGACGTTGCGTGGTTCGAGGGAGCGTTCTTTGAGCCCGCGTCGCTCAACGCTTGGGCCATAGGGGCGGAAACTAAGGTCCCGGCCACCATGGAACCGGCGACGAGGAAGTAAGGAATTGATCGGTGGAGGGACTTCACGGGTCAAGGTTAGTGGTTGAGTGGCGTCGGTCCTTCGATTGTAACGGTTCCGTTACCGATGGTGCCGGCGACGCTTGCGCGCGTTGACGAGAACTGACGGCGCCCAGCCGGCGTCGTCGGGATTGACGTTGGTGCCCGGCGGGACTATTTCGTCGATGCGGTCCAACACGTCCGCTTCAAGCTGGATGGAGGGTGCGGAGAGTTGCGATTCGAGTTGTTCCATGGTGCGAGGCCCGATGATCGCCGAACTGATCGCCGGGTGCTCGAGCACGAAGCCAAGGGCCATTTCGATCAAGCTCACGCCGGCTTCGTCGGCCAGGGCCGTCAAGGTGGTGACGATTTCCAGCTTGCGCTGGTTGGCCGGCAGGCTCATGTCGTAGCGCCCCGGCAGCCGCGCGGCGCGCCGACTGACGTTTTCTTTGCCGGCACCAAACTTCCCCGATAGCCAGCCGCCGGCCAGGGGGCTCCAGGGCAAGACACCCATTCCGTAGGCCTGCGCGACGGGCAACACGTCGCGCTCGATGCCGCGCACCAGAATTGAGTAGGGAGGCTGTTCGGTTTTGAACCGTTCTCGTCCTCGGCGCTCGGCCACCCACTGGGCCTCGACGATCTGCTCGGCGGGAAAGGTCGAACTGCCAAAGCAGCGAATCTTGCCGGAGTGCACCAGATCGCTTAAGGCCCCCAGCGTCTCATCGATGTCCACCGATTCATCGGGTCGATGGATCTGGTACAGGTCGATGTAGTCGACACCCAAGCGGCGCAAGCTGTTCTCGCACTCGGCGATGATCCAGCGACGCGAGTTACCCTGCGCGTTGGGATCATCGCCCATGTTGCCGTGCACCTTGGTAGCGAGCACCACGCGCGATCGATCAATCGACGCCAATGCCTTGCCCACGATGATCTCGGACTCGCCCTCGGAGTAGACGTCGGCGGTGTCGACGAAGTTGATGCCGGCGTCGAGCGCTCGATGGATGATGCGGACCGATTCGTCATGATCGGGGTTGCCCCAGGCCCCAAACATCATGGCACCTAAGCAGAGCGGGCTGACTTTAATGCCGGTTGGACCGAGAGAGTGAAGTTGCATAGGCTTACCTTATGGTTCGTGCGAGCAGTTGGCGCTCAGTTTTGGATCCGCTCGACGTGGTCACTGGCGCGAGCGGCGGGACCGGAATGAACGAAATCCTTGCTGCGAATGAGCAGCACGGAACAGACGGCGCCGACGAGGGCCAGCAGCCCGCTCACAATAAGTAAGTCGTTGACGGCCCCGGCGAAACTGGAATGAATGGCGCTGGCCAGCTCGCCGCGTACGTCGGGCGGGACTGATTTGAATACGTCGCCGGCGTTTCCCTGTTGGATGGCAGTGACCACCTTGGGGGCGCTCCCCGCGAGGGCCGGCACCGATGACAGCGCGTGCTCGAGGTGGTGGCGAATGGAGGAGGTGAATATCGAGCCGAAGGCGGCGATGCTGGTCGCGATGCCGATCTGGCGAAAGGTGGTGTTCACCCCCGAGGCCATGCCCGAACGTTCAGGCGAAACCACGCCCACTGCGGTGGAAGCCAGCGGAGGGTTCACCATACCGCTACCTATGCCGGCCACAATGAAGCCCGGAATCAAGTGGGTCCATGCGCTCGTGCCGTTGATGCCCGACATGATCAACAACCCGAGGCCCACCAGCAAAAGACCGGGTCCGATCAGCCAGCGAACGGGCATGTGGCTGCTGAGTCGCCCCGCGATAATGGCCGATACCAAGGTGCCACCACTGATTATTAGGAGTCGCACGCCGGTGCCTAGCGCCGAGTAGCCGAGGTCGTCTTGGAGATAGAGCACCATGTAGAGCAGCATGGCAAAGAGGGAGCCGTTCATGGTGAACGCGGCGATTAACCCTCCCGAAAAGGTGGGTGTGCGAAAGAGCGATAAATCAAACAGGGGATGGGCCGTGCGATTTTCAAGGAATCCGAAGGTGGCGAGCAAAATGACCGCGAGAATCAGGCAGAGCACGACTACGGAGTTGCCCCAACTGGTGACACTGGCGTCAATCAGCCCGTAGACCAGACTCACCAGTCCGCCCGTAAGCACCACGAAGCCGGCCCAGTCCGGCTGCGAGGCATTGGGGGTCAGCGATTCGTCCACTTTCCACCAGGTAATCGCGATCGCCACGACGCTGATGGGAAGGTTAACCAGGAAGATGCCGCGCCAACTGATCTCGCTGGTAATCAGGCCACCGAGAATTGGGCCGAGCGCCGTCGCGACGCCGGTGACAGCCCCCCAAACCCCGAAAGCAATACCGCGCTCTTTGCCGTGGAAGCTTTGGGCAAGTAATGCCAGCGAGGTGGCGAACATGATCGCCCCGCCCACTCCCTGAGCGCTTCGCGAGAGGATCAACATGAGCGGTGACTGCGCTAGGCCACAGGTCAACGAGCCCAGCGTGAAGATAACCAGACCGATCAGGAAGAGCAGTCGACGGCCGTATCGATCGGCCAACGAACCGGCGGTGAGCAAGAGTGAGGCCAGCGTAAGGGCGTAGGCGTCGATGACCCACTGCACGTCAGAAAAGTTGGTGTGCAAGCCTTTTTGAATCTCGGGTAGGGCCACGACGACGATGGTGACGTCGAGCAGCAGCATGAAGGTGGCGGCGCAAACAACGATGAGGGTCCACCATTTCTTATCCACGATGGTGGCTCCGATCGGAACATGAGAACAGGGAGTTAAGCCGGAAGGAACATTGGTTGGTGGCGATTGCGAGGATAGTAGTCGGTCGCTGCATATCGCTGCAGATTAACGGCCTCTGACACCAGGTATTTCAGGGCGCGACCGGAAAATTGTCCGATGACGAGGAGTGGCCCTTCCACGTCGCCCACATTGCGACAAACCGAGACGGGCATTTTTATGGAAGCGTCGGAGCACGAATGTCGCACGAGGCTGTCAAGATAGTCCGGTGACCAAAAGATTTCTTCAGGTGCCGGAGCTCATCGTGGGCTTTGACACCGAAACGACTGGGCTCGACGTCTCGGTCGAGCGAGCAATCTCTTATGGCTTCTGCGCCTATCGATACGGCCAACCGGAGCACGATGAACACTTCTTTGTAGTGCCGGATCGTCCTATTAGCGAAGGCGCTCGAAGAGTCCACGGTCTGAACGTGGAAGATATCGAGGCGAAGAGGTCCACGGAGTCGGTGTATTCGGTCGAAGAGGGACTCGCGCATGCCGTGGAGATCTTGCGCCACTACCAGAGTCTTAATGCGTACTTCGTGGGATCAAATTTGATGCGGTTCGATTTGGAGATGTTGCGCTGGAGTTATCGGTCTATGTTTGCAAAGTCGCTCGAGGACGACGGATTCAATATTGCTCGAATGCGCATAATCGACGTCGTGGAGCATGATCTTTTGATTGAACCGAGTCGCGTCGATCGGCCCCGTCGAGGTCTGGACTATCTCTGTTCGCACTACGGCGTTAAGGAGGGTGGACATGTTGCTCTTGATGATGCTCGCGCGGCCGTAGAAGTGTTCTTCGAACAGGTCCTCTTTAACAGTGCCGGGCAGATGTCGTTTGGTCTGACGGCTCCGCCCGCGTCGCAACTTACGACTATTGAAATTAACGAAACCTAAACTTTGGAGAGTTGGGCACTCAGCGCTGGGTGGTAAGGTTGCTCCCTTAGGGGCCGTTGGCGCAGTCTGGTAGCGCACTTGCATGACACGCAAGGGGTCACAGGTTCAAGTCCTGTACGGCCCACTACTGAAATCTGTCACGTCATCGTGAACAGCTGAACCCGTGCATGCTATCGCCGGA
>ODAK010007851.1_pt1 | contig 10719 bp, 6 predicted proteins | sample 1539591 | NCBI WGS metagenome assembly ODAK01 (sample SAMEA3539303, study PRJEB22396) | soil metagenome | biome: tundra; feature: field; material: soil | place: USA | collected 2010-05 | depth 0.15 m | reverse complement strand
CCAGCCAGCACCGTCAGCCATTAGCGAAGCGCCTAGTCCTCGCCTTCAGGAGCCGTACTGTTCGGCGTGGTCACGGCAGAGCCAAAGGACTTCCCCTTCAGGCGTGTAGATCCGGCTCAGACCCGCCCAAGACTCGCTTGGATCGAGCTCGTGCAATACCGCATAGAGCGCCCGGTAGTCGACATCAAGCTGGGACTTGCGCAGATCATCTACCTGAATCCAGTCAGCTCCGAAGGTCTCCGGGAGCTGGCTGACCAGCTCCTCCATAAGACTGGTTTCATTTGTAAGCTGATTAGCGAGGTACTCGGACGTGAGACCCAGCACTGGAGCCGTAAGCGGCGCAATATGCTTGAGCACAGTAAGCAGAACTCGCAGGTATGGCCCGATGCTTACCAGCCAGCGCGTCGGCTGAACTATGACGTAGGGAGGGTACCCCGTCGCATGAAATGCGCCAGGTTGCTCGCAGTACAAATGAAGTTCCAGGCGGCGCATACCGGGTCGGCTCCTGCCAGGGACAGGCGTGAGCGTGAAAACGCTAGGACAAACCGCCTCGGCGCGAGCTTGGGCTTGGCGGAGTGCCTTGAGGAATTCACGGTGCGCCCATGCAGTCTGAGCGCGAAAATCGCTGAGCCGCTGGTCGATCGTATCCAGTCGCCTCACAAGCTGCTCAGTTGTCGTTGGAGATATACCAAACAGGAGCTGGGCCACGCTAATCTTAGCGAAGCTAAGCTCACATTCGACTTCTGGCACACCTTGTTCTAGTCGACGTAGCAACGGTCGATAGTGATAAAGATGCATGCACGGGCGGCCAGCCTGAGTACCGTTGCCGTATTTACAGATACAAGGCACCAGCTGGGTGATTTCGAGTCCCTTATAACGGCTAAGAGTGGATTCGAAGCCATCTTGCAGAACGCTGAAAAACAGCTGCGGGGCTGGCCCGCGCACCGCTAGATCGACAGTTCGGTCCTTACGCTCGGCCCGGATCAGCCCGAAGACACGTGGATCCCCGGTGTAGCGAAGAAGAGCACCGCTGCGCCAGTGAGTTCCTGTAGTAAAGCGGTGTTCACGAGCGATGAACCAGGTCGGTACTCCCGGTGGGAGGGTGTTCAGCTGGTAACGCAGATGGATCTCTCGTGCGCCGCGTACGCTCAGCGCGGCATCCCAATGCTGCTGGTATGGCGGGCTGTCCCACGGGAGCCGCTCCACCACTAGGCTCGCGGCAGTCTTATCGTCCGTTATGCGATAGGAGAGGTCGAACCTCTCCATCATCAGCAAGAAGCGGTCCCGTAGTCCGGGCTCAAGGTCAGACCAGAGCTGCTGTTCGTGCGACCGAGTGAGTAAACCGTGCGCCGTTGCTACTGCAGGACTGTCGAGGACCTTGGCGATGTAATCGTTCACCCATTGGGGCCGGAGGATGATAGTGTCGCGAAGTTCCTCATCCTCATCGAAATAGAGAATCTCTCCGAGAAGGTGCAGCGCACGTAGCAGGTAGGTCTGATGGCTCCGATCAGTCACCCCGGCCGCGGCAAGCAGCTCATGCAGTTTGTTCGGCGTTGCATGCTGCAGACCGCAGTTCCTGATGGTCTCTACTCCCGTCACCCAGCTTGCTGGCCATTGCGATCCCATAAGCGGAAGCTTGGCCGCTTCGTTGGCTAGCTTCTGGCGAAGTTTGTCAACCCCCTCGCCGTTACTGTTGTCTACGCTAGCGCTGCCAACGATCTGTGGGTACGTGACCTTGAGATCAGTGAAGGGCAGATCTATCGGACGTCCCTCTGCATGGGTAGCAACCAAGATTACCCGAGCGTGCGGAGCTCGCGCCTTGATGATATCCAGCCAGTACGGGAGCTTAGCCTGCTCCCAGCCCTGGCGCGCGTTCCACAGCAAGACAAAGAGCGAGCGGTCACTGAGGAAAAACTGATGAGTGGCATGGTAAATGTCTTGGCCGCCGAAGTCCCAGGAGGACAGGCGCATTAGCACATTTAGCCGATCCGGATGATTAAGGTCGACCTCTACAATCCTAATTCCATGGGTAGTTGGCTCGCGCGGATCGTGAACCTCACTTGTGAGTGCTTTTACTAGTGACGTTTTACCGACTGCCCCTTCTCCTACTACCAGCAGCTTGGACGTCCATAGTTCGGCGGCGCCGTCCATCACGAGGGCCAGGTACGCCTTGACAGCAGCGGTACCGTCCTCGGCGATTTCGAGTAGCGGGCTCCGCAGCGGATTGTCCTCCAAGGAGAGCGCGGTGAGACGGTCAAGCCGCCCCAGCGACCCGGGCAAGACGGTCAGCTGATTGCCGTTCATGTTGAGCGTAGCCAGGGCGGTGAGCTGGCCCAGTGATTCGGGAAGGGCCGTCAGCTGGTTACCGGAAAGGTTGAGCGTGGTCAGGGCGGGGAGGTACCCCAGCGCCACCGGAAGGTCGGTCAGCTGGTTGCCGCTGAGGTCAAGCGTGGTCAGGCGGGCGAAGTGCCCCAGCCATTCCGGCAGCGCCGAGAGCGCGTTGCCACGGAGGTAGAGCGTTGTGAGGAGAGTGAGATCTTGAAGCGCTTCGGGCAATGTGCACACTTGATTGCCACGCAAGTAGAGGCTAGTCAGTGCCGTGAGGCGCCCCAGCGACTCCGGCAGGTCGGTCAGCTGGTTACCGCTCAGGTCAAGTGCGGTTAGGCGCGTGAGGTACCCGAGCGACTCCGGCAGCGCGGTCAGCTGGTTACCGTTCAGGTTCAGCGTGGTCAGGCGGGTCAGGCGACCTAGCGACTCCGGCAGCGCGGTCAGCTGGTTGCCGTTCAGGTTCAGCGTGGTCAGGCGGGTCAGGCGCCCGAGCCACTCCGGCAGCGCGGTCAGCTGGTTACCGTTCAAATCCAGCCTAGTCAAAGTGTCCAGGCGCCCTAACCATTCCGGCAGAGCGGAAAGATCACGGTTGGCGAGAGAGATCTGCCGCCCTTCGTCCGATATAGCCGATCGGAACCGCCGCGGCACGACTTCAAGGTTGATACCCACTTGCCCTCCTACTCTATGCATCCACTCTAGCCACTCTCGATGAGCCGAACTGAATAGATTACCCTTCGCCGCTCCTCACGGCCTTATTGAGTGTCTTGTCCAGATTTATGAGCCTTCTGGCTACATAGGCGGCCTAAGGTGTTATTAGCGGATATCGTGCGCTAGAGAGGCTATCCTGAGGTCGACATATATGTATTTGCCAATCAGCGTCAAAGGCATCGGGCGATCAGGAATTAATTTCATCCAGCTCGCAGCCGTTTGTAATATGGTAATAAATAAGATATAATGGGCAGAGTTACTGGCTCACCCATTGATAACGAAAGCGGCTTAAGCGTGGTGCAAGGCGCCGAATATCAAGCGACTCCAGCCGAGCCGGAGTGGCCGGCGACGCTCGACCTTCATGGCGCCATTGCGGGAGGTTGGCGGCCTGCACCATTTCGGCAATTCATCGTTAAGCTCCGTAGCCGGTGTAATCTGGCCTGCGAGTACTGCTACGTTTATGAGCTTGCCGATCAGACATGGCGCACGAGGCCTAAGATGATGTCAAGTGCGCTTGTCTCCGTCGTGGCACAGCGGATTGCCGAGCACGCGCGTGACCATCGCCTTAGTGCCGTTCGTGTCATATTTCACGGCGGCGAGCCGCTGCTCGGAGGACCAGACCCTGTTATCGAGGCGGTGCGCACAATACGCGCTGCCGTCGAAGCGCGCGTTCAGGTAGATAGCTGGATCCAGACCAACGGAACGCTCCTCAATGAAAAGACACTGCATGCGCTCGAGCCCTTGGGCATCCGGGTCGGCGTAAGCCTCGACGGCGATGTGGCCAGCCACGACCGGAGCCGACGGTACGCAAACGGGCGGGGTAGTCACGATGAGGTCGCGCGGGCACTCCAGTTGCTCATGAGGCACCCACAAATCTACAGCGGCCTGCTCTGTGTCGTGGATCTTCGGGCCGACCCCATCGCGACGTATGATGCGCTGCTCGAGTTCGCACCACCTGTTATTCACTTTCTCCTGCCCCACGGTAACTGGTCGGCCCCGCCCCCCGGTTGGTCTGATTCGGCCCAGACTCCCTACGCTGAGTGGCTGATCGCGGTATTCGAGCGCTGGTATAGCGCTCCTTCGCGGGAAACACGCATCAGGCTGTTCGAGGAAATCCTCCACCTGTTGCTGGGCGGAAAGTCCGCCACCGAAGCCGTCGGGCTGACACCCACTAGCCTTATTGTGATCGAGACTGACGGGAGTATCGAGCAGGCAGACGCACTGAAGTCCACTTACGAAGGAGCCGCCGCAACCGGCTTGCACATCGCTCGGGATTCCTTCGATGCCGCCTTGCGCCTCCCTCAGATCGCCGCCAGGCAACTCGGCCTAAGCGCCTTGAGTGACGAGTGCCTCGAATGCTCCATACGACAAACCTGCGGCGGCGGGCTTTACGCGCATCGCTACCGGGCGGGCAGCGGCTTCCGTAACCGGTCCGTGTACTGCCGCGATCTGTTCGCGCTCATCACGCATGTCCAGTCCCGACTCGTGGCCGATCTGCGTCTCCTGCAGTCGCTTTGATCAGAACGTGGCAAGGAGTTCAACGCCGAGATCCAGTCGCCGCGCGGCCTCGGCGGCCTTGACGTCGGGGTGATCGTTGCCAAGTGCACGACGGTAGCGTTTGATTGTCTCGGCAGCCAACTCGGCCGCTTGCTCCGCCTCTCCAACGTCCTTCAGGTCGATAGCGAGATTGGCCGCACACGCAAGGGTATGTGGATGATCCTTGCCGAGCAGCCCCTCGAGACCAGCCAGGGCGGCCTGGCCACCCCGCGCCGCTCCCTCTGCGTCGCCAAGCTCGGCGATGCTTGTGGCGAGATCGACCGTGGAGATGAGCGCATGATGGTGTTGCGGACCCAGTGTGCGGCTGAGCCCTTCGACCGCCTCCGCGAGCAGATCGCGCGCGTGGTTGACATCACCCAGTCGACGGCGTGCGATGGCGAGGTTAACAGTACAACCAAGTGCGTACGGGTGATCCTGGCCGAACACAGACCTATACCGTTCTGACGTATCTTCAAGCAGTTCAGCAGCCAACCGAAGATCTCCCGCGAGCCGCTGGGCGTTGCCCAAGCTTGCCGCGGCCGCCAATGTCCTGGGATGATCGGCCAAGCCATAGTACGCGCGCTGATAGCGTGCGTAGACTTCCTTCGCAAGTGCCAGCGCCTCCGCGAATGCACCCGTCGCGCGCCGAGCCATCGAGAGGTCCGCAGCCTGCTGCAGGACCCAGGGATGGCTATCGGCTAGCACGTGTTCTCGAACTAGCCCGAGAAATCCTTCATAGGCTCGCTCAGCGATTTCCCGGGCTTCTGGGTAATGCCCCTCAGCCAATGCGATGCGTCCCAGCGCACCTAGCGTAAAGAGAACACGGGGGTGGTCGTCACGCCCGTAGACAACGAGTTTCTCTTCGTAGATCTGCTCGTGCAATTTCCTAGCGGCCGCGTAGTCGCCACTGAGTTCGAGGTCATAAGCGTAGTTATTCATGGCGGCAAAGGTTCGGGGATGGTCGGTACCGAAGACAGCTAGATGGGACTCGAGTGACGCGGCAGTGAACTCGAGTGACGCGGCGAAATCTCCACGCGCCCACAGATCGATACAATGGCAGTTCATCAAGATCAGTGTTTCTTCGTGCTCATCGCCGAGGACGGCGTGCATCCTGTCAAGTGTAGTGCGCGTAAGCTCGTAGGCTTCTCCGTATCGGGCGAGCGCTTGGAGGACCTGAATCTTCAACCGCATCATGATAAGGATGTACCGGTCCTCTGGGCCGGAATCCATGGTCCACCGGGTCAACGCTTTGTCCGCCGACGCCAGCGCGCTGGTGTAATCACCTGTTATATAGAGATAGCGAACGACATTCTGGGCCAGGCGCCGCGCCTCAGGCGTCCTGCACTTGACCACCTCTGAAGGCCCGACATGCGCAAGGAGATCTGAATACTTCGGCCAGTTTGCGATATCATCTGGATCACCTGGATCGGCCGCAGCCAAAAGCTGATGTATCTCGTGCCTGATATCGTAACGGGCGTCCTCGTCGAGTTCATCACGGATCAGTCGCTGGATTATTCTATGAACCTCTATAGTGTGACGATTGTTGTCTATCCTTGCGAGAGCATAACGGCCGAGTGCCCGGATTGCCCGCCCCATCAAGATCGGGTCATTCAAGGTACCCTGCAGCGGCGTATTCAGGACGTAACGCCCGCGGTCAAGTAGTTCCAAAGGAATCGGCGCAGCTCCGAAGAAAGCACAGCACTGGAGCAGTGCCATCGCGTCAGGCGTTTGCTTCCGCAGCTGGGTCACCGACAGGCTCCAGGCGGCCGCGACCGGCAGGGGATAGTCCGACGGAGCCGGATTCTCGGCGAGAACCCGGCTTCCCTCCTCCTTGAGGAGGCTCAGGTATGCGTCGACTTTCATCGCTGTTTGTGTCAGCCAGGCGGCAGCCTGCTCAAGGCCCAGCGGAAGATCACCGAACTCCTCCGCCAGCCGATCCGCGTCCGCGCCAGTAATACCGGTGACGCGGCGAGCCAGGAATTGCCCACTCTCATCGCGGGTAAATACATCTACCTCAAGCGCATCTACTATTTGCGCCCAGCTGCGGTTGCGCGAGGTGATGATGACGTGCCCAGGGCCCGTCGGCATAAGGTCGCGGATTAATTCCGGCTGGTCAGCATTGTCAAAGATAAGCAACCAGCGTTTGTGGGGCTCACCGCGCCGCAGTGCGTCAAGGACTGCTGCCACGGCCTCTTGGACGCGCCCGGGTACCAGGCCTGTGATGCCCAGCCTAGGCGCGAGCGCGGCGATGCTCGCGCGAACGAGCGCCGCCTGATCTGCCGGAACCCACCAGACGACCTGATAGTTTGCGGCGTATCGATAGGCATATTCGATCGCTAGCTGCGTCTTCCCGACGCCGCCGAGGCCATGTAGCGCGTGCGGCACAAGTGCGGTGGCCTCCGCAGTGACGCGCTGCCGCAGGTCACTGAGGATCTCCGCACGGCCTGTGAAGCTCTTGTTACGCTGCGGGACATTCCCCCAGATCTCCGGCACAACCGTCGGGGGGGACTCAGATCTCGTGGAGGTCACTGGCGCTTCCTGGTGCAGTGGAGGTCACTGGCGCTTCCTGGTGCATTAGAGGTATCGGCAACGAAATTCGGTCGAACATGCGGCCATTCGCAGCACCAGTCTACGAATGTAGGGTCGTCACGGCGCCGCTGTCCACCACATGTGACCCTACCCGCGCACCCACGGCAGCTAACGAAGCTTCGCGATGCCGCATGGTACTGGCCGTGCCATCACGCTGTCGGCAATGATCATCTCGCCGAGGATCCGCCGCACGCCAAGTCCCGGTCGCAGCCCCTGGTTACCAGCGCGGACATGCTGTCGAAGGTGCCAGACAACGACGACATCCGCAGCTAGCATGTCGTGGGCCGCCATGTCCTGCATATTGTCGCGAGCTTTGGCTGGTCAACTAGACTCGATTATGATTATACTGGGTTAAACTGGACAGCCGTAACTTTTGGAGATTTCCTCCACCGAGTACGGGGCATCGTGTCTGGTAGCGGCCACGGCCAAGGTGAGGGGCGGATCAGTGGACGACGATTCGATCGACATTCGTGCTTTAAACGTGACCGGGCTAGTACTACAGGGACAGATCGATGATCACACCCATCCCACCTGCGGTGATGGTGTTGCGCCGAAACAAGGTCACCTCCTTGAACAGGCGCTTTGTCCACGTCCAGAGCCATCTGGCCCTGTAGTACTAGCCGTGGCGAAGGTTGCAACGCTGGGCGACTCGGCGTTGAGCCACGCCCTGCTGCGAGCGCTCGCAGCATCTGAAGCCAGCCGGGATCCCAGGGCAGCCGAGCCCGTCGCGGCGCATGACAGTCACGTGTGACGGTGACCATGTCCGCCACAGCGAGTCTCACGGAAGGACCGTCAGCGTACGGCGGGCCGAACGGCGAAACGAGCACCTCGTTCGCAAACTCTGCGTGCACTTTATTACCTTCTGTACCAATAGTAAGCGATCTGGGGGGTTTTCAAGTCACGGATGATGGAGGGAATTTACGATTCCGCTCGCGCCATAGTTGCCCGACGTGGCACGATCGAGCCTCTGCAGATGCTCGAAGACCTTGAGCCGCACTAGAAATGGCCTCCGGATGGATGTGACGGCGAGCAGAGGCTGCGAGCCCTACGTGGGGCGGCGCGCTTTCGATGTCCGCGACCAGCGTTTGTTCTTCGGCCGCGATAGCGAATCGGGCGATCTAAGGGCCCTCTGGGAAGAGGGCTCTCTCGTTGTTTTGCACGGACCCGTGGGGAGCGGCAAGACCTCGTTGCTGCGGGCGGGCGTGATTCCTGCGCTGCCGGAGAGCGCCGACGTGCTCCCGATAGGATGTGTGTCGCTCGGATCGCCTTTCCCCGAGGCCGTGCTACCCGAGCACAATCCTCTTACGCTCGCAGTGCTTTCCTCGTGGTCGCCAGCCGAATCCCGCACCAGCCTCTCCCAGTGCTCCGTCACCGACTTCCTCCGCGACCGGGCGCTGGCCAGCCGCTGGTCGCGCGCCCCAGTCCTGATCTTCGCAGCGATTGACCAGCTTGAGGAAATCTTTGCCGATACCCACGAGGCACGGCATCGGGACGCGTTTATGGACGATCTTGCTGCGGCAATGCGCACGGTGCCTGAACTTAGAATCCTGCTATCGATCCGAAGTGGCTTCCTCGCTGAGCTGACCACATACAAGGAACTCCTAGCCATACGCGGGGAAAGCCAACTCCCGTTGCCTGCGCTCAACCGTGACGCTGCGCTTGCGGCAGTCAGGCGGCCGATGGAGAACGCCGGCCTCCAGTTCGCAGCCGGCACTGCCGAGGATCTCATCGACAATCTCCTTACTGTGCAGGCCGCCGAAGCTACCGGAGAGACCGCCTCTGTAACCGCGGGTATCGAGCCCGTTCAGCTCCAGGTCGTCTGCTCGGACCTACGCCGGGCGTTGCCGCCTGATTCTTCGGTGATTACCCTCGGCTTCTTCGATGTCGAAAGTCTTATAACCCGGTCGTTGACGGACTTTTGTGTCGTTGTACTCGCCGAAGTCGCTGCCGAGCAAGGAGTAGCCCTCGGCGCACTGCGCACTTGGCTGGAGCAGACCTTCGTCAGCCCGCGAGGAACTCGTGTCATGGTGCCGGAGGCACTCCCCGCCACAGCCGGCATGCCGCACTCGATCACGCGCGGGCTGGAGAACCGGCACCTGCTGACCTCGGAGTCGAGGTCTGGCGTACGTTGGTATGCACTTGCAAATGACCGTCTCATTGCAGCAGTGCGCCAGGTGAATAGGCCGGTACCGATTGACAGCGCGCCCGTCATCGATGCCGTTAGCCACCTCCGGGTAGCGGTCACGCTCATGGCCGAGGGGGAACTCGTCCTCGCGGAGAAGCACGCTTGGCAGGCGCTTAAGGCTGCCAAGGGTGACGATCTGCGCCTCAAGGCCGACGCACGGTCTCTGCTGGGCAACATCGCATTCGAACGTGGCCTTCTGGACGCCGCTGAAGAGCACTATTGGCAGGCAGCCGAACTGTGCGAGCAACTGCGCGATCAGTCAGCGGTAGGCAGCCTGCTCGGTGCCATCGGCCGGATGCACGCAAAGCAGGGACGTTATGAGGCGGCGCTTCAGGACTTGCAATCGGCCGTCATCCGGCTGCCGGGCGACCTGACACTGCAGACAGAGCTAGGGAAGGCTCTTTGGAACGCAGGGCAGGCGCAAGCAGCAGCTGCAGTCTTCGGTACCGTTCTCACCATCGAGCCAGATTTCGCTGAGGCCCTGGCGGGCAGGGGACAAGTGCGTGCCGAAAAAGGAGATGCTTCCTTCGCCTTGGAGGATCTGGGCGCTCTCCGCCGGCTGAGGCCAACCATGGGTCTACAGCCCGAGGTTCGCTCCGCATATGCGCTCGCGCTCGCGCGGACAGGCCGATCCGAGACGGCCATGGAGGAAGCAGATGCTGCGCTTGAAGCCGCTCCCGACAACGGGCTCATTTTCTTGCGCGCAGCCCGCGTAGCAAATGCTAGCGGCGCTCTCGAGCGGGCCACCGCCCTGCTCCGCCGGGCCACCGAAGCCAGCGATCCGGCGTTGTCGTCCGATCAGCTCAACGAGGTGCGTCGTCTGATGAGGTCGGCCGAAGGGGAAGACACCTAACACTAATGGGCACGTATCGTATCATTTCGGGTAGTGTCAGATTCCACCACAACAATGCGGACAGTCCGCCCAAGATCGTATATAGGCACTGATCATGCCGAATATGTGCCGAAGATTGCTTGTCTTCCCAGCGAGTAACCAGGTCATGGCAACCTGGACGACCGTTTACAAGACGGCGGATCGGCTGGCCGTACGTCGGCTGCACGCTCAGCGATATGCGGCGCGCGCGGACGGCTGTCTTTCCAAGGTGCAAGGACGATGGCGCCGCCTAGCTGGTATGCCCTGGCGATGCCGTCGCCGCATCGTGGCGGGACGATCACGGTGACGGGGATCAGCTCGCCCGCGCCCGGCGCCCGGCGTGCCGCAGCGGATGCAGGCGTTCCCGTCCGCCTGGGCGCGGGGCAGCTCTCGGCTCCCGGCGGCGTGGCAGGCAATCATCACGGTGTTGCTTCGTGTCCCGGCTGGGTGGACGGTGCTGACAGTACAGCCCGCCTCTGACGCCGGGAGGCTACCGGCGCCT
>ODAK010007850.1_pt1 | contig 10720 bp, 9 predicted proteins | sample 1539591 | NCBI WGS metagenome assembly ODAK01 (sample SAMEA3539303, study PRJEB22396) | soil metagenome | biome: tundra; feature: field; material: soil | place: USA | collected 2010-05 | depth 0.15 m | reverse complement strand
AATCGGCGAGGGAATATGAGTTCAATGAGCCAAAGCATAATCGAGTGGCCTAACAGTTCTTCGGTTGAAATTTCACGGTCTATCCGGTTTCACGGTTTCGACCTTAAACCTTCCGTTTCCCTTTGCCAATGACTTTTTTCATTCGCGGTTCGCCGTGGCCTTTTTACCGGCTGCCATTTTCACAAGAGGTCCCAAGTTTTTAATCACTTCAACAACGCCTCGGCGTGTTTCCGCGCGGCGTCGCTCTGGCCGCCCTTGGTAGAATCAAACCAGAACCGCCTCGCGCATGGGTCGGGTGCCGGGTGCGGGCAGTTCCTTGCCGGAGTGACGCAGTTCCTCAACCTCTTCGCGGGCAAGAACGCAGAGCTGATGAAAAGTTTCTTCCTCGGTGCTGCCGTGGCACACGCCGCCCCACGGAAACAGGTCGGGGCAATGGCCGACATAACAACGGTCTTCCTCGCTCCACAGGACAAATTTCAAATAACGGTCTTCGGTTTTCATTTGGTCACCTCGCTCATGGCATTGCGAACTTGTTTTTCCTGATAGTGCTGGGCGTCATCGCCATCCCGGCCGCTCAAAATCACCGAGCCGGGAAATCGTGGATGCCGGAATTTGCGATGCGACCCTTGCCGCCGGGAGTCAGCGCAAACCCCGCCTTTTCCAAATCCGAAATCAACTGGCGGATTTTGCGCGGCATTTCTTTGGTTTTGATACCACTTGAAGTCAATAGCGTCAACTCCGCGACTCACTTCAACAGCGCCTCGGCATGTTTCCGCGCGGCGTCGCTCTGGCCGCCGAGCATCCGCGCCAGTTCGGTGACGCGCGATTTTTTGTCGAGCAACGTGATCTCGGAAAGCGTCCGGCCATTTTTCACCTGCTTGGTCACGACATAATGCGCATCCGCCGGTGCCGCCACCTGCGGCAGATGCGTGATGCACAAGACCTGTCGCTTGGCGGCAATCTGCTTCATTTTTTCGCCAACGGCATTCGCCGTCTCGCCGCCGACGTTCGCATCCACTTCGTCGAAAATCAAAACGGGAATCTCGTCTTCCGCCGCCAGCACGGTTTTCAAGGCCAGCATCACCCGCGCTATTTCGCCGGACGACGCAATTGCCCGCAGCGGCTTGGCCGGTTCGCCAAGGTTGGGTGCGAATTGGAATTCAATCTCGTCGAAGCCGGTTGGCCGAAATGTAGGAGACGACGTGAGGAGTCTCTGATTTTCTTTTGATTTGAGACTCGTCACCTCGTCTCCTACAAAATCAGTTTTGATGGCCACGTCAAACCTGCTTTGCTTGAAGCCCAGATCGTCAAGCTGCTGGCCCACGGCTTTGGCGAGTTGCGGAATCACTTTCTTGCGCGCGGCGGAAAGTTTTTTGCCGGCGCTCAAAAGCTCCGCGTCGCGTTTTTGCAATTCAGAATTGATCCGCGCGAGTTCGGCATCGCGGCTTTCGAGCGCATTTAATTTCTGTTTCGCCTCGTCGCCGAACGCGATGACTTCCGCGAGCGTTGCGCCATATTTGCGCTTGAGCGAATGGATCAAATTTAACCGCTCCTCAATTTCCGCCAGCCGCGCCGGGTCAACGTCCACTTTTTCCGCGTAACGCGAAAGCTCGGTCTGCAACTCGCGCAACGTGCCGGTGGCCTGCGCGTGCAGTTCGACGAGATTTGCCGCGCCGGAATCCACGCGTTGCAATTCGGCCAGCACGCGGCCAACCGCACCGGACTGCGTGAGCAACGAATTGTCGCTCTCGCTCAAGGCTTCGAGCGCAGCCTGGCTCAATTGCAGCAGCTTCGCCGCGTTGCTGGCGCGGTTGAATTCTTCCTCGACGGATTTTTCTTCGTCCGGCTGCAAACGCGCCGCAGAAATTTCCTGGACTTGAAAGCGGAGCAAGTCCAATTGTTGCGCGTAAGTTTTTTCATCCACGATGAGCGCGGACTTCTCGTTTTCCAAAACGGCGCGGCGGCGAACAAGTTCACCGAACGACTCGCGCTCTTTTTCCAATCCGCCGAACGCGTCGAGAATCGCAAGCTGCTTCGCGGCGTGCAAAAGTGATTGATGATCGTGCGGCCCGTGCATGTCCACGAGCCATTCGCCGATGGCGGCAAGCGTGGCGAGCGTGGTCGCCGAACCGTTGATGAACTGGCGGTTCGTTCCCGCGCTGGTGAACGTGCGCTTGAGGACGAGTTGATAATCTTCGCACGGTTCAAGGCCGTTCTCTTCCAGAAAACTTTTCAGCGGCGCGCGAAGTTTTTTCACATCGAACACGGCTTCGACGGAGCAGCTTTCTTCGCCGCTGCGGATGAGCGTGCGGTCGGCGCGTTCGCCGAGGACGAGATTCAGCGCGCCGAGGATGATGGACTTGCCCGCGCCGGTTTCGCCCGTGATGACGTTGCAACCGGGCTGGAGTTCCAGCGTGAGGTCGCTCACGAGGGCGAGGTTTTTGATGCGCAGCGTCGTCAACATTGGCAAATCAGGACACAGCTTTGCGGATTGGCGGAGGGTTGCGCAAACAGAAAAGTTTTGCCCGCGCGGACGGATGGTTTGCAGTTGCAACCTCCGATGTTTCGCTGTAAGGTCAAGCAAACCTAAAGAAACATTCCGTTCAGCCTGAAAACTTATGAAGACGCATTCTGCCCTTGAAACCAAGCGCGCCAACGGCCCGGGTCAAACGCGGGGGTTCACCCTGATTGAACTGCTGGTGGTAATCGCCATCATCGCCATTCTCGCGGCGATGCTGCTGCCGGCCTTGAACAAGGCCAAGCAAAAGGCCACGGGCGCCGCCTGCTTGAACAATGTCAAGCAGCTCGCGCTAGGCTGGATCATGTATTCAGACGACAGCAACGACTTGCTGGTCAACTTAAACACTTACGGATACAACACCACCCCACAGTTTGGCATGCCTTGGCGCACTGATATGTATAATGGCTTGGGTAGTGGGGAATTAAGTCCTGTTCCAGCGCTTCCTGCCGGAGTCACTGCCAACACCGAGGCGGCGCAAAAATATCTCACGCAAATGGGTTTCAAGCAGCCGAAGGCCGCCATTGAAGGGCCGCTTTACAAATATTGCAAAAATCCAGATTCGGTGCATTGTCCTGGCGATAAACGTTACCAATTGGCCGTCAGTGCGGGATACAAGGGGCCGTATTCATGGGACAGTTATTCGGGGTCAACCTACTTGAACGGTGAAAGCAGGGCTGATGCGGCCAAAAACATAAACAAGCGGTCGGGCATCACCCGTCCCAGTGACAAGTTTATCTGGGCCGAGGGTGCCGATATGCGTGGAGAAAATGTTGGTTCTTGGCAGATGACTCCCGGCACGGCGGCAGCTAATTTTTCGGATGCCATATTCGGGGATTCGCCCGCCGCCTTTCATGTGACGTCCGCCGTGTTCAACTTTTGTGACGGCCACGCCGAGAGTCACAAGTGGCTGGATGGAACCACCATCGCCTACGCAAATGATACCACCCCAGGAAAAGATGCTGGGGGAACTTCCAAAAGCAATGCTCAACATGCGGGAAACGTCGATGCCATCTGGTGTGGCAGCCATTACGCCAACAAACAAAATCCCTGATCACACCGGGATGTCTTTTTCTGTTAAGAAGCTGCCCATTTGTTGGCAACCAGTAAGGTTCTGCAAGTTGGGGGCCAAGGTAGAGGCGAGTTAAATTTTGTTCGCTGGAAACTCTGCGGCTGTGCTAACTTTCGCAGCGCGAAATTAGATCATGGCTTTTTCCTTCATCTTTCTCGGCAGCGGCACCTCGCAGGGCGTGCCGCTCATCGGCGTGGAGTATCCGCCGGAATATCTGGCGAACCCGAAGAACTGGCGCACGCGCCCGGCGATTTACGTCGCGACTGACAAGGTGAAGCTGGTCGTGGACACGCCGCCAGATTTCCGCACGCAATGCCTGCGCGAAAAAATCAACTGGCTCGACGCCGTGCTGGTCACGCACGCGCACGCGGACCACGTTTTAGGCATGGATGATTGCCGGCGGTTCTGCGATCTGCGCGGCGGAAAACCGCTGCCGATCTACGCGAGCGAGGAAACAATGGTGCATCTGCGACGCGTTTTTCTTTACGCGTTTCACCAAGGCCCGTGGCCGAGAGGTTATTTCATCCCGGAAGAACACGTCATCAACGGCCCATTCGCGATCGGCGATTTGAAAATCACGCCGCTGGATCTGCCGCATGGCCGGATGACAACGACGGGTTTTCTCTTCGAGCAAGACGGACACAAGCGGCTGGCGTATTTGAGCGACTGCAAGGAAATCCCCGACGCGGCGATGGAAAAGATTCGCGGCGTGGAAATCGCCGTGCTGGATGCGCTGCGTCCCAAGCCGCATCCGACGCACATGTGCCTCGACGAAGCGTTGACCGCAGCGCGGCGCATCGGTGCGGCACGGACTTTCTTTACGCACCTGACACATGATTACGATCACGACAAGTCGCAGGCGGAACTGCCGCCGGGCGTGACGCTCGCATGGGATGGATTAAAGGTTCACTCTGATTTATGAAAAAACTGCCAGCCATTTTAATCGCCGCCACTTTTTTTGGCGGCGGACTTCAAGCGCAACCTGCCGAGGACGCGGCGTTCACGCCGGCGAATCCGCCGGGGATGAAACCCATCGCCAGCCATCGCACGCCGGCTTACCAGGCCGCCAAACTGTTTCAGCACGGCGTCAATCTCGGCGACTACCTCGAAGCTGGAAACAACTGGGGCGTGACGATTGCCGCCGATGAATTCGTGCAGATGAAGCGCGCCGGTTTTGACCATGTGCGCGTGCCGGTCGGCTGGCATCATTACGCCGGAGCCGCGCCGGATTTCACATTGTCGCCGGAAATTTTCGCGCGCGTGGATTTTGCCGTGACCAACACGCTCGCCAACAAAATGGCGGTGATGATCAACATCCATCATTTCAATGAGCTTGACCACGACCCGGCGGGAGCCACCGAGGAATTTCTCGCCATCTGGCGGCAGATCGCGGCGCATTACCAAAAATTTCCGAAACAACTCGCGTTCGAGCTGGACAACGAGCCGCACGAAAACGCGACGACGGCATTGATGAACCCGATCTATGCCCGCGCCATCGCCGAGATCCGCCAGACGAATCCAAAGCGGACGATTGTGGTCGAGCCGGGCGGCTGGGGCGGCATTGGCGAATTGAAAAATCTCGTCCTGCCGACGGATGACAACGTAATTGTGTCGGCGCATTGCTACGAGCCATTTTATTTCACGCATCAGGGCGCGACTTGGACAAGCGGAAGCACACCGGTCACCGGCATCATTTTCCCCGGCCCGCCCGCGCAGCCGCTGGTGCCCGATCCAAAATTGCAATTGAAAAATTACATGCGGGACTGGATTGAAAAATACAACACGCTGCCGGCGGACAAAAATCCGAGCAGCCCGCTGGCGTTCAGCGGAAAATTAAAATACATCCATGCGTGGTCGGATTTTTACGGACGCCCGGTTCACTTGGGCGAGTTTGGCGCCTACATCAAGGCCGACGCGGTATCGCGGGCGAATTTTTACGCGGCGTTCCGGCAGACGGCAGAAAAGGAAAATCTCGGCTGGTGCATCTGGGACTGGAGCGCCAACTTCCGTTACTGGGACAAGAAAAATAATTGCCCCATGCCGGGAATGCGCGAAGCATTGTTCGGCAAAACGAAATGAAAATCTTTCAAAAAATTTTCCTGCTGCTGTTCGCGCTCGCGCCGGGACTGGCGTTCGCAGGCGGTGACGAGGTGGTCGTGATCTACAATTCACGGATGCCGGAATCCAAGGCGGTCGCCGAACATTACGCGGCGGCGCGGCAGGTTCCGGCGAAACAAATTTTCAGCTTTGCGCTCACAACCAACGAAGTGATGACCCGCGCGGACTTCACGGATTTTTTGCAGAAGCCGCTGGCGGAAAAACTCGAGGCCGCCAAGCTCTGGAAGTTTGGCAAGGTCACTTTTCCCGCGACGAACGGCCAGCCTGCGCGCGTCGAAAACCGCGTGGTGAAATCCAAAATCCGCTACGCCGTCCTGTGCTACGGCGTGCCGTTGAAGATCGAGCCGAGTTCCAAGCTGGAGGAAATGGCGGAAAAAATCGCCCGCACCGAATTCCGCCGCAACGAGGCGGCGGTGGACTCGGAACTGGCCTGGTTGCCGATCCTAAAGCTGGACGTGATGCTGACCGGACCGTTGCCAAATCCATTTTACCTGACCACCAATCGGGCGTCGTTGAACGTGACCAACGGCATCCTGCTCGTCGCGCGGCTCGACGGGCCGACGCCGGAAATCGCCAGCGCGCTCGTGGACAAGGCGCTGGAGGCCGAGAGCAACGGATTCTGGGGACGCGCCTATTTTGACGCGCGCGGACTGGAGAATACGAACAGTTATTTTCAAGGCGACCAGTGGATTCTGACCGGCGCGGAGATCTGCCGGCAACTGGGTTTCGATTGTGAAACCGACACCAACGGCGACACGCTGCCCGCGTCATTGCCGATGAGTCACATTGCGGTTTACGCCGGCTGGTATGCCAACGACGCCTGCGGGCCATTCCTGCAATCGAAAATGGAATTCATGCCCGGCGCGTTTGCGTATCATCTGCATTCTTATAGCGCCGACACACTCCGCAGCCCGACGCGCAACTGGTGCGGCCCGCTGCTCGCCAAGGGCGCGACCTGCACCATGGGCTGTGTTTACGAACCGTTCCTGCAATTCACCCCGAACATCGCGTCCTTCCTGCAATCAATCGGCAACGGCTGGACATTTGGCGAAGCGGCCTGGGCCTCGCAACTCGCGTTGTCCTGGCAGACCACTGTCATCGGCGACCCGCTGTATCAGCCGTTCAAAAAATCGCCGCCGGAACTGCATGCCCAGCTCGCGCGCAACCACAATCCGCTCATCGAATGGTCGTTCAACCGGCTGGTGAACCTTGATCTCGCGCGCGGTTTGCGCGCCACCGAACTGGCAAAATTTCTCGAAGGCGTTCCCACCACAACCCAGAGCGCCGTGCTGACGGAAAAGCTCGCCAATCTTTACGAATCGCTGGGCAAACCCAGTTCTGCCATCGCCGCGTGGCAGCAGGCTTTGACGCTGAATCCCTCGCCCCAGCAACGCATCCGCCTCCGCCGCGTGCTGGCGGAAAAACTGCTCGCGCAGAATCGCGAGGCCGACGCGGCGGAAAACTGGCGGCAACTCATCGCTGAAGCACCGGATTATGCGGACATCCCGAACCTCCGCAACCGCCTGAAAGAACTGGAGCAGAAAATCGCGGCGGAAAAACACTGACGATTCATGGCTCTCTTTTTCGACACCCACGCGCATCTGGATTATCCCGACTATGCGCCAGATTTTCCGGAAGTCATCGCGCGCGCGCAAGCCGCTGGAATTTCAAAAATCATTTCCATCGGAACCACGCTTGCCAGCAGCGAACGCGCCATCCAACTCGCCGAAAAATTTCCGTGCCTTTACGCCGCCGTCGGCTGGCATCCCACGGATGCGTTGACCGCGCCGGACGACCTCCGCCCCGCCCTGCGCGAACTTGCGAGGCATCCAAAAGTCGTCGCCATCGGCGAGACCGGACTCGATTATTTTCGTCCGCCCAGTTCCGCCGGCGGTTCGGCAGAAGACGATGCGCGTTACAAAAAGCGGCAGGCGGAAATTTTCCAGCAACAGCTCGAAGTCGCCGCCGAGTTGGGATTGAACTGTGTCATTCACCAACGCGCTTCATTCGACGACACGCTCGCGCAACTCAAGCCGTTCGCCGGCAAAGTGCGCGGCGTCTTCCATTGCTTTGGCGAATCGGTCGAACGGCTGGAACAGATTCTGGCCATCGGTTCGCTCGTCAGCTTCACCGGCATCGTGACTTTCAAGAACTCGCAAAACGTCCGCGCTGCCGTTGCCGCCGCGCCGCTGGACAAGTTCATGCTGGAAACCGACTGTCCGTATCTTGCGCCCGTGCCACATCGCGGCCAGCGCTGCGAACCGGCGTTCGTGAAGGAAATTTCCGAGACCGTCGCGCAGGTAAGAAATTGTTCGCTGGAAGAATTAAGCGCGGCCACCTGCCGGACGGCGCAGGAGTTTTTTCGCAAGCTGGTGTAAGCCTCAAAATCACCCACGGCTGTCCCGTTTCTGGAACGAGCTATTTTCCACCCGACAACCATTTTCTCTGGCGAAACCGGCGGCTGGCCGGGCTGGCCGGATTTATCCTGTGGATTACCGCTGTTTTATTGAGGCTTTAAACCGACGGCAGAAAAAATTCCAGCCGGTTTGCGAAGAGGTTGTGTGGACTAAAACAGCTTGACAAACCTGGAAAAATCTTGCAATAATCCAAAACATGTGGCATTAAAATTGCATTGCTCTCAATCGTGACGGAAACATTTTCATCGGGTGTTGGGCACAAACAATTTAAAAATTTAACAAAATTAACGACATGAAAAAAACCCTTTCGCTCGCCATTGCGGGACTGCCCATCATCCTTTGTTCCTGCGCGACGCCCCAGCCGCCGCAGGCGTTCCACAACACCGACAACAGCGCACTCGTCATCGAGTCGCTGGATCACCGCACCTGCCAAATCATCCAGCCGACGCCCTCGGACAAGATTGAAAACGTCAAGGTGCTGAGCCAGATCTCGTCCTTGCCGCAACACCAGACCGCCGTGGTGATCCTGGAAAATTACAGCGAGCCGCAGATCGGCGGCGAGTTTCACGACCGGAGCTTGTCGTGGTTCATGGGCTTGCGGACGCTCGGCTACGAACACATCGTTTTTCTCAAGGGCAAAGGCGTCAGCAATCCCGAAGGTCTGATTGCGCTCGCCCAATACGACTGATTTTTTCATGGTTTGGGTTGGCGGCCCGCCAGTTGCCTCGCAATCGGCGGGCCGTTTTATTTGCGGTTGCCGCGTAACGATTCCTCCGTATATTCCGTCCAACTGACGTTGTATCCCGAAACGAAATGCACCCTAGCGCGGGCGATTGATATCTTGGAAACTTACGGCAACGAGCGCGTCTGGATGAACAACGCGTGCGACTGGGGCGTGAGCGATCCGCTGGCTGTGCCGAAGACGGCGTTGGAAATGAAACGTCGCGGACAATCTGGTCAACGCGATTGAGAAAGTAATTTTCCAGAATCCGAAAAAGTTCCTGCGCCAGTCAGCCAATTTCAGACTGACAACATGAAACTTGTTTAACCGCGAAACACATGAAATACGCGAACAAGATTTCCCAATAAATTTCGCGTGTTTTGCGTATTTCGCGGTTAAGAATCTCCAGACACCAGCACCACAAACTCCCCTTTCAAACTGCGCTTCTTTGCGATCTCCATCAGCGCCGCCGGTTTGCCGCGCAGAAATTCCTCAAACTTTTTTGTCAATTCACGCGCAAGAACGACTTCGCGATCGGGATAAACTTCGTTCAGTTCGCCCAGCAGCTTTTCGATGCGATACGGCGATTCGTAAAAAACCAAAGTGCCTTCAACCGCTTTCAACGATTCCAATTTGTTGCGACGCTGGCCGGATTTGTGCGGCAGGAAACCGACGAAATGAAATTCATTCGTCGGCAATCCGCTCGCGGTGAGTCCGGCGATGAGCGCGCACGGGCCAGCCACAGCCTCGACGCGGAAGCCGGCTGCAATCGCCGCTTTCACGACTCGTTCGCCCGGATCACTGATGCCGGGACTGCCGGCATCCGTGACGAGCGCGACTTTTTCGCCGCGCCGGAGACGTTCGATGATTTCCTCGCTGCGCTTGGCTTCGTTGAACTGGAAATAGCTCAAAAGCGGTTTGCTGATTCCAAAATATTTCAGCAATTGCCCGGAGTGCCGCGTGTCCTCGGCGGCGACCACGTCGCACTCGCGCAACACGCGCAGCGCGCGGAGCGTGATGTCCTCAAGGTTGCCAATCGGCGTGGCGACGAGGTAAAGCGTGCTGGCAGTGAGCGGCGGCAATGCGGCGTCCATGTCTTGACTTAAACAGAAATCAGGCGTGAAATAAACCGGATTCGGCACCAACAAAATCAAATGAGGCATTTCATCGCGATTGTTTCCGCCGTCGTTTTGATTTCGGTCGGCGGCGCGCAGGCCAACACGCCGGACGCGCGCATGGTTTATGATTCCGATCCGAATCATCTCTGGAACCGGCTGAACAAAGCCTTGTTCGAGCGGACGGCGCCGGATGGCAAACATTACGGCATCGACCAACTGGACATTCTTTACTGGAGCCGGACGACGAACCTGCTTTCCGGCGCTTCACATCAACAGGCGCTGGCCGTGCTGGACGAGTTCGTCAATTCGCACGGCGAAAGACTAATTCAAGACCCGCTGAAAAAGGCCCTGCTGCAACGCGACCTGTGGGCGCTGTTCGATTGGGTGGGGGTGCGCGAACAATCTCCAAATCGACGGCACGAACTTGCGTCACGACTGGCAATTGCCATCCGGCGGCTGGAGCTGACGACGAACGAAATCGCCACGCTGCCCGACAATTACACGCTGGCGGTGAAGAATCATCTGCCGGATTTGCCGGCGGGATTGTTTAATACCAACGGCGTTTGGATCAATATCACCATTCGCAATGCTCTCGGGCTGGTGCCGGCGCATGATTTAACCTTCGGCGGGCGTTCGACATTCATGGTTTTGTTCCATGACGCCGATGGACGAAAGGCAGGACTGGATTATTTGAAACAACTACACGCGGTCGAACCGATGTTTGTTCCTTCGGGTAATACCAATGACCCGATCACC
>ODAK010007849.1_pt1 | contig 10721 bp, 5 predicted proteins | sample 1539591 | NCBI WGS metagenome assembly ODAK01 (sample SAMEA3539303, study PRJEB22396) | soil metagenome | biome: tundra; feature: field; material: soil | place: USA | collected 2010-05 | depth 0.15 m | reverse complement strand
GATATGGCGCCCCTCATTTGAGCGCCAGAGGGACTTCAACCCTCCTGAACAACGCACTGCTCAGCACACGTTTCCGGTTTGCCGACCATACGTCCGGTATGGGGGACTGTCCCCCTTCGAGATTTTGCAGGAGGTCAGGCCCCGTAGTTGCATCGCCCCGGTTTCAAGTCGTATGTGGGTGCGCGAGGTAGTGCTGCCGCAACAGGTCCTTCCCGTAGTCATTACCGTTGGGCGTTCGCACCACGCAATGAATATGCTGTTGCGTGGGCAGGTGGGGATCGGCGGCAAATTCCCGCAGACCTACGGGCCGCTGGTGGTCGAATTCAATCAGAATCACGGGGCTCTGCACGCGGTAATAGAAAGTGCTATCGGGCTGCGCCCCGCCAATCCAGCTGAACCAAGCGTTGTCGAGGTGGCGGTCGACCTCGTCCATCTTTACGCGGGTGTGGCCGTCGTCCATGTTGCTGACGTAAAGATGGATCAGATCGCGCAAGCGCTGGCGTGCCGAGTCCACCAGGCTGTTGGCGCGCAAGCCAGAGTAGTCGAGAACGACGTTGTCTTTGAAGGCCTCGGTCAGGTTGTTGTTGCCTGACTTGGAGAAATTGAGCACCGCCTGCTTGCGCTGAACCTCCGGAAGCGCCTGCAGCATCGCCAACCCGTCGTTCTGCTCCTGCTGCAGGACCGTCACACCTTTGTACTTGCCGGAAGTCGCACGCACCGGTTCCGACCCCACAAACAGCGGCGTCACGACCACCTGATCGCCCAAAACGAAGTAGTTGATGATGACGTGATGACCCTGGAACTGCCAGCCCCACGGTTCGGTAGGCGAGGGTTTGCCCAAGATCGTGACGTAATACAGCCATTCGCCGTTGAAAATCCGGTCGCCGTCCAGTTCTGCGAGCGTCTCGTGCAAGCGCATGATATTGCGCGTCAGCTCGAACCCTTTGGTGCTGAGCGACACTTGCATCAGGCCGAACGCCGCTTCCCGCTGCGCATCGGTCATCTCCTGCAGGCTGATCCCCTGGCGCGGGTAAAAGTCCTGATTCATCCACTTTCGCCACTGCACGTCCTCGACCGGGAACATCGTTCGGATGAGTTGCACGTTGGTTAGCGTGGCGATAAATCGTTCCGCAGCGTTACGGATGGGCTCCGTCGAAACTTCGCTCGGTCTGATTTCAAACAGCCCTGGAACAACCTTGCCGTTGGTGGTGATTCCCAGGAACGGCTCGGCCAGGCCTTTCACTTCATGGTCCTCGGCCATTTGGCGAGCGCGCTCTGCCAACTCCGCTGGCGTCCGAGCCTGATCCTGGCCGAAGGCCCACGGGGCAAGAACGGCAGCGGAGATGAGCGATGAAAGAAAGTTGCGACGCGTGGGAAACTTCGGGTCGGGGTGGGTATGGGCGTGACCGGGATGATGCAGCCTGTGTGCCACGTTCACCTCCGCGACAAGTAGCGGCAAGATAGCATGCGCAGTACAGCTCATGCAATCGAGAAGGTCCGCCCCTGCCGCCCGGACAGCTTGCTCTGGTAGTCGCAAGGATTTCCACTGGGCGGGTGACGGGCTACTCTTCCCTAATCTTTGTAAAGGAAGGTTAGCCGACAAACCGGGAGTTATCTCGCCGCCTCCACGGTTACCCCTTCATAAAGTGTTCTGGGTTCGACATGCTCCTGCCAGAGCCGTCATGCGTTGACGAGGGGCTGCCGCATCCGTAAGATGAAGCGACCCGAAAGCCGGGCAGCTCCCGAATGATCGGCCAGACTATATCGCATTACCGCATTGTCGAGAAACTCGGTGGCGGCGGCATGGGCGTGGTGTACAAGGCCGAGGACACCCGACTGCACCGCTTTGTCGCGCTCAAGTTTCTGCCCGATGACGTAGCCAAAGATCCTCAAGCCCTTAGCCGCTTTCAGCGTGAAGCCCAGGCGGCTTCCGCCCTGAACCACCCGAATATCTGCACCATCTACGACATCGGCCAGGAAAATGGCCAAGCTTTCATCGCCATGGAATATCTGGACGGCTCGACCCTGAAACACATGATCGAGGGCCGTCCGCTCAAAACTGCACAGCTGCTCGAACTGGGCATTCAGATCTCGGACGCTCTCGAAGCGGCGCACTCTGGCGGAATTGTGCACCGCGACATCAAGCCTGCGAATATCTTTGTCACCCAAAGAGGTCAGGCCAAGGTCCTCGATTTTGGCTTGGCGAAACTCACCCCGCAAGGGCACCGCCTCGTGGATGGGTCGGTACCCACGGTAGGGGCCGCAACTGCCGTCAGCGCCGATCAACTGACCTCTCCTGGAACGGCGATGGGAACCATTGGCTATATGTCGCCCGAGCAGGCACGCGGCGAAACACTGGATCAGCGCAGTGATTTGTTTTCTTTCGGTGTGGTGCTCTACGAAATGGCAACCGGCAAGCAGCCCTTCTCGGGAGCTACGTCGGCTGTGATCTTTGAAGCGATTCTGAACAAGATACCCGCGCCGCCAATCCAGTTGAATCCGGGACTGCCGGCACAAATGGAAATTATCCTGAACAAGGCGCTGGAAAAAGACCGGGAGTTGCGTTGCCAGAGCGCGGCCGAGCTTCGCGCCGACCTGAAGCGCCTGAAACGTGACACCGATTCTTCCCGCGCTGGGGTGAGTGGTGTTGCGCCGGCAGCGGGAACTAGCGGCGCGAAAGAAGCTGCCACCATCGTTCCTGAGAGCACGCGAAGGAGCGGTCGACTCCTGCCGCTGCTGATCTGCTGCGGTTTTCTCGTTGCTCTTGCCATCGGGCTAGTGGTGGGCAAACACCTGTGGGGATCGTCCGCAGCCAGCGCGCCGCTGTATCACGAGATCACTTTCCGCCGCGGCGAGATCCGCTCCGCCCGCTTTGCCCCGGATGGGCAGACGATTCTATATAGCGCCGCCTGGCAAGGAAACCCCGGAGAGATGTTCGCCGCGCGCCAAGGCACCGTGGAATCGCGTTCTCTAGGACTCGGTCGGGCCGAGCTTCTAGGAGTTTCATCGACCGGGGAAATGGCTCTTTCTCTGGACAGTCACCCCGCCGGAACCTGGGTGCATGTGGGTACGCTGGCCCGGGCGCCGTTGGCTGGCGGTGCCCCTCGCCCGGTTCTCGAGAATGTGGAATGGGCGGATTGGTCGCCCGACGGGAACAGCATAGCCGTGGTACGCAATGTTGGCGGCCGCGACCGGCTCGAGTATCCCATCGGCAAGGTTCTCTACGAAGCCAGCGGCGGCTGGATCAGTTATCCGCGAGTTTCACCGAAAGGCGATTTCGTGGCGTTCATTGACCATGCCAACCAGGGAGACGACAGCGGCTCCGTGGCCGTCGTTGATCTGTCCGGCAACAAGAAAAGGCTGACCCGCGACTGGTACGGTACGGGCGGTCTGGCCTGGTCACCTGACGGCCGGGAAGTCTGGTTCACGGCCAGTGAGGTGGGAGTGGATCACTATCTCTCCGCTGTTAGCCTGACGGGAAAAGAACGGCTGGTGACACGGATACCCGGTACGTTGGTTGTGTTCGATATCTGGCGCGATGGGCGCGTGCTGCTGGCTCGCGCCGGCCGCCGGCGCGAGGTCATGGCTCTCTCCGAGGGCGCGACCAAAGAGCGCGACCTTTCGTGGCTTGACTACTCCTATCCCGCCGACATTTCTGCGGACGGCAAAACCGTTCTCTTTGATGAGGAGGGAGTTGGCGGGGGGGTGCAGTATGGGAATGCACAAGAGCTGACTTATGCAGTTTACATTCGTAACACCGATGGATCACCAGCAATTCGACTCGGAGAAGGGGGCGCCGCTGCCCTCTCCCCCGACCAGAAATGGGTCATCATTGTGACTCCGGGCTCGCCGGCGCAACTCCGGCTGTTGCCAACCGGGGCAGGTGAAACCCTGCCGCTTACCAACGATTCGATTAATCACCAGTGGGCACGCTGGCTCCCGGACACCAAGAGCTTCGTCTTCTCCGGGAACGAGCCGGGGCGCGGCGTACGGCTCTATACGCAGGATGTTTCCGGAGGAAAACCCAACGCGATTTCCCCCGAAGGGGTCGACGCAATGGCATTTGCTATTTCGCCGGATGGCCAGTTGGTCGCGGGCATTGGCCCCGATCAAAAAGGGTACTTCTACCCCTCGGCGGGAGGTGACCCTCGAATCGTTAACGGTATGGAACCCGGAGATATTCCCATCAATTGGAGTCAGGACGCCCGCTCCATTTATCTTTACCGGACCGGCGAGGTGCCCGCCAAGGTTTATCGATTGGAATTGGCCACGGGAAAGAAAACCGTCTGGAGGCAGATTGCTCCGCTCGATCCCACCGGTGTCTCCACCATCGGACCTATCCTGATGACACCTGACGGGAAGACATATGTGTATGGTTTCCATCGAACGCTCGGAGACCTCTACTTGGTGGAAGGCCTAAAGTAGATATCATCTTCTCCCGTTTCCGTGGCAGGATGAAAGATTTTGTCAGACGCTCCCGAGCCGGAGAACATCGCGAATCATTAGGTAGTCGGCTAGGCCGAAGCACCCCCTTGCAGATTAGCAGCCTCTCCGCATTGTGCCCGGATGACGGGCAACCCTTACCTAATCCGGTAACGGAAGGTTTGCCGACCACCCGGGAGGAATCGCGTGGTGGTTCCGATCGAATGCCAAGTGCCGTCACTTTACCCGTAGCCCGTTGATCGATGGTGACGCTCGGTGCAGTGGTAGCCGCGGTCATCGGACAGAGGCCCACCCCTGAACGGATGCACAGATGAGCCCTCCCCTATCGCTGGCTCAGAAGATAGAGATCGGCTTGGCCGCCGGGGCGCGCGTAAACGATTGTGGAAAGGTCTTTGGAGAAATCGTAGGCATTGCCGGCGTAGCCTTGCCGGAAGGCAAAGGGAAGTTTGAGCGCCGGCTGAGCCGGCCCCGAGAGTGTACCGTCATGCCAGGGCCGGCGGTAGATGGTCGTCTCTCCACGGGATGCGACCAGGTAGAGAATTGACTTGTCATCCGGAGAAAAGTGGAGGATTAAAGTCGCCAGGTCCGGCATCAGCGCCGTGCATTTCCGGTCGCTGACTGTTATTTGATTAACCCCCACGCCCCCTCCCGGAGCGAAGCCCGTAAGTAGATACTTACCGTCTGACGTTATATCCTGGGCGTAGCCGCAGCCTTCCACGAATGTTTCTGCGTTCGACCCGTCGCCGGTCACCTTCCAAGTTGCCATTTTTGCTGGGTCTTTCTCGTAGCCACTAAAATAGAATGTCTTCGCATCCGGGCTCCACGTCGCCCAGCCAATATTCGCCCCCGACCACGTGATTTGGTGCAGTCTGCTGCCGTCGGTTCGGACGATGTAGAGTTTTTGCGTGCCTCCTGCGACATCTACGAACGCAAACTGAGAACTGTCTGGCGACCATGCCAACGTTACTAGACTAACGGAGGAGGCGAGTTTGGCCCGGTTGTTTCCGTCTATGTGCGAAACCCAAAGCTCCTGGCGCCCATTCCCTGCAAGAGTTATGTACGCCACACGCCGGCCGTCTAACGAGACAACGGGCTGAGTCGCATTCTCTGTCACCAGATCGAACGATTGTTTTGTGCGGGTGTGGTAGATCGTCAGTACGCCCGATTGTCTCCCATTTACGAAGTAGATCCCTTTTCCGACGGGATCGGGCATAGGAGAAAGATCAGGACCCGGGCCAAAGGTTATTTGCTTTAAGGTTTGGCTGGCCAGGTTGTATTCCCAAAGGTTCGTAACCTCGTTCACCGTGCGACTGAAAAACAGCGTCTTGCCGGGCTCGCCCCATACAGCTCCGGTTGGGCTTCCAGATAGTTCACCTAGCTTTTCTGAGTGATGACTCGCTACGTTCACTTTGTAGAGGGTCTTCGCTGAGGGAATCCCTAGAGTTTCGCTGCTTGTCCCAGCGGTGATCAGCAAGTCCTGCCCGTCCGGGAACGCTAGAATCTCCCAGGGATACATCCCTTCGCTAGCCAGGTTGTAAATGAGTTCCTCTCCAACGCCTGACCTCGGTTTGTGGAAGATCTCTTTGCTTTCCGGTTTGAAGAAGAAAAGAGAATTGCCGTCACGTGAAGTAATCAGGCCTCCGCCATAGGCGATACGTGCAGGAGCGCCTCCGAGCGTCGGCACAGTCCAGACTTCCTGGCCATCGAAACTGTCATAGTTAATCTCTGTCCCATTGGGCGAAAAACTGTCCACGCGCTTGTCAACCGAGTCGCTGGTAAGCTGAAGGGGATCTCCTCCAGAGGCAAGCATGATGAATACCTGGTCGAAACCCGCGACCGGCGAGGTGAATGCTACAGTCCGGCCGTCTGGGGAAAGAATCGCGCCGTTCATGGGTTTGTTCCAGTGGCTGACCTGCGTGAGCCTGGCCGGACCGGCAGAGGGAGTGCGGAAGTAATACGCGGTAAACGCGGCGGCGATTAACACCAAGATCGCAGCTGCTACGATATACGTCGCGCGCGAGAATCTTGAAGCGGGAACCGCATCCGTTACCTTAAACGCGCCCGTTACAGACGGAGTGGTTTGCTGTACCGCAACACTCGAGGAAACAGCAGATGATCTCCCCGATTCCGTGTCGCGCTTCAGGCGTTTGAGGTCGGTTCGCAGGTCGGCGGCGGAGCGGTAACGCAGCTCCCGATCTTTTTCCAGAGCCTTGCTAATGATCTGATCGAGGCCCGGCGGCAAATCCGGATTCAAGCGAGCCGGCAACACGGGTTCTTTGTGAAGAATGGAATCAAACAGGGCCGCCGAGGTGTCGCCCCGGAAGGGCAGCGTGCCCGTCGCCATTTCGTATAACACCTCGCCAAAGGAAAACAGGTCGGTGCGCGCGTCCAGTTCCTTGCCGAGCGCCTGTTCCGGGGACATGTAGGCGACCGTACCCAAAGCCATACCCGGGCTGGTCAGAAGTTGGTCCGTCATGGTTGGAGTCGCGGTGGCACCCGAGGATTCTGCCACCCGCTCCACCGCAAGTTTCGCCAGTCCGAAATCCAGGACCTTGGCATGTCCGCGATCGGTGACAAAAATGTTCGCGGGCTTGATATCACGATGCACGATACCCTTGCTGTGGGCGGCGTCCAGCGCGTCGGTCACCTGGATGGCGAGCTCGAAAAGCTGGTCGGTGGGCAGGGGACGGTTGCCGATCGCGTGCTTGAGTGTGCGTCCTTCCAGCAGTTCCATGGCGATGAAGAAGCGCCCAGCTACCTCATCGATTTCGTAGATGGTGCAGATGTTGGGATGGTTCAGCGCAGAGGCCGCCCGCGCTTCGCGCTGGAAGCGCTCCAGCGACTGGGGATCGACCGCCGCCTGCTCGGGCAAAAACTTGAGCGCCACGTGGCGGCGAAGCTTGATGTCCTCGGCTTCATAAACGACGCCCATGCCGCCACCGCCCAGCTTGTTGAGAATACGGTAGTGGGAGACGGTTTCGCCGATCATGGGTGTGAGCTGCAGAAAGGATGGTAGGCCGGATGTATATGCAAGTCAATCATCGGACGACCGAGGTTCATTCCTCAACATTGGCGATCCCGGGCGGATCACGAGCTAAACGGAAGTTATGCCTTCGGAGGTACTCTGAACGACGCGGGCCAGAAGTCGGCTTCTGGGAAGTCAGCCCCGGTCATCCGCCAGTTGGGAGACGTTTTCTGAACGCAGTCAGTATGGTTTCAAGAAGTGCCTGGAACAGAAAGGCAGTAGTCATGGGTGGTATGGCAGGAGCGAGATTTCGCAGGTCTTCAGATCGAATCTTTACTTGCGTCGCAGAATCACCCACGGCAATCACCCACGATCTCTCTGTCTTATGCGTATTTTCCAGTGTTTGGCAGTCCCACGGCAGCCCTTGAAGTTATTGGAAACACTGGAAATCCGAGTTCTGAAAAGCCTAATGTTGCCAGTTCGAACGGGTTCCATATCAGCTTCATTCAACAAACCTTACGCCGAATGTGACTAACAGAAGCAGACGAAATCACCCATGGCGATCACCCACGACTACTTCTCGCAAGCGCGTTTCCTAGTACCGATCCCGGCAAACTTCCCACAAGCCGACTTCGGGACAACGTGGTTGAGAATCTGTTTGGGGATATAACTTCCGGGTTCCGGGAACAATCGCCAACAGATCAGGCGGACCGCATCTAGGTTTAGCTTACAAATTATCCAAGTTGACGCAGGCCGGCTTGGATCGGAACAATTTCCGGCCGGTGGAGAGGCGGGATCTGTTCTTAGTTAGCCGCCTTTGTGGTGCCGCCCACCACGAGTTTGGTCATTGTTCGTCGGCCAGCCGCGAGAGGCTGCTACTGCTTCAGTGTCCCGGTCCAGTTGAGGGTGACTTCCTGAGGGTGCGACCGGCCTCCGCTTAGGGCCTTCAGAGCAGGAAAGCGGTCGCCGGGCGCCGCCGGTCCCAGCGCCGCGAATTCATTTACATGGATGGGTAGCGCGGTCGGCGCTCCGAATTCGAAGGCTTCGGTGTTCTGAATTGGCACTACCATGACCTTATCCCCGATGGTGTAGTAGATCTGCTTTCCATCCGCACTCCACGAAGAGGAAATGCTGCCACCATTGGAGATCTGCCATTTCCCTCCGGGACCGGGGAATGCAGTCACATAGACTTCAGGCCTTCCGGATTCGTCGGAGGTGTAGGCGAGCCATTTGCCGTTCGGCGACAAAACAGCGCCCATGTCATTGGCAGGCGATTGGATGAAAGGAGTCAATTTCTTGTCGCCGATCAGATCGATGTAGTAGATGTCCTGCCGCGTGGCGTTGTTCTGCACCATGAAGAACACATAGCGGCCGTTTAGAGACCAACTGGTCACCGTGCCAAAGCTTTTGGGCGTCTCCAACTTCTCCTGGCCGCCGGAACCACTCGTCGGCTGAATCCAGATTCCCCCCGTGGCTGTCCCTGCAATGGTGCCGACCGCGATCCTCCTGGCGTCCGGAGAAAACGCGTAGCTAATGCTGCCCGCATCCGCGAATGTGCTGCGAGACATCGTGTTCCGCCTGGTGTCGACGACCCAAACGTCTCCCTTGCCCGTGTCAGTATCCGGCCGTACCAGCCCGACCAGGGAGCCGTCGGCAGAGGCTTGCGGCGACATATAAAGGCCGGGCTCGCCAAAGCGCCCCACCTCTTTGCCGGTGTGGTCCACCCACATAGGTTGAGTCTTCTGCAGCGATCCATGACGGAAGACGAGCGTGCCGTGCGCGGCGGTGAAGGCGGCGAGATCGCGGGCGTTCCAATAGTCGAGTTTCTCGGCGATGGGGGCAGGATCGCCACTGAACTTTAACGATTTTGGATCGAAACGCTGCGCCACGAGAACGGTTTCGCGCAGGTATAGCAGGTATCCCTCGGAATACTGTACGTTCGAGGCGGTCTCCAATATCTGGCGCGGCTTCTCGCCGGAAAGCGATGCACCGTACAACGCACCTACGCCACCTGTTGCCGCCCCGACCACCTCGCGATAAGTGAATAGGAAGTGATCGCCGTCGGGTAGAAAGTATGGGTTGCGATGGGTCCAACCCTGTTTTGCCTCGGTGATCTTCTCCGGCACGCCACCGCCCTCGGGCACCTTGTACAAGGGCTCACGAATGTTGGGTGTGAAGATAATTACGCCGCGCGGACTCCACGATCCGCCACGCCCTTCGGGGGCATCGCAGAGTACCTGCACAGGTCCACCTGCCAGCGCTACTTTCTTCAACTTCCCCGCTGAAAAGTAGCCGATGTACTTGCCGTCAGGTGACCAGAAGGGGAATGTTGGCCGCTCAACTTCCACCTGGTGCACAGCCCCACTGGTTACGTCGCGCACCCCGACGATTGTGGTTGTCGGCAACTCTTCCCTTACCGGATTACCGAAGGGTTGACCGTCACTCAGGAGCCAACCGGAAACTGGATCTGGCCGATTACTTCACATCAGGGCGTGAGCGATTTATCCATCAGTATCGGGCCCCCATGCTCGGCGATCGACGCGAAAACTTGCTGTCCGTTGAAGCGATGAGTCTCGTATGACCGCTGCACGCGCCCGACGAAGCCTTGTTTGCGGAATATGTGCTGCGACACCTTGTTCGTCGCCTCGGTGACGGCCAACCGATAACCTCTCCGCGTCCCGTGCTTTAGGCAAGCCGTGACGAGTTGCTGGGCCACTCCCCGACCGGCGACCCGATCGGAGACTCCGAGGAGGAACAGGTGGAGCGACTCTCCGGAATGCACCGCCTGACCGCACCGGTACTCCTTATTCAACTGGCTCAGGATATCGAAGATCGGTTCGAACTTCGTGCTCAGCCGATCCATCCCGTCAGGCAGCGCTGATGCCGAGTCTTCCGTCAGCAGCGCGCCGACCAGATCACCCTTGTCAGCCAGACGCGCTACGATTGTCAGACCCTCGGCGGTCACCTTGAGGCATAACAACCGCACGAACGCCTCGAATTCAGAATCTGTCAGGTCGACTGCAACGGCGGGTGGATCGTAACGGCTGAACGTCTTCCCCAGAAGTTTCGCCATTGCTTCAGCGTCGGATGGGACATAGACGCCATACTCGATCTGCACGTGTTCAGGTGAATCTGCCACAGCCGCCTCCTGCCATCCGCGATTCCCAGACTGCCGTTATACATCCGCGGGCGTCATTATATCCGCAAGGAATTGCATTGCAGCGCGGGTGCGGCAGTTCTGGGTGGATGGTCGGTAACCCGGAAGTTATCCAGAAACGGGCTTGTAGTCGATGATTCTTCGGCTCAACCGCTC
>ODAK010007848.1_pt1 | contig 10722 bp, 10 predicted proteins | sample 1539591 | NCBI WGS metagenome assembly ODAK01 (sample SAMEA3539303, study PRJEB22396) | soil metagenome | biome: tundra; feature: field; material: soil | place: USA | collected 2010-05 | depth 0.15 m | reverse complement strand
GATTCTCGCTTCGGCGGCGGTGCCGATCGCGCGCTTCAAGGTCAAGCGGGATAGAGAACGGGAACTGCACCGGGAACTGTGGGAGATGCGCGACGCGATCGATCACTACAAAGACGCGGCCGATAAGGGTGCAATTCAAACCAAGGTGGAGAGCCAGAATTATCCGCCTGACCTCGACACGCTAGTAAATGGTGTCGATATCCAGGGCAAGAAGGTGAAGTTTCTGCGCCGCATTCCGGTAGACCCTATGACTGGAAGAGCAGAGTGGGGTTTGCGCTCCATGCAGGACGATCCGAAATCGGATTCATACGGTGGGCAAAGCGTGTTTGACGTGTATTCAAAGTCCCAGAGCACCGCGCTAGACGGCACGAAGTATTCTGATTGGTAGACCAAATGGTTCGAAGTGGAATAAGACCGATGCGCCGCTGTCGCAAACGCGAAGCCGCCTTTACGCTGCTGGAGTTGATCGTCGTAATGACGATCATCGGAATCCTGGCCACGCTGGCCGTTCCGAGCTTCAAGAGCGCGCTTAAATCGGCCCGCGAAGCTGTGCTCAAAGAAGATTTGCAAGTGATGCGCTCAGCTATCGACTCCTACACAATGGATAAGCAGAAAGCTCCGCAGTCGCTGGATGACCTGGTGCAGGATGGATATGTCAAGGTGATTCCCACCGATCCGATGACGCGCGCCCGCGACACCTGGGTGACTCAAACTAGCGATGCATTGCACTCCCTTGATCAGACCGATCCCGGCATCGACGATGTGCACTCGGGCTCAGAGGAAACGGGCTCGGACGGGCAGCCTTACAACACCTGGTAAGCGTAAGAGGCATGATGGCGCAATGGAAGCACAGGACGATTTTTCTGCTGTTGATGGTCGCGATTTGCGGCCCGGCGAGGGCTCAGGGTTCTAAAAACATCATCGTTCGCATTCTGGATAGCAAGACTGGCCGCCCATTGGTAGCAACGGGATTCATGGTGCGCATCGATCATCAATCCGTCGTGCATGGTGATTGGGTAAAGCAGAATGAAGACGGCAGCGCGGTACTGACAGTTCCCGACTTTGCCAGTTCTGTTTCGATTAAAGCCTCCTATGAGAACTCGATGGAGGTTTATATCAACTGTGACGCGGAAAAGCAGAGGGACGTCCCGGGCGACCTTTGGTACGCGGTTTCAGATATCATAAGCAAGGGAATCGTGGCGCCTAATGGCTGCGGCAAGCCGAAAGATGTCGCCAAGATGGCCGTCCCGGTCGCGGAGCCAGGGAAGATCGTGCTGTTTGTAAGGCAAAAAAGTTGGCGCGAGCAGTCAATGGACTAAACGCAACCTCCTGGTTGCGGATCAAGGCAGATCCTGGAGAAAATTGATCCTTGCAATTTGATCCCGACGCATCGAAGGCGCTTTCCTTCACCTGTAATGTGTTGGGTTTCTATTCTGAGCTGATTAGCGCAGCTGATACTCATTCTCCAGATGAGCCGAGCCTTGGAGGCAAGCTACTTTTTGTAGGCGAACTCGATGACGATGGGCGCGCGCTGGTTGTGGCAGGGAACGTAGCTGGCGCTGCTTCGCTTGCTGCTACGTCAGATCTGGCTGCCCAAAAGAACGCGATTCACGATGGCGTGGTGGATTTTCTCGTAACCTCGCTTGATGAAGCCCTGCGCATACTGAAGAATGAGATCCGCAAGCACGAGACAGTTGCCGTCTGCATCGGCGTTGCGCCAGACTCTGTCGAACGCGAGATGCTTGAGCGGGGTGTGCTCCCAGATATCGTACGGCCAAGCGGAATTTCACCAGCCGCCGATAGGGGGGCCGACGATGCGCTTATTGTCTGGAGTGTTAGTTCGGCGCCCGCCCGGTGGTTGCCAAAGCTCGATGACATCGCTCTCGAGTGCCTTGGCTCTGGCGATGAAGTTTCACGACGTTGGCTCCGTCTCGCGCCACGCTATCTTGGCCGCATGGCAAGCGGGACGCATTTGGTTAAGGCTCACCGCGACTTCGCCAGGCAGTTTATGGAGAAAGTGCAAAGACAGGCGGACGATGGCAAATTTGGTGTTCCCGTACGCGTTTGCGTGAGCCACGATTCCGGGTGGGAAGAATATGATTTCGGCGCCATAAAGCTCAAACAGCCTTGAGCGAGTCTTTTCCTAAGCCGACGCGGGTCCGCCATCTTCTATGCGTGCCCACAGTTCTTTTACACCGTATCCGGTTTTGGCGGATACCGGCAATATGTCGTTCAACTCCAGACCCTTCTTCAAGGCCAGCAAGTTGCGGGTACGTTCATTGCCGCTGAGGCGGTCAATCTTGGTGGCAACTACGGCGAAATCGCGGCCGGCGTGGCGAAGCCAATCGATTAGTTGGCGATCGCTTTGTTGTGCAGGCACGTTTGAATCGACCAGGCAAACGCAAAGACGCAGAGGCTCGCGAAAGGCAAGATAAGGCTCGATGAACTCGGGCCACCCTGCCGAGATGGACTTGGAAATTTTGGCGTATCCATACCCCGGCAGATCGGAAAAAATCATCTGCGGCCGCTGGCTCTGATTGAGTAACGCAAAGAAATTAATAGCGCGCGTGCGTCCCGGTGTTTGCGAGACTTTGGCCGCTTTGTCGCCTACCAGAGCATTGAGCAAACTCGATTTGCCAACGTTTGAGCGGCCCAGGAACGCGATTTCAGGCACGCTGGGAACAGGGAACTGCGCTGCCGCCAAGGCTGAAAGCAAAAACTGAGTTGTATAGCGTGCGGTGGGCATTTTATTTACCGATCAAATTGCGAGGCGAGAAGTACCTCACTTCTTTGAGGATACAGGAGGATGCCGATTCGTTGATTTGCGGATCCGATGTGGTAGATGGGAAGGTTGTTTCAGGCAGGTGTGCGAAAAGTAACTGCTCTTGAGTCAAACCAAGAAAATACGTGTTGGTTCTGAAGCAAAACTATCCTATTCTGAACTCACCCCAAAAATTTGGAGCGAATGTGCACACACTTGTTGCCATTTGCCTGTTGGCTTCAACGGCCAACGGGCCATTCATCCATACAGTGAGACCGGCGGAGTCGCCTATGACTCGGCCGGCTATCTTCCAGGCGCCGAAAGGCCCAAACGGTCTCACCCTCTACAACAGCAAAGGGGAGAGGGTCGCTCAATGCGACAAGAGAGACGATAACTTTGCCAATTGCAAGATGGATCAAGGCGTCACGTTTGACGACGTGATGAACGCCTGGGTGCATGCTTTGCAGGATATGCAGAAGTAACTGTGATCGGAGTCGGGCGGCGCTTGCGGATGCAGGCGCAGGCAAATTGCGACTCGATGCAGACGGAGGCCGCGCTTGTCCGCCTTACATCAAGCGCGTTTTTTATTGCTGCGTCTGAATGTTTGCTGGGAGGTCCGCTGACGGCACCGACGCAAGCACTTCACTCTCAGGGGGCGTAGTGCTTGTAGGCAGCGGGCTCTCCAGTGCCAGGGCAAGCACCTCATCCATCTGATCAACGAAGTGAAGCTTGATGGCCTTTTTGATGTTGTCGGGCAGCTCGGCAACATCCTTCTCGTTGGCGCGCGGCAAGATCACTTCAAATATGCCGGCACGTAATGCGGCAAGCAGCTTCTCCTTCAGGCCTCCGATAGGGAGCACCTTGCCACGCAGGGTGATTTCCCCCGTCATGGCGATGTCGCGGCGGACTGGAATTTTTGCGAGCGCACTGGCAAGCGCTGTGGCGATTGTGATCCCAGCTGAGGGACCGTCCTTGGGAATCGCGCCTTCGGGCACGTGCAAGTGAAGGTCGACGTTGCGGTAGAACTCGCGCGTAAGACCGAGCGACTGTGCCTTGCCGCGGATATAACTCAGCGCTGCCTGTGCAGACTCCTGCATGACGTCGCCGAGCTGCCCGGTGATGGTGAGCTTGCCCTTGCCGTCGAGTACTTGAATCTCGGTGGTGAGAATGCTGCCACCGACCTCAGTCCAGGCGAGACCGGTGACCAGTCCAACTTCACTCTTCTCGTGCACTTCAGAGTCACGATAGCGCGCCACGCCAAGATGTTCGCTGATGCTGGCGGCAGTGATCTCTTCCTTGTGCTTTGCGCCTTTTTTGACCACACGGCGCGCGACCTTTCGGCATACATTGCCGATTTCGCGCTCGAGGTTACGCACTCCGGCTTCGCGCGTGTAGTAGCGAATGATCTCTAGAATCGCTTCGTCGGTGAAGACGATATTTTTCTCGCTCAGGCCCGTTTGCTCGCGTTGCTTTTTGACGAGATACTGGCGCGCGATTTCAAGCTTTTCGCTCTCAGTGTACCCTTGCAGGCGCAGAACTTCCATGCGATCCTGCAGAGCGGCCGGGATGGTGTGCATGACGTTCGCTGTGGCGACGAAGAGCACCTGCGACAGATCATAGTCGACGTCAAGATAGTGATCCTGAAAGGACGTGTTCTGTTCCGGGTCGAGAACTTCGAGCAGTGCCGATGCAGGATCGCCACGGAAGTCCGACGCCATCTTGTCAACTTCGTCGAGCAGGAAGACGGGATTCTTGGTGCCGGCGCGCTTCATGTGCTGAATGATCTGACCGGGGAGAGCGCCGATGTAGGTGCGGCGGTGACCGCGAATCTCCGCCTCGTCGCGCACGCCGCCCAGCGAGAGCCGCACGAACTTGCGGCCCGTTGCCTTGGCGATCGACATGCCGAGCGAAGTCTTGCCAACTCCCGGAGGGCCCGCAAAGCAGAGGATTGAGCCTTTCGGATTCTTGACGAGCTGGCGGACGGCGAGAAATTCGAGAATGCGCTCCTTGATTTTCTCCAGGCCATAGTGATCTTCGTTGAGGACTTTTTCGGCGTATTCAATGGAGCGAGTTTCCTTGGAGCGCTTCTTCCACGGTACAGCGAGGAGCCAGTCGATGTAATTGCGGCTCACGGTTGACTCGGCCGACATCGGCGGCATTGCCTCAAGCTTCTTCAATTCCTGAACAGCCTTATCGAGCACGTCCTTGGGCATTCCAGCGGACTCGATCTTTTTACGAAGCTCGTCGAACTCGCTCTTTTCGCCGCGGCCTAATTCTTTCTGAATGGCCTTGATCTTCTCGTTGAGGTAGTACTCTTTTTGCGCCCGCTCCATCTGCCGCTTGACGCGCGATTGGATGTTGCGGTCGAGGTCGAGCTTTTCAATTTCAATGTCGAGTACATCGGCGATGCGCGAGAGGCGCGCCGCAGGGTCGAAGATGCCGAGAAGTTCCTGCTTCTCGTCGATGCCGAGCTGCAGATTGGCGGCGATGGTGTCGGAGAGCTTGGCAGGCTCATCCATGCGCACCGTCGCGATGATGGTCTCGTAGTTGAGCGATTGCTGTAGCTTGACGTATTGCTCAAAGAGGCTGGTTACGCGCTGCATGAGCTGCTCAACGGCCGGCGTCATTTCAAAATCGGTCTTGCCGATGCGCACGGTGGCGACGAAGAATCCGTCGCGGTCGTTTACCTCGATGGACTTGGCCCGCTCCACGCCCTCGACCAGCACCTTGATGTTGCCGTCGGGCATCTTGACGCTCTGCACGATGTTGCAGATCGAGCCAACCTGGAAAATCTCCTTGGCCTTCGGCTCGTCGATGGAAGCGTCATGCTGGGTGGCGAGAAAAATCTTGCGGTCGCCATTGAGTGCTTCTTCCAGCGCGCGCACGCTTGAGAGGCGCCCTACGACGAAAGGCGTCATCATGTAAGGGAAGATCACCATGTCGCGGATAGGCATCATGGGAAGTTTGCGCGCTTCGGTCTTTTCGCGGGATGCGGTCATTGGGACACCTAAGCCTTAGACGCGCGACGACGGCTCTGGATGCAGAGCTCTCGCCACGGCTCATGTTGGGATTGTACAGCGGAAGCAGAGTTATACCGAGAAGTTGTGGCTGTCCAACCCTTGCCGCGAATAGAACGCGACAAGGGCTAGGCACCGATATTGTCCTGAATGAGAGATCAGCCTGCTTTTTCTAGTAGACAGAGCGACAAGTCGCGACGCTCGACCATTTCGCGCGTAATTTCAAGGTCGCGAACGCGCTTATTGCTGGGCAGGTGATACATCAGATCGAGCATCAGCTCTTCGAGTATCATGCGCAGACCGCGTGCTCCAACTTTGCGCGCGAGAGCCTCGCGTGCGATGGCGCCGATTGCGTCTGCTGTGAAATGCAAGCGGACGTTCTCGTATTCAAGGAGGCGTTGATACTGCTTGATGATAGCGTTGCGCGGCTTGGTGAGGATCTCGGTGAGTGCGGCTTCATCAAGTTCGTCGAGGATGCCCATGACGGGCAGGCGACCGACGAATTCAGGAATGAGGCCGTACTTGATGAGGTCCTGCGGCTCGGTCTTGCGCAGCAGTTCGGTGTCGCGATGCGAACGAGTCGTTGCCGCATCTGCCTCGACATCAACCGTCTTGAAGCCCAGTGCTTTCTTGCCTACGCGCCGACCGACGACACGCTCGAGGCCTACAAATGCTCCACCGCAGATGAAGAGTATGTTGGTAGTGTCGACGGCAGTGAATTCCTGGTGCGGATGCTTGCGTCCGCCTTGGGGCGGCACGTTGGCAACGGTGCCTTCGAGAATCTTGAGCAGCGCTTGTTGCACGCCCTCACCGGACACATCGCGCGTGATGGAGGGGTTCTCGTCTTTGCGGCCGATCTTGTCGATTTCGTCGATGTAGATGATGCCTTGCTGGGCACGGGTCACGTCGCCGTCGGCGGCTTGCAGAAGCTTGAGGATGATGTTCTCGACGTCCTCGCCAACGTAGCCGGCCTCGGTGAGTGTGGTCGCGTCGACAATCGCGAAAGGAACGTCGAGCATTTTGGCCAGGGTGTGTGCGAGAAGGGTCTTGCCGGAACCGGTAGGTCCAACGAGGAGGATGTTCGACTTGGCTAGTTCAACCTCATTGTTGCGCATGCGGTTCATCTGGATGCGCTTGTAGTGGTTGTAGACCGCGACGGCCAGCTTCTTCTTGGTTTGATCCTGGCCGATGACGTAATCGTCGAGGAAGCTTTTGACTTCCTGCGGCTTGGGTAAGTGGCCGGCCGCGGTCGCGGGGTGCGCGGCATCGCCGCGATCGTCTTCGAGAATGGAGTTGCAGACTGCGACGCACTCATCGCATATGTAAGCGCGAGGATAGTCGCTGGGCGACGAGATCAACTTGGCTACGGCGTCCTGCGATTTGTGACAGAACGAGCAGCGCAGTGCTTCTTCAGTTCCCGTGAACGTTTTCATTTTTCCTGCTCCCTTGGACGAGCTTATTCGATTCCGTGAACTGTTGGTCGAACGATTACGTGCGCGGCCTATCGATGATTTCGTCGATGATGCCGTATTCCTTGGCCTGCTGCGAATTCATGATGAAGTCACGCTCAACGTCGCGCTCAATGCGGTCGAGCGGCTGAGCGGTGTGCTTGGCCATGAGCGTATTGGTGATTTCGCGGATGCGGAGAATCTCTCGCGCGTGAATATCGATGTCCGTTGCCTGTCCACTCAAACCGCCCATTGACGGCTGGTGAATAAGGATACGCGAATTGGGCAGTGCAAAGCGCTTGCCCTTGGTGCCGGCGAGCAGAAGAAATGCGCCCATGCTGGCCGCCTGACCGATGCAATAGGTCACGACGTTGTTCTTGATGAACTGCATGGTGTCGTAAATGGCGAGGCCCGCAGTGATCGAACCGCCCGGGGAATTGATGTACAACTGCACGTCTTTCTCTGGGTCTTCGCCAGAGAGAAACAGCATTTGTGCAACGATGAGATTGGCTACCTGATCATCGATCGGCGTGCCGAGGAAAATGATGTTATCGCGAAGCAGACGAGAGTAAATATCGTAGGCGCGCTCGCCTCGACTCGTCTGCTCAACCACCATGGGAACCAATGCCATGCTTCTCGCTCTTCCGTAGGGGGCGTCGTCTCCCCATCCTTTTTTGGGCCGCGCGAAGCCGTTGTCGAGCACTCGGCCTGCGTGACAATTATCGCCGCTTCACCGTATAGCCACCCCAACAACCCATACCTGCCGCCGGGGATCTCGGGGTTTACGCCGGCAGTTTCTCATACAGCAACGTTGCGGTCTTTTCGCGCTTCAATTGTTCACGGATTCTAGCTAGCCCACCGTCCTGAGTCAAACGCTGACGAAGTATGTCAAATGACTCCCCTGACTGCAGGGCAGCTAACTGCAATTCGCGATCCAGTTCTTCATCGCTTACATTAACGCCTTCTGCCTCGGCGATGCGGTCAAGCAGAATGAATGCCTTTACTTCGGTAATGGCACTTTCGCGCTGGGCAGTGCGGAGACGAGAAAAGTCTAATTTCCGCATTTGTTCGGGGTTCATGCCCTGGGCGGCGAGAGCACGCAGGCCGCGGTCCAGTCGCGCATCGATCTGATCCTGCACCATCGACTCCGGTACGGGGAACGTAAACCGTTCAGAAAGAGCGCTAAACAGGCGATCCTTGGTCTCCGCTTCGACGCTGCGTCGCTTCTGGTTGGCCATGTGTTCGCGGACACGGTTTTCAAGTTCAGCGAGGTTCTCGTAATCGCCCAATTCTTTGGCGAATTCGTCGTTAAGCTCCGGTAAGTTGCGCTTTTTAATGGCCTTAACGGTGACGTCGTAAGCCACGGTCTTGCCCTGCAGCTTGGCGTCAGGGTAGTCGGCGGGATAAATGACCTCGGCCTTCAGCTCTTGGCCGGGTTTCGCGCCGCGGAGGACTGAGGTAAAAGCCTCTACAGTCTCTTTGCCGCCTACCTCAACCAGGGAATCCTCACCGGCGAGCGGGGCTGCTTCAGGGTCGTCCGAAATCTGGCCGGTATAGGAAATCTGGGCCCAATCGCCGTCTACCAGGGGGCGGTCTTCTTCAACCGGCTCAACGGTGGCACGGGAATCGCGCAAATGCTCCAATTCGTGGGCAAATTCTTCGTCCGTAACCTCAACGGTCGGTTTAGGGACGGTGACGGTCTGATAGCCCTCAATCGAGAAGTCGGGCAGGTATTCAAACGTGGCCTTCACATGGAGAGGCTCGCCGTCCTCAATGGTCAACTCGGTCACTTGCGGCTGGCCGACGGGCTTGACGTTCAGATCACGCACACCCTGGTTAAAGCGCTCAGGCAAAAGGCCGTCGATAACTTCCTTGCGGATTTCGGTAGCGAAGCGACGCCGGATGACCGACTCGGGCACCTTGCCGGGACGGAAGCCAGGAATCCTGGCATATTTCTGATAATTGCGCGTGACATTGCGGAACGCCTTGGAGACGTCTTCCGCGGGGATATCGAGCACCAGTTCGCGGGTGCATTCCGGATTTAGGACCGGGCCGTGTTGATGGGCGTGGTCGTGCTCATGGTCGTGTTCGTGAGCATGGCCTTCGTGGGTAGCTGGATTCTCGGTCGTTTCGGGTCCGGGATTATTTTCAACTGTGTCTATGGAACTCAACGTTTTGCCTTCCGGGCGCGCCAGGCGCCAACCAAACTGCTACAGCCGGCTGCCGCTCGTGGCGATACAGCGTCGTGTGGCCGGGGAAATACCTCATCTCATGGTAAGAGGGTTTGCGGCAAGGGTCAAACCGGCGGGGCGGCGGGAAGCGGAGAGCGCACCCCGGAAGGCACGTTATTGCTCAGTGACCTGTGGTTTACGGACGTAAGGCCTGAATCGGGGGTGCGCTGCTCCGCAATGCGAATAATGCTCGCGGGCCTCTCTGAGGCTTAGTTCGCCGTTGACCGTATTTCGAATCTCGCTGGCGTCATCGTCTTCCTGGCCGTCGTCTTCCCACCAGCAGACAGGGCACAGCGCCAGGGTGGCGGGCGTATCCAGCGTTTTGAAGCCGCAGCACGGGCAACGATAGCGAATGTCGGTTGTCCCCATCGTTTGGATGGACGAGAACAGGGGTTGTCGCGTTTACAGCAGATGCGCCCAAGTTGACCGTGGAAGATGACGGACGCGTTCCTGGTGGCGGCGCATATTGAGCGCTCAAAAGCGAAAGACGACGCCCGTGGAGAAGCGGGCATGCGTACCGTTGCTGGGCGACTGTGTTGGGGCGCTGATGCGGTCGGCTCCAAATCGCCACCCGAAGAAAGGGGCGATCGGTACGTCGAGGCCGCCGCCCAGAGCGTAAGCGATGGATCCACCGGAGATGGACACGCCGCCACCATTTGCGGAATGTTCGCCGCCCACCAGGCCGTGCGCAAAAAGCTTGACCCCGAGCGCTCCTACAGTGAGGCGCGGACCAAAGATCACGGTCGTGGTGCGGGGTACGGATGCGTTGGCTCCGAGACCATAATGGGCGACATCGCCCTCAATCCCCCAAAAAGGACGCATGTGGATTTGCAGTGAGCCTTCCCATCCGTTCAGGCCACCCACGTTGGGATAGAAGGTGTCGGACCCGGTGCGGCTGTAGCCAAAGAAAGCATCGCCTTTTGCGCCGAGAGCATGGGCCCGGGTGGTGCCGACCGCGAAGATTATGAGAGCCAAAAGCGCGAAGTTCACAAGATACGACCGTATAGACATTCAGACTCCCCTTCCTGGAAAGACATTCTGGCATTGACCAAGGAGATGGCGCTCGTTGAGCTTCGGTTGCTTTGGATGCGTCCGTTGAGTGTGGCCCGCAATTTAGTTCATGCAGTGAGAGTAAAATCGGGCGGCAGGAGGAAAGCCAAAGACATGCCTGGTTTCCGCACTTTCTTTAATCTGAGCAGTCCCTTGTTGGTCGGTCTGCTCGCAGGAATGCCGATGGTGGCCAGGGCCCAGGACCAGAAGAGTCC
>ODAK010007847.1_pt1 | contig 10722 bp, 6 predicted proteins | sample 1539591 | NCBI WGS metagenome assembly ODAK01 (sample SAMEA3539303, study PRJEB22396) | soil metagenome | biome: tundra; feature: field; material: soil | place: USA | collected 2010-05 | depth 0.15 m | reverse complement strand
CCAATCGGCCGCAGGTTGCCAACCTGCCCCACATCTTATGCCACCGGTTCTGAAAATGTAGAAACTCCAGACAACGACGTCAGTCGTTGCCATGGCTCTACGTTTAGGAGGCACCCTCACCCCCCACGACACCCTCACCGTATATCCGGCGCCTTCGCCAAGCTCAGCAGATTCGCCATCAACTGATACGCTCCGTCCGTCCCCGCCGGAAGCTGCCGCCACAACGCCAGCCCCACATACAGCCACCGCCCCTTCCCCACACGACCCTCTACCAGAGCCCCGAGTTTTTCGCCCGGATTGTCCTTGTACGAGTCCGTCATCGACACCAGGTCCACGTACTTCGCGTCCTTCTCGCCCAGGAAATACAGCCCGCGCTCCTGCACCCAGTTCGCCCATGCCTCGGGCCCGATCTTGTTCGGGAAGTTGAACGCCGGGTGCCCCGGAACCAGCACTTTCACCGGCACGCGTTCATCGCTCACGCGGTTCCCGCTCACCTGCGCCGGATACGGCGCGAAATCCGTCCGGTTGAATCCTGTCTTGTTGTACTGCACGATCAGCGTTCCGCCACGCTCGACATACTCGATCAGCCGCCGGTTGTACGCCCGCAGGTCCGCCCGGCGCTCGTACGCCCGCACCCCCGTCACAATCACGTCGTACTTCGAAAGGTCGCCGCGCTCCAGCTCGTCGCCATCGATATACACGACCTTCGCGCCCAACTGCTCGATGGCCGCCGCCACCTGATCCCCCACTCCCACCAGGTACCCTACGGTCAGGCCCGGCGCCGTCTTCACGTCCACCACCTTCAACGCCGCCTCCGCCGGCTTCATGATCTGCCGCCGCTGAACGTGCGGATATTCGATCTCCTGATATCCGCTGGCAAATCGCGTCCCGTCCGCGCCCGTCGCCACCGCCTTCAGCGTGTACTCGCCCGCCTTCGGCTGCGACGGCTCCGTCACTCGAAACCGCGCCGAAAGCGACTCGTCCTCGTGCGCGAAGCTCAACGCCGCGCTCGCCGGCGACGCCGACCATCCTGCCGGCAGCTCCAGCCGCACCGTCGCCTGCGCCGCGCCCTTCGGCCCGCTGGTCACCGACACCGAAATCTCGCGCTCCACCGCCCTGCCGGCTGTGGGCACTACCACCAGCCCCGGCGTCACCCGCACCGATAGCGCCGGCACCACGTTCAGCTCCATCCGCTTATCGCCGGCGAAGACGTCTCTGATGTACCGGAACTGCACCGGCAGTTCCCTGGTGACCTCCACGCTTCCCGCCTTGATATGGAACGTCGCCCGGAACGGAGTCGGCGCGAACGGCAAGCCGAACGGGACGCCCTCGTCGAAAATCTGGATCGCGTGCTCCTCCGGATGCTTCCAGTAGTTGTCGTGGAAATACGGCGTGGTCGCCTTCGCATCCTTCGGCACCCGCACCTCCACGTTGCATGCAAACGACGCGTCTTTCTTCACCGCCGCCGGCTTGCACGGTCCCGGCGAATCGAACACCGCGATCTCCACCCGCGTCACGCCCACCTCCGTCGCCCCGCGATTCACCGCGGAAAGCGAGAGCCGCACCGCCTGCCCGTCCACCACCAGCCCGTCATCCGCCAGCGCGTCGAACGTCAGGTTGTGCGCCGCCAGCACAGCGTCCTGGTAGTCGCGCTCCTTCTGTCTCAGCCGGAAGTCGATCTCGTACCGCGCCCCATCGCTCAGCCCCATCCCGGCAAGCTGCCCGCGAAGAGCGCGCAGCGCCGCAAGGCCCGCTTCCACTGGCGCTGCTGTTCCCGCATCGTTCCCCGACGCGAAAGCCGCCTGTGCCCGCTGCCCTTCCGTCAAAATCGCCACCAGAGCCGACGTCAACGCCGCTGGCGGATTCGCGCCCGCGTACTGCGCAAGCGACGTCAGGGTGACATCCACCCCATCGAACAGCGACGACTCATCTTTCTCCTTCTGGCCCGCCATCGTTGTCTCCATGAGCCGATACCCGCCGCGCCCGCCGAACCCCGCTGCCGGTCCCTGTGCCGCGCCCGCCGCCGGAGCGCCCGCTCCCGCCGCGCCTCCCCGGCCGGCCGCCTGACCCGCACCGCCGCGCCCTCCGCCGCCACCGCCCGGAGGCGGCCCGACATTCAACCCCATGCCCTGACACTTATGACTCGCACGCGCATCCGCCCCGATCTCCGCGTACGTGCGCCCCAGCAACGTGTCGTACCCCGCCGTATTCACCGGCGTTAACTTCACCGCGGGAGCCTGCGTGTGCGCCGGAGCCTGCGCCCCATCCGCGCCGCCACCGCCCCGGCCTCCACGACCTCCTCCGCCCGCGCCATCACGTCCCGCTGCGCCGCCTCCCCCGCCGCCGCTGAAGTACAGCTTCTTCGGCGTCCACGGCCGCAGCCCTTGCCGAATCTGCTCCGGATACATCGACGGATCGCCCGCCGCCAGATACCCTTCGCGCACCAGCACCGTCGTCGCTTCGTGCGCCCGATCCCCGCCGCGCCCCTGAATATTCATCGTTACTACAACGTCCGGCCGCAGCGTGCGGAAGAGCCGCGCGTAATCCCCCACAATCTCCTTCCGCCCCCACTTCCCGATTACTTCCTCGGGATCGAACGAGTACCCATAATCGATCGCCCGTGTGAAATACTGCTCCGCCCCATCCAGCCGGTGCGCCGCCAGCAACTCACCGGTTCGCAGCACTGCCATATCCGCGAACAGCTCCGGCCCGATTTCGTTCTGGCCTCCGTCCCCGCGATTGTTTTGCAGGTCGATTGCCCGCAGCCCCATTCCGTGCCCGAACAAAGCAAACAGCGCGTTGGTCTCGTCATCGGGATGCGCCGGCGCCTGCAGGAAGGTGCCGGACACCGTCAACTTCCGCACCGCAAGCCCCAGCGCCACGTGTCCGCTCTCCTGCGACACCAGCGAATAGTTCATCCGGTTCTGCGCCACCAGCAGCACCGCGCCGGCGCCCAACACCGCAATCGCAATCAGACCCTTCATCGCTCGTTTGCCTCCGCTATACTTCTTGCAAGCATACACGCACCCGAATTATCGCGGGAGACTCCCCGCAGTCCGACCCATCCGCCCCATCGTATTGTGCGCCCATGGCTCCCATACACATATCAAATTGCCCCGCGGGATGGGCATTCGAATCAATCATTCCAGTGGTGCGGAAATTGTCACCGGGTGGTATAGTTTACGCCAGAGAGGATTATCAGGTCTTCTTATTACCGGCGGTCTTATGGCGGCGTCACCAACAACATCGCGTATTACTGCCGCGCCGAGAACTGCAAGCGGAAATCGGCTGGACGCCAGGTTGGGCCGTGTTGTCGGCGGTATTGGGTTTTCACGGCTGGCTGGTCTGCGTCATGGTCAGACGGAGGCGCGACCCGGGACGTGGTAATAAGAGAGGTCTGATCCACCCTCAGGCCCAGGCACGGAAAGGGATCGATATCGCGGTAATCACCATTTCCCGGGGGACGTTCAGCGGCGGCAAAGCCCTGGCCGAATGTTTGAGCCGCAAGTTGGGGTATCACTGCATCGATCGGGACGCGCTGCTCAAGCGGGCCGCCACAAGCCGAGTATCGGAGTACGATCTCCGCGCCGCTTTGGAAGAGCCGCCCTCTTTTCCGGGCAGGTATAACCACACCCGATATGTGTATTTCGCGCTGATCCAGGCGGCGCTCTTTGAGCAGGTGCGCAACGGCAAGGCGGTCTATCACGGGCTGGCCGGCCAGTTGCTGCTCAAGGGAGCCCCCGGCCTGCTCCGGCTGCGCGTGATCGCGCCATTGGAGCAGCGCATCGGCGCGGCCCAGCAGCGCCTGAAAGTGAGGCGTGAGGAGGCCGCGGCATTTATCGGCCGGATGGACCACGACCGCCGCAAGTGGACCCAGTTCCTCTATGGCGTGGATTGGGGCGATCCGGCGCTTTACGACCTGCTCATCAACCTGGAGCACATAGGCATCGAGCGGGCCTGCGGCTTCGTGGTCTCGATTATCGAGCTAGGCGGTTTTGAATTCTCGCCGGAGCGCCAGGCGGCGATGAACGACCTTGCGCTGGCCAGTCGCGTGCGCGCGGCACTGGCGCAAGACCCATACACTCTGAACCTCGAGGTGGAGGCGGAGTCCCGCGGCGGGTCGGTGTCCATACGGGGACACTCTCCGGATGAGCTTGAAGCGATCCGCCGCGTGGTCTTGGCCGTACCGGGCGTGACCGGGATCACGGTGGAATGAATCGAATCTGGCACCGCTGCCAGCCCACGGCACGGATGCGGCGCAGTCCGCCAGATCTTAATTCCGTGAGATGGAGCCTCATGGCGTCGATAACTACTGCTGCGGCGGAGGCAGCGGGTTCGTCATCATGAGTGGACACAATTTCCCGATGCCGGATCATCAGGTCTGAAACCGCTTGTACCTTCGGGAGATTTATAGCATACTTCTATCGTCATGACCAGAAGTTGGTGACTTTCGTTTGGACGGCGTCACGCTCACTTCGATCGCGATCAACATGGTGATCACATGCATAACAACGTCTTGACCATTACCGACGGCCGCACGGATAAGACCTACACGGTGCCGATCGACAAAGGCACCATCCGTGCGATGGATCTCCGTCAAATCAAGGAGGATGCGGAAGATTTCGGGCTCATGACCTATGACCCTGCCTTCATGAATACCGCATCTTGCCAGAGCCGTATTACCTTTATCGACGGAGACCGCGGCATCCTCCGATACCGCGGGTATCCCATTGAGGAACTGGCCGAAAAGTGCACCTTTCTGGAAGTGGCCTACCTGATCCTCAACGGGGAACTGCCCACCGAAGCGCAGTTGAAAGACTGGACTTTCCTAGTGAAGCACCACACCATGCTTCACGAAACCACCAAGAAATTCCTCGAAGGCTTCCGCTACGACGCGCACCCCATGGGAATGCTGGTCAGCACGGTTGCGGCGCTCTCCACGGTCTATCCGGAAGCCAGGAATGTTCTGGATCCGGAGAATCGCCGGCTGCAGATCGCGCGCCTCATCGGCAAGGTGCCAACCATCGCCGCGTACACCTACCGGCATAGCCTGGGCCTACCCTATGTCTATCCGGATAACGACTTGCACTATACGGCGAACTTCATGAACATGCTGTGGAAGATGCTCGAGCCCAAGTACGCGGCCCACCCGGTGATGGCGCGGGCGCTCTCCATTCTGTTCATTTTGCACGCGGACCACGAGCTGAATTGCAGCACCAACGCGATGCGCGCGATCGGCAGTTCGCAGGCCGATCCGTACCTCTCGGTGGCGGGCGCGGCCGCGGCTTTGTCAGGCCCGCTGCACGGCGGCGCCAACGAGCAGGTGCTGCGCATGCTCGATGTCATCGGCACCGAGGAAAACATCCCGGCCTACATTGAGCAGGTGAAAGCGGGCAAGCTGAAGCTCATGGGGTTTGGACATCGGGTCTACAAGAACTACGATCCGCGGGCGCGGATCATCAAGTGGACCGCCGACCAGGTATTCCAGGTCACCGGCCGTAACCCCAAGCTGGATATCGCGCTCGCACTGGAGAAGATCGCGCTCGAAGACGAATACTTCATCAAGCGCAAGCTCTACCCCAATGTGGACTTCTACTCGGGGATCATTTACCAGGCCATGGGTTTCAAGCCCGACATGTTTACCGTGTTGTTCGCCATCCCACGCACGGTCGGCTGGCTGGCGCACTGGGACGAGCTGATGCAGGACGCGGAGCAGAAGATCGCCCGCCCGCGCCAGGTCTACACTGGTGCGGACACGCGCCATCTGCCCGCCGAAAAGCCCGTCGTCGGTTTCGCCAACGTAGGGTGACACGCCGGAGAGCGGCTCGCTCCGGAAGACGCCACGGGGGCGAGCCGCTCACGCCCGCACGGGCGAAGCCAGCTCCGCGCGCATGCGGCTGGCCAGCGACTGCTCGCCCCAGCCTGCGGCACGGTGTTTCTTTCGCTCTGGATTGACCAGGGTCTCGGTCCGATCGTTGCCGGCTTCGTGCCGACTCCGCTGGGTGTCGCCACGGAGTACGCGCCCTCCGTGCCCGGGGTGTTAATTTCGCTGGCCATATGGGCAGTGGGCTTGCCGATCCTCACGCTGTTGTTCAAAATTCGGCAACTTTTTTCCTCGTGCCGTGGCGGGCATGAAGGAAGCCATCCGCCCGGAACTCTTGGATTGTTGTTCGGAGGGGGCGGGTGGTTCGGCAGGGGGCAGGTAATGAGTTTTTCCGGTTTACTTATAGCGGCAGTGGCCACCATCCCCCTCCACCGACGGTTTCTACAACGCGTCCGGCACGATCGTGGCTCGGGATCCCAGTGGGCTGTGATCCAGCGTCGAAATCCCACTCTGCGATATCGCTGCGATAGAGACTTTCACGGAACCACAAAGAAACCCCGGATTGCGTTTCGGAGCAAGGTTTTCCAGTCATTGGGGGCCTCGGTCCCTGCCGCGTAAGAAATACCGATTGGATGGGTGTGCCAGCGTATCGTCCGATACAAGGCACGATAGTAGCCCCTTACGCACCAACGTTGGCACGGGATGTGCTTGTCTCACCGGCAGGGAGGAGATGGAAGATGAAACCCAGGTTGACTATCTATGTTTCGGCGGTCGTTTTTCTTACAATTGCCGCATCCGGGCAGGAAATCCCGAATCGGGCCGGAGTGCCGATCTATAACGTAACGGTCATTGAGCGGACCACCAAGGCGGTCAATTATGAGTACCGTTCCGGGCCCACGCTGATCGATTTTCGCGGCACGGTTCTCATGCCCGAAGCCAAGGGCGAAGCCCGCGTGGAGTCAAAACGCGGGCGCACAGAGATCGATGTTAAGGTGGACAACCTCGTGCCGCCTACCCGTTTTGGGCGCGAGTACTTGACCTACACGCTGTGGGCCATCACGCCCGAAGGAGCGCCGCACAACATCGGCGAAGTGATTCCCAACGGCTCCAACAAGGCTAGAATGCACGTGACCACAGATTTGCAGGCATTCGGATTGATCGTGACGGCAGAGCCGTATTCCGCTTCGCGTCAACCCAGCGACGTGGTCGTGCTCGAAAACCAGGTTCGACCCGACACCTTGGGGCGGATCAAAGAAATCCAAGCTAAGTACGAGCTGATGCCGCGCGGCCACTACACCTGGGATGTGGCTGACAAGTTGAAGTCAAATATGGCCGGCATGCCCACGGTTTCCATGGATCGATACGAGGCGCTGCTGGAATTGTACGAGGCCCAGAACGCAGTCGGCATCGCACGCGCGGGGAACGCCGAACAGTACGCGCCGCAAACCCTTGGGAAAGCCGAGGAGCAGTTGGCCGAAGCGCAGCGCCTGCAAGACAGTAAGGCCGCGACTAGTTTGGTAGTACAGGTAGCGCGTGAGGCCGCGCAAACCGCGGAGGATGCCCGAGCGATCGCGGAAAAACGCCGGCAGGAAGAAAAAGTTGCCACGGCGGAGGCCGAGGTCGCCACGGCGCAGCGCGCCCAAGCACGGGCTGAAGGCGAGGCAAATAGGGCGCGTATCGACGCCGATTCGGCTCGGGCGCAGGCCGAAACCGAGCGCACGGAGCGCGAACGGGCGGTAGCCGATGCGGCCGCTGCCAACCGCCGCCTTGCGGATCCGGCTGTAATCGTTGTGCCGCCGCCGGTTTCCCCGGCTCAGCCCCAAGCCGATTCCCCCCAAGCCGATTCCCAAAGAACCGGGTTGCGCATGCGACTGCTGGAGCAGATAAATGGCGTGCTGGGAACGCGCGACACGCCGCGTGGGTTAGTGGCGACGGTTTCGGATTCCAACTTCAGCGGATCGGACTTGCACGCACCGGTTTCGAGCCGGATCGGGCGCGTGGCGGCGATCCTGGCCCCCTATCCGACACTCCGAGTTATGGTGGAGGGTCACTCAGACAGTGCAACCACCCAATCACAAGCATGGAAGCGCGCCGAGGTTGTCCGCCAGATGCTGGTCGGGAACGGATTGCCGGCCGATCGGGTCACCGTGAGGGGCCAGGGCGATTCGAGGCCACTGGTCTCCAACTCCGCTGCCGCGGGCCGCGAACAAAACCGGCGGGTGGAGATCGTGATTTCCGGCGACCAGATCGGCGCCCTGCCTTTTTGGGATCGCGTGTACAGCCTGACACAAAGTCGATGACTTAGGCGCGGCCCTATTCTTCCGGAGAGAAGTAGCCGCGGCGCCAGGATGTGCGCAGTTGCGCACCAGGAGACGGTGCAAGTTCGACTTTCACGTTGTGAAACCTGCCGTCGTTCATCGATTTGGGGGTATAAGCCAAAACGTATTGAGAGCGAATTTCGGCGCTGAGTTTCTGAACAACGTCGGGCAGTTCGGCCAGATTCTGCGCGATTAGAACCGTGCCGCCCGTCGCCTCCGCCAATTGCTGCAAAAGGCGGGGACGGTGCATGATGCCAATGGCGAAAATGCGAACGCCGGCTTCGAGCACTCTGGACCCGATCTCCGACTCGTTATAGCGGCTGTAGTTATCGCCGCCGTCGGAGAGAATCAGGAGCGCTTTGCGGGGGTTCGCGGCCAACCTCATTTGATTGGTACCCAGAGCCACGGCGTCCAACAGCGCGGTCCAACCGCCCGCTTGAACGGAACCAAGCTCCTGGTGTATGTCATTCGGTTCCTGCGTGAAGCCTCCCAAGAGACGGGCTTGAGTGCTGAATTGAATGAGAAAGTACTCGTCACCCGGAATGGTGGTCAGGAAGAACTGCCGGATCGCTTCCACCGAGGACGCAATCCCGGTTCTTCATGCTGCCGCTGCTGTCGAACAGGAAGCCTAAGGAAACGGGGCCTTCGTCCCGGCCGAAGTAGGCGATCTTCTGCTCCACCCCTCTTCCAACACGCGAAACCGTTCGGCCGGGAGGGTGGTGATCGGACGATCGAGGGAATCGGTGACGATCACCGGAACCAGCACGACGTTCACATCCGACCGCAGGATGGCGGGCGGAGTTTTGGCGGCTCGTGCTCCGGCAGCGATCCGCGGCTCAATCGACACTCTTGTCTGCGGCACCTGGGCTGCGGCGTCCCATGGCGACGTGAAACAAACTCCCAGTACTGCCGCGCTCAGCAGAGAAAGAGGTAGCGCGCATGACGTGCCGGACCTGGGTTTCCCCGGAGTCCCCTCAGAGCACCTAGCATCCATATTTCAACGAGTATACTGCGAACGATGACGCGTATGGCGTAGTTTTGTACGGCCCTCCGGCGTGAGCGGAACTGCCTGGCGAGCGGATTTTCCCGGTGCGCGACAACGGAATCGGCATCGAGTCCAGTACCCTTATCCCGGGGCCATGAGGGCCACGGCCCCATCTGCCAGGATCACCGGGACCTACGGCACCATCAAAGTGGAATCAGTAGATATTCAGTAGCTTGGCCAGGGAGCCGTCTCGAAGCGATTCCGGACGGCTCTCTTCTTTCGTTGACCAAAGTTGACCAAAGTGAACATTCTCACGTCGCCGCCAGGCATGGTATTATGTAGTACATGTCGGGGCGGTATCGAGCTTGTGTGTGGAGTTCTCGCACACTCTTGTTTTTGATGTGCGGCGTTTTGCCCTCATACGCCCAGGCGACGTCGGTTGGCCAACCCCCTCGGTCCGAACGCTCGCTGTTGGCTGGGAGTTTTGCATCGGAAAGACTCTCGGTGTGGCAAAAACGGCTGAACCTGCTGGAATGGAAAATCTCCGTGGTCGTGTCGTGCGCTGGAGATCTGAAGCCGAAAACAGTCGGCAACATCCACTGGGACCGTGAGAAGAAGACCGCCGTAATACGCGTCCTCGACCCCGCCGACTATAGCAATATGCCATTGGACGCGATGCTGCGCGATATCGAGTTCACCGTGGTTCACGAACTGATCCACCTGGAAATGGTACCGATATTTTCAGATTTGCAGCGGACCGACGCCAATCGACTGGAAGAGGAACACGCGGTCAATCACATGGCCGGCGCGCTGCTCAAGCTCGACCGCGGCAAGTAAGAGACCTCCCAATGGCACGGCAGCTGCTCCGTGCCAGGGCAGTTGAATGATGCGGTCCCGCCGGGCCTCACTTCGTTTAGCGGCAGTTGTCCGCCCAAGCCGGCCCGGTGGCGACTGACGAAACCGCGGCCGGCCGGCAACAAAACCGGGCACTCACTTGGCCGCGGCGACCTCGAGTAGCTCGATTTCGAAAAGCAGTGTCGCACCGCCCGGAATCTTGGGCGGGCTTCCCTGGTCGCCGTAGGCCAGATCCGAGGGGCAGACCAGCATCGATTTGCCGCCCATCTTCATCCGCTGGACGCCTTCGGTCCAGCATTTGATGACGCCGTTGAGCGGGAACTGAGCGGGCTGGTTGCGCTTGTAGGAACTGTCGAACTCGGTGCCGTCGATCAGGGTGCCGCGGTATTGGACTTTGACCGTGTCGGTGGCTTTGGGCGATTCGCCGTCGCCGGCCTTGAGTTCGCGATAGACCAGGCCTGACGCGGTCTTGACGGCGCCCGGTTCGGCGGCGGCCTTGGCCAGGTACACCGCGGACGATGCCTTTTCTTTCAGCGCCACGGCTGCCATCCGGGTGCTCATCAGGGGCTGAATCTTCGGCATCCACTCGTTCAACTCAACGGCGGGCTTGCCAGCCGCCGAATCGGAGAGCGCGCGCTTCACCAGCTCGACTTCGGCCGGTGTCAGATTGAACATGGAGAGCGATCGGCCGAGCGAAAGGCCGATGGCGTAGATGGTCTTGTCGTCATCGGTGGTGAGGG
>ODAK010007846.1_pt1 | contig 10723 bp, 9 predicted proteins | sample 1539591 | NCBI WGS metagenome assembly ODAK01 (sample SAMEA3539303, study PRJEB22396) | soil metagenome | biome: tundra; feature: field; material: soil | place: USA | collected 2010-05 | depth 0.15 m | reverse complement strand
TCTCCAGATCCTGCCGCTGACGGCTTTTGTGGGACGGCTTGGCTCCCGCTTCAACTTCCAGGGCGGCCTGCGAGAGCACGAAAGCGTGGGACACCAGAAGATCGGCACCGAATTGCCTGGCGAGCAATGACGCGTATCGGCCCGCATTCTCAGAACACGAGGACATGTCCGTTGCGTAGATCACGGCCTTGAGCGACATCGGAAGTGGATCGGCTGCGGCATTCATTCAGGATGGATCTCTTTCCTATTGGATGTTGTTTGCCGGAGTTTCCATCTTAGACTCCCGGATGCGAACCAATATACTCCCATCTGCTCCCACGGGTCAGCTTTTGCATCAGTCTCGATCCTAAAGATTCGGGCAGAGGCTAGAGGGCCGCCTCTAGGACAGAAAGTCCACTTTCGCTTTGTTTCTTAAGCGATTTCTCGGACACATCTTTTCATGGTCTCTTCGAATAGATGTATATTACATCTAGTAATGCGATTGCACATGGACATCCAGCGGAAGACTCAACGGTAATCTAAGGAAAAGAGGAGCTTGATGGGCAAAATTGGAGTGATGATGTCAGCCGATCGCGCTGATGGGCAGATGTCGTCGCATTTTGGCAAAGCCGAATGGATTATGGTCGCGGACACGGAGAATCCGGTCCTTGAGTTTGTGAAGAATACGGGGTTGAACGGCAAGAATGTTGTCGAGATTGTGAGCCGCCAGGGCTGTGCCGACGTGATTTTTACTGACATCGGCGACGGTGCCTTGGGGCATTTGCAGGTCGCGCACATCCGCGCCTGGGCTGCGCCCGAGCCCGTCGTCGGAAGCGAAGCACTCCGGATGTTCAGGGAGGGGCAATTACCTCCTGCGCCTTCTGCGCGCACGGCAACGAGACAGGACGCGCGCCATGGGTGTTGCTGCTCCAGCCGAGCCGGGTCTGAATCTGCCGCCTGCTGCCGGAACTGATCGGCCAGAGTCCCCACCGGAGCAACTCGCTGAACCAACCGGTACGGCAACCGGGCCGCTTCGGATCTCGCTCGCGTTGGCAGGCCGTGTCTTGGCCAATGGCTTGCGAGCAGTGCTATCGGCGCTGTTTGAAAGGAAGATTCCAGTGAAGATGATGCGATACCTGATAGCACTGCTGGCCCTGGCCGGAGTGGTGGTTTCCATACTAGCTTTGCACGTGCACTACTCGACCACAGCCGAGCCCTGTTCGATCAACGATAAATGGGATTGCGGCATAGTGAACCACAGCCGCTTTGCTGAGATTGCCCACATACCGGTGGCAGCCATTGGCATTGCGGGCTACCTGGCGCTGGCCGGATTGGCGCTGGCGCGGCGGCGAATTCTTGTGACAGTCGCAGCCATCGTCGGGCTGGGCTTTGCGCTCTATCTGACCCACATTGAAAAAGACGTCCTCATGGTGTGGTGCCTGTATTGCGTCATCTCGCAGGGAATTATCGCTCTCACAACGGTACTCGCCCTGGGGTGGGTAGCTGCGGATCGGATCGGACGGAAACACGCGTCGGACCGGGTGTAATTGCCTGGCAATACCACGAAGCGCCATCACCTAAGAGGTGAAAGAGCCGCCTCCACCTTTCGGTGGATGCGAATTACACCTAACCAGGCGTAGCCTTACTCTTCCCCGGAATTGGAGCGCATAGGGTGCGCCAGAGTTGGCACGAACGATTTGCCGAAACCCCAGATGTTCTGAAGGGTGCCCTGCGCCAGAAGACTGTCATACCGGTGCTGGACCTTGAGATCGGCGGCAACGAATTCATCACCATGGCCGGGCCTTGCTCAGTTGAAACCGAATTCCAGCTGATGGCCACTGCCAACCATGTCCGTCGCGCCGGCGCTCGCATTCTGCGCGGTGGCGCCTTCAAGCCGCGCAGTTCTCCCTATGCATTTCAAGGACATGGCCTTGAGGGCCTCAAGATGTTGGCCCGTGCGCGCGAAGAGAGTGGTCTGGCCATCGTGACCGAGGTCATGTCGGAGGACGACGTTTCCATGGTCGCCCAGTATGCCGACATTCTGCAGATCGGCACACGTAACATGGAGAACTACTCGCTGCTTGAGGCGGCAGCACGTTCCGGCCTGCCGATACTCTTGAAGCGCGGTATGGCAGCTACGATAGCCGACCTGCTGCGCTCGGCGCAGTTGATCCTGGATAACGGCAACCCAAATGTAATCCTTTGCGAGCGGGGCATCCGCACTTTTGAAACAGCGATGCGCAACACGTTCGACGTGGCCGCCATCGCGCTGCTCAAGCAAATCTCGCATCTGCCGGTTATCGCCGATCCCAGCCACGCGGCCGGACATCGCGACCTGGTTCCCGCATTGGCGCGCATCGCTGTTGCCGCCGGTGCCGATGGCTTGCTGGTTGAGGTGCATCCCGATCCAGACAAGGCGTGGAGCGACGGCGACCAGTCGCTGGACTTCGACGGGTTCGATGACATGATGGCCGACCTTGATCCCTGGCTGGTATTGCGCGAGCGAGGGTTGGAGCAGCGGGAGCGAGGACTGCCGTTGCGGGAAGCGGTTGGCTCCCGAACCATGGAGGCAGTTGGATGAGGCCTCCCGCCAGAGTCCTGGGCTTTGCCGTGCCGATTGCACTGGTGCTTCCGGTTTGCGGGTCCTCGCCCCGCTGCGCCGGGAACCCTGACATCCCCATCGCTGTTACCGCGGCACCCGCCTGCAAGTCGCTGGCAACCCTGCGCGGAGGGGAGCATTTCCGCAAGGACGTGGACCACATCCTCACATTGGAGGAACCGAGATGAGCCACCGCATTCAAACCGCATTGGGCTCAGGGCTTGCGGTCCTGGCTGCGGCATTGTTCGCGGCGGTGCTGTGCTGTGATCGGCCTGTTCGCGCACGCGCCCAGGGGAGCGAGACCGTCGCCCAGGACTACGCTTCGCCCCTTGAGGTCCTGCTCTCGCCCGACGGCAAGCTGCTCTATGTGCTTTGCCAACAGAGCGAGGAAGTGCGCGTGCTGGATGCCACCAGTTTTGCCGTGATCAGGAAGATCGCGGTGGGCCAGGTGCCGCGCGGCTTTTCGCTGTCCGTCTCGGGCGATCGTCTGTTTGTAACCAACTCCTGGGACGACACGCTCTCGGTGATCGATACGGGCACACTTGCCGTGGTTGCGACCTGGCCGGTGGGCGCGGAACCGTCGAGCGTCGTGGAGGATCGGGCGGGCAAGCGGCTGTTTGTGGCCAATCGCATCAGCGGCAATGTGGCAGTGCTGGACGCACAGACCGGCGCGGAAGAAAAGCAGCTGAGGGCCGGACGAGGCTCGAGTTATCTCACGCCTTCCCCGGATGGAAGCCGCCTCTATGCCACGCACATATATCCCAATCCGCAGCCGCATCGGTCCGGGCTGCAAGATCGCAGTGCGCCTGAGTCCGAGATCACGGTCATTGACATAGCGCATGCAGTGGTGGTTGATCGGATGCCGTTGCACGCAATCGCCGGCGTCTTTCATCTGGCCTTTTCTGCAGATGGACGCCTCGGCGCGGTGGCCGAATACCACCCTAAAAATCTTGTGCCACTGGCGCATCTGGAACACGGCGGGGCCTTTGCCGACACGCTCACACTGTTTGGCTCGGACGTAGGGAATCCTGTCGAGGTTCCTCTGGATGAATTGGAACTTTACGCCACGCAACCGTTCGGCGTGGCCATTGCGCCGGACAAGTCGCGCATCTACGTCTCATGCGGTGGTTCGGAGATGGTGACCGTAGTGGACGTTCCGCGCCTTCTGCGCTTTATCCACACTCACCGTGCACCCTATACGCAGGATCTCTCTGCCAGCGCGAACTATGTAGTGACCCGCATTCCAGTGGGGCAAAACCCCCGCGGCCTGACGCTTTCGCGCGATGGCCGCAAGTTGTTTGTGGCCAACCGGCTTGACGATACGATTAGCGTGATCGACACGCGCACCAATCGCGTGGCCTCGACCATCGCGCTTGCCGGGCCGAAGACACTTTCCGTGCTGCGCAAAGGCGAGCAGGCATTTTATACGGCACGCTATTCCTTTCAGGGCCAGATCGGCTGCGCCACCTGTCACATCGATTCCACCTTCGATGGCCTCACCTGGGACCTGGAGCCGGACGGCTTCGGCCGCGATATTGTGGACAACAAGATGATCGAGGGCGTCAAGGACACCGAACCTTACAAGTGGAACGGCGGCAACCCGAATCTTCCTACCGAGTGCGGCCCCAGGACCGAGAAGTACTTCTGGCGATCGGAGAACTACGACGACCGGACCCTTACCGATTTAGTCTCCTATGTTCGCGGTTTGGCGCCGCGGCCTAATCGCTGGCGCCGCCCTGGCAGTGAATTGACTCCCGCGCAGGAGCGCGGCAAGGCGCTGTTTGAACGCTCTCAAGACAAGTTCGGCAAGCCGATTCCAGAGACCAACCGTTGCTCCTATTGCCATAGCGGCCCCAAGGGCACAAACCAGAAGATCTCCGACGTGGGGACGCGCAAGCCCACCGACAATTCAGGCCTTCTGAAGGCGGCGCCGTTGACCAATATTGCGCTCACGGCACCCTACCTGCACGACGGTTCGGCGCGCACGCTGGAAGAGATATGGACGATCTTCAACCCCGAAGACAAGCATGGCCGCACCAACGACCTGACCAAGGATGAACTTAACGACCTAATCGAGTACCTGAGGACGCGATGAGAAGGATAGGCATGATCGCAATGTTTCTGGCTGCCGGTACGCTGGTGCTTGCCGCGCCGCCCCAGATGCCGCGTTACCGGTTTGAGAACTTCACTACAGCCAACGGCCTGCCCGACAATCACGTTTATTCGGTGCTGGTGGATGGAGACCGCATATGGGCGGGCACTGAAAACGGCCTGGCAGTTTACGAGAATCATGCGTGGAAGACTTATACCACCAAGGACGGCCTGGCCCATCGGGCGGTGCTCTCTCTGGCGCTGGACAAGCGCACCGGCGATGTGTGGGCTGGAACCATGGGCGGCCTGAGCCGCATCTCCGGCGGGCGCATCGACAGCTACACGCAGTTGAACTCGGGTCTAAGCAATGACGTGGTCTACGGCGTATCGGTGGAAGGCGAGAATGTGTGGGTGGCTACGGCTGCAGGCGCATGCCGTCTCGATCTTCACACCGATCAGTGGGCGCTCTACAACGAACGCAACACGCCCATGATCGAGATATGGGTTTATGGAGTCTCTGCGACCCCCAGCAAGGTTTACTACGCCGTGTGGGGCAGCGGCATCCTGGAATACGACCAGAAAACCGGACGCTGGGATAAGTACGAGGACCCGGACGGCGAAACCGAGATGGTGCTCTTCAAGGATCAGGGCCTCATCCACGAGATCACGACATCCGTCAGCTACGTGGACAACATCCTGTGGGCGGCCACCTACTTCGGCGACAGCCGCTACGATGGCCGCTACTGGCACAACTTTCTTACGAAAGATAGCGGACTTCCCTCGAACTTTACCAACGCTATCAAGGGCGTGGATGCCCAGCGTGCCTGGTTCTGCACCGACAAGGGGCTGGCCTACTACGACGGCGTAAATTGGGCCGTCTATCGCCCTTCGCTTAAAGACGGCAAGCCGGAGATGACGGTGCGCGATGCGCAAGGAACCGTAACGCCGGTCTCTGTCACCACCGCGCCGGCCCACAACTACATTCTCGGCATCGACTTCCAGGGCAGCGACATTTGGGTCGCTACAGCCAAGGGGTTGAGCCACGGAATTCGACAGAAGCAGTAAGAAAATAGGGAGAGAGATCATGAATGCATTCGCAGATATTCTGGAAGCTATCGGACACGCGCCCATCGAAAAGCGCGCCATGACCAATCACGGCGTGCTCAACGAGGCTTACGCCTATGCCAAGCCGAGTTCGTTCTCGCGCGGCATGAGGATCGATATTGGCAGCGTCACCATTCTGCTCATCTCAGGCACGGCTTCAATCGACGAATACGGCAGGAGTGTGCACATCGGCGACTTCCCGGCCCAACTCCGGCGTACGTTTGACAACATCACGGGCCTGTTGACCAGCGAAGGCGCCACATGGCGCGACATTGTGCGCACCAGTTGCTACCTGCGGGACATCGAACGCGACTACGACGTCTTTAATGCGGGCCGCACGGCTTTCTTCAAGGAGCAGGGCCTTGATCCGTTGCCGGCATCCACCGGCATCCAGGCGATTCTGTGCCGGCCGGAACTGCTGATCGAGATCGAGGCCATCGCCATGTTCCGCACCGATAAGGCTGCCGAAGACAGCAAGGAGTAGTTATCATGCGCAAGGGATTGTTGTTGGTTGCGGCCTGCATGTGGGCCGCAGTCGCTGCATCGAGTGCTGCGGCGCAGAGCACGGGTGTGTGTGAGTGTGGCGCGCATCCGCCGGGGCCGCCCAAGGACCGGGTAGTTGCGCCCTATGCGGGGGAGCCGGACGATTTGAGCCCTTACGCTAAGTTTGCGTCGCCCTATGACCTCAACTACACACACCCTAACATCTATTCCGGAGCGGCGCGGGACGTTCCTGAGCCCAAGAACGTAACTGAGGTGCGCATCGGCTTCTTCGGGCCCATCGAACATAACCCGGAACAGGTTTTTGGATTGCGCATGCTGCACGGCGCGCAGTTGGCCGTGGAAGAAGCGAATGCCCGTGGCGGCTATGGAGGCAAGCCCTTCAAGCTGATGCTGCACAACGACTACGACAACTGGCAGGCGAAGACGGTCTATGGAGAGGAGCGGCCCACGGACCCCACAATTTGGGGATCGGCCTCGAATGAAGTGGTCAAGATGGTATACGACGACCAGGACTGGGCGATCTTTGGCTCCATCAGCTCCGAGTCCACACACATTGCCCTGCGCATGGCCCTTCGTACCGAGATTCCCATCGTCAACTCGGCCTCTACCGATCCCACCATCCCAGAAACCTACATCCCGTGGTACTTCATCGATCTGCAGGACGACCGGGTGCAGGATCTGACCCTGGCCCGCCGCATATTTACCGAGCTCGGCCTGAAGCGCGTGGCGATCCTCAGGGTGAACAATCGCTATGGGCGCTTTGGCGTGATCAAACTACGCGATGCCTCGCGGCGGCTGGGACACCCGATCGTCATCGAGCAGAAGTACATGCCCGGCGACACAGAGTTTACAAAGCAGTTGAGTGTGATTCGCTCCTCGAGGGCCGATGCCATTGTGCTATGGGCCGATGAGACTCAAGCGGCGGAAATCCTCAAGGAAATGCAGGCTGCCGGGATGAAGCAGCGCGTCTTTGGTGCCTACCGCACGCTGGGGCCCACGTTGCTGGCCGAAGCTGGCCCTGCGGCTGAAGGTTTCGAGGCTGTGTTTCCCTACGATCCCACCCGCCAGGATCCGCGCTGGCTCAGCTTCAATCGCCGCTTTGAAGACCACTTCCACGAGAAGCCGGAGCAGTTTGCGTCGCTGGCCTATGACGCGATGAACGCTCTGCTCGACTCCATCTGCAAGGCCGGCCTCAATCGTGCACGCATTCACGACGCGCTGGCCAATATCGAGCAGTACGACGGCGTCACCGGGCACATGATCTTCGATCCCAATCAGAAGAATGTCGCTCCCATGTACCTGGGCAAGGTGCACAACGGGGCGATTACTTATCGCGTTGCGACGATGAAGAAACAGCCACCTCCGGAAAAACCGACAGTTGCGCCGCAACCACCTCCTGCTGCGCAAGTAGCACCAGCCGCACCGCAGGTGCCTTACGCGCGCGTGGGCGAGGATGGCGTGGACTATGCGGGCCCGCATCGCGACGACGTGCCAGCGGGGCCTGTGCGAGTTGTTCTCTTCGGGCCGAAGGCGGCCCAGGTCGCGCAGTCGCCGGAGGTCCAGGCGGAGTTGTCTGCCGGCGCGGCAAAAGGGCAGGCGTGGACGCTATTGCCCGTAGCAAGCGATCAGAATTGGGGTGCGGCTTCTACCCAACTGGTTCACGCGCTCATGGACGAGCACGCGCTGGCCATTGTGGCGCTGGATCGCGACGCTGCCCACCTTGCCGAGCAACTGGCGCTGAAGACCTTTGTGCCGGTGGTTGCCCTGAGCAGCGACAAGAAGCTCACCTCAACTAACGTTCCGTGGATATTCCGTCTGCCTCCGGAGACAACTCCGGCAGCGGCGCTGCACCTGCTCAAAACGGCCGCCATCCGCAGCGGCGCCAATTCGGAGCGCCTCAGGGACGTGCTGGCTTCGGGAGACGATATTTCCGGATTCGCTTTCCTGCCGACCGGCGAGCCGCGCGGACAGTAGGAGCCCTAGAGATGCTCCAATCCAGACGATGCCGTGCAGTTCTCAACGATGGAGGAACACCCTTGTCGTGCACATCCGGATTGTTGATCACTCTTGTTGCCTTGACGCTACTTGCTCAGAATGCAGCGTGGGCACAGGCAACTCCGCAATCCGAGCAGACGGCCGGTATGCAGCAATCCCAAGACGGCATGGCCAATGCGGGCCCTCACAAGGCGGAGTTTGATAGCGAGCACCGCCCCATCACTGCGGGCGGCTTTGTGAAAACCGGCCCCATCATTTTTCAGGATGTCGCCCAGGCGGCGGGTCTAACAAGCTGGCATCACACGGCCGGCACGCCTGCAAAGCGCCTCATCCTAGAAGCCAAAGGCCCAGGCGTTTGTCTTCTTGACTACGACAACGACGGCTGGCTGGATATCTATCTTGTGAACGGCTCAACCTACAAGGCGCTTGACGGCAAGGAAGCGCCTCCACAAGCCGCTCTTTTTCACAACAATCACGACGGAACTTTCACCAATGTGACGAAGACTGCCGGTGTTGCCAACGACCGCTGGGGATACGGATGCGCAGTTGGAGATTACGACAACGACGGCTGGCCGGATATTGTTGTCACCAACTACGGCAACAATCGCCTGTACCACAATAACCACGACGGAACGTTCACCGATGTCGCGGAAAAGGCTGGCGTTACGGTGGGAACCTGGTCAACGGGCGCAACCTTCGGCGACTACGATGGCGACGGCAGGTTGGACCTGTTCATCGACGGCTACGCTCAAATTGACTTGGCTAATCCGCCGATTTCTGGAACAAAAGCGGTTGGCTACGGTGCCTGCCAGTTTCGCGGCGTACATGTGATGTGCGGCCCGCGCGGCCTGCCGGGCGAGCATGATCATCTCTTTCACAACAACGGAGATGGAACATTCACAGACGTAAGCAAGAAGCTGGGTGTCGACGACCCCAGTGGATTCTTCGGTCTTGCTTCTCTGTTTGTGGACGTGAACAACGATGGCAAGGTCGATCTGCTGGTCGCCAACGATACTTCGCCGAACTATCTGTATATGAACAAGGGAGACGGAACCTTCGAAGATCAAAGCTACACGAGCGGATACGCGCTCAACAAGGATGGTCGCGAGATCGCCAACATGGGCATCGCCGCCGGAGACTATGAGAACAACGGCCATCTTTCCATCGTGAATACCAGTTTTAGCGACGACTACGTTGTCCTTTTCCAGAACGACGGAACAGGGTCTTTCACGGATGTCAGCTATGAGGCCGGACTGGCACAAGCCTCCATACCGTTCGTCAAGTTTGCCGACGGATTTCTCGACTACGACAATGACGGCTGGTTGGATTTGCTGATTGTGAATGGGCATGTGTATCCGGAAGTGGACCAACACCCGGAGTGGGGAACCAGCTATGCTGAACGCCCGCTGCTCTACCACAACCTGAAGAACGGCAAGTTTGAGGTGGTTCCCGCAGTGGAGGGAACGGGCCTTGCGGTGGTCACCGTCGGCCGTGGCGCCGCATTTGGCGATATTTTCAACGACGGAAAGATCGACGTAGTCATCAACAATATGGACGGCATCCCAACACTCCTTCGCAACGTGAACCCAGATCACCACCAATGGGTTGAGTTGGGTCTTGTTGGAGGCCCAAAGAGTCCGCGCGATGCGGTCGGAGCAACCGTCTACCTCCAAGCGGGCGGAATTCGTCAACGCGAAGACGTACTAAGCGGCGGCAGTTATCTCTCCAATAATGATTTGCGGGTTCACTTCGGACTGGGCGATGCGACGGATGCCGGGACTGCCGAGATCCACTGGCCCTCGGGCGCGAAAGAGACGGTAAAGCTGCCTGCGGTGGATCGCATTTACACCATCACGGAGAGTAAGGGCATTACCGGCGCGTTGTGCGGAGGAAAACCCTGCGCCGATCCGAAAACGCCGGACGCGGCTGCGGTCAAGCCCGTGACGGGCGCGCCGCGTTAGACTCTAGCATTTGGCAATCTCATAGCAATGCGATCGCTTCTTCTCTTTGAGTATTCGCAGCACGACTGGCTCGATAAAGCGAGCCCTGCTCTATCAACGAGAAGTGAGACTGCGGCATAGCGAACCACAGCCGCTTTGCTGAGATTGACCCCATACCGGTGGCAGCCATCTTCATTCCGGGATACCTCGCGCTGGTCGGATTGGCGCTGCCGCGGCAGCGAATTCTTGTGACAGATGCAGCCATCGTCGGGTTGGGATTTGCTCTCGACCTTACCCACATTGGAAAAGATGTACTCATGGTGTGGTGCCTGTACTGTGTGATTTCGCAGGGGATTATCGCTCTGACTGCGCTTCTCGCCCTGCGGTGGGTGACGGCGGATCGGATCGAGCGGAAGCGCCTGTCGAGGCGGGTGTGATTACCGGCCGTCTCACTGGACATCATCTCCGCGTCTTCATCCGCTCTCCATCTTGCCGAGCCCACTGGAAGTAC
>ODAK010007845.1_pt1 | contig 10724 bp, 6 predicted proteins | sample 1539591 | NCBI WGS metagenome assembly ODAK01 (sample SAMEA3539303, study PRJEB22396) | soil metagenome | biome: tundra; feature: field; material: soil | place: USA | collected 2010-05 | depth 0.15 m | reverse complement strand
CGGTGATGTCGGTGATCGCCAGGACCAGTCCGCCGTCGCCAAGTGGCGCAAGCGTCACGGCAAACCGCTGCTCGCCCAGCCGCAATTCGCGCGTCTCGGGTGCGTGAGCCGCCTGACCGAGCACGCGTTCGATGCCTTCGACGACGCGACGCCAGCCTTCCGGCAACTGCGTGGCGAGTTCCTTGCCGACGGTGATCGCTCGTCCGAGCAACTCACTCGCACGCGGATTGGCGTGGATCACGTCGCCATTGACATCGACCCCGATCACCCCGGTAGCCACGGTCGACAGGATCGCCGCGGTGCGCGCGCGGCCCGTGCGCAGTTCCGCTTCCGTCTTGCGAAGATCGGCCTCCATCTGGGTGATGGCGCCGAACACCGGCACGAACTCCGCCGGCACGTCGGTCGGCTGCGGTGGCGGCTCGTGCCGCCCGATGGCCACCGCCGTGCGGCGCAGGGTTTCGATTGGCCGTCCGAGCGCCCGCGCGATGACACCGGCCACCATCACCGACGCCACGATGCCGCCCAGCGCCGCCAGCAGCAATCGCAACGCCTGATCGACCTGCTCGCGAGCGAACCCCGTGTCGCCGCCGGGAATCGCCGCCACCAACAGCGTGCCCGACGGCATGGCGTCGATCACGCCAAGGCGCAGGTCCGCGGTCGGCAGTGGCGGCGTCATCGTCGCGCGATCGGAACCGGCGCTGACTTGGCGGCTCCGCTCGACGACCGCCGGGAGATAGCCGAGCTCGGCGAGCATGGAATCACTTGCGGCGATCAGCCGCCCTTGCCGGTAGATCCCGATCTCGGCGTTGGCGCTGTCGGCAATGAAGGCGAGTGCGGAGCCCCCTGGCTTCGGCGATTCGGCCACGGCCAATCCGCCCGCGTCTTCCACCAGTCGCAGCGTCGCCGCCAGTTCTGCGGCGTGTTGCTGCGCGGCATCCTGCCGCAACCGATCCCATGATGAGAGCGTAAAGAGGGTCGCCGGCACGATGAAGAACGCCATAAGCGCCGTGGTGACCGTCCGACGGTACGACCGTCGAAACACTTCCGCTCGCAGGGTATGCTGCTGACCAAGAATGCGCTGCAATAACAGCCACGCCCCGAGGATCAGACCGATATCAAGCAGCACGCTCAGGGCCGCCCGCACCACGAACGAGCGCGGTGGAGAGATCGTGACGGTCGCGCGCACGGTGCGCCGGACGTCGCCAGCCGTGATCACCCGATCGGCAAATACGAACCGGCGCTGCCGGTGAAAGGTGCCGTCCGGGAACTGACCTGCGTCGCCCACGACCTCGACCGTGTACGGCGGGTCGCTCGATGGCGCGCGCCAGCCAGCGATCAGGCCGAAGGTGGTCGGCGCCAGCAACCGGGAGCGGGGACCGACGGTCACGGTGGCGATCGTGTCGGGAGCCAGTGGCAGCACCAGAACTTCGTGATGCCCCACACCACGCGGTCCGCCGATACGCCTGGGTTCCGAGCCGGCAAAGCGAACCAGCGGCGCGAGTTCGTCCCAGCTGATGCTGAGCGAGTCGAGCGCGACCAGCTCGCGCTGCTGACCGTCACCATTCCACAATGCGAGATAGGTCGGTACCCCTTCCCGTGCCAGCGACGACGCGCTCCACGCCGCATACAGCCGGTCCATGCGGGTCGCATGCGCCACCTGTGCCGCAACGGCAAAGCGGTCAAGTGCGTTCGCGGCCGCCGTATCGGATTGGGCGTCGAGTCGCATGAGATCCGCGCGTGCCAGGTCAATCCGGCGATCGAGTGAGGTGCCCCACGTCGCCAGCGACGCGAGGACGCCAGCCGTCGTCGCCAGTGCGAGCAGTCGGGTGCGGGGCGTCGTGAGCGGCAGCAGCAATGCGATCGGAATCAGCCAAAGCGGCCGATACCACCACGCCCACCCGCCGGGAGTCCACGCTTCGATGCCAATCAGACCAATGAGGAGCGCCGCGCCGGTGGCGAGGAGACCCCATGTCGCACCGGCGCTTTCGTCACCGGGGGCGCGCAGAGGAGCGGTCGCGACCGCCAGGAAGCCGCCCGCCATGAGCGCGATGATCGCTTCCCACCCAAAGCCGGCGACGAGCGACAGCACCTCGCCCCGTGGCATCACCACTCGAGCGACCACGACCGCCAACGGCGGGGCAGTGCCGAGCAGCAGGACGGCCGCGACGAGTCCGACAACGCTGCGCCGGGCGGGCCGTCGCCAGAGCAGGATCGCCAGCAGCAGCAACGCGGCGGCGGCGAGGAGCGCGCGGATCGCTGTCAGGGCGAACTGCGTGCTGGCCACGTCCGATCGCGCCAGAGCCCATAGCGGCAAGAGGATGGCGCCGACGCGGGCCGCGGGGTGCGACGCGGTCAGCAGGATCACCAGCGCCAGCGCGACCAGTCCGGCGCCCACCAACAAGCGGGCAACTCCCTGTTCGCGGGCAACGAAGCTGCCTGGCGGCGGCGGGACCGGCTGCATGGCCGCCATGACGCCGGCGGTAGCGGCCTCGGTGCTGGCATACTCAATGGGGCGTCCGAGCGGAGTGCCGGCCTGCCAGGTCCAGCGCACGCCCTGCCATCCGCCGGCGCTCGCCGCCAGCGACGGGCCTGCGACCGGTAGCCCCGGCAGCGAATCCAGTAGGAGAACGACCTGCGCCTGTCTGCCGTTGCGAGTCGCGCGGATTACCAGCATTCGGGCAAATGGCGTACTGACCAGCGCCGCCGGCGTGCTGCGCATCACCGGTTGAATGCGATGCGGCCCTGCGACCGCGATGACGGTATCGCCGGCGATCACTGCGATTGCGCTCTCGATGTCGATCGTGCTGAGGAGGTATCCGAGCCCCGGTGCGGTCTGCGGCGAATTGCGTCCGACGCGGTCCAGCGCTACCGTCGCCGTGCGGTTGGCGGACGCGATCGACGACTGCAGCAGCTTGTCGCGTTCCCGGGTTGCGTCCCGGACGGCCTCGCTCTGCAGGACGCCGGCGTGGAACACGGCGTGCCCCATCCGGGCGGCGGCAATGCCGCTGGCGACCGCGAGCAATGCGAGCCCGGCAGCAAGACCCCGCTCGCCTGTTCCTTGCTGCGCCTTGGCGACGAGCGCGAGGCCGGCGGCCACCATGGCGACCATGGCGAGCCAGACCCAAGTTCCCTGCAGCGCGGCCTCGCCGGCCACGAGCACTGTCACGCCGACGCCCAACCAGAGCATCAGCCGGGGACTGGGCGCGGTCGATGTAGCACCTTGAAACTTCATCGCCCCGGGACCGTAGAAGGCAATGTCAGAACCTCAAATACCTGAAGGACGGAACATGCTCGCTCGCCGCGTGGCTGGTGCCCTGATCGTGCTCTCACTCGCTGTCTTCCCCGCGTCGGCGCAGGGACCAGGCAGAGTGCCCCGGCAGCTGTCGCTCGCCCAGGCCCTGGAGTTGTCCAAGCAGAACAATCCAACGTACCGCCAGGCGCAGGCCAACGCCGACCCGGCGGCCGAAGCGGTCAAGGCGGCCCAGTGGGCCCAACTGCCGACGCTCAATGTTTTCTCCGGCATGAGCTATACCGGCGCCGGCAGCTCGACGTTCGGTGGTACGACGTTCAATCAGACGTCACCGAGCGTCTCGTCGAGCTACAGCTTCTCGGCAAACTGGCAACTCAACACGCGTAACTTCCTGACGCCGTCCATTCAACGGGCCCAGGAACGCGCCACCGTGGAAAATATCGCGGCCGCCGGCGTCACACTGGTGTCCGATGTCACTTCACAATACCTGAACACCCTGCGCGCCGGGGCGGTGGTCGGTGTGGCGGTGCAGCAGGTGACCCGCGACACGGCATTCCTGATGCTGGCGCGCGCGCGCCAGCAGGTTGGCCAGGCGTCACTCATCGACGTACTGCAGGCGCAAACCGCCATGGCAACCGCCCAGGTGCAGCTGCTGCAAGCGCTGCAGGGTGAGTCCCAGGCGAAGATCGAGCTGGTCCGGCGCCTCGGGCTGCCCGCCGACGTGGACGTTGATTCATTGCAGTTGGTCGTACCGTTCCCGTTGGTCGAGCCGAAGTTCGACCTGCAGGCTCTGCGGACGCTCGCCGATGAGTCGAATCCGGCGCTCCGCTCGTTGCAGGAGCAACAGCGGGCCGACCACATCAGCGTCAAGGCGGCCCGCCTGGATCGCCTGCCGACGTTCTCGATCAGTACCGGCCTGAGCGGGTACACCCAGCAGTTCACCAACGAAAGCGTCCTGCTCAACAACCGGTTGCTCGGTGCGCAGGCCACCGAGGCGAACTGCGCGTTCCAGAACGAGATCCTCATGGGGCTCACGACGCCGATTCCCGGCGGCATCATCGCCGACTGCAAGGCATACGCTGGGCTCGACGCGACCGGCAACGCCCTGCAGCCCAGCATTTCACAGGCGATCCACAACGGCAACAGCGTCTTCCCGTTCAGTTTCACCCGCCAGCCGTTATCGGTCAGCTTGGGAATCAGCCTGCCGATCTGGGATGCCTACACCCGGTCCTTGGGAATCTCGCGGGCCGAAGCCCTGGAGGACCAGGCGCGGGAAGGGGTGCGGGCGCAGCAGCTGGCGACCGACGCGCAGATCCAATCGCAGCTGCTGGCGGTGCGCACCGCGTGGCTGCGGACCCAGATCCAGGACACCAACCGGGTCGCGGCGCGGCAGCAACTGCAGTTGGCGCAGGATCGGTATCGGATCGGCAACGGGACGGGACTGGAAATCGCCGATGCGCAAAACGCCGTGACGCAGGCGGAAGCTGACTACGTTACGGCCGTGTACGACTATCACCTCGCTGTCGTCGGCCTGGAAGCCGCCGTCGGCCGACCCCTACGCTGAGAGGATCGAACCGGATGTCGCGTGGAGCAAAGATCGGAGTGGCCCTCGTCATAGTCATCGCCGTCATCGTCGGGGTGGTGGCGCTCGGCTCCGCCCGCAAGGCCAACCGCCCGACGGCGGTACGCCTTGAGCAGGTCGGCAAGCGCGACCTGGTGGCGGCAGTTACCGCGAGCGGTCAGGTCGAAGCCAAGACCGACGTCGATATCTCGTCCGAGGTGACGGCCCGGATCCTCAAGCTCCATGTCAAGGAAGGCGACATGGTCAAGGTTGGCGAATTGCTGGTGGAACTCGACCAGGCACAATTCAAGGGAGCGGTGGAGCGCGGCCAGGCATCGCTGGCGCAGGCCAACGCCGGCGAGGTGCAGGCGACGGCAAACCGCGACCAGGCACAACGGGCCTTCGACCGGCAGACCGAGCTGAAGCGGACGTCACCCAATCTGGTGACCGACGAGTCGGTCGAATTGGCCCGCCAGGCGTTCCTGGTGGCGGATGCGAACGTCAAGTCGGCCGCCGCGCTGGTGGAGCAGGCGAAGGCCGGACTCAAGGAGGCGCAGGACAACCTCGCGCGCACGATGCTCTACTCACCGATCGCCGGACGCGTGGTCCGGCTCGCGGTCGAGGAGGGTGAAGTCGCCGTACCGGGCACGTTCTCGAAGGAAACCGGCCTGCTGATGCGCATCGCCGACATGTCGACCATTCTCGCCAAGGTCAAGGTCGACGAAACCGACGTGGTGCGCCTGGCGCTGAATGATTCGGTGTCGGTGTCGATCGACGCATTCCCCGACACCACGTTCGTCGGACGTGTCACCAAGATCGGCAACAGCGCGACGGCAACCACGGCCGCCACGAGCACCGACAAGGCGGTCGACTTCGACGTCGAGGTCACGCTGGCCAACCCGCCCAACGACGTCCGGCCGGACCTGAGCATGACGGCGCGCATTGTCACCGACGTGCGCAAGAACGCGCTCAGCATCCCGATCATTGCGCTGACGGCGCGCGCGGCCCCGAACCCGGCGTCCGATACGAAGGCCGCGACACCGCTCGCGGCCAGCCCGACCGACACATTGAAAAAGCCGACCAAGGAGCAGGACGGTGTGTTCGTGGTGCAGAACAACATCGCCCGCTTCCGGCCGGTCAAGGTCGGCATCACGGGCGACGAATACTTCGAAGTGGTGGACGGCCTCAAGGCCGGCGAGACCGTGGTGGCCGGCACCTACCAGGCGATTCGTGACATGAAGGATTCCACGAGGGTAAAGGCCGCACCGACCGTTGGACCGGAAGTCAAGAAGCCATGACGGACGTGATCATCAAGCTGGAGGGGATCACCCGCGACTACATGATGGGAGCCGAACAGGTTCGGGCGCTGCGCGGTGTGGATCTCGAGATCCGCCGCAACGAATACGTTGCCATCATGGGCCCGTCGGGATCGGGCAAGTCCACCATCATGAACATGCTGGGCTGTCTCGATACGCCGAGCGCCGGGCGGTACTGGCTCAACGGGCACGAAGTATCGCGAATGAAGGATGACGACCTGGCGCGCATCCGCAACCGCGAGATCGGCTTCGTATTCCAGACATTCAACCTGCTGCCCCGCGCCTCGGCGCTGGCGAACGTCGAACTGCCGCTGGTCTACGCCGGCATCTCCGGTCGCGACCGCCGGCGGCGCGCCGAGACGGCGCTGCACCGCGTGGGGCTGGGCGAGCGGATGCATCACAAGCCCAATGAGCTGTCCGGCGGCCAGCGGCAGCGCGTGGCGATCGCCCGGGCACTGGTGAACGAGCCGTCGATCCTGCTCGCCGACGAACCGACCGGCAACCTCGACTCCACGACCAGTGAAGAGATCATGCGGGTGTTCGGCGCGCTGCACGCACAGGGGCAGACGGTGGTGCTGGTGACGCACGAGCCCGAGATCGCGACGCACGCCCATCGCGTCGTCGTCCTGCGCGACGGCCGGGTCGACAGCGACCGGGCCACCCCACCGCGCGCGACGGGAGTGGCTGCGTAGCATGCCGTTCTTTGAGGCGGTCGTGCTGGCGTTGTCGTCGATTCGCGCGCAGAAGCTCAAGAGCTTCTTCTCGCTGGTCGGCGTCCTCATCGGCGTCACGTTCCTGATCGCGGTCGTGTCGATCGTTCAGGGAATGAACGTATACATGACCGACAAGTTCGCCGACGCGATCGGCGGGATCAACACGTTCCAGCTGCAGTCGCGGCCGGGGATGACCTTCGGCAACGTGACCGAGGCGATGTGGAAGGAATGGCAGCGGCGACCGCGCATCACCGTCGAGGATGCGGCCTACGTCGAGGCGCGGGTCACCACTCCCGCCCGGTTTTCCCGCGAGAGCGAGACCAATGCGGCGGTCGGCTACCACGGCAAGATGGCGACCGGAATCGACCTCGAGACGGTCGACGCCGAGTTTTTCCTGATCAAGCACTGGAACATCGCGGATGGCCGGGCGTTCTCGCCGCAGGAGGTCACCGCCGGGGCCTCCGTCGTGGTACTGGGCTGGGAGCTGGCGAACCGCCTGTTCGACGGCGCCGAGCCGGTGGGCAAGACCGTGACGATCGGCGGATCGCCGCATCGGGTCATCGGAGTGGTCGAGTCGCAGGGCACGCTGTTCGGGATGTCACTGGACAAGTTCGCGGTCACCCCGATCACCTCACCGGCGCGTCTGCTCACCAACCGGCCGCACGTCATCGACGATCTCCAGGTCCAGGCGCTCGACCCGGCCACGATGCCGGCGGCCGTGGAGGAGGTCACCACGCTGATGCGGGTGCGCCGCGGCCTCAAGCCCAACGAAACAGCCAACTTCAACATCGCCACGGCGCAGGATGCGCTGGACCAGTGGGGCAAGATCTCGAGGATCCTGTTCCTGGCGCTCCCCGGCCTGGTGGGCATCTCGCTCGTGGTCGGCGGCATCGTGATCATGAACATCATGCTGATGTCGGTAGTCGAACGCACCCGCGAGATCGGGATCCGCAAGGCGCTGGGCGCGCGCGGACGCGACATCATGGCGCAGTTCGTGGTCGAGTCGGCCACGCTGTCATTCACCGGCGCCGCGATCGGCATTGCGACCGGCCTGCTGCTCGCCTTTGCCGTGCGCGCACTGACGCCGCTTCCGGCGGCCGTTGCCCCCTGGTCGATCGGGCTGGCCGTCGGACTCGGCATTCTCGTGGGGGTGGTCGCCGGTGTGTACCCGGCGCGGCAGGCATCGCGGCTCGACCCGATCGCCGCACTGGGGCACGAATGAGCGCGCTTGGACGCGGCAACGTGTTCGCCCGCGGCTGGGAAGGCGTCACCCTGGCGATCGACGCCGTCCGCGCGAACAAGACCCGGGCCGCGCTCACGATCCTCGGCATCGCCATCGGGGTCATGGTCGTCATCGCGATGGCGTCGACGATCACCGGGATCCAGAACTCGGTCAGCGAGGTCGTCTCGCGGGCCGGCCCGAAGTCATTCTATGTGATGCGGGCCTTCCGCACCGGCATCCAGTTCGACAACGAGAACGCCCCCTGGCGAAAGCGCCCGCGGATGACCCGCGACGAGGCTGAGATGATCCGGCGGCTTCCCGGCATCGGCGACGTGAACGTGATGGAGGGCGGCAGCTCAGCGGTCAGCTACCGCAGCACCAATCTCAGCAGCGTGAGCGTCACCGGAATGGACATCAGCTGGCTCAAGGTGGGTGGCGGCGTGCTGCTCGAAGGGCGCAACTTCACGCCGGTGGAGGGCGCCGCCGCGGCGTTCGTGGTCGTGCTCAACGACAAGGCGGCCGAACTGCTCGTTCCCAGCGTCGACCCGATCGGCAAGATCATCAAGATCTTTGGACTGCCCTTCACGGTCGTCGGACTGTATCAGGATCCATCGGGACTGTTCAGCCAGAGTTCACCCAAGTTCGTGATCCCGCACACGACGTTCGTCAAGAGCGCGGACTTCGAGCGCGGGTTCATGCAGATCGTCGTCTTCCCGCGGGACGATGTCTCGCAGCCCGAGGCGATGGATGAGGTGACGTCGGCGCTGCGCATCCGGCGCGGACTCAAGCCCGGTGACGACAACAACTTCGACCTCGTCGCCGGCGAGAAGTTCCTGGAGAGCTTCAACAGCATGACGCGGGGGTTCTTCCTGGTGATGCTGGCGCTGTCCAGCGTCGGGCTCATGGTCGGTGGTGTCGGCGTTGTCGCGATCATGATGATTTCGGTCACCGAGCGCACCCGTGAGATCGGCGTGCGCATGGCGCTGGGTGCAACCCGGGGCGAGATCCTGTTCCAGTTCCTGGTGGAGGCGGCCACGCTGACGTTGATCGGCGGGATCTGCGGCATGCTCCTGGGCGCCGCGATCGCCTATGCCGTGAACCACTTCACGCCCATCCCGGCGGCGATTCCGCTCTGGTCGGTCATCGCCGCCATCGCCGCGTCGGCGGTCACCGGAATCTTCTTCGGTCTCTATCCGGCCAACAAGGCGGCGAGCCTGGATCCCGTGGAAGCACTGCGCTATGAGTAGAGTCGGAACCAGTAAAACGTAAGTGGTGAAAGGGGACTCCGACCCGCATGGAGTTCCCTTTCAACTTTCACCTTTCACCTCTTACCTTCACCACATGCCCTACCGCGAAGCCCTCCGCCTCGCCCTCGCCACCATCCGCGGCGCGAAGCTGCGCTCGTTCTTTACCTTGCTCGGCATCATCGTCTCGGTCGGTTTCCTCGTCACCGTGGTCGCGGTGATCCAGGGGATGAACTCGTACGTGCGTGACAACCTCACCGACGCGATGATCGGCAGCAACGCCTTTCAGGTGCGCCGGACGCCGATCTCGATCGGCCTGATCGAAGATGACCAGATGCGCCGGCTCAGCCTGCGTCCCACCATCTCGCGCGACGACGCCGAGGCCGTGACGCGGGCGCTGCCGGACGCCGAAGCGGTAGCGATGCAGTCCGGCTGGCCCACGCCAGTCGCGAACGTGGTGTACCGCAACAACACGCTCGGCAACGTCCTCGTCTTTGGGGTGACCCCACCGTACCAGTTGGTCCAGGACTACAAGTTCGCCGCCGGCCAGCCGCTTGGCGACCCGGACATGCGCAGCCGGCGCCCGGTCGTGGTGGTCGGTTACGATATTGCCGACAAGCTGTTCGCCTCGCCGGAAACTGCGGTGGGATCGAAGGTGCGGATCGCCGGTGCGGAGTTCACGATCAAGGGCGTGGTGGCGCAGAAGGGCAAGACGCTGGGCCAGTCCTTTGACGCCTTCGTGCTGATGCCGCTGCCGACGTTCGAGGCGGTATGGGGGCGGCGCAAGACCACCGTCGTGTCCGTCAAGATGCATGACGCCGCCGCCATCCCGGCCGCGATGGACCGGGCCGAGGAAGCCATGCGCGTCGCGCATCACCTTCGGCCCGCGCAGGACAACGACTTCACGGTGGACAAGGCCGACGCACTGGTGGCCTTCTGGAAGCAGCTCACGGCACTGCTGTTCGCGGTGGTCCCGGCCGTGGTCGGCATCGGTATTGTGGTTGGCGGGATCGTCATCATGAACATCATGCTGATGTCGGTGAGCGAGCGCACGCGCGAGATCGGCATCCGCAAGGCGATCGGCGCCAACCAGCGCGACATCCGCCGCCAGTTCCTGGTCGAGACGGTGCTCCTCAGCATGCTCGGCGGCCTGCTTGGCGTCGCAGCGGGGTGGGGACTCGCACAGCTCGTTGCCGCTGCGTCGCCGCTGCCGGCCAAGGTGACCCTCTGGTCGGTGGGGGTGGCCCTGGCCCTCGGCGCCGGGACGGGGATCATTTTCGGCGTCTATCCCGCGGCGCGCGCCGCCCGGCTCGACCCCATCACCGCGCTGCGACAGGAGTAGCATCTGGCGTTCCGGTTGAGCAACGTCAGCGAAGGCGTCATCCAGGCCCTCGGCGCCATGCGTGGCAGCAAGCTTC
>ODAK010007843.1_pt1 | contig 10724 bp, 13 predicted proteins | sample 1539591 | NCBI WGS metagenome assembly ODAK01 (sample SAMEA3539303, study PRJEB22396) | soil metagenome | biome: tundra; feature: field; material: soil | place: USA | collected 2010-05 | depth 0.15 m | reverse complement strand
GGAGGCGCGGGTCTCGGCGGGCGGCGGGGTCTTCGGCGCCATCTCCCGCGCGGACCGGCTGGACCTGGCCGTCAGCGGCTGCGGCGACTGGACGGTGGGCAACGTCCGCGACCGGCTGGCTGTGGGCAGTTCCGGCTCGGCCAACGTTCGGACCGGAACGGCCGACCAGATGGCGCTGCAGGCCAGCGGCTCCGGCGACATCGTCACGCGGACGGCCTTGGGCGGGCTCGACGCGGCGGTGTCGGGGTCCGGCGAGATCACCGTCGAGCAGGCGTCCGGCCCGGTGCGCATCCGTGTCAGCGGCAGCGGCGATCTGGTGGTCAATGGCGGCCAGGCTTCGAGGCTCGACGTGGACGTCTCGGGCTCGGGCGACGTCCAGTTCAAGGGCGCCGCGCAGGACCTTTCGGCGGGCCTCTCCGGCAACGGTGAGATCGCCACGGGCGCGGTGACGCGCAGCCTGGGCGTTGATATCAGCGGCTCCGGCGACATGACGGTGCTGGCAGCGTCCGGCACGGTGCGCGCGCGCATCAGCGGCTCGGGCGCGCTGAAGATCGCCGGCGGTCATGCCAGCACGGTCGATGCGCGCATTTCCGGCTCCGGCGACGTGGACTTCGACGGTCAGGCCGACACGGTCAACGCCTCGTCCTCCGGATCGGGGAACCTGCGCGTGGCGCGCGTCACCGGCGCGGTGGTGAGTTCCGCCACCGGCTCCGGCCGTGTGATCGTCAATCGATGAACATCCCCGCCGTCATGGCACGGCTTGTCCGGGCCACCCATGATCGCCGACCGATGTGGGTTCCGTCAGACCGGCCGCCCGCCCGTGACTCGCGCCAAACGCATGCGCTCATGGATCCCCCGCATTCCGCCGCTTCGCGGCTCCAGCGGGGGATGACGGTTGTTTATTCGGCCGGCTGCATCGCGGCCGCCCGGTCGACGACGCTCTGCACATAGCCGCGGCGGGCGTCGAACTCCTTGGCGATATTGTCGTCGGACTCCTGCAGGGCCTGCACGTCGGTCTGGGCGAAGCCGATAATGCCCATGGTCTCATAGCCGTCGCGGATGGTTTTGCCCCACAGGCCGACATCCTTCACGATCGGCACGATGCGGGTGAAGAGCGACGAGCGGAACATCTCCATGAAGCCTGAATCGTACATGTGCTCGGCGCACTTGGCCGGATCGAGGCCCAGCGTCTTCCACACCTCGACCGCGTCGAAGCGGTCGCGCATCAGATAGCAGGCCTCGAGCAGGAACTCCTCGCGCTCGTCCCGCTCGTGCTGGGTTAGTTGTGGATAGAAGTCGCGCAGCGCCAGCCGGCCGAAGGCCACATGGCGGCTTTCGTCCTGCATCACATATGCGTTAACGGCGGCGGCGAGGGGGTTTTGCGCATGGTCGCGGATCTGCTGGAAGGCGGCCAGGGCCAAGCCCTCGATCACCACCTGCATGCCCAGATAGGTCATGTCCCAGCGGCTGTCGCGCAGCACCTGGTCGATCAGTTCCTGCAAGGGCGGGGTCATCGGATAGGCGACGCCGAACTTTTCGAGCAGGCGTTTGTAGCTCTCCACATGGCGCGCCTCGTCGATCACCTGGGTGGAGGCGTAGAACTTGGAATCGATGTCCGGCACCTGGGTGACGATCTTGGCGGCGCAGATCAGCGCGCCCTGCTCGCCCTGCATGAACTGGCTGATCTGCCAGCCCTGGAAGTGGCGCCGAACATTGGCTTTTTCCTTGCGCGACATGGATTCGTACTGGGCCATGCCGCTGATCGGCAGCATTTCCTCTGGCAGCTGTTCGGGGTTGTCCTCGTCCAGCTCCTGGGTCCAGTCGATGCGGGTGTCGGCGTCCCACTGCATCTCGATACCCTTGCGGTAGAGACCCATCATGGTGGCGCGACCGTCGTCATAGTCCCAGTTGAAGGCGACGTCGAAATCCTGCGGCACCGTCCAGTGCGAGCCTTCGGCCGCGGGGAACGGATAGCGGTCTGCAAGCTTAGGCATGGGCGAGTTTCCTTCCCGAGACGGCTCTAAAGCGGCCGCATTTCTCCCAGTATGCGCTTTGCGGACGGCGTATCAATCGTCACACCTGCGTGAAGCCCGCACGCCGGCGCCCCGCATCACGATGCGCCGGCGATCGGGAAGGGTTCGGAAGAAGGCCTTTAAGGGGCCGATTTCCGGTCGGTCATGGCCGCATAGACCGCCTTGGCCGACATCTCGCGCACGGCCGGCGTGCCCGAGCCGGGTGTCGAGCCGCTGGTGTTCTGGATGAAGCCGATGACCGTCATGTCGTTGATCGGATCGATCCAGAACCAGGTGCCGAAGGCGCCGCCCCAGTAGTAGCTGTGGATGCCCTGGCTGGTCTTGGCGGCGGCCGGATCCTGCACGATGGCGAAGTCCATGCCGAAGCCCAGGCCCGTGGTGTCCGGAGCGTAGAGGGTGACGTTGACGCCAGGGGCCAGCACGTTGGTGTGCATCAGTTCGACCGTCGAGGCCTTCAGATAGCGCCGGCCGGCGAACTCGCCGCCGTTCAGGATCATCTGGGCGAAGCGCCAATAGTCCTGGGCCGTGGAGACCAGCCCGCCGCCGCCGGCGAGGAACTTGGGCTTGGCGGTGTTGAAGATGTTGGACGGCCCGGCCGCGGCAATCTTGCCGTCGACATATTTGTGGATGCGCGAGACGCGGCCGCCCCTGGCGGCCTCGACCCAGAAGCCGGTGTCGACCATGCCGAGCGGCGCGAAGAGGCGGGCCTCGAAGAATTCGTCTAGCCCCTGGCCGGACATCTTTTCGATCAGATAGCCCTGGATATCGACGCTGGGGCCATAGCGCCATTCCGTGCCTGGCTGGAAACTCAGCGGCAGCTTGGAAAGCGTGTCGATCATGTCCGGCAGGTCGCCGGCGCGCAGATTGACATCCTGATAGTCGCCAGCGCGGCCGAAGCCGGCGGAATGGCTCATGATCTGGCGCATGGTCATCGGCGTGGCCTGGTCGACCAGCGAACCGTCCTTGGCCTTGACCTTAAGGCCGGCGAATTCCGGAATGTGGTTGGCGAGCTCGTCGTCCAGCGCCCACCTGCCCTCTTCCCACAGCATCATCATCGCCGCCCCGGTGATCGGCTTGGTCATCGAGGCGATGCGGAAGATCGAGTCCGTCCGCACCGGCGACGGGGCCGAAACGTCGAGCGTCCCATAGGCGTCGAAATTCACCACCTCGCCGTGCCGGGCGACCAGGGTTACGACGCCGGCCAGTTGCCGGTCGTCGACCAGGCCGTGCATCTGTTGGTTGAGGGCGGCGAGGCCCGAGGCGGAAAGGCCGGCATGAACCGCATCGGCGCGCTCGGCGGACGCAAGTCCGGGATGATCGTCAGGCGACATCTGAAATTTCCCCATGGACGTTGTTTTCAATGCCGCCGTCTTGGCAGAAAAACACCATCCCCGCCAGCTTGGCTGGGGCGCGCCCTCAAGGGTTGGACCAGCCTTACGGCCGTCTAGCGGCGGCTGGCGACCCTGCTGCCGCCGAGCAGAAGCAGGCCGATGGCCAGCCCGACCCCAAGCGCGATCGCGGCCACCAGCACGGGCTGTTGATCGATCAGGTCCTCGAGGTCGCCGCGGGCGCTACGCGCCCGGCCGGCCGCCTGGCGGATTGCGCCGCGCGCGCCGTCCGAGACCCGGCCATAGGTCTCCTGGACCGTACCCAGGGCCTCATCCAGCACGCCCTTGGCCTGCAGCCCGGGATTGCCGATCGCGTCGCCGATGGTTTCCTTCATCCGGCCAATGCCTTGCCTGGCGGTGCCTTCGATTTGGTCGAGTGACATTGCGGTCTCCAATTCGATCGAGAAATCGATTGCAAGGAGAAACCTTCAGAACCGATCCGGTTCCGGCCCGGCGCCGTCGAACCCGCGCCGGTCTATTCGGTGATCACCACCGCCTGCGGCAGCACCACATGGATCAGCACCTCGGTCTCGGCGTGCAGGGTGTGGCCCTCGCCGGGCGGGGTGAAGATGAAGTCGCCAGGCCCGAAGGCCAGATCGTCGAGCCGGCCATTGCCGGAGACCACATAGATCTCCTCGCCGCCGGGATGGGTGTGGGTCGGCGATCGCGAACCCGGCTCATAGCGCATGAGAAAGGTGCCGGCGCCGTGCTGCAACCTGAGCCCGGTCAGCGTCACGCCCTCCCGCACCGGCCGCCATTGCGAAGCGTTGGTCGAGGTGAGCTCCATCGTCATCAGATGCCGCCTTGGTTCAGGGCCGGTCGCCGGCGGCTTTCAGCCAGCCGATCCAGGCGTCTTCGCGGATCTTTTCGGCCGCGCGCAGCTTGGCTTCGGCTTCCTTCACCGCGGCGTCGTGTTTGCGCCATTCGGCGACGCCGCTCTCGCGGGCGGCGTGGGCGGATTCGAAGGTGGGGAAGCGGGCCAGGACCGCGCGGGTGGAATAGCTGACGTGCGGTCCCACCGTCTCGCGGTCGGGATAGAAGCCGGTCACCGCGTCGGCGCTCTCGCCCTCGATGCGGAAGACGTCCGCCCAGCCGGCGTGGTGGCGCATCAGGGCCCAAGGCTTCTCGATATGGTCGGTCATGCGGCCACTCCCAAACTTCGCGCCGCCCTCATAGCAGGTTGCGTGGGCGGGCCGGAAGCCGCGGAATCAAAGGTTCAGCTTGCGCGGGCCGGAAAGGAACGCACTGCCGCGCTCGAAGAAGCGCCAGGGCTTGTCGGCGGCCTTGGTGATGCCGATGCGGACGCTGACGCCGATCTCGCCCACTGGCCGCACGGCCTGGCCCAGCCAGAGCGCGCTGTCGCCGCAAAGATCCAGCCCGTCCTGGCCGCGGTGGATGTCCAAAGCCATGCACAGCTTGCCGGGGCCGCTGGCCAGGTCGGCCAGCCGCTCGCGGCCGCGCCGGCGGCGCATCAGCTCGATCCCTTCGAGCGGCTCCAGCGCGCGGAGCAGCACGCCCGCGCCTATGCCGTCGCTCTCGCTGGACACGTTGGCCAGCCACGAGACGCCGTAGCCCAGATAGACGTAAGCGTGGCCGCGCTCGCGGAAGAGCGAGCGGTTGCGGTTGGTCAGGCCGATGAAGGCATGGGCGGCGGGATCGCCGACCGGATAGGCCTCGGTCTCGACGATCCGCCCGCTGGCGCGGCCCTCGGGACGCTCGTGGGTCAGGGTCTTGCCGATCAGGGCGCGCGCCATCGCCACCGTATCGACCGGCAGATCGGCGCGGCTCAGAGGTTGGACGGTGAACGCTGAGGTGGGGGTGGTGAGGGTCATTTCGCTCATTCGAGAATAAGTCGCCGGCGCCGTTCGTCTAGCAGGCATGACCTCAAGCTCTGCGAGATAACGATGACCAAGAATGCCGACCACACGCCCGCCGATGCCGGCCGGCGCGACGCCATGAAGTGCATGGCCTGGGCTGGAGCGGGCGTGCTCTGGACCATCGGCGGCGGGGTGGCGAGCTCGGTGCTGGCCACGGCCGCGGACGCGGCGACGCGCAAGTCAGGAAGCCTCGACTTCGTGCAGATCAGCGACACCCATATCGGCTTCGACAAGGCCGCCAACCCCGACACGCTGGGAACGATGCGCGAGGCCATCGGCAAGATCAAGGCGATGCCGGTCAAGCCGTCCTTCATCATCCACACCGGCGACCTCACCCACCTGTCGAAGGCCGACGAGTTCGACACCGTCGCCCAGGTGATGAAGGACCTGAACGTGCCGGTCTTCTACACCCCCGGCGAGCACGACACCCTCGACGAGGGCAACGGCAAGCTCTTCCTCGAGCACTTCGGCAAAGGGACCTGGGGAACCGGCTATCGCAGCTTCGACGTCTCCGGCGTCCACTTCATCGGCCTGGTCAATGTGGTCAACCTCAACCCCGACGGCCAGGGCCACCTGGGGCCTGAGCAGATCGCCTGGCTGGCCAAGGACGTGGCGCACCTCTCACCCTCGACCCCGATCGTCGTCTACGCCCACATGCCGCTGTTCGACGCCTATGTGCCCTGGGGCTGGGGCACGGTTGACGCGCAACAGGCGCTCATGCCGCTTCGGCGCTTCGGCTCGGTGACCGTGCTCAACGGCCACATCCACCAGGTGATCACCAAGATCGAGGGCAATATCAGCTTCCACACCACCCGCTCGACCGCCTATCCGCAAGCCGCGGCCGGAACGCCCGGCGCCTCACCGGGGCCGCTGAAGGTGCCGGCCGACCAGCTGCGCCATGTGCTCGGCGTGCGTGACATCACCCGCCTGCACGGCCGCGGCGCCCTGGCCCTCGTCGACCAGACCCTGGCCTGACCCCCTTTTCACGGAACTTCCCTCCCATGCTGAACCTCACTCCCGTTCGTCCCGTCCTCGCCATCGCCCTCCTGGCGGCGCTCTCGGCCGCCGCATCTCTGTCCCCCAACCCCCTGGGCGCGGCGGCCGAGGCTGCGACGCCCGGCAAGGCGACGATCAAGATCGCCAACTTCGACTTTGGGCCGGCCACGATCACCGTGCCGGCCGGTACATCCGTGACCTGGACCAACAACGATGATGACGCCCACAGCGTCGTGGCCGACAACAAGGCCTTCCGCTCTGCCCCGCTCGACACCGGCGAGAGCTACAGCTTCACCTTCGCGACCCCCGGAACCTATGCCTATCACTGCGGACTGCACCCACAGATGCATGGCAAAGTCGTCGTCACACGCTAGTCTGCGTGGCGTCGTCGGTTGGGCGGCGACCGAGCCCCGTTCGCCCGCGGAGGAGCGGCTTGAGACAGCTGTGCTGACGCCGGCCTCGCCAACGGCCCGGCCGGGGCCTTTGAGCCCCGAGCAGACGCGTCGCTTCCGCGAGGTGGTGCTTGTGCACGCCGATGCGGCCTACAATCTGGCGCTTCGGCTTTCGCGCCGGCCGGACGTGGCCGAGGACATCGTCAACGACGCCTATGTGCGCGCGCTTGGCGCATTTTCGAACTATCGCGGCGGCGATGGGCGCAGTTGGATCCTGACCATCGTGCGCAACCGCTTCTACGACTGGCTCCGCGATCAGCGGCGGAAGGCGACGGCGCCGCTGTCGCGCCCGGCCAACGATGCGGACGACGACGAGGACTGGGACTTTCCCGACACCGAACAGGACGACCCGGAAGAGGCGCTGGCCAAGAAGAGCCAGGCCGGCGCGCTGCACGCCCTGATCGACCGGCTGCCGCCCCGGCTGCGCGAGGTCATCATCCTGCGCGAGATGGAAGAGTTCAGCTATCGCGAGATCGCCGTCATGACCGAGAGCCCGATCGGCTCGGTGATGTCACGGCTGGCCCGCGCGCCGGGCGCCCTGGCCGAGGCCTGGCGCGCGCACGAGGCGAAGCTTGGGGAGGCGAGGCCATGAGCGGCTGTCCCGACTGGCAGGAGCGGCTGCAGGGCCTGATCGATGGTGAACTGGACGCGGCCCACGCGGTCGAGGTCGAGGCGCATGTCGCCGGCTGCGCGGCCTGTTCCGAGGCCTATGCGGACGCGCTGAAGCTGCGCACGGCGTTGCGCGGCGAGGATGTCCGTGTTGTCGCGCCAGACATACTCACTCTGCGGCTGGAGGCCATGGTCCGCGCGGCTGAGGCTTCGGCCGCGCCGGCCGCCCCGGTGACGCCGTCAGCGGCCGTCGTCAGGCCGTTCAGCGGCGGGAGGCGGCGCGACCGCGCGCTCTGGGGTTTTGGCGGCGCGGGCGTCGCCCTTGCGGCCTGCGCGGTCCTGGCGGTCTCCGTGGTTCCGGCGATGCAGACCGCCCAACTGGAGCAGGACCTGGTCGCCGGCCATGTCCGCTCGCAGCTTGTCGGCCACCTGACCGACGTGGTCACCTCCGACCAGCACGTGGTCAAGCCCTGGTTCGGCGGCAAGCTCGACTTCTCGCCGCCGGTGATCGATCTGGCCGACCAAGGCTTTCCGCTCGTCGGCGGGCGGCTCGACTACATCGGCAAGCGAACGGTGGCGGCCATCGTTTATCGACGCGGCCGCCACGTGATCAATCTGTTCGTCTGGCCAGGCAGCGGCGAGCTGGGTCCAGCCGAGGCCAAGCCTGGCGACGGCTACACCCTGCTGCACTGGACGCGCGGCGGCATGACCTTCTGGGCCGTGTCCGACGTCAATGAAAAGGACCTGCAGGCCTTCCGCCAGCTGCTACAGGCCCGAATCCCAGCCTAGACGCAGCTGGTGATCACGCAGACGCGGTTGCGCGGCGTGCGGATGGCGCACTGGTTCAGCGCAACCAGGCGGGCGCGGGCAAGCGGGTACATGTTTCTGGAATAGCCGTAGCTGCCGGTCGGGCTGCGCGCGATGCAGCTATAGGTCCGCGCCTGGGCGGCCATGGGCGCCAGGACCGACAGAACGGCGGCGGCGGCGATTGCATATTTGATCATGGTTGTTTCCCCTGAAGCCGGACGATCGGCCCTCCGCCGCGACCGGCCAAGCTTAATGCTCGCGCCGATCCGGGAGAATTGCAACCGGGCTTCGGCTAGACCGGGGCGAACACCGGAACCGGCGGCCCGCCTTCGGTCTCCTGGAAGCGGACCTTGACCCTCTGGCCGATCTCCAGCGTCGCCAGATCGCAGTCGACGAAATTGGTCAGCACCGCCGGACCTTCGTCCAGATTGACGTAGCCGATGGCGTAGGGAACCGGCGTGTTCCGGAACATGACGCTGAAGGTGTAGATCACCCCTTCGCCCGGCGACTCTTCCCAGCGGGTGTCGGCGCTGAAGCAGTAGGGGCAGAGCGCGCGCGGATACCAGTGCGCCTTGCCGCACTCGCCGCAACGCTTGATCAGGAAGCGACCCTCCTTGGCCGCCTCCCAGAAGGGCAGGCTCTCGGTGTTGGTCGCCGGCGCCGGGATGCGGCGGGTCTTGGGGGCTTCTTGAACGTCGCTCATCGCGCCTACTCCCGTTCCATGATGACGGTGGCCGCGCCGTGGCGGGTGCCCAGTGAACCGCCAGTGCCGTGGGCGATCGCGAGATCGCAATTGGGCACCTGCACCTTGGGATGCGCCTCGCCGCGCAGCTGGCGCACCGCCTCGATCACCTTGGTGATGCCGCCGCGGTTGGTGGGGTGGTTGTTGCACAGCCCGCCGCCGTCGGTGTTGAAGGGCAGCTTGCCGACGCCGGAAATCAGGTTGCCGTCGGCGACGAACTTTCCGCCGTCGCCTTTCTTGCAGAAGCCGAGATCCTCGAGCTGCATCAGCACGGTGATGGTGAAGCTGTCGTAGATCGAGGCGTATTTCATGTCCTTGGGCGTGACCCCGGCCTCGGCGAAGGCCGCCGGGCCTGACCAGACCGCGCCGGAATAGGTCAGGTCCAGATCGTTGCCGCCGCGCGGGCCCTTGGGCGCCTCACCGGCCCCGATGATCTTGACCAGCGGCCGGTTGAGGCTGCGGGCCACCTCGGGCGAGACCACGATCACCGCGCCGCCGCCGTCGGAGACGACGCAGCAGTCCATCCGGTGCAGCGGGGTGGCGATCATCGGCGAGGCCAGCACGTCCTCGACCGTCACCACCTCGCGCAGCATGGCATGCTCGTTCCACTGGGCGTGGTGCGAGGCCGCCACCTTGATCCAGGCCAGCTGTTCGGAGGTGGTGCCATAGTCGTGCATGTGGCGCATGGCGCACATGCCGTAGGTGTTGTGGGTCGAGCCGCCATAGATGTTCTCGAAACCGGCCTCGGGCACCTCGCCGAAGGCCGCGCCGGGCGGCGGTCCGCCGCGGCCTGGTCCGCCGCCGCCGCCGCCCATGCCCATGCGGGCGGTGCGCGGCCGGCCGGCCAGGGTGATCAGCGCCACCGAGCACTTGCCCGCCGCGATCGCCTCGGCGGCATGGCCGACGTGCAGGATGTAGGAGGATCCGCCGGTCTCCGTGGAATCCATGTGGCGCAGCTTCAGGCCCATATAGTCGGCCATCGACATGGCCCCGAAGCCGGGCGCGTCGCCGGCGCAGAAATAACCGTCGATGTCATCCTTGCTCAGGCCGGCGTCTTCCAGCGCCCCCTTGGCGCATTCGGCATGCAGTTGCGGGGTGGTGTAGCCGATGGCCTCGCGCGTCGGGTGCTCGAACACGCCGGCTATATAGGCCTTGCCCTTGATACTCATGAAAAGCCTTTCAAATTCAACGCCTCGCCGGCTTGCAATGAATGCCGGCGTCTAAAAGCTTATCTTCAAGTCGAAATGGCCGGAGCGTGTCGCCACGCCCCGGCCTCTGCCGGCAAAATTAGAATTGGGCGGGCGAGGGGAGTCAACAGCCAAGCGCAGAGGCGAGCGAGCAACCGTGAGCCTTAGCGCCGCGTTCCGCCTTGATCGAGGGTTCTGTCCTATGGTCGGTCTATCTACTTTGAAGCCGGCGGCGGCGCTGACGCCGGCGGAACTGTTCGCTCGGGCGGCGCCGGCGGTCTGGATGGTCCAGGCCGATCACGCCGCGCCCGGCGCAGGCGCGGTTGGCAGCGCCGTGGCGATCGATGCGCGCACGCTGGCCACCAACGCGCACGTGGTCAATGGCGCCACCAGCATTCGCGTGAGCCACGATGCCGGCAAGACCATCGTCCAGGTCGCCCAGGTGACGCGTGACCCCGACCCGGCGCGCGACCTCTGCTTGCTGGCCGTGAACGAGGACCTCCCGGGCGGGCCGGTGAGCATCGCCCCGGCCGATAGCGTCGCCGTGGGCGGCCGGGTCTATGCGATCGGCGCGCCGCTCGGCCTGGAGCTGTCGCTGACCGAAGGCCTTGTCTCGGCCTTGCGCGAAATCGC
>ODAK010007842.1_pt1 | contig 10724 bp, 11 predicted proteins | sample 1539591 | NCBI WGS metagenome assembly ODAK01 (sample SAMEA3539303, study PRJEB22396) | soil metagenome | biome: tundra; feature: field; material: soil | place: USA | collected 2010-05 | depth 0.15 m | reverse complement strand
TCTGTCATCGTTCATGCCTCAGAGGGAACGTCTGAGGCTGGCAGGTCAGGTTACGTCGAAAGCTGGAATTTTCGCGATCTCCCGAAAGAGTGCATCGATTGGAAACTCCCCGTAGCTATCAGCAACCGTCTTCCGGAAGTGCCCCGTGATGGCGTTGACGAGATCGGGGGCAAGGTTGAACTGCCTGCCCAAAGTCTTGAATCGATGTCGCCAAGAATGACTTGGCGAGAGCCGCTCGTCCGTCAGACCGAGGCCACGGACCCATCGTCCGATAGTCTTTGTGCCGTTGCCGCCTCGGTTCCCGAACCGATCCGCGTGGAGGCCCGTGAATAAAGGCCTGGAGCGTGCGGCGGCGACGAATTGCAGGAACCCGCTTTCGACGATCGCCGGATGTAACGGCACTGCCCTTTCCGAGTTCTCATTTTTGAGCGATCCCGCCTCGGGATCGAACTTCATGCACCAGACTCCGCCTCGTTGAAAAACATCCTCGACCCGGAGTTGGCAGACTTCAGAGAGGCGTGCGCCGGAATAGGCGCAGAGCAATGGCACCCAGCGCCGGACGGGGTCTTTCTCCTTTGCTGCGTGCCGAAGGATCAAGGCGGCTTCCTCGTCCGTGAAGCCCCGGATGCGCTCCGTCATCTTCGAGCGAACATCGATGACAATCCGCGCCGCAGGATTCGCGGCAAGCTTCCGATTGTCAACGCCCCACTGAAGGATTGCGCGTACCGGCGCTATTTTGGAATCCCGGATTGTTTTGGTCCGCAGCCCGGCATCGAGTAGCGAGGCTTTCCAGCGGAGAAGGTCGTCTGGTGTGAGCCGGACCGCATCGGTATGGCCGACGAATTCGACAAGCTGGTCGAGAACACGCTTCCAGCTGTAGATCGTCTTTTCGGTCGGTCGCTTTTCCGCCGCCCAGCCTTCGAGCAAAGATTCGAGGGTAACCGGTTCGGTGGGCTTATCCACTGCGCTGAAGTCATTTGCGCGCGTTGCGACTGGGAAGGGAGAATCTGGGCTGTAATCGCCCTTCGCCCGACGATTAAGCGTTAGAGCTGCTCGCTGTGCGCCTGTGCTGATGGCTTTGGCGATTTTTAGCCGGTCGTCGTCGTCGATCTTCAGGCCGTTCACTGAAATGAGTTCGTCTGCCCGCGCTTTGCACCATCTTTCAAGGATAGGCTGCCGTGGCGATTCGCGTGTGAGGAAGAGCGGGTCCTCCTCGGGCTTATAGCCGAAATTGCTCTCCCACAGATGCTCACCAATTGCGGTGTCCCAATTGACGCCTGGCAGCTCCCCTAATTCCAGGCAGCGCTCGTACATCGTGATCGAAATGCGATGAAGCTCTGAATTATCGAGCTTGCTTATCGGCGCGCGCAAATTGCTCCAGCGCTGTTCGATCTCAATGAGCGCCTGCGCATGAAGCCGCTTCGCCTCGACCGGGTCGCGCGTCTTGAGACTGAATTTTTCCTCGCGCTTGCCGACAGCCGCGCGGAGATCATCCGGCACGCCTTTACGCAGCCAATAAATTCCCGTTTTGGGATGCTTCCAGGGACGTGACATTGCAAGCACCATTTGTACCACCCGTTTGTACCAATCGGATGGCTAAAACCCTTGCAAAATCAGTAAACTGCCGGATTTGCTGATGTTTTTTTGACCCTGGCGGAGAGGGGGGGATTCGAACCCCCGATAGGCTTGCGCCCATGCCGCATTTCGAGTGCGGTGCTTTCAACCGCTCAGCCACCTCTCCGCGGCCTTTACAGGCGATGCGGAAATACCATGGGCTGGGCCTCCCTACAAGCCGACCCCCCGCCGCGAACCCTGCCGCCTATTCCTGTGCGGGCTCGGGCTTCAGGCTATCTGGATGCGGCATGAGAACGATATTATAGCCGGCGTCCACGTAATGGATTTCTCCGGTGACGCCGCTCGAAAGCGGCGACAAAAGATAAAGCGCGGCGCCGCCGATGTCGGCGAGGCCGAGGCCGCGGCGCAGCGGCGAATGGGCCTTCTGGAAAGTGTATAAGACACGCCCATCGGCGATTCCGGCGCCCGCCAGGGTCCGGATAAGCCCCGCCGAAATGGCGTTCACCCTTATGCCTTGCGGTCCATAATCGGAGGCGAGATAGCGCACGCTCGATTCCAGCGCCGCCTTGGCGACGCCCATGACATTGTAGTTGGGCATGACCCGGTTCGCGCCGGCGAAAGTCAGGGTCAGAAGGGCGCCGCCCCGCGGCATGAGAACCGCCGCGCGCTTGGCGACCTCGGTAAAGGAGAAGGCCGAAATCAGCATGCTGCGTAAGAAATTTTCCCGCGTCGTATCGGCGTAGCGGCCCTTCAATCCGGCGCGGTCCGAATAAGCGAGGCTGTGGACCACGAAATCGAGGCCGCCCCATTTTTCCTCGATGGCCGCGAAAAGCGCGTCGACCGAGGCGATGTCCTCGACATCGCAAGGCAAGACGAGGGCCGCGCCAAGGCTTTGGGCGAGCGGCGCGATGCGCTTGCCGAACGCCTCGCCCTGATAGCTGAAGGCGAGTTCCGCGCCATGCTCATGCAGCGCCTTGGCGATTCCCCAGGCAATCGAGTGGTCGTTGGCGACGCCCATGACGAGGCCGCGCTTGCCGCGCATCAAGCCTCCGGCGCCCCCAGCCCCCAGCGCCTCAGGCATCGGTATGTTTCAAAACGAGGCACGCGTTGGTGCCGCCGAAGCCGAAGGAATTCGACAGGACGGCCCGCAATTGCACACCGTCGCGGCGCTTGCGAACGATGTCCATATCGGCGAAGGCTGGATCGATCTCCTCGATATTGGCGCTTTCGCAAATGAAGCCGTTTTGCATCATCAGCAACGAGTAGATCGCTTCCTGCGCGCCGGTCGCGCCAAGCGAATGGCCGGTCAAGGATTTGGTCGCGGCGATCGGCGGGCATTTGCCAACCGCTCCGAAAACGGTTCTTATCGCCTCGATCTCCTTCAGATCGCCGATGACTGTCGAGGTCGCGTGCGGGTTGATGTAATCGATCGGCGTTTTGACGTTTTCAAGCGCCATGCGCATGCAGCGCACCGCGCCTTCGCCGGACGGCGCGACCATGTCGTAGCCATCCGAGGTCACGCCGTAGCCGGCGATTTCGGCATAAATCTTCGCGCCGCGCGCGCGGGCATGCGCCAATTCCTCCAGCACCAACACCCCCGCGCCGCCGGCGATGACGAAACCGTCGCGGTTCTTGTCATAAGCGCGGGAGGCGGAGGCGGGACGATCGTTGAAGGAGGAAGACATCGCGCCCATCGCATCGAACAGAACCGACAGAGTCCAATCGAGCTCTTCGCAACCGCCCGCGAACATGATGTCCTGCTTGCCGTATTGGATCATCTCATAGGCATTGCCGATGCAGTGGTTGGAGGTCGCGCAGGCCGACGAAATCGAGTAATTGACGCCCTTGATCTTGAACCAGGTGGCAAGCGTCGCCGAAGCGGTCGAGGACATGGCCTTGGGCACCGCGAAAGGCCCGATTTTTTTCGGACCCTTGGTGCGCGCGATATCCGCCGCCTCGACGAGCGTGCGCGTCGAAGGGCCGCCCGATCCCATGATGATGCCGGTGCGCTCATGCGATATTTCGGCGGGCATGAGGCCTGCGTCGAGGATCGCCTGATCCATCGCGACATGGTTCCAGGCCGTGCCCGTGGCATGGAAACGCATGGCGCGGCGATCGACGATTTCGCTGGGGTCGAGCGTTGGGGCGCCGTGAACCTGGCTGCGAAAGCCGATTTCGGCGTATTTTTCAGCCCTGACGATGCCGGATTTGGCCTCCCGCAAGGAGGCAAGCACCTCTTGGGTATTGTTCCCGATCGAGGATACAATCCCCATTCCGGTGACGACGACCCGTCTCATACTTCAAAACTCCCGCTTGAGCCCGCGGCCTTTGGGCGCGTGGCCGGGCTGCAAGGCGAAATGGACCACCCGAGGCTTCAGGCCGCGGATGAATCCTCGGCCTTGAATAAGCCCACCCTAAGATCCTTGGCTTCGTAGATGCGTATTCCGTCGGCGTCGAGCCAGCCGTCGGCGATGCCGAGAACGAGCTTGGATTTGAAAACACGTTTCAGATCGACGCCATAGATGACGCGGTTGACGGTAGGCAAGACCTGGTTGGAAAATTTGACTTCCCCGACGCCGAGCGCCCGGCCGCGTCCAGCGAGGCCGAGCCAGCCGAGATAAAAGCCAAGGAGTTGCCATAGCGCGTCGAGCCCGAGGCAGCCCGGCATCACCGGATCGCCCTTGAAGTGGCAGCCGAAGAACCAAAGGTCCGGCTTGACCGTTAACTCGGCCAAGATCACACCCTTGTCATTGGCGCCGCCTTTCTCGGAAATTTCCGTGATTCGATCGAACATCAAAAGAGGAGGCAAAGGCAACTGTGGATTGCCCGGCCCAAACAATTCTCCGCGCCCGCAGGCGATCAGGTCTTCATATCCGAAATAGGCCCGCCGCTCATTCATGCTCGTTTCACTCTCGTGTCCCCGCCCGGCAGCCATGCAGGCCTTCTCCGGCGGGGTTCGCGCGCCTTCTAACACACCGGCCAGCCGGCCGGAAGCCGTCGCGGCGCCATTCTGTCCTCGCAGGCCAGCACCTTATTTCCGCTGGCGGCCGGCCTCCATCATTTTGCCAAGTTTGCGACACTTGCTAGACAGGACTCAAGTCCGCTCCGTGGCGGGTTCGGTTGCCGGCGCGTTTTTTTGCCCGTTTCACAAACCAAAATGCCGCTGTCGTCTCTCCTTGCGGGAGATGCGGAGGCAGGCTGACAAGGCCCGCGCGGTATCTTATTGGCGGCCCGTTCTTTATTCGCGGCCCGTTCTTTATTCGCGGCCCGTTCTTTATTCGCGGCCAAGGTATTCGGTCGAAGCAGCAACCGCCGAGAGGGGGCCCATGAAGTTCCGGTATGATATCAATGCCCTAAGAGCGCTCGCGGTGACCGCGGTCGTCCTCTTTCATTACAAGGTCAATTTCGTTCCTGGCGGATTTGTTGGCGTCGATGTTTTTTTTGTGATCTCTGGCTATCTCATGACGTCCATTATCATGGGGAGATTGGCCAAGGGCAAATTCAGTGTTTGGGACTTTTATCACGATCGCGCCAAGCGCATCGTTCCAGGTCTCATGGGAATGTGCTTTGTCCTGCTCGCGGCGGGATACATATTTATTGAACCGGAAACCTATCACTATCTTGGTTCCACCTCGATTTCCGCGCTCCTTTTCTTCTCGAATTTCCGGTTCTGGAAGGCAACCGGTTATTTCGATCCGCAAAGCGACGCCAAATGGCTCTTACACACCTGGAGCCTTTCGGTGGAATTCCAGTTTTATTTGATATATCCAATTATTATTATGGCATTGCATAAATATGATAAAATGCGGCGCCATATTGTACCAATTCTCTGGTCCCTCGCATTTTTATCGCTTCTCCTGTGCATTTGGTCGTCCAAAGCAGATCCTGCATCGGCTTTTTATCTACTTCCGCAAAGGGCATGGGAATTGCTCGCGGGTGGAATTGTAGCCTTGCAATTTAAAAATAGTGAGCAAAAATATTCAAATATACTTCTTCCCATAGGGCTTATATTTATATTTGTCCCTATCGCCATGTATGATCAGTTCATGCCTTGGCCCTATTATTGGGGACTGCTGCCTGTCATTGGCACCTGCCTTGTCATTGCGGCGAACCGGCCGAATGCGGCGGCCTTCAAGAACCCGCTCGTGCAGACGATCGGAAAATGGTCCTATTCGATTTATCTCTGGCACTGGCCAATAGCGGTCACGGCGATTTATTTCGGTTTTATAAAGACGACACCTTACAAAGTCGCGTCTGAAATCGTGATTCTGGCGGCGGTCATTGGCTTTGGCGGCCTTCTTCTCGCATTGTTCAAAAAGGTATCGCAAGACAGGCTGGCGGAGAAAAGACTGCCCGGGTTGATTGCCGGGGCAAGCGCCTTGGCGCTCACCGTGGGTTTCGCGATCACTGTTACGATCAATGAAGGAATGGTGAACCGCGGGCCGGATCGTGAAAGGCAGCAGCTCGGAATCTACAGGGCCGCGGCGGCTGATTGGACCTATCCGGAGGAATGTAATGGCAGAGATCCAAAGGGCAATGGTTTGCGGCCATGTCAACTCGGTCCGTCAAACGATCGCGGCACGTTATTGCTCGGCGATTCTTACGACATGCAAATTTTTAGCCGTTTTGTAGAAAACGCGAAGCTAAATCCTGAGAACTCCTTTACGTTTCTGGCAACGCCCGCCTGTCCGCCGATCACTGGAATTCGTATTATTCATGACCGGTTCAATTGTAACGGCTTTGTCGAGCAGGCGTTACAATTTGCCGAAGCAAGAAACTTCAAACAGATCGTGCTGGTCTCGAACTGGTATGCTTACTTTAACCTTCCTAGCCGTAATATTTGCTTCATCATAGGGGATACCTGCGCCATGAAGCAGGACCCGTCTTGGTTTTTTGAGCATCTCGATGCGGCGTTCGCCTCCTTGCGCGAACGCCTTCTTGCATTCAAGAAGCGCGGCTCCGACATCGTCATCGTTGGAGGTACGCCATCGAGCGAGTGGGATGTGCCATTAGAACTCGCAAGACGAAAATTCCGGGGTGGCGAGACGCAGGAGGTGGAATATATCGACCGGGATCAGTACGAGGTGATGGCCGCTCCGACGAAGAGCCGGTTAATTTCCCTGGCATCGTCCATCGGCGCGAAATTTGTCGATCCTCTCGATTTCCTTTGCGACACTCACCGCTGCCCCACCGTGGACAAGGATGGGGTGCCGTATTTCAAGGATGACGGACACTATCGCTCTGGCGCTGTCATAACGGCGCGGTTTCAATTTTTGGACGATGCGGCTGGGGTCAATAATAGAATGAGCGCCGCGCCAATGCCGCCGGAAAACAATCCATAGGGCATACTCCGAATAAGTTGACCGGTTTTTTTTCGATTCCAACATGCTTCAACTCTTTAAATTCGAGCGATTCCTTTTTGATCAAGTAACTCCAGTCGATCGGGAATCGCTTCCGGCTTGGCGGGAATCTCGCCGCGCGAACGTAAACTCATTTGCACTTTGTGGGTTCACTCCCATATATCCGGGGCGGCAACGAGTTGCCCTTGTTCCACAGCTAGGATGAACCCATGGCGTTTCGCCACAAAACTTTGATTTTGGCTCTTGCCGCGACGCTGGCGCTGGGCTTTGCCGGCGATTCCTTCGCCCGGGTTGGCGGCGGCTTTTCCTTTGGCAGCCGTGGCGCTCGCACCTTTAGCGCCCCTTCGGCCACCCCCATCGCGCCACGGGGCGCCGCGCCGGTCGAGAGATCGATGACCTCTCCAAATGACAATATTTTCCGCCGCCCCACCCCCTTTGCCCAACAGGGCGGCTTTTTCTCGGGTGGTCTCGGCCGTGGCCTCCTTGGCGGCTTCATCGGCGCCGGCCTCTTCGGCATGCTTTTCGGGCATGGGCTGTTCGGCGGCCTAGGCGGCGGCTTGTCGATCCTTGGCTTACTCCTCCAAATCGGCCTTTTATTTCTGCTGTTCAAATTCGTCATGGGTTTTATCCGCGGCCGCCGGCCGGCTGTCCAAGGCTCGGCCTTTGGTTCTGGATTGGGGCAAGGCGGCGGGCGCACGGCGGCTGGCTTCACCGGTTTTGGCGGCGGGGCGGGGAGCGCGCAACGCGACACGAAACTCGAAGTCACCCCGGCGGACTTTAGCGTCTTCGAACAGCGGCTCCCGGCGATCCAATCCGCTTTTGGCGCGGAAGACTTCGATCGCCTGCGCGCCCTGGCGACGCCGGAAATGGCGTCCTATTTCGCCGAGGAGCTTGCCGCCAACGCCAAGAAAGGCCTGGTCAACAGGATCTCGGACGTGAAGTTCCTGCAAGGCGATCTTTCCGAGTCCTGGCGCGAGCAGCAAGGCGAATATGCCACGGTCGCCATGAAATTTTCCTTGATCGACACAATGGCCGACCGGGTCTCGGGCAAGATAGTCTCCGGCGATCCGGCGGTGCCGCAGCAGGCAACCGAGGTCTGGACCTTTGCCCGGCGCCTTGACGGCGCCCCAGGCGACTGGAAATTATCGGCGATCCAGCAAGCCTGACGAGCGAGGCGCGGCGATCCGCGTGGCTCGCTCCGGGGGGGCCGCGCGAAGGCCGGCGGCCCAATGCATGCGGCGGCCGGCCTTTGCAGCGAACGGCCTTGCGGCGGGGGCTTGCCGCCGGCATTAAGTTTGCCGGGCAGGACGCCCAAGCCGCAGTTGCCGTAATCCATCCGTCACCAGGATATGACGATAGCCGCGACGTTCGAAGCGAGCCCTAACGCTTGAGCTTTTCTCAGAACTCAAATGATTTAAGGCAGAGCCTATGTTCAGAAAAGTTGCGGACCTCCTCACAACTTGGCGAGCCAGCCGCTAACGGAGTCTTCGACCATCTCGAATGTTCCACCATAAGAGGTGATGATCACCCAAACCCCCACCAGCGTAATCCCAACCACCACCATTGCCCCTCCCACCAACAAAATCCGTTCCATCATCATTCCTCCTCATCAATGGCATCATCCCACTCCAGCTTAGGCGAGTGCGATGACGGACGGCGATTTTCCTAAGAAAATATACACTCGCAAAGTTGGAGTTTCTTCACATGGCTCACGCTTACAGCCGCCGCACTGGACGTTGATATAGACCTTCTCCACAGGCGTCGCCGGAGCGGCGATGTTGTCCATTGGGACGTCCAAGTCAAATTTGGAAAGCTTTTTACGCGCATGCACGCTTGGGAGAATGCCACCACCTTCCCTCTGTTCATGGCGGTCCTGCCGGTGATGGACAAGATCAGGCGGCGGTTTGGCTCTCTCCACCGGTAAACTCGATTCCTTTAGCGCGGCAGCGGGGAAATCCGCGCAATCCCGCCCCCTCAAGCCGCCCTCTGCAAAGGGGCATGCGTACCGGGCCTGGCAATCATACCAATGTATCACGCCGGAAACATTTTGAGGCTTCTGGTTTGACGCCATGACGCACAGCGGCAATCTCCGGCGTGTCCGCGCAGAGTGACTGCTTACTTACGCCAGCCCCGGGCAAGAGTCGGTCTCTAAATACATCCTTGAAGGCGAACTCAGGTGGAATTGTTGATGGGACCAGTTCATCTCTTTGATCTCGCATCGCAACAGGCGCGTTGGCTGTCCGTCCGTCAGGTGGCGGTGGCGGAAAATATCGCGAATGCTAACACGCCTGGCTACAAGACCGCCGATGTTCCGCCCTTCGAAGCCGTCTTAAACAACACGAATTTAACGATGACCGCCACCAACATGGCTCATATCGGCGCCGATCCGTCGGCGCCGGACGCCGTTCCGGTCAAGGAGGCGTCTGCCTGGGAAGTGACCCATTCCGGCAATTCGGTCAGTCTTGAACAGGAGCTATTGAAATCCGGCGAAGACACGTCGATGGCATCTCTGAACAGAGCGGTTGTCAAGGCATTCAACCAAATGCTCATGACGAGTCTGAAGGGATAGGCAATGAACGATCCGATTGAGGCGGTAATTAAAATCGCTGGTTCCGGTCTTGAAACCCAATCCGCGAGATTGCGTATTGTTGCGGAAAATCTAGCGAATGCGCAATCCACTGGGGCGACATCAGGCTCCGATCCCTACGCCCGCAAGACCGTGACGTTCGAGAGCGAATTGGATCAAGCGAGCGGGTTCGATCTCGTGAAGATCAAAAGGGTCGGCGTCGATCGCTCGCCTTTTCGGGTTGAACACGATCCAGGAAACCCGGCCGCCGATTCCAAAGGCTTCGTCAAATTTCCGAATGTCGACCTGCTGATGGAAATGGCGGATATGCGCGAGGCAAATCGTTCCTATGAAGCCAATCTCCAAATCATCAAGCAGGCCAACAGCCTAAATTCAATGACACTCGACCTTTTGAAATGACACTCGATCTTTTGAGGAATTCTTCATGATACCAGCGCTTTCCCTTGTCGGTTCTTTGTTTGGATCCCCGGCGGTGTCGCAAGCCTTGCCATCGACGCAACAGCCGGCAAGCGTTGCCGGCGCGGGCTCCGATTTCGGTCAAGTCTTCTCTCGGGTTGGCGAAGCGATCAATACTCTTAAAGCCGGTGAATCAGCTGCGATCTCTGGTCTTCAGGGTCAGACTTCGGTTCAAAATGTGGTCGAGTCCGTCATGAGCGCCGAGCGTTCGCTGCAAACCGTGGTCGCGATCCGCGATAAAATCGTGTCCGCGTATCAAACGATCAGTCAAATGGCGATATGAGGACATAAAATGCGAGCTCTCTCCATCGCCGCGACCGGCATGGCCGCGCAGGACTTGAACGTTCAGGTCATTGCCAACAACATCGCCAATATCAACACGACGGCGTTCAAACGCGCTCGCGCGGAATTCACGGACCTGATCTATCAGGCCGAGCGTTTGCCAGGAGTATCGAGCCGGGGGCAGAACAATACGATTCCGGAGGGCGCGGAACTCGGTCTCGGAGTTCGTACCGCGGCGATTCGCAATCTTCACATTCAGGGCACCTTGGCGAATACGGGAAACCAACTCGATCTCGCGCTGAGCGGGCGGGGATGGTTTCAGGTCACTGGTTCCGACGGCGGGAGCCTGTTTACACGGGCGGGTTCCTTCAACACGAATGCGACGGGCCAGATCGTGACGACGGATGGGTTTGTCGTCAGCCCAGCGATGACTATTCCGACCAACGCCGTGAATGTCACCGTCA
>ODAK010007841.1_pt1 | contig 10725 bp, 10 predicted proteins | sample 1539591 | NCBI WGS metagenome assembly ODAK01 (sample SAMEA3539303, study PRJEB22396) | soil metagenome | biome: tundra; feature: field; material: soil | place: USA | collected 2010-05 | depth 0.15 m | reverse complement strand
GGAGAACTGCCGCCTCGCGGCGGTCGGGAAGAGTGCATGAAGGGCCCCCGCCGGGACAGAATGCCCGTCTACGGGCCGGGATTGAAGAAGAAACCGGAGGGGAGTGACGCCGGTTTCTGCGCGCCACAGGCCCCCGGCAATTCCCATTGCACTCGTACACATGAAGGGGCTCCCGCCGCCCAGAATGCCCGTCTACGGGGCGGGGTCAAAATGCCTCGGCCGCACCGAGAAAGAGACAGAATGGCCCCGGTTTCACGCGCCGCAGGCCGTTGGTGAGGATTTCGATCATGCAACGCGGGAGCCTTGCCTTGGTCATTTGCAACCATCCCGCCAGCCTGTCATCGAGCATCGCCTCGCACCAGGGGGCCATGACAATGTGGCCGCGGAAGTCCAGGTCGCGAAGATCGTCGAGGAGTTTTTCAAACACCGGAGCCGGCATTCGTTCGCTGGGCCTCGGCGACCAGGCATGCGGGCAATAGGGACATCGGCGGTGGCAGACCGAAGTGTTTTCTATGGCGATGACATCCGGCACATTCCGATACCGGTGGTACAAATCAACGAGCACGCGGGAGCGAACACGCCGGGCGATGGTGCCTTGACGTAGACATCGCATCTGTCGAATGCGGTGGAGCGCTCGGCCTAAGACTGTTCCTGTCATTGTCGCCATCGGAGTTGGCAATTCAGGACGGCATTATGGTGCTTCCCCGTTAGTTCTTTCGCCTTTCGAACATACCTTGACACCTGGAAGATCGTCTTGATCTCCACTCGGGCGGCAATCGGCTCCCGACTCACCGGCTCGTCTGCCTGCGCGCGCGCCGGAGGACCCAGCGCACGGCATAGCCCGGGATCTGGCCGAACGAGTCGAGGGACCAGCGGTCGCGGAGGAAGCGCGGAAACCCGGCGGCGCGGGCGGAGAGAGGCGTCGATTCCTTCGGCGCGATGAACGCGTAATCGAGGAGCACGCGTTTGGCCCTTCCCCGAAGAGAGGGCGGTCGCGAGCGCAGGGTGTGATCCTCGGCCTCGAGCGGCGACACCGGGAGCGTTCGAAGCGCGGACAGCACCTCGGGTGAGACCGGCACGCGAAAGGCGCCCGCGAGGTATTCGAGCCCCGCGAGCGACGCGAGGACGAACCGGCGCGACCGAGCGGATTCGACGACGAGGTTCCAGTCGAAGCCAGGCGCGCTCCGATGAACGCCGTACGCGTCGGCGACCCAGCGCACGGGTGGAACCGCGTTCCATTCGGCACCGTGAACTACGACATGGAAAAACAGATCCTCCGGGGCGAGGACCCTCGTGGAGACGCCGCACAGCCTGGCGGGACGGCTTCTTTCCCAGAGCGCGTCGTCGAGGGCCTCGACGCGACTCCGGAAGAAGACGTGCCAGTGAAGGTCGAGCTCGCGGCCCGCATCGTCCACGAGGGTGATCGCGTGCTTCGTGCGAAGGAACGAATCGAAGGCGCGCGCGGAGACGGGCGGCCGCGGATTCCATCCGGTCGCCCTCAGAAGGTCGACCGCGCCGGGGAGATCCTTGCGCCGGACGAGGAGATCGGCGTCCGCCATCGGCCGCGCCCCTGAATCGCCGTAGATACCCGAGGCGAGCGCCGCGCCTTTCAGCAGAAGAGAATCGATGTCGTGTTTCGCGAGCATGCGGATGACGGCTGCGGTCCGGTCCAGGAGGATCTGGTTCCGGTACCACGTCGAACGGTAGACGGACAGGAGTCGGGGAGTCAGCGCATGGGTCACGCCGAGCGCCTTCAGGTTCAGATGGAGAGCGGGGAGAAGGCGAAAGGACCCCGCGTCGAGACGGTCAATGTCGGCGCTCGAGGCCCACTCCGCGAAAGCGGACCGGGCGTCGTCTCCGGAAAACAATGCTGCTTTGAGGAGAAGCTCCTGCTGAGGCGTGGGGAGGAAGGCCGGGCGCGTCATCGCCTTCCGGGCTCCGTGTGCCAGCGTGCGTCGTAAAGAAGGCCGTTCGTGGATTCCTCGTCGGGCGCGCCAAGCGCCTTCCGTGCCGCGGCGACGGTGTCGTCTCGATAGTGGGCCGATTCCGACGTCATCGGCCCATCCATGGGTTCGATGAGAAGGATGCGGACCCGCCGTCTCGGTGCGTGGGAAGCGATGGCCTCGAGGAGCAAGGAGAAAGTGTTTCCCGACGAGCGGAAATCCAGGCCGGGACGAACGAGGAGATTCAAGGCGGGCGCCGTCGCGTCCGCTTCGCCCATGGTCGCAGGCGCGTGGGCGAGAATCGTAGAGAGCGCCCCGATGTTCGGGATGCCGCGGACCGAGCGTGCCGCCTCCGTGGGCAGGTAACTCGTCAAAGCCTTCACGGCGAAACCCGGAAAGACGAGGATTTCGTCGCCCTTTCGATATTCCCTTCCAATCCGGGCCGCGGCATCGCGAAAGTCCTCGATCGGCCGGCCGAAGGAGGCCCGTACGTCGAGGGCCCAGACGAAGGCAACCGCGAGAACGGCGGCGCCCGCAATCCACCGTTTCGGGAGAGGGCGAGAGACGGCGGCGAGCGCCATCGCCGAGAAGAGCAGCGGCAAACCGGGGAGCAGGAGACGATCCAGCACGATCGGGAAGAGAAGCAGGGAACAGAGGACGATCGAGGCCCAGAAGGCGCCCGCGCCCGAGAGAAACGCGATGGCCGTTCGCTCGCGGGAGGCGATCACGAACACGGTGCCCGCCGCGAGAATCGCGGCGAGGAGCGCTACTTGTCCGGCGTGACCTTCGGCGGGCCAGCCCGGGAGGCCGAACAGCGAGCCGAAGCAGCGCGCGACGAGACCGGTCGTAGTCGTCGGGATCCACCAGTCCTGCCTCTGCGGGCCGAAAGCCGCGAGGGCGGCCGCGAGAGGGACAAACGTGGCAGCCGCGGCCGCGACGGGGGCGACGATCGCGAGAAGAGCGCATTTCCGCTCAGCGCGGGGAGCGGCGACAGCGACGAAGGCCACGAGGGTGGGGAGGAGAAACACACCCGCGACATGCGTCATGACCGCAGAAGGGAGCGCGATGAGGAGCGCGGCGCGGGCGGAACGGCTGGAGGGAGCCTCCGCGAGCCGCCATGCGGCGGCCGTCACAACGAGAGCGAGGAGGACGAGGAGCGCGTAGCCGCGGATTTCGGTGCCGTAGCGCACGAGAAGGGGATTCGTCGCGAAGAGAACTCCGGCCGAGACCCCGGCAGGAGGCGAGCGCGTTCCGAGGGTCGTGAGAAGAACGACGAGAGAACCTAGCGTCAGGACGAGGCTGAAGAGTCGCGCCGCGACGTCCGAGGGTCCGAAGACCCCGATCCAGGTCCGGAGCGCCACGAAATAGAGGGGCGGGTGGCCGCCCGCGATCGACGCGCGCGCCATCTGGACGAGCGTCGGGTCCGCGGCGCGCGTCAGCGAGTGCGTCTCGTCGAGCCAGGCGGGACGTGAGAGACCGGGAAAACGGAGGGCCCCCGCCAGCACGACGATCGCGATTGAAGCCAGAACGAAGCGACGGCCGGGAAGCGCCTGACTCACCGCGCGGACCCGGGGGCGCCGGGGCGCCGCACGGGGGGCAGCGCGGCGGTCGCCCCGCCGTCCCTCGATGCGCGGCGCTTCAGCGACTCGTGAAGGACGCGCATCACGTTCAGTTCCTTGAGGCTTCGCCCGTTCACGGAATTGCGGCCGTGGAGACGGTAGAAGTGCGTCGTTTCGGGGACGACGACGATGGGAACCCCGCGTTCGCGCGCCACCATCGAGAACGCTAGATCCTCACCGAAGCGGAGCGAGGCATCGACGCCCCCGATTGCCTCGAACGTGGCCCTGGCAAGAGCCATGGCTGCGAACACGAACGCGAGGCCCGGCGGTTCGGGCGGGTTCCAGCCGCTGTCCGGTCGCCAGGGGTCGGCGCCTCGCACGACGGATGTATGTCCGACGACGAGCGCTCCGGGATCGGCCGCGAGGAGCGTCCGGACGGTCCGCAGCCATCCGGCGCTCCACAGGTCGTCCGCATCCAGGAACGCGAGGATCTCTCCGTGCGCCGCATGCGCACCGGCATTTCGCGCGGCACCGGGGCCCGCATTGTCCTGGCGCACGATGCGGAGGGGCGCGCCTGGCTCCCGGCGGAGCCGCTCGAGAAGCTCCGGAGTGCCGTCCGTCGAGCCATCGTCGACGACGACGATCTCGACGCGCGCGTCGTCCTGTCGCCGAATGGATGCGATGGCCTCGGGGAGCAGACGCTCCTCGTTGAACACGGGAACGATGACGCTGATGAGAGTCAAAGCACGCTTCGTCATGCCGGTGGGAGAAGCCGCGCGACGCACGCGGCGACCGCGGAGAGATCGGACCCGAGGTCGAGGCGGAATGCGGGGACGGCCTTCACGAGGGCGCCGAGAGAAGCGAACGTCGACGCGCCGGCGCCGGCCATCTGGAAGATCGTGCTCGGGGCGAGCGCCCGGAGCGCCTCGCCCGCGGCGATCGGGGTCAGGGCCGGCACGCCGCCCGCGCGGACGCACGGCAGGACGACGGCCCGGAGCGTCGCGCTCTCCGCCAGCCGAATCCCGGCGGCCGGGCCGAGATGCAGGAGAGCCTTTTCTTCCGCATCTCGCCCCGGGTTGCCGATGGCCCGGGCGAAGAGAGGGAGGCGGGCGAGGCTGTCCGCATTCAATTTCGCGGTCGCATGGAGCGCATGGACGACGGGACGCGGAACGCCGGAAACGAGCGCGTAGTCGTCGGCGATGTGCTCGAGGCCCGCGACGAGGCACGCGAGCGCCGTCGTGGACTTGCCCGAACCGCCTCGGCCTGCCAGGAGCAGGGCCTGTCCGCCACGCCCCACGGCGGCGGCATGGACGAGCTGCGTGCCGCGGGCGCGGAAGAACCAGCCGAAGAGGGAGAGGAGCGGCGCGCCGAGCTCGTGCAGCGTCAGGTTCCGGACGTCGCGGACCCAGAAGAATCCCGTCGCCGATTCGGCGTCCAGCACGCTGAGCGCGCCGGAGTCGAGGGAATATGCCGCGAAGACGGGCTGCGCCCCGTAGCCCTGGATTTCTCCGTGCGGGCCATAGGCGGAGGGCGCTCCGAGCGGAAGCGGCGCGCAGACACCGGTCGTTCGAGCGTCCCAGAGCTTCAGGGTGAGGTCGGGAGGCCCTTCCCCATTTGCCGAAAGGCGCGGGGCGAGCGCGCCGCGCACGATGGGGACGAGCGCGTCTCCCGCGAAGGTGATCCGCACGGTGCGCCCGGCGAGGCGGAGCGTCAGCGTATTTTCATGGGTCGCGGCGGCGGCGCGCGCGAACGATTCGTCGAGCTGCCGGACGAAGACGGACGGGCAGGCGTCCGAAGACGCGGGCGAGGACGCCGACGGAATGCCGGCAGACGTCATTTCGGGGTGCCGCCCGCCTTCGTCGCTGCGCGCGGCCAACCCGTCTCGTCCACGTCGTGGATCGGATCGAGAAGGAGAAGATCCTGCATGTCCGTGAACTTCTCGAACCGGGGAGGCGTGAACGGCCCCGCGTCTCCCGGAAGGTCGAGCCGGGCCGGAGGCGTCGCGGTTTCCGGCTGCGGGACGAGGAGTCCCTCCGAGACGAGCGAGTCGAGGAACGCGCCGACGGCCGCGTGCATGTCCCCGCCGTCGTGGTTCCTGCGCGAGGAGAAGGTGGAGGCAATCGCGCCGGACGATGCGCCGCCGGCGGCCGCCTGGAAGATCCACGCGGCGGATGCGCGCAACGAGTAGTAACTTCCGCTCTCGAGGTCGAGAACGACGACTTCTTCGTCGAAGACCTCGTACACGACGCGCGGCGCTTTGACGCCGTAGCGAGATTCGCCCCCCATGACCCCTCCTCAGGCTCCCGGTCGCGCGAGCATAGCGGACTCGGGGCGCTCGAGACGCGGCGGAAAAAAATCGGTGACCCTTCCTTCCGCGAGACGCACCATGCGATCGCAGCCCTGCGCGACGTCGCGATCGTGCGTCACGACGAGGAAAGTGGTTTCCGGAAGGGCGGTCCGAAGGTTTCCGATGACGGAATGTACCGTCGAAAGGTCGAGATGCGCCGTGGGCTCGTCGAGCAGGAGGAGGCTCGGCCGCCGGAGGATCGCCCGGGCGAGCGCCACGCGTTGCCGCGCGCCGCCCGAAAGCGTTCCTCCGTCCTCGCCGACGTTTTCGTCCCAGCCGCGGGGCAGGCGCGCGAGGACGACGTCCAAGAACGCGAGACGGGCCGCTTCTTCGAGCGCGGCGCGCGTGGCGCCCGGCGTGCCGTACGCGACATTCTCGGCAATCGTTCCGCGCACGACGAGTGGGTCCTGGAGCACCGCTCCGATCCTGCGGCGGAGAGAAACGATGTCGAACATGCCGTACGGAATCCCGTCCGCCAGCAGCCGTCCGGACCACGGCTCTCCGAAGCTGAGGACGAGATTGAGAAGCGTCGACTTGCCGGCACCGTTCTCCCCGACGAGCGCGACGGCTTCGCCCGGCGCGAGCGCGAGGTCCACCCCGCGGAGCACGGGGCCCGCCCCGCGGTCGTAACCGTAGACGACTTGTTCGAGACGCAGGCCTCCGCGAAATTCGAGGTGCCGGCGCGCGCCCGCAGGTGCCGGGGACGGAAGGCCGAGGACGTCGAGCACGGCTTCGAGCGAGGCGCGCCCTCCGACGATCTGCGGCAGGGAGCTCGAGAGGACGCCCATCTGCATGCGCAGGAGCCCGAGCGTCACGAAGAAGGAGGCGAGGGTCCCTGGCGTCATGGCCCCCCGGATGACGTCGCGGCCGCCCACGACGAAAACCGTCACTCCCGCCGCCGCGAAGACCGCGCCGTGCATGAGGGCGTACGCCGTCGCAAGCCACGCCATTCGCCCGCTCGTCGTGCGGAGATGATGGATCTGGGCGCCCTGCCGCGCGATCTCCTCCTCCTCCGCCGCCTGCGCTTGCGTCAGGTCTCTCTTCCAGAGCACGAAGAACATGCCGCGGCTGAAAGCCTCGAACGACGCGCGATAGGCGACGAGCTCGCGCCGCACGCGTACGCCGAGGAAGCGGCTCGTCAGGAGAACGGGTGGGGCGAAGACGAGCGTGACGGCGAGAAGGCGGGGCGAAAGCGACAGGAGGACGATGCCGAGCGCGACGCCGACGAGCGCCGACGGAAAGAACTGCGTCACGAGCGCGTTCGTTGTGACGTCGAGCCGTTCGGTGTCTTCCACAGCCCGGGTGTGAAGGGCCGCGCGGTCGGCCTCCGCGAGAAAAGTCCGCGGGAGGGCGTAGAACTTCGCGACGAGGTCCTCGCGCATTCGCGCGATCGCGCGCTTCGAGACGTCGAGCGTGACGCGCCGGGCCCAGAGCGCAAGGCCGGCGTGCGTGAGCTGAAGGACGAGAATGGCGACGCCGGCGAGGACGAGAGCCGTGACGTTCCCCGCGGGAACGAACTCGTCGAAGGCCCGTTTCGCGAGCCACGGGATGGGAATCAGCGCGAGGGGCTGAGCGATCGCGAGCGCGAGCACGAGTCCGAAGGCCAGGCGCGCACCCGCATAGAAGGAGAGGTACCCCCTGAGGGCGGCCCGTGACGTCACGGGGATTCCCCGGCGGGCGTACCGGCGCGCCTGCGGTCGAGCGCGGTCTTGAGGACGCGGACGTAGTCGCCCGTGGCGGCCCTTTCACGCACGCTCTGGTTCGCTCCGTGAATGCGCCTGAGGAGGACGACGTCGTGGAGAAGATGCCCCTCGATCCCGGCCTCGACGGCTCGCGCGTACCAGTCGAGAAACTCGCCGAGCCTCAGGCTTTCGGGGAACGGCCCCACCGAGAGGAACGCTTCGCGCCGCCCGAGCATCGCGCCCGCGGCATAGCCGGGCAGCACGGAGTGCTCACCGCGCGCGCGAGCGGCCGGGAGCGTGACCCCACGGGGCGCCACGAGATTGCTCGCGTAGCCGAAGAAGAGACCGGCCGACGGTTCCCGCGCCGCCGCCTCGAGTTGAAGCCGCGTCTTGTCCGGGGTCCACGCGTCGTCGCCGTCGAGGAAGGCGATCCAGTCTCCGCGGGCCGCGGCGAGGCCGGTGTTGCGGGCCGCGCCCGGGCCTCCGTTCGGCCGGGAGACGAGGCAGACCCGGTCGCCGAACGACCGGACGACTTCCGGCGTTCCGTCCGTCGATCCATCGTCCACCACGATGATTTCTTCCGGTGGAAGGGTCTGGCCGAGGACGCTCGCGAGAGCCTCTCCAAGGAAGGCCTCGCATTGAAACGCGGTCACGACGGCGCTCACCCGGCAAGTTTTGGGCACATCTCATTCTATCCGGCACTGGCTGAAGGCGATCTGACGCGCCCGATTCCTGGCCGCCTGTAGACTCCGCGCATGGCGGCTTCACGTCCCTACGAGGCCCTCCGGCACCACGATTTCCGCCGCATGGCCATCGCGATGCTCGTGTCGCTCGTCGGCGGCCTCGGTGCGCTCACGCTGGCGCCGCCGGCAGCGGCCCAGAGTGGATGCGGCCAGTAGTGCCGGCCGTCAGCGTCGTGATGCCCGTTCACAACGCGGGCACCTACCTCGACCAGTGCATCCAGAGCATCGTCGACCAGACGTTTCGTGACTTCGAGTTCATCATCGTCGATGATTGTTCGACGGACGGTTCAACCGCGGCCCTCCGTGAGTGGGCCCGTCGCGACTGCCGGATCCGGCTCTTCGAGTCGACGCAGACACTCGGAACGTCTGGCAGTTCCAACTACGTCGTCCGTCACGCTCGTGCGCCACTCGTCGCGCGGATGGATGCCGACGACGTCTCGCATCCGGAGCGTCTGGCCCGCCAGCGTCGGGTGCTCGCGGCACGGGAGGATGTGGTACTCGTGGGCACCCTTTGTGATGGCATCGACGCCCAGGGACGCGGCGTGCGCCCGCGCGATCGCTGGCGGCTGATGCGCGCCTCACTCTATCCGCCGTTTCCGCATGGTTCCGTGATGTTCCGGCGCGCGGCGTTCGAGTCGGTGGGCGGCTACCGAGCCGCGGGGGTCTGAGTTGACCGTTCAGGCTGCTCGGGAACCACTTCGGAGAACGTAGACGGTTCTATTCGACCGCCGTTTCTCCACCGAGAGCGACGTCTGGTCCCGGAGGCTAGCGCGCTGAGCCATTACTCCGGGGATCCTTCAGGGAAAAGGCCGATTACTCGAACCTAAACCGCCGTCTGGCCAGAGTGCTCGTCGACGGGGCGGGGATTGAGAAGGAAACCGAGGGGGCCACGCTGGTCCCTACGCGCTATAGCCCCCGGCAATTTCCATTGCACACCTACAGCAGCGGAGAAAGCGTCATTTCGCGGGCTTCCTCTTGGCCGCCTGTCCCAACCGTAGGATGAAAATGTCTCCCGTTCTCCGCCCTCGGGTATAGAACAGCTTCGTGCCATCGCGCGGTGAAATCGGGGTACTCGTAGGACCATGCGTAAAGGTGCGAGAGCACGTTCATCGTATGTTGTTGAGCTGGTCCTGGGCGGTCACGGTGAAGGTGATAGGGCGTACCCGCCGTGGCGGAGGCGGGCGCGCTCACCGTGAAGTGCGTGGCTGCCGCTACAGGAGACGAGACAGAACGTTCCGTCGCAGCCCTTACACACGCGCGTGCAAATCTTGCGCGGTTTCGATACGGCCTGATAGGTACGGTGTCCGAAACCTCGAGTTCCAAGCGGGCACGAGACGTGCTGTAGCCGCAACGCCTGTCGGAACACCGGCAGCAGGAGGTCGATGTGAAAACCGTCCTTGCGATGGCTACACTTCTCTTCATGGCGTCCGGCGCCGCCCCTGCCCTAGCGGCGGTGGAAACGTGGACCGGAAAGATCAGCGACAGCCACTGCGGAGCCATGCACCAGGCCGCCGCCGAGCACGAAAAGAAGATGTCGGACGCCGACTGCACGAAAAAGTGCGTCAAGGGCGGCGCGAAGTACGTCTTCGTCCACGAAGGAAAGGTACTGAGCATCGAGAACCAAGCCTTCACCGACCTGGGGAAGCACGCCGGCCACACCGTGACGCTGACCGGTGAGATGACGGGCGACACGATCAAGGTCTCGAAGATCGAGATGCCCGCCAAGAAGGCGAAGTAGACGGCGGCGAAGAAGACCACCTGAGACCGCGAAAGTGCCAACGCAGCATTGCAGTCGAGGGTAAATTCATATCGAAAACTACACTCATATCGAGAGTCGGCGGGACGACCGAGGGCTTCGCTTGCGATCGGCCGCCTTCGTGATCAAGGCCGGGAAGATCCGGACACGAAGGGAAATCTGACTGGGTCAGAGAGTGGGAGGGGTCTTCGCGTGGCTGCTCTCGAGCTGGATCGCAACCGCGAGGACGAGCCGCGTGAGACCAGCGCCGAGGGGCGTGCAGCCACAGAGGCGCGATGCCCGCGGCGATGCCGAGGCTCGCCAGAGAACACGGTTCGCGCAGCCGACCGACTGCGGAGCCGAGGGCGAGACCGAAAAGGTGCGTGGCGCGCAGGAGGGCGGGAAGGGCAGCCGGTGGACTGGCGTTTTGCGGCGGCCGGAAAGAGCGCATGAAGGGCTCCTGTCCGGCCAGAATGCCCGGTTACGGGGCGGGATTGAGAAGGAAACCGAGGGTGTGACTCTGGTTTCTACGCGCCACAGGCGCGCCGCAATTCCCATTGCGCCCCTACAGCCCCCGGCAATTCCCATTGCGCCCTTACACGGTGCGGCTGTTTTCGGACGATCAGCATCGCCTCACAAACGAGACACTTCAAGATTGCTATCGCGGCGTGCGGGACAAGGCCTCTTTTACGGTGACTACGAATTTTGGCATTGGG
>ODAK010007840.1_pt1 | contig 10725 bp, 13 predicted proteins | sample 1539591 | NCBI WGS metagenome assembly ODAK01 (sample SAMEA3539303, study PRJEB22396) | soil metagenome | biome: tundra; feature: field; material: soil | place: USA | collected 2010-05 | depth 0.15 m | reverse complement strand
ATCGAGCAGCGAGCGCAGCTTCGCTCCGAAAAGGTCAGCCCCCGCAACGCCAACTGCGCGCACCGTGCCCACACCCAACGCAGCCAGGTTTGCAACCACATTGCCCGCCCCCCCCCAGAGAGTAGCGCTGTGTGAGCACACGCTTCACCGGCAAGCCGGTCTCAATGGAAATCTCCGCTTCCCCTTGTTGAAGCGCCCAGTAGGCGTCCACGCAAAAATCGCCAAAAACCGTAATCGTCCGGCTCTGCATTCTCTGCAGAGTTGCCTCAATCCACGCGAGGGAACTATTCATATTGTCGAAAACCTGTAATGTCATTTTGCACCAATATAGTCTCGCCTAGCGAATTGCCTTGCGGCAACGTGGGCTACGCCTATGGAATGGTCATGTTGCAAGCTTTCAATGGTGCGGGCGACACCATCACCCCGACCATCGTCAACTTCTTCGGCTTCTGGGTTCTCGAACTGCCGCTGGCATGGTGGCTCGCGGTCGGCCTCCATCTCCGCGCCGAGGGAGCATTCCTGGCCATTGTCTTCTCTGAGAGCGCCATTGCCGCCGCCGGCATCGTACTGTTCCGTCGTGGCCGCTGGAAGAAACAGCGAATCTAACTCAAGAAAGAACTCCCCGGATGAGCCATTCAGAAAGGTTCGCCCGGGGAGGTCTTCCGCAATTCCAGGAATCCCCTCGCCGTCTCTTTCATCTGAGACAATGATGGCAGTGAATCGTACGCGGAACTTCGCCTCTGGGCGGTTGGCAATCCCGGCCTTCTTTACGAGCCTGGCTCTCATAGCCACGGCGACAGTCCTCCATGCCCAAGCACCAAACCCGACTTCGTCCTCGAATCCTTTTTTCGGCAGCGTCACAGCCCACCCGGCCAGCGACGAGACCCTCAAGCTTTCGCTCGACGAAGCGGTCCGTCGCGGCCTCGAAAACAATCTTGGCCTCAAAGAAGCCGAGAGCGGCGAAAAGAACATCAAGGGCCAGAAGAACGAAGCGTTGCAGCAATTTCTGCCCACGGTCACGCTCACCGGCGCCACCGGCTTTTACCAGCACGATCTGGCCGCGCTGGGCTTTGGGCCCAGTGTCATTTCGAAATTCGCCGCGTCGTTCCCCGGCGGATTCCCTCCCGGTCTCTCCTTTATCACCAAGGACGACCTCACCGAGGGCCAGATCCATTACCGCCAGATGCTCTTTTCCGGCCCCGTCATTGCCGGATGGAAAGCTGCCGGCGCAGCGGAGAAATCCGCCTATTTCGCCAAAATGTCCGCGCGCGGCGAGGTTGTTCAGCGGGTGGCCACTGCCTACCTGCATGCCATTGCCGCCTCCAGCGAGATTGACAATGCCCGCGCCCTCGAAGCCGCTGACCAACTGCTGCTCAGCCAGGTCCGCGCCGCCCACGAAGCCGGGACCGTCTCGAATCTCGATGAGCTCCGAGCGCGTGTCCAGCTCCAGGCGCAACAACAGACCCTCATCGCTGCCCAAAACACGCTGGAGAAGGACCTCATCCTCCTCAAGCGCGAAATCGGCATCGCGCCCGGTCAAAAGATCGTCCTTACCGACCCCGCCCCCTACAACGATCTGGCCACGCAAACCCCTGAGGAAGTGCGCGCCGTAGCTTATAAAAACCGCCAGGACTACCAGAACCTTCAAAACCAGGCGGTCGAGTACAAGGCAATCCACTCCGCCTACCGCAGCCAGCGCCTGCCCACCCTCAGTTTTTCCGGCTATTACGGTGTCAGCACCGTCAACGGAGCCGGCACCCATGGCAACTTTGTCGCCCAGGGAACGCTCAGCGTCCCGCTCTTCCGCGAGGCCAGGCTGCGCGGCGATGTCCAGTCCGCCCAAGCCCAGTTATCCAGCGTCAACGCCCAGCTAGACGACCTGCGCAGTCACATCGACCAGCAGGTGCGCTCCGCGTTGCTCGACGTGGACGCTACCTCCAAACTCGTCGAGGTAGCCCGCTCCAACGTTGAACTGGCCACCCGCGCCCTCTCCGACGAAACCGACCGAGTGAACGCCGGAGTCGACGACAACCTGTCCCTCGTCACCGCCCAGGCCACCCTGGCTGCGGCCGAAAGCAACATGGTTGAAAGCCTCTTTCAATACAACCTGTCCAAGCTGGCCCTGGCCCGCGCCACCGGCGTCCTCGAGCAGCAATACCGCGTGTATCTCGGCCGATAGCGGAATTCACCGTCCGCGCGTAGGCGCCGTCTCGAAGGTAATCGGGACAGGTTGTCAAGGAGTCCTGTCCGGATAGGCCACAACTTATTCAAGACTCAAGATCCAGTCAGGTGGAATCGCGCCTTATTATCGTTTGTAATGTTTCTCACTGCGAGATTGCCATGAAGAATCTTCTTTTTCCATCAGTCTTGTGTGCCGCTGTAATCCTTGCTCCGCTGAGAGCCGCATTCTCGGCGGAAGACGATTTGTCCGGCTTCACACTGAAACAGTTGAACGAAGCGATCAGGGACAGCAAGGCAGCGACGCACAAAATTTACTCGATCCTGACTTTCGACAGCGAGGAGCGTAGTGGAGCGAATATCGCGATGCTAAGCAGCTCCAATTCGGGTTGGCGCGTAACTGTTCTTCATCGCGTAACAGGCGGCTTAAAGGTGGAATGGCGTTCAGGCAAGCTACCTAAGGATTTTGCCGTTAGTTCTTCCCATAATCTTGAAGTTGAGGATGTCGAGGACGAACAGGTTGTGGAGTTCTCCGGTTGCGCACCACACGACTGCGGGGGGCTGAGCGGTGTACTCGGAGTGCTACTCTACTCGCCACGTTCCAAGCAGGTGTTCTATGCACATTACCGATCCGATGAAGGCAAACCTATCGGCAGCTTCGGATCTTTGGAGTTTTCGGGTAACGCGAGCGACCCCAGTAACGAAAGGTATAAGGCAGCACTTCGGAAGGCTATGGGCAAGATTCTCCACTATGACGTGCCATAATCGCCATCCATACCCAAAACGTGTCGATGAGCCCAGCCGCTACACTGAAATCCATGTTTGGCCTGAGCCCCAAGCTGCCAGTTACCGATGAAGAACGTCTCTGGGTGGACGACGGCTTCCGCCGCCTGGGTCGCATGCTGGGCTGGAGCCGGATGCACAACGCCACCGTCATCCTTCCTACCGACGAGCACTTTCCCGATCCCTGGGATCGTTCCGAAGCCGGCCTCGAAGCGCTCTTCCGGCGCGTTTGCGGCTACATGGGCGTAGCCCGTCATAAAGTCGAGTTGGCCGTCATTCCCGACTCCACTGAGCTTCTGGACCTGCTCCCCGCCTACAACGAGAGCCCGAACGACCCAGCAGGGCTGCACTTTGCCGGCGAAGACGAGCACCCGCTCATCGCCGTGCGCCGCTCCCTCCTCAAAGACCCAGTGTCACTGGTTGCCACACTTGCCCATGAACTGGGCCACGTGATTCTCCTGGATGGCGGTCATCTCCGCCGCGATGCCGAAGACATGGAGCCGATGACCGACCTGGTCACCGTCTATCTGGGCTTGGGCGTCTTCACCGCCAACACCGCCCGGCGTTTCCTCCAGTACCAGGAAGATACCCGGCAGGGTTGGTCTATGCAGCGGCTCGGCTACCTACCCGAGGTAGTCTATGGCTACGCGCTGGCTCGATTCGCCAAGGACCGCGGCGAGGACCATCCCGAGTGGACGCGGCATCTTTCCACTAACCTCAAGACTTGGTTCCGCCAATCGGCCGCTTGGCTCCGGAAAGACTCCCGCCCTATCGAGTAAGATAGGACCCGATTCTAGCTTCACCCTAGTACAGTAGAGAGAAGAGGATAACAATGCGCGCGGGCAAACAGTTACTTATCAAGTATTATGTGGAGCCGGATCCGGCTGCACTGGCCCGTCATGCAGCACAGTATTTCGTTGAGATGGTTGGGGAGGCCGTAGCCGGCCAGGGCCGCGCCCGCATTGCCATCAGCGGCGGGTCCACGCCCAGGGCCGCCTTTCAATTGCTGGTCGACCGCGACCAACCCTGGTCTTCGCGCATGCCGTGGGACGCGCTTGACCTTTACTGGGTCGATGAGCGCTCGGTTCCTCCCGACCACGCCGACAGCAATTACCGCATGACCCGCGAAGCCATGCTGGACGAGTCGCCGCTGCGCCCCGAACAGATTCACCGCATGCAAGGCGAGCTGGAGCCGGAAGCTGCCGCGGCCGCCTATGAGTCCGAATTGCGAAATTCCTTTCGTCTTGAGGGCGCCGAAAGCCCGCGCTTCGATCTGATCGCCCTGGGCATGGGCCCTGACGGCCACACCGCCTCCCTTTTCCCGCAAACTCAGGCCATTCACGAAATCAGCCGCCTGGTCATCGCCAACCACGTGCCGCAAAAGGACTCCTGGCGCATCACCCTCACCTGGCCGGTCATCAATCACGCCCGCTCGGTCTTCTTCCTCATCGCCGGGGCGGATAAAGCCGCAGTTCTAAAGGAAGTACTAACCGGGCCGTTCGAACCGGAACGCCTGCCAAGTCAACTGATTTGGCCCTCAAGCGGTATACTTACGCTTATATTGGATAAGGCCGCAGCCGAACTTTTACCCCCTGCAGATGGGCTCGGTTGTGGGGTTTTGGAGAGGGAAAGATGATTTTGGCAGGCGACGTAGGCGGTACCAAGGTTCACCTGGCACTCTATGACTTTATCAATGGAAAGCTTCAATATGCCCGGGACGAACGCTACCCAGCCAAGAACCGCACAGGCCTGGAAGAGGTAGTTAAACAATTTCTCGGCGCGGACAAAGTCACCGCCGCCTGTTTTGGTGTGCCTGGACCGGTCCGCAACGGCCGTTTGCGTCTCACCAACCTGCCTTGGACCCTGGACAGCCACGAGTTGTCTGTCTCCCTCGGTATCGAGCACGTCTTTCTTATCAACGACCTTGAAGCCAACGGCTACGGCATTGCCGAGCTCTCCAAAGAACAGATTTGCACCCTCAGCGAAGGCGACGCAAGCCAAACCGGCAACCGTACTCTCATTGCCGCCGGGACCGGCCTCGGCGAGTGTTTCCTGGTTTGGAATGGCCGCGTCCACATCCCCAACCCGTCCGAGGGCGGCCACGCAGACTATGGACCGCGCAATGAAGACGAGATCGACCTGCTGCGCTTCCTCAAGCAGAAATACAACGGGCGCGTCAGCTACGAGCGCGTCGTAAGCGGCATGGGCCTTACCAACATCTACGAGTTCCTGCGCGAGGTCCGCGGCATGGAAGAGCCGGCATGGCTTGCCAAACTCATCGCCGCCGCCGACGACCCCAACAGCGTGATCACCGAGAAGGCGCTGGCCGCCAAAAGCGAAATCTGCGAGAAAGCGCTGGACATGTTTGTCTCCGCCTATGGCGCCGAGGCCGGCAATCTGGCTCTCAAGGCACTCTCTGTCGGTGGCCTTTACATAGGTGGCGGAATCGCGCCGCGCATCCTTGAAAAGCTCAAAGACGGCACCTTCATCAAGGCCTTCACCGATAAGGGCAGGCTGAGCCAGTTGCTCATCAACATGCCGGTCCGCGTAATTCTCGACAGCAGCGCCGCTCTCCTCGGCGCCGCAGCCTACGGTGAAGCCCGCGCAGCCGAGTTAAGCGGCGTTTCCCCACGAGCCGCATCGGTCGCCGTCTAATACGTCAATTCCCTGCACAAAAACTGGGTGCCCCAGGTCCCGATTTTGGGACCTGGGATTCCACCAACCCTCCCCCGCTCAAGCCAGACTTGGGCCACTCCCTCCAAACCACAATTTCTGCAGCCGCAGAGAAACCTGCACCAGTAAAATCAACGCCGGAACCTCCACCAGCGGCCCGATCACCGCGGCAAACGCCGCCCCGGAGTTAAGCCCGAAGACAGCCACAGCCACCGCAATGGCTAACTCGAAGTTATTGCTCGCAGCGGTGAATGAAAGCGTTGCCGTCTTCGAGTAATCGGCCCCAACCTTGCGCCCCATCCAGAAACTCACAAAAAACATCACCACAAAGTAAATCAGCAGCGGCACTGCAATGCGCAAAACGTCGAATGGCAACTCGACGATCAGGTTGCCCTTCAAGCTGAACATCACCACTATCGTAAACAGCAGGGCAACAAGCGTCAGCGGACTGATGGCCGGCACAAAGCGCGTCTGATACCACGCGCGCCCCTTGGCACGTACAAGCAAAAAGCGCGTCAGCATCCCCGCCAGAAACGGAATGCCCAGATAAATAAAAACGCTCTCTGCAATCTGACTCATGCGAATATCGACGACGACACTCTTAAGTCCTACCAGCGGCGGCAGCACGGCCAGAAAGAACCATGCATAAACGCTGTAAAAGAGCACCTGGAAAATGCTATTGAAAGCCACCAGCCCCGCCGCATAATCCGTGTCCCCGCGCGCAAGCTCATTCCACACAATCACCATAGCAATGCAGCGGGCCAGCCCGATAAGAATCAATCCGGTCCTGTACTCCGGATAGCCGCGCAAAAAGATCACTGCCAGCGCGAACATCAGCACCGGCCCGATCACCCAGTTCTGCACCAGCGAGAGCCCCAGCACTTTTCGATTGCGAAAGACATCGCCTAACCGCTCGTATTGCACCTTGGCCAGCGGCGGATACATCATCAGGATCAGCCCCACAGCAATGGGGATATTCGTCGTGCCCGCCTGGAATCGCTGCAACATAGTCGGCACCGCCGGCACAAATCGTCCCAGCGCCACACCGGCCGCCATCGCCAGGAAAATCCATAACGTCAAAAAGCAGTCAACAAACGATAACTTCGCGCGGCCCGGCAACGGGGTCGGGCAGCAAAGTTGCGGGTCGTCATTCATCCATTCACTCCTCTGCAACACGGGCGCAATTGCCGGGTGCCCCAGAGCCTGTCCTGAGCCTGTCGAAGGATCTCGATTCTGAGACCTGGGATTCCACCAATCCTCGGTCAACACCCAGACGACTCTACAACTGTTCGTGCCCAATCGCGCGCATCTTCTTCTCGATAGCCAACCGGTCCAGTGTTTCCAAAGGCAAGCTGAGAAAAAGCTCCACCCGCCTCCGTATCTGCCGCAGTGTATTCGCGAAGGCCGCGCGCTTCACTTCGTCGCTGCCATCCACGGCCGCAGGATCGGGAAAACCCCAGTGCGCAGTTACCGGCTGGCCAGGCCACAAAGGACACATCTCGCCCGCCGCCTTGTCGCAGACGGTAATGACGAAGTCCAGCTCGGGCGCGCTGGGTTGCGCAAACTCGTCCCAGCTCTTGCTGCGCAAATTGTCCACCGGGTAACCCAGCGCGCTCACCTGTTCAATGGCAAATGGATTCACGCGCCCCGTCGGATGGCTCCCCGCGCTGTACGCCTTGAAGCGGCCGGCGCCCATCGTGTTGAACAGCGCCTCTCCCATAATGCTGCGCGCCGAGTTACCCGTGCATAACACCAGGATGTTATAAGGCCTTTGCATAATCTCCTTCAGCCTGCATTTGTCCCGCCGCAACACCCACCCGTGCAGCACCCGCCGGCCGGCTTTGTCGCTCGTATAAATGCGCTCGTGAACTTGCCGTCGATCTGCGACGCGATCGCATCCACATCGATCCCCGCCTCAACCAGGAAGCTCCGCGAATCCTCCACCGAATAAACGCGAGTCGCCTCGATCGAAATCCCTGCGAATCCCGCAGCGGCAAGCTTGTCTTTGTACTCCTGCTCTTCCAGCGCCCCTGCCACGCAGCCCACCCAAAGCAGCATGCTCTCGCGCACCTCAAGGGGAACCGCGCCGCGCACCACCACATCGGAAACGGCAAATCGCCCGCCCGGCTTCAGCACCCGGAACGCCTCCTGCAACACGCGGTCCTTGTCTGCCGAAAGATTGATCACGCAGTTGGAAATAATCACGTCAACCGAACAGTCCGGCAAGGGGATGGCTTCAATCTCGCCCTTGAGGAACTCGACATTCTCAACTCCCGCCGTCCTCTTGTTCTCGCGGGCCAGCGCCAGCATGTCGTCGGTCATATCCAGCCCGTACGCCTTGCCCTTTGGCCCCACGCGCTTGGCCGAGAGCAGTACATCGATGCCGCCACCCGAGCCAAGGTCCAGCACGGTCTCCCCCGCCTTCAATTCAGCCAGCGCCGTAGGATTGCCGCAGCCCAGCGAAGCCAGCACCGCGCTCTCCGGCAGCCCGCTCTTCTGTGCCTCGTCGTATAGGTTGGTCGTGATCGGGTCGCAACAGCGCAAGCTCGGATCGCAACACGCAACGTTGCCGCTCTCTTTCACTTGTCTCGCCGCGGCACCATACTTTTCCCGCACCAGAGTTTTCGTATCCATCTTTCAGCGCCTCACATTCGCTTTGGCAAATATATGTTTTCTGCTCATATTTGTCAACCCGTATATAATTGTTTGATGGGCTGCTCTACCAAGCCAATCAACCTGGCCAGTCTTTTCGCCGCGCTGGCCGACACCACCCGCCTCCGCCTGCTCAACCTTATGGCCGGCCGCGAAGTTTGCGCCTGCTACTTTGTTGAGATTCTGCGCCAGGGCCAGCCCAAGATCTCCCGCCATCTCGCCTACTTGCGCAACACAGGCATCGTGGCCGCGCGCCGCGAAGGGAAGTGGATGCACTATCGCATCTACCCCCCCGCCGATCCCGCCGCCGCGGCTATTCTGAAGACAGTGCTGGCTTCCCTACGCAGCGACAAGCAGATGCAAGCCGACCACGCCAAACTCGACCGCGCCTGCTGCGCTCCGCAGAAGCTGGTCATGCCGGAAGGCGCTCCCCGGCCGGTTCAGGTTGCCGAATGATGCGTTGGTTGCAGCGTGTGGTGCTGGTGCTGGTGGCGGGGTTTATCGTCGTCTACGCCGGGGACTGGGCCGTTTTCCGCCTCCGTGGCTCGCCTCATTCCAAGGTCACCGTCAACAGCTACCTGACCATCCCCCTCAAGGGGAACAAGCAGGAGATCGACTCATTAGGCACCCAGGACGTCCCCTGTTCGGTCTCGCTCTTCCCCCAGACCGGCCAGAGCCCATGCTGGCAGCTACGCCGTAACTCCAATCAGGGAACAACGCTCTAGTAGAGCCTCCAAAAAGAAGTCTCCCGCCGGAGGCGCGTGAACAGCAATACGTGATCTTGATCACTTCCGGGAAGCACACGACCGGCTAGCATCGTAAAATCTTCTTCGCTTCCCCGAGGATCCATGTACAGCCGGACCCAAAACGAAAACGGCACCTACAATACGCGCTGCCTTGACTGCTTTATGACGGTGGCCTCCTCCATTGAGACTGCAATCGAGCTCAATGAGGTTGAAGTCCGGCACATTTGCCTGGAGAAGGCGTTGGCCTATCTCCTCGCGCAGGAAAGAATCATCGTTTCCAAGTCCGCCAGCGCCCCGTCATTGAATTAACCAGGAAACCCCCGTTCTTCCGATCCTCTACCGCCGGGTGCCGGGTGCCCCAGAGCCTGTCCTGAGCCTGTCGAAGGATCCCGATTTTGGGATCTGGGAAACCACAAACCACCATCCGTTGACCCTCATCCCATCCGTGCCACATCCCGAAGCTGCCGCGCCGTAATCTCCAGAAATGTCTCCACACTGGCCCCCGCAGGTGGTTCCAACCCGGACTTCGCCTGGATCGCGGTAGCAATCCGTTGCGCAATTGCCTGTCGCGTCGCCAGACTCATATCCAGCCGCCGTGAGAAGAAGCTCTCCAGCACTTCCAAGTCTGCCACAGACAACTTGGCAATCCCCGTCGAGGTCAAAGTAAACGCCATATGCGGCTCTGGAATTGGCGCGCCAGGCCCGAATATCTGGGCAGTAAAAGTCCTCCCGCTCGACTCGCCCCACAGTGGATTCTCCTGCTCCCGGTCCCTCACCACCAGCGTTCCGGCGGCCAGGTCCCCAAGCCGTTGATGCTGGCGGGTCGAAAACATGGTGATCACGCCTACCGCATAAAAAAATGGAATCTGGTCTACGTACCGAATCAAATTCCGCGCCATCGACTCGAACAACCCGATGGCCCGCCCCGAACGCTCGATAACGCGAATCCGCGCCACCCTTTTCCCCGGCGTCCGTCCGTTCCAGAACGCCTCAAACAGCGTGAAGTATCCCCAATTGAGAAGAAAGAAGATAAAAATCCTCAGCGCGAGCGCCCATTGCGCCGAGACTTTGGAGAACGCGCCGATCCCCGGCAACAGATATGCGTACAGCACCAGCAGAACCAGGATCCCCGCAAACCAAATCAGGTAATCGATCAGCAGCGCAATAAACCGGCTGCCGATGCCCGCCAACGGCATTTCGATACTGACCAGTTCCGGCGTATCAATATTCAAGTGATCTGCGCTAAGCTGATCTGAACGACGATCCATGCCTCAAGTCCTCTCCAACCAGTGGATTCACAAGCGGCGGCCCCACTGGGACAGGCTGGCCTCTCTCTTGGCTCAATCCGACGCAAGCGGCCTGGGCCAGCTTTCGCGCGCCGAATTGCAGGAGATGGCCTTGCTCTACCGCCAGGTCGCGGCCGATCTCTCCGTCCTCCGGCGAGACACGACCGCCCGCACCTATGCTGTCCATGTCAATCAATTGCTGGCTCGCGCCCACCATATCATTTATTCCGGCCGCAAGACCAATCTGCTCACCCTCTATCGCTTTCTCAAGGATGAATATCCAGCCATCTTTCAAAAACAACTAGCCTTCGTCCTCGCCTCGCTCCTCATCTCCGTAGCCTGGGGCCTGCTCGGAGCAGCGCTCACCAATTCGCGTCCGGAGTTCATGCGTCACTTCGTCGGCCCCC
>ODAK010007839.1_pt1 | contig 10726 bp, 10 predicted proteins | sample 1539591 | NCBI WGS metagenome assembly ODAK01 (sample SAMEA3539303, study PRJEB22396) | soil metagenome | biome: tundra; feature: field; material: soil | place: USA | collected 2010-05 | depth 0.15 m | reverse complement strand
CAGCAGACCCCCGGGCGCGGCCATCAAACGCGTGGCTTCGCCTTCGTTGGTCTCCACCAGCAGCGTCGCCTTGCGGTCCGGATTCAGCCGGTAGACACGGCCTTGCCCATCGGTGGCGAACACGATGCCGCCATCCGGCTCAACCACCATGCTGTAGACGTTTTCGTCTTTCGAGCTCCACAGAGTTTCGACGGTGGAATCAGAATTGATTTTATACACCGCGGATTTGTCGACGCCGGGAATTTCGACCAGCGGACTGGTGACCGACGTAACGGCTTGGCCGGCCTGCACGGCTGGCCTCGATGAATCCGCCTTCGGTTTAATGTCGGCGCCGGCTTGCGTATCTGAAACGGTGATGGAAGTTGGCGGCGCGGTCACCGTTACGCTGATGGGCGCTGCCAAACCCACGTTCTGCGTCGCGGTGGATCTGGCTACAGAGCCGCCCAACGCCGCGGCGTACACAGTGCCGTCGGGCATGGGAACGATGGAACGGATTTCGGGCAAATTCGCGTCATAGAGCACGAACGCTTTATCGCGCGCGCTGATGCGGTAGATGATGCCGTTCGGCTCAGTTCCGGCCAGCGTGTTCCCCTGCGAATCGAACGCGAGCGCGGTTACGTGCGATTGACCGGTGTCATAGTAAAGTTCCGCCTTGCCCGACTTGTCCACGCGATAGACATTGGCGGGATCTCCGGAGCCCACGAACAAGCTTCCATCCTTTGCGAATGCCAATGACCAGATGTACTTCGCCTTAGGCGCGTAGAATTCGGACGCTTTCCCCTTCTCGATGCGGTACACCTTTCCATCCGGCGAAGTAGCGGCATAGAGGATGCCCGCAGCGTCCACCGCTACAGCGAAAACTTCCGGTTGATCCGCAGTCCAGATGAGCGTGCTGGCGCCTGAAGCATCGATTCGATAGACCCGGCCGCGATGCCCGGTTCCAACGTAAAAAGATCCATCCGGCGCTTCGGCGATGCTCCAGATGACAGATTGACCGGACGAAAAAACCGTTTCGAGCTTGGGCGCGAGCATCAGCTTTCCGTCGCGGTCCAGCGAGACTCCGGTGAAGTGGCCTTTCAGAAAATCCTGATAGGTGTTCATCTCCCAGGTTGTGGTGGTTGCGGCGTGTAGAGATGTAATTGCCAAGATGTACAGCACACATCCAATGACATAGGTGGGGCGGACCCCCTGGTCCGCGCGGGTCCCCCTGGACCCGCACCTGAGGCCGCTATCGATATCACCAGCAGGCCGACGAGGGCTTTGTGAGAGACGGTTCATTCCTTCACTTCCACGGATACGTTCTTCGAGCCGGTCACTACCACGTTGCCGGTTTCAATCAAAAGCTCGTCGATCTTCGACCCGCGCGCGAACCACGTCCCCTGCGCGGCCTGTGCTTTCGCGAGAATCAGGCCCAGCGATGGCGGCGGATCGGGCAAATCTTCGCCTTGCACCTGATAGGCGGGATCGGTGCGCCATACTCGCACGTAAGCATTCGTGTTGGGACGCAGTTGATTCAGGAATGAGACCACCTGGGTGGGCGACTTCAGAACGGTGGCGGCCAGCTGCTGATAGTCGAGCAGGTTCGAATAAGAGGCATCCGAGACCGTAAAGTTGAGGATGCCATACGGCGCGCCAACGGGAACGGTGTAACGGACGGTCTTCTCCGTTTCCACGCCGTTCTCTTCGGTGAACGTGACCGTCAAATCCACCGGCTGGCCAGGGTGAACGTCTTTGCGCGAGGCAGTGATCTGGTCGATCTGCAGGAGCCGTTTGCGCTCGGATGCTTGGATCTCAAGCGAAATGTTCTTGATCTTCAGCGCATCAAAACCGGCGCTCATCAAGTAAGCCAGCGGAGAAGCGACGCCGCTGGAAGCCTGCAGCGGCACATTGAAATCGCCCGCATACGCGTTATCCAGCTTCAGCGGCGGAACTCCGGGCTGGAATTCCACAGCGCCGCGCAGCGAGTAGCTGGCCAGGCCCAGCGTACGTTCCGTGGCATCGATGGCTGAATAGACCGCCATCTGCACGATGAACGGCGTTAGCACGCGATCGTTGACCATCTGCATGTGATAAGAGATCGGCGCCCGCTGGCCGTCCTTCATTGTCACGGCAATGGGTACGGTGTCCGCCTTGCGGCCGAGCTCGCCATAAATGCTGGTGCTGCGATCCTGCGTGATGGTGCCCATCCACTGGCGCGCGGTAGAAATTTTGAACGATGCTGCCAGGTTCGGGAGCAGCGTCAGCACCTCGGCTCGGGCGAAAGGAAGTTCCGTCTCGCCCACCGACAAAAACCGATGGCCGAACGCATAAATCTTTTTTCCATCCACCTCAGTGACGGTGCCCTCAGCGCCGATGGACAGATCGCCCGAAAGGAGATCTACCGATATCATGTCTCCGGGCCGCAACGACTCCGGATTTCCGAATTTCGAAGGTAGCCGACCGCCGCTTGAAATTCCCTGTCGCGGTTCCAGGCCCAGTTTCTTCAGCTCCGGAGCGAAGTGATCGAGCGTTGCGGATGTGAACCCACTGAAAGAAACCGGCGTGGCGATTTCCATGAGGCTGGTGGCAAGTGAAGCCGAACTGGCTCCAGTAGCTGGTTGGAAGGCGACATCATTCTTGGAGCGGCGCACGGCGATGGGAGCCTGATTCGCAGGCCGAGTGCCTACAGCCAGCATTTCCTCAATGGGCCGGATTCCTGCGATCGGTTCCGTAGCGAAAGAAAACGCCAGCGCCACCGCACCTACCAATCTTCCGTCGATATAAACAGGACTCCCGCTCATCCCCTGCATAACCCCCGTCTTCGCCAGCGGCCCACCCGACAAACGCGCCAGGATCACCGATTGTTTGGGGCCAAGGTTCTCCAGCACGCCAAGAATTTCCACCTGGAATTCTTCGATCTTATTGCCGGAGAACACGGTTTTCCCAATTCCGTGCTGGCCCGCGCGGATCTCGCTGAGGGGGAATATCGGGGTTTGAGCAAAAAGGTTCGATGCTACAATCAGGAAGATAACCAGACGCAAGACGGCCACAAGCTTATTTTAGTCCCGTTCGATCCTTCGGATCAGACCAGGGGTGGGTTAGAGTACCTCCAATAGCATGGCAACCTACGCCAACAGCCTGCCTGAACAGAACGCGGCTTCGTCCGAAAAAGCGCAGTTACCATGGATGGCGATTGCCTGGTTCGGCGCTCTGTTGATTGCCTGCTACGCTCCGGTTCTCTTCGGTTTGGTCCACCAATGGGCAACTGACGAGGATGTGGGTCACGGCTTTTTCGTACCGTTGGTGACGGGTTACATCATTTGGAAACGCCGCGGACAGCTCGGCGCCAAAAAGCCCGTTCCAAATTACTGGGGCCTGATAATCGTGATCCTGGGCGCTGTTCTAATGCTTCTTGGCACGTTGGGCGCACAGATCTTCGTCGCACGCGCAGCTTTCCTGGTGTCGCTGGTGGGCGCGGTTTTATTCCTGGGCGGCACGCGCACGCTGAAGATTCTGGCGTTTCCACTATTCCTGCTGGTGTTTATGCTCCCCATCCCGGCCATCATCTATGCGCGCATCACCCTGCCGTTGCAACTGTTCGCATCCAGCGTAGCCGAGACTGTCTTGAACTTCATCGGCATTCCGGTGTTGCGCGATGGGAATGTGCTGGAGCTGGCCAACCAACGGCTTTCGGTGGTGGAGGCTTGCAGCGGAATTCGCTCCCTGATGTCGCTCGGGTTCCTGTCGTTGATCTACGCTTATTTCTTCGACAAGAAGGTTTGGATGCGCTGGGTGCTGCTGCCAGCCACCATTCCCATTGCCATCGCAGCCAATGCCAGCCGTGTCACGCTCACGGGCGTCCTCAGCGATTATCGTCCCGACCTGGCGCGCGGCGTCTTTCATCTTTTTGAAGGATGGGTGTTGTTCCTGGTGGCTCTTACGCTGCTCATCGCATTCCATCAACTTGTGAATCGAATTTATCGCGCTGCGGGGAAACATGGCACAACTTAGTTTCCTGAAAGGCCGCGCGGCCATGATCCTGAGCGTTTTTCTGATCGTGCAGGGGTCGCTGTTCTACGGATTCTCGCGTAGCGAGACCCTGCCTTCCTATCGGCCACTGGACGGATTTCCTAAGCAGCTCGGCGAATGGCAGATGATCGAGCAAGGCGTGATGGAGCAAGATGTCAAAGACGTCCTGCGCGCGGACGACTATGTTACACGCGAATACGCCGTGTCGCCCGAAAAAGTGGCCAACCTGTTCGTGGCATTTTTCAAATCGCAACGGGCCGGGCAAACACCGCACTCGCCCAAGAACTGTCTGCCGGGATCGGGCTGGGTCTGGACCATCGCCGACACCATTCCGGTAACCGTCCCGGGCCGCTCCACGCCGATGGAAATCAACCGGTACTTGGTTTCCAAGGGCGAGAGCAGGTCGATGGTTTTGTATTGGTACCAATCGCGCGATCGCGTGGTGGCGAGCGAATACAAAGCCGCGGCTTTCGTGGCTTGGGACGCCATTCGGTACAACCGTACCGATACATCATTAGTGCGAGTAGTGGTGCCCGTCATGGACGGCCACGACGATGTGGCCACGCAAACGGGCGTGGAGTTCATCCAGGCGTTCTTCGCGACATTACGGCAGTTTTTCCCGGCGTAAGAGTTACCTTAGCCGCCTGCTTTTTTCTCACCAAGCGAAACGTGCCGTCGGGGCGCCGTTCTTCGGTCGTAATTCTTAAAGCAAAGCACCCCAGATCGGGAGCCATCCACATTGTCATCCTCCGCCGATCATCCAAAATGCTTTGGACAGCGACGGTCGGATGGTCGAGTATCGTTTCATGGCCAACTACGGGTCCGATCACGCAGCCGGTACTGAGGAGAGCGGCCGCGCTGCCTAGCCTGTAATGTTCGAACCCAGTAGTAACGAAAGCCGTGGATCGAATGGCTTCTAACTGTTCAGGGCTAAACACGAACGGAAGCGTGAGCCGACTCACAACAGAGCCTGCCGCCTCCATATCTAGCCACATCGTATTCAAAAATGAGGGAGAGACCTTGTACAAAACAATCTCGCTTCCGTTCTTGTTGTACGACCCGACCTGCACCTCCACCGACGATGTGCCATCTGCCGCGTACCGCACGACATCGGAATCTACTATGTAGGGAGGACGCACGGGAGGTGAAACCAGACGGAGCGTCTGCGGCAGCGCCAAGGTGACAGCTAATAGAAAGACGCAAATGCCAGCGGCCGTGATCAGAACCCGCACGCCTGGGAACCTCCGCCGCTCCGGTCGCGCCGCAAGTCCCGCCCGAACGCTCACGCGCAAGGAAGCCGGCACCGGCGGCACGCTCCACGTATTCAGCAATTGATCGAGTTCTGTGTCGTTCATCGTTTTTGCTCCAAGCCCGGCGCATATGCGGCGAGCATCTCTTTCAAACTGGCGCGGGCACGTTGTAGGCGGGACTTAACCGCGCCCAATTCCAGGCCCAATATCTGCGCGATCTCGCCCAGCGGCATCTGCTCGTAGTGCGCCAGTACCAAAACCTCTCTCTGGGCTCTGGCAACTCCGTCACGGCACGCGCAACCGCATCTTCCATCTCATTGCGCAAAACTTCGCTCTCCGGCGATTGCGGAGGCGTAGCGCCCACTCCAAAATCGCTCTTCCGCAGCCTCTTCAGGGATTGGTTTCGAACAATCCCGAACAGGTAAGTTCGCACCGGCGTGCGCTTCGGATCATACGTGCATTCCCGCCGAAGTAGCGACAAGAAACACTCCTGCACGATATCTTCCGCATCCGCCACCGATCCCGTCAGCCGGTATGCGAAACGGAACAGCGGCAAGTGGTGCTCTTCGAACAAGTGCAGAAAGGCAGCTTCTTCCTCGCCCTTTCGCGCTGCTTTCACCAAATCCATGCTTGTCTAAACAGTATTACCGCGAGAACTGAAAAGGAATCGTAGTTCAGCAAGTTTCGTGCCTCGTGATCGAGGGCGAACTTGAGTTGACCATCGACGGAGTGTCGCAGATCGTCCGGCCGGGCGTGGTGGGGATTGTGCCGGGCAATGTCCGCCACTCAGTAAAGGCGCTTACCGACGGACGAGTCATCATCACCGACCATCCGGTGAGGCGGGATTTCGATTAAAGCTACTTGTTCAGTTTCGCCAGCCACTTCGCTTTCCACTCGGCGGAGCTTTTGCCGGTGGAGCTCTTGAGATCAGCCTCAAAATCCTTGGCTTCGAAAACTGCGCTCAGTTTCTCCAAGGTGGCGCGTTGCACGATGAATTTCACCAGCGACTGCGCCATGACGTAGAAAGGCGCGGCCACATTGGAACGGTCGTAATTGATGTCCGGCGGCTCGCCTGGAACACCGATGAACGGAACCACCACCTGGCCACGATCGGAGGCCAGCCACCGCCGCGCGTCCTGATCGATTCCGCGATTCCCGCGCCGCGCGAAAATGGCGCCATCGTAACCGCCGGCGTGTTCGCTCACGTAACTCTGTACGTAGGATGCCAAGCCCTCGCTGAACCACATGGGGCAGTCGTTACACGGCGCCACCTGGTGCACGGTCTCGTGCAGGTAGGGAGCCGTGCGGTTTTGAACTTTCTCGATGGGCAAGAAAATCGACCTCCAGGTAGAGTGCGAGATTTCCACCCGGTTGCTGATGAAATAGCGGATCCTGCGGCCGCCGGCTCGTGAGACGCCCAGGTACGCTTCAATGTCAATGATGCCGCGATTTACCAGTTTGGCAAACGCGTCCATTTCCTCGGGTTCCAGGACTCCGCTGTCGAACCATAGACTGGCCCGCTCCGCACTCACAGCAACGCCGTTCCTCGTCAAGTAGGTCGCCAATTCGCGATCGGACATCCAGGAATCCATCTGGGCCGAACCCGGCTGGCACGCGAGCCCCGCCAACAGCGCCAGTATACACACGACTTTAGACGTCATGGGTTCGCTCAATCATGCCCATATACTCTGACGGCGAGATTCGACAGTGGTTACTTCAAGAGCCTGAATTATGATGGGAAGATGCAAAAGTCGATCGTTTGGCTGGGAGCAATCCTCGTTCTAACTTTGGTGATAGTGCCGACGCATCGGGCGTTCGGCGCGCCAAAAGATTCCAGCTACCATCTGCTGAAGAAGCTCACGTTGGGCGGAGAAGGTGGTTGGGACTATTTTGATGTGGAACCCGGCACCGGCCACGTCTTCATTCCGCGCGGATCGCATATTCTTGTGGTGGATTCCGAGGGCAAGCAAGTGGCGGACATTCCTGGCGTTAAGGGAGCCCACGCCATCGTTTTCGCGACGGAACTCAAGCGGGCATTCTTGAGCACGGATGGCTCCGTTACGATTCTTGACCTGACCACGATGAAAGTGGCGAGCGAGGTTTCGCTCGAAGGGAAAGATCCCGACGCGATCCTCTACGATGGGTCGGTCAAGCGAGTGTTCACCTTCAATGGCGGAGGCAGCAAGGATGCGACCGCCATCGACGCTGAGACTGGCAAAATTTTGGGCAGCATCCCGCTAGGTGGGAAGCCAGAAACTGCCCAAGCGGATGGCGCCGGACACGTCTACGTCAACGTAGAGGACAAGAACAAGATCGTCGCCTTCGATTCGAAGACACTCAAGGTACTCAACACCTGGCCGGTCAGTCCTTGCGAGGAACCTGCTGGGTTGGCCATCGATGTCGCTCACAAGCGCCTGTTTGCCGGCTGCCACAATCAGTTGATGGCGGTGGTGGATTATACCAACGGAAAAGTGGTGGCGACCATCCCCATCGGCAAAGGCATTGACGCGAACCGCTTCGACCCTGGCGCCGGTTTAGCCTTCGCTTCATGCGGGGAAGGGGTCATCACTGTCGCACATGAGGATTCGCCCGACAAGTACACGGTGGTCCAGACCATCCAGACCCAGCGTGGCGCGCGCACTATGGCGCTGGACACGAAAAATCACAATGTCTACACGGTAACGGCTGAATTCGGCCCGCCACCGGCAGCGACGCCGCAACGTCCTCACCCATACCCGACGGTAATTTCGAAGACGTTCACGCTGCTGATTTTTGGTCAGTAGCTCAGCGCCTTTTAAATTGTGAACAAAAGCGAGGAGCTTTGTAGAATCCGACAAAGTGCCTTCGAGGCCGCATTGGATCTCAGGCCAGCGTATCCGGATGAACCACAGCAATACCCTCGTAGCGCGTGAAGTCTTGCACGTTGAATGTCAGAATACTTGTGATGCCATGTACCTTCATTACTGCGACCAGACCGTTTTCAGACTGCGGACGCGTGGCGACCGCCCAGAACTCGATAAGATTTTGCGCCGCTATGTGGAGTCCTTCGTCGCGCGTACGCAGTACCGTCAGTGCTCGCTCGACAGCACTACAATGCGGGTGATGCGGCTGCAGAGATCGCAATAGGATGTTCGTATCGAGGAGAAACGCCATTTACAGACCGCGCGTGCCGTAGATCGACTCTCTCGAGATTGCCTCGTCAGAAAGCAACGCAGTACTGGTCGAATGGCTGTGTACCCAATTTTGAAACTCCTTCAGCCATTGCTCCGTGCTCATCAACGCTCCCGATGCGGCACGTGCCTCCAGACGCTGCCGAATGGCTTCTACGCCGACGTCCACCACGTCTCGTGGGGTCTGGATGACGCCTGCCTGAATTGCCTCGGCAATCAATTGCTCCTGCTCAGGCTTGAGCTGAATCGTCATGGCGCGTCCCTCCCCGCATTATCGCAGTTTAATCGAGGGTATGAATGTCTTCTTGAAGTTCATGGCGGAGCGCCACAGCCTTCAAATCATAAAGTTTCGACCTTCTTTGCGCCGTTCCAAAAAAGGGCCACCTGTGTGAAATGCACAGGCGATGATCTTGTTATGGGTCGCTGATTGGTATAAACGTAAGAAAGGTCGACGCACGATGGCGTTATTTTATACGGACTCCCTCTCCCTGGCTTGCGTAAATGTTCAAGCGGAGAAGCAATGGTGGATCGTAGCTTTCGACTGCAAGGAGACAAAGGTGCCCGTGGATTGGGATTGTCCGCTTCCATCTGATGTTGCACTGAAGCTGCCCGGAGCTGAGCAACCCCCTGTCTTGCTCAGCGACAAAAAGGAAATCGAGCGAGCCGGGTATAGCCGCCAAAACGACCACCCATAGTGTTTTGCACCAACGTGAAGAAGGCCCACGAATATCTGCGCGTCAGAAACGCCGCGCCAGGCCCAGTCCAGGAAGTCGGCAGCGCGAAATTCTTCGAAATCCGTGACCCGGAAGGAAACGGCGTCGAGATCTGCGAAGCGCCTTGATTGGGGCAAATCACGGAGAACCTCTTTCATAAGGTGCGCTGTCGCAGGCCCATCCGAGATGCCGCTATCTGGAGCGCGCGCTAGAATGGTCAAACGTATATGCGACGGTTCATCGGCGTCTTTTGTTTTCTCGCGCCTTTTTATTTCCAGGAGGCTCCGGCTCCTCCAACGCTCGGTTATCCGCTCCCAGTGAATCCGGCGAAGTGACCTACGACGTCATCGTAGTCGGCGGCGGACCCGCGGGCGCCACGGCTGCGCGAGTCCTGGGCGAGGCCGGAATTTCGACACTCCTGCTCGACAAATCTTCGTTCCCGCGCGATAAGCCATGCGGCGGCGGAATCAGCGCGCGAGTTATGGGCCGGTTTCCGTACCTCGATTCCGCCCTCGCCAACATTCCCGTGAACTGGGTGAGCAAGGTGTACTTTGAAGCGCCGTCCGGCATCGCCGTCGACTACGCCTCCGATGAGCGCCTTTACCTAATGATCCGGCGTTGTGAGTTCGATAATCTTCTTTTCTCGATGGCGCGAGAGAACGTGGATTGCGTCACGCCGGCACTGGTGCGAAAGGTGAACTTTCAGAATGACGGCGTCACCGTCGAAGCAGATATCGCGGGCGAGCGTAGAGAATATCGGGGGAGGATGGTGCTGGGCTCGGATGGCGCGAATAGTGTGGTCGCGCGAGCGTCAGGACTCCGGAGCGGCGCCGTTAAGAGCGAATACGCCATCGACATGATGGAAGAAACGCCCTACGCGGAACTCGGCCTGGCGGAGCGCGACCGCATGTATGTTTATTACGGCTATGAGGGTCAGTATGGCTACGGTTACGTTTTTCCCAAGACGAGTCACGTAAACCTGGGCATCGGGTGCAAATTAGATCAGTATCTGGCCGGTATGCGTGGCGAGCAATATGTTCACCACCGCGCGTTCGTCGATGGGTTGATTACGAAGCGGTTGCTCACCGGCGCATCCAGCCGCGCTAACTTCCGGGCGTTTCCTCTGCCGATTTCAGGTCCACTGCCGCGCACCTACGCGGAGCGGACTCTGCTTTGCGGCGACGCGGGAGGGTTCGTGAATGCATTCACCGCGGAAGGCATTTACTACGCCATGGTAAGTGGCGAGCACGCCGCGCGAACAGCCGCCGACGCGATCCGGGCTAAGGACACAAGTTCGAAACGCTTGAGCGCCTATGAGCAGGCATGGAAGAATGAAATCGGCAGTGATTTGAGTAAGAGCGTTTCCATTCAACGGCTGCTGCTGGCGGATCTCAGCCGGGTTGACCGCATCGTCGAGGCAGCGGCACGGAACCCGACCTTAGCGGGCTTGCTGGCGCGCTATGCCACCGGCGCGTTGCCTTACGAGCAATTCAAAAGGTCGGTGATCATGCGAGCTCTCCCATTGTACGTGCGCGAAAAGGCCAGAGCCCTTTTCAGATCGGAAGAGCACACGTCTGAACTCCAG